>JADMIO010854392.1_pt1 | contig 84571 bp, 81 predicted proteins | sample 8958161 | NCBI WGS metagenome assembly JADMIO01 (sample SAMN16585339, study PRJNA669376) | soil metagenome | isolation source: Crop rotation soil | place: USA: Cullars Rotation, Alabama | collected 2011 | reverse complement strand
GACAACTTGTCCACGTGGAATTCTAAGCTTAGGATCCCAATGTGCTGGAAAGCAGCGGTTCCCGCCGCATGGGTGATTCTCGCCCGCCGTGCTCGGTGGAACCTCCGTCACGGTCTCTGTCCCGCCTGCGGTTACGACCTCCGCGCCACGCCGCAGCGATGTCCGGAGTGCGGGACAGAGCTGAGGCCCGCCGTCTGAAGGAGCTGCTGCCGCATGAGAAGACGGCTGTTCAACCTTCTAACCGGGATGTCGGTGGTCCTGTGCGTCGCGGTAGTCGTGCTTTGGGTGCGCAGCTACCGCGATGGCGGCAGCATGTTCCCCTGTCGGCCGTCGCCGGCCGACACGTATTTCCACTCGCTCCGTGGCGTACTGCACCTGCGCGTCTGCGACCGCACGCAGCCCCGACCGTTTCCGCCGCCGTCGCTAAACTTTGCCGTTCATCGCCCGATCGAAGGCGAGACGGAACTGCGCGCCGATCCGCTCCGGGAGCATCTGTTCTTCGAATACGGTTTCGTCCAAGTGCTCGCCGTGCTCGCCACTGTCGACGGCGCGGGCGGATCCCCACATGAAACGTACCTTGTCCCGTTCTGGTCCGTCAGCATCGCGCACCGACACGCGCTGCTGCTGACCGCCGCGCTTCCATTGTGCTGGCTGGTCCGGCTGGCGTGGGGGCAACGCCGGGAGCGCGACCGGATCCGCCGCGGTCTTTGTCCCGCCTGCGGCTACGACCTCCGCGCCTCGCCGGGCCGGTGTCCGGAGTGCGGGACGGAAGCCGAGCCGCGACCCGCCGAAGGAACTGCCGCGTGACGCGCCGGCTATTCAACCTCGCAGCGGCGGTGTCGCTGGTCTTGTGTGCGGCGACGGTGGTCCTGTGCGTGCGGAGTTATTTCACGCAGGATTACGTCTACAGGCTCTTGCCGTGCCAGACGGCGGCTGGACCCAGCTACGAAGCGTGGGGCCTGATGTCCGGGGGAGGAAGACTCGGCTTCCAGCGCTTGCGATCCTCCGGATTATGGATGCAGGATACACAGACTTACCTTGCGAAACACGGCGAGTGGGGTATGCACTGGCATCACTACCCGTACGCTCCTCCAAGGTGGGGAAACGAGAACATCTGGTACCGAATGGGGTTCGTTTGGCGGCTTAGGGGTCCAAGCCACTGGTTCACGTTGGAATGGTCGGCCGGTGCCCCGCACGGGGCCGTTGCCGCGATCTTGGCGTTAGCACCCGCGACGGTCGCGCTGAGGGGCCTGAAACGGTCGCGTCGGCTCAACCGCCATTTGTGTGTCCGCTGCGGCTACGATTTGCGCGCCACGCCCGAACGATGTCCGGAGTGCGGGACCGTCGTAACGCGAAGTGGGGAGGGGAAGGCTCCTGCCGAGCCGATTGTGTCGTCGCGCTAAACGAACGCTCGGCGGGAGCCTTCGCCCTCCTGATCACTATGCCCGCGGCACCGGCGGCGCGTTAGCATTCGCGACATGAGGCGGCGGATGTTCAACGTCGCAGTGGCGGTATCGCTGGTGGTCCTGGCGATCACGTTGATCTTATGGACTTCGCCGCGTGTGTGTGAACGTGTTTTGCGTTCCGACCCGTCGTACATCCTGGGTCCGCCGCGCGCGGGATTTGAAGTGGTTGCGCCACGGCCGCGGCGTGGGATTGGGATTGAGCGCGGGATTGCTCTGCATCTCACGAGGGTGATCAATCCGCCGATGCTCGGGCCTGAGAAGGAAAATCCGAACGGCGCGCCCGGCCTGAATCCGGCATTCCAGCAGTGGAGGAGGAGCCTGGGCGTGCGGGAGTTCGAATTCCTCGGCTTTCGCCTGCACTGCGGCGGAGTGATCAACTGCAACGTCGGAATGCCCTCGCGATTTGCTGCCCGCCTATTCGATGCGCAGGTCCCGTTCTGGTTCATCGTCGTCCTCTCGTCGGCGATGCCGTTGGCCTGGACGAGGCACGCCCTTCGGCAGAAGCGACGCCGCCGACGGGCGAGCGAGGGGCGGTGTCCAGACTGCGGCTACGATCTCCGCGCGTCGGCGGGGCGATGCCCGGAGTGCGGGAACGAAACGAGCCCGCAGGCCGTGCGCGGAGCGATCGCGTGAAACGCCGGCTGTTCAGCCTCGCAGCGGCGGCCTCGCTCGTCTTGTGCATGTTCGTCTGCGCGCATTGGATCCGCAGCCTGTATGTCGTCGATCTCGTCGAACGCGTCGGACGGGCGATCGCTTCATTCGAATTTGCGGACGGACTGATCGCCGCGACGTGGAGTGAGGAGTCGGAGGCCAGCAGGCGAGTCTACGCCAGGAACATCGAACTCGACCTCAAGCTCAAGCAGATTCAGCTCAAACGGGTCGAAGTGCTCTTCCGCGATGGCAAGGCCGGGAGTTCCGAAGTCGAACTGGCGAAGAACAGGGTGATCGCCGCCGAGACGGACGCTGAGCGCGTCCGTCGGTCGGTGGAGCCGGGGTGGCACTTCGTTCGTTGGAAGCGGGGCAACAACGAGTACTCGAGGTGGCAATACCTGGGGAACGGCTGGAGACGGCTCGGCTTCCAGCATATTTCCGGCCGGCTTCGAGACGGAAGTGTGGCACACCAGTTCTCCCTCCCCCATTACGCCATCGCGATGGTCGCCGCGTTTCTTCCGGCGATGTGGGTGCTACGACAATTTCGTTCGCGCCGACGCCGGCTCGGCGGCCTGTGCTCAGTGTGCGGATACGACCTGCGCGCCTCTCCGGAGCGATGTCCGGAGTGCGGGACAAAAGCCAACCGGCAATCCGCGGCAGGAGCGGCCGCGTGAAACGTTGGCTGTTCAACCTCGCGACGCTCGCGACGGCGGTGTCGCTGCTGCTTTGCGTCGCGTCGGCGGCGCTGTGGGCATTCTGTCCGCTGCTCGCGTCGGACGCACAGCATGCGATCCGACGCCGGGCTGACGGCTCGCAATGGACGGTGGGCGTCGGGCGTTCCGGATGGATACGCTTCGGCTCCGACTATCCGCCGCGCAATTTCCGGATCATCCCGCAATTGAGCGGCCCACTGCTGGGAAAGGTCCTGCAGGTGTCGCAACCGCTGCCCGGCGTGAGACGCGACCGCCAGCAGTTGCCCGAGGCGCTGCCGGACGGCTCGGTGCGGTGGCATCCGTTCGTCGATGCGGTCAGCGTGCACTGCGCCGTTCCGCTGCTCTTGACGGCACTACTACCTGGGTGGAGAGCCGTAGCGTGGTGTCGCACGCGGCAGCGCCGACGCCGCCGAGACGCGGGACTCTGTCCCGCATGCGGCTACGACCTGCGCGCATCGCCCGAACGATGTCCGGAGTGTGGGACCGCCGTCTCAGCCGGCCAGCCAACGGATATGGTAACGCGATGAGACTCCGACTGTTTAACCTCGCGGCTGCCATGTCCGCGGCGCTCTGCCTCGCCGTCGCCGCACTTTGGGTGCTGAGCTATCGCGCCTCGGACATCCTTGTCTATTCTTCGGGGGGAGGCCGGGAGATTCGCAGTCTACGGAATTTTCCCGGGACGCTGCAGTACAACCACAGCTGGCTCCTCGTCGCCGGCTCGAAATGGGAGACGCCCGAGGGGCTGAGCTATCGGCGTAACAAGTTTGGGGGAGTCTTCCCGCAATTGCCCGGTTGGGGCGGGTTTGCCGTATCGGATGGCGAGATCGCCGCGGGCGCTTATACCCAGCATCATACGTCATTGCGCGTGCCCCATTGGGCCATCGTGCTCCTCCTTGCCGTAGCTCCGCTGCGCTGGGTGGTAATACGAGTGCGGCACTCGAGGCGAGAGCGTGCGGGTTTATGTCAAGCCTGTGGATACGATCTGCGCGCCACGCCCGACCGATGCCCGGAGTGCGGGACCCGCGTCCCAGCCGGGAAACCAGCGAACATGGTAACGCCGTGAGGCGCCGGCTTTTCAACGTCGCCGCGGCGGTGTCACTGGTGCTCTGCGTGGCGACGGTGGCGCTATGGGTGCGAGCCAGTCAGTGGACGGACGAATGGATACGTCGAACGTGGGACCCGTTCACCGATGAGACTTCAAATTCGGAAATTGCCATCGGGGATGGCCGGCTCATCGTGCAAAACTCCACCGCCGCTCAACCACATCGGCTCATTGTCGGGCCTGACTCGATCGATTGGAAACACACTTCGGAACGTGCGGGTCCGATCTTTTGGGCAGGGCAAACCAATTGGGTGCGGCTTGATAGTGGCCACGGAAACAAGGGCAGATTTTTCAGGTTTCAGGTTAAGTTCTGGCTGCTGGTCGCAGTTACCAGCGTGCTGCCGGTCTGAGGGGCAATGAAGATCCTTAAGCGGCGTCGGCCTGCGAGGCCGGGCCTCTGTGCAAACTGCGGCTACGACCTCCGCGCGACGCCCGATCGATGCCCGGAATGTGGGATGGAAGCGACGGCGCAAGCTACGAAAGGGGCGGTGACATAAGGCGGCGGCTCTTCAACCTCGCGGCGGCGCTGTCGCTGGTGCTGTGCGTAGGGATCGCGGCGCTGTGGGTGCTAAGCTTCTGGACCGCGGGGTCGATGGTTTGCAACGTGTGGCATCGCGCGTGTTGGGCGTTCGCGGAGCGCAACCTTATCAGGTTGGAGTTCCATGAGTACCGAGAGGGTGATGAACCCAACGGCGTTGGATTCTATGCAAATCCGGATTACGCAAAGCAATCTGGATTGTGGGACGAATTGCGGCCCGTGTTGAACCCGCCGGTCGGAATGACAGTGAACGGCCGCCCTTTCAATCGCAGCGTGCATGAGTATCTGTTGCCCGCGATTGGATTGGGATATCGAAGGACGGAGTACCCAAATTCACAGAGGGTCGGCTACCGCGTGTACGTTCCACATTGGCTGGCAGCGCTGGCCTTCGCGTTGCTGCCGACGGTTTGGTATGTTCGCGTCGGGCGGCCCCGTTGGCGCTATGTGCGAGGATGTTGCGTGCATTGCGGCTACGACCTCCGCGCCACGCCTGAGCGATGTCCGGAGTGCGGGGCGAAGCCGCAAGCCGCCGTAGGAGCTGCCGCGTGAAGCGGCGGCTCTTCAACTTCGTCTGTGCGGGTTCACTGCTGGTATCGATCATCACCGCAGGGGTATGGCTGCGTAGCATTTGGGTCGGCGACGTTTTCGAATTCGCGGCGCGTCCAATCCCGCCGCCGGCCGGACCGAGGCCGCCACCGAAGTCGTCGTCCTGGTCTCGCCAACTGTCGATCAGGTCCGGTCGTGGGGCATTGCAGGTTCACTGGGCCTCACGATGGCGCGATGACAGCGACCAGCGAACCGCGCCACACAGCGGATATAAGACAACTCCCCCGGCCTTCGCGATACTGCGCCATCCCCCGATTCCCGAGGCGATCGACGACGCGTGGAGCTTCGCCGGCGTCCAACACTTCGATCGCCCGCGCGCGATCAAACGTTATGGCGGTGGTTTGTCGATCGTCCCTGGCCTGTCGTACCTGACCATCCCGTACTGGTCGGTTGTGTTCATCGGTGCGCTGCCAGCCCTGGTGCGGACCGCGCGTCGTTTCACGCGCGCCGGACGTTTCCTCCCCGGCCATTGCGTTGCATGCGGCTACGACCTCCGCGCGACGCCCGAGCGATGCCCGGAGTGCGGGACGGAGGCGAAGCCCCGTCGCACAGCAGGAGCGACAGCGTGAAGTGCAGCCTGGCCAAAAGCACGCCGAGAACCGAAGGTCGTTTCGGGCAGAAAACTGGCCGTGGCAGCGCCTTGTCGTTGACGCGTCCCCGACCCCCGCGCAAAGTTGGGCGGATCGCGGTTGCCAACGGGACGGAATGATGCTGCGCTTCTGCACCAATATCAGCCTGATGTTCACGGAAGTGCCGATGCTGGAGCGTCCCGCCGCGGCGCGGCGGGCCGGGTTTCTCGGCGTCGAGATCCTTTCACCTTTCGAGCTCCCCGCGGAAGACTGGGCGCGTGCGTGCCGGGCCGCGGGCGTGGAGGTCGTCAACTTCAATGCCCCGGTCGGCGACCGGAAGCGAGGCGAGCTCGGGCTCGCGGGATTGCCGGGCCGCACCGCCGAATTCCGCGACACGGTTCAGCAGGCGCTGCACTACGCCGAGGTCCTCGGCGCTAAACGGTTGACCGTGCATTCCGGGGCGATCCCGCCGGGCGTGAGCCGCGAGGACTGCCTGGCCGTGCTGCCGCAGAATCTGAACTGGGCGGCGGAGCTGCTCGGCCGCTCCGGGGTCACCTGCATGACCGAAGCGCTCAACAGCACCGACCGCCCGACCGCCGTGCTGAATCGGGCGAGTGACGCGCTCGGCGTGATCCGGAGCACGGGCAACCCGAACTTGAAGATCGAAGCGGACATCTATCACATGACAGCCATGGGCGAAGATATCGACAGCGTGCTGCGCGACGACACCGCCGATATCGCCCACGTCCAGTTCGCCGACTTTCCCGGGCGGCACGAGCCGGGGACCGGCCGTCTCGAGTTCGACAAGATATTCGCGACGCTTGACGAGATCCGCTTCCCCGGTTGGATCAGCGCCGAATACGTGCCGAGCGGCCCGACGGAGAAGGGCCTGGGGTGGTTCGACCCGTATCGGGCGAAATGAGTACCGTGGAGCCGCCGTCAGCGGATTCTGCAAATGGTGAGTGAAGAGCAAGCGCGTGCCGGTTTCCTGTTACTGGTGATGTGCGTGGTCGTTACTGGTTGCCATTCTCCTCGTTGCCATTCTCCTCAAGGGCCGGTGGCTTCACAGCAGTGGCAAACGATCCGTGCAGGCGATGTGTTCACGTTCAGAGCGCCAGCGGACCTGAAGTCCGAGCCGGTTCAAGGCGAGGACTCTTTCGTTGGCAAGTACACAAGCCCCGCTCTCGAAGTCACGTTCGACTACGGGCGGTATTCCGGCCCCATGAACAGGGAAGGTTACACGCGGGCGGTCACGGTGGACGGGAAGAGCGCCCGGCTTGTGTCCAAGGGCGATATCGTCGCCATTCAGTTTTCGGAGATCAGCGCGGGAAATAGGTTGACGATGGTGGTCCAGCTGAAGACCGCAGACGCGAAGACGGCGGAGAAGATACTTCAGAGCATCGACTTCCCGTGAGATGTGCTAACCGAGTGCGGGTTCGTGTCCGATCCCGCGCGGTAACATGCCTCCCGTGAAACGCCGGCTGTTCAACCTCGCGGCGGCGGTGTCGCTGGTGCTCTGCGTTGCAGGGGGGGGCCTTTGGATGCGCAGCTACCTCTCGCAAACGAAGGCGACGGTCAAATTTGGTGGCGCGAGTGGGGAGGTTTTCCAAGCAATCCCGCTGTTCGCAAAGCCCGACCGTGCCGCTTTTGTCGGCTCGGTGCCCGGGCGAGTTCTGTTCATTCATCAGTGGGTGTCGGCTCCGGGCCCGCTCGCGGGTGACGCATCAAACTGCGGCGTCTTTGGCGAGCCGTCTTCCGTGGTCGTGTTCCCTTCGGTGGTCGTATATTCGCCTCCCGCGCTATTTAGGGACACGACCTTTCTCGGCTTCGGACAAGTTTCCGAGACGTTTCCGTCAGCCAGCGGAACAACGTTCCGCTGCTCTGCGCTCTCCGTCCCGTTCTGGGTTTTATTTCTGGCGACCACGGGTTTGCCATCATGGTGGCTGCACCGGCGACTTATGGTTCGGCGACGGAGCCGCGCGGGGCTGTGCCCCGCCTGCGGCTACGACCTCCGCGCGACGCCCGACCGATGCCCGGAGTGCGGAACGGAAGCCGCCGCGCGATCCGCGGAAGGAATTGCCGCGTGAGACGCCGGCTGTTCAACCTCGCGGCGGCAGTGTCGCTGGTGCTCTGGGTGGCGACTGTGGTGCTGTGGGTGCGGAGTTACTACCGCTTTGACAGCCTCGGGTACTTTTTTGACTGCGATCCACGCGTCGGGCAGCGGCTTGTCTACGTCAGTTCCGGAAACGGCTATCTCCACTACCAGCGCAACTTCACCACGACGTATCGAAGAGCGTCAGGGCTGTACGTTAGCGGGTGTTCGGCGCTCGCGGTCGATCTCCTCTCCATCGTCAAGAATGCTCATTACGGGCACGAGTGGCAGGGCTTCGGATACATGACCAGCGAAAGCATCACCCGAGGAGCCAGCCCGCAAACTAGCCGAGCGTGCTCAATCGTCGCTCCGCACTGGTCGCTCGCCATTCTGTTCGCGCCATTGACAATCTGCTGGGCTTGGTGGCACGGGCGCCAACACCATCGTCGACGCTCCGGCCGCTGCTTGGCCTGCGGCTACGACCTCCGCGCCACGCCCGGCCGCTGTCCGGAGTGCGGTGCGGAAGCCAAGCAAGCCAAGCCGCAACCCGCGGAAGGAGCGGCTGCGTGAAGCGGCGACTCTTCAACCTCGCGGCGGCGATGTCGCTGGTGATTGCGATGTTCGCGGTGGTCGAAGGCGTCTGGTCTCAATTCGGGTACGAAAGTCTGACCTATTCTGCTTCTACATTCCCCGATGTGGACATTCATCTGGAGCGAAGCATTGAGTCATCCCGCGGAACCCTGCGCTTCCTAAGCTCGCGGGGCCGCGGGGGTTCATCTCCAGCGGGTACCATCCAGCGTCCCATGTGGAATTACGCTCGGAGCAGGTTTGGCAAGCCGTTGTTGCCGCTGGATTTCGGAGAATTTGCGTGGGCGCGTGATCGCTCCCGTTTGAGTAGCGTTGACTTGGTTTCGGTGCCGTGGTGGTCCGTGACGTTACTCGGAAGTGTCCTGCCGACGTGGTGGGGACTACGCTGGCGGAAATCGCGTCGCCAGTCGAAGTTCGGCCTCTGCCACGTCTGCGGCTACGACCTTCGCGCCACGCCGGAGCGCTGCCCGGAATGTGGAGCACCTGTCCCGCCTGGGAGATGGGCGGAAGTGGCAACCCGATGAAACGTCGGCTATTCAACCTCGCGGGGGCGGTGTCGCTGATCGGATTCTTCGTGATGATCGCGGCTGTCTTCTACAGCTATACGCGCGGCCTCCACATGCAGTACCACAGCGAGGTGCGGCACCTTCCCGGTTTGGAGGTCCTCGACCACAACGTCCACCTTTTCAACGGCGGGATGATGATCCGCTCGTGGCACGGTCTTCACCAGAGGTTTCTCGAGATGCTGCACCCGAGCCATAACGGAGTATGGAGGTGGGATCGCGGCTTTCGGCCGGAGCGCGCCGGCTATCCGCGGCTCGACCGAGGCAGCCGGTTTCTAGGCTTTGCGCTTTACTTCCAACCGCGGGAAAGCTGCCGCCCAGCGCCAACAACGTCGCCGTTGCGGATGACCGAGCCAAAGCCACTCGGAGTGGAGCTGGTAATGCCGCTCTGGTTTCCGCTGCTGTTGACGTCCGTTCTGCCCGTGTCATGGGTGCTGCGGCACAGGCAAGCGCGACGAAGAGTGCGGCTGGCGCTCTGTGCCACCTGCGGCTACGACCTGCGCGCAACGCCGGAGAAGAGCGGAGAGATCCTTAACCGCTGCCCCGAATGCGGCATGCCGGCGAAGCCGCAACCGGCTGCGGAAGAAGCGGCGGCATGAGACGCAGGCTGTTCAACATCGTCGCGGCGGTGTCGCTGGTGCTGTGTTGCGTGACGCTGTTATTGTGGGCGCGCAGCTATTGGGTTGGCGACGTTGCCTGGGTATTTGCTCCAGGGAACGCGGCGGAACAGTTCTTTGTTGGTTCCCTTAATGGGGTAGTCACGACCGCCGACGCCCGGACCACTGCGAGCCTCCCATTGTCTGGCGCATCTTGGCAATACCACTCAGGCAACAAGACCGACGTGCTCGCGCGCGAGGTCGCTTCTCATCCATCGATCACGATCCCCTATTGGGCGCTGACGGTCACCACCGTGTTAATCCCGCTGATATGGTTATGGCGAGCGCACGGTAAGAGGCGAAGAGTCAATGCCGGCCGGTGCGCCACCTGCGACTACGACCTCCGCGCCACGCCCGACCGCTGCCCGGAATGCGGCACCCAAGCGACGCAAGGCAAGCCGCAAGCGGCGGAAGGAGCGGCCGCGTGACATTACGTTTCACTACGAGCCCTATGAAGTTAAAGGGCGTGCTGCTGACGGGCGTGCGGAAGATGCTGGCGTTCTTCGCCGCGGTTTGGCTTCTGTTGTGGGTCGTCAGTCTCTGGTATTGCCACCATGCCTATGTCGGCGATAGCCGCGGGACCAGCGGGGTCGCCTTTGATGCCCGTTTGACACCCGGATCCCTCGAACTGACGGGCATTCGCTCTGTGAAAGACCCCGGCAGAACCGCTCTCGGCCTGAACGCATTTTACAAGGTATTTCGGTGGGCCGACGCTCCCTATGTCGCGCGACATCAAAGCTGGGTGATGGGAGGGTTTGGGTTGCACACATGGCAGGCGACGGTCACGAGCAATGGACCGAAATACACAAACTATTACTTCGGGGTGGCATTACCCTTTTGGCTGTTAGCGCTGCTGTGCGCCATTTGGCCCGCTTTGCATTGGATGCCGCGCCAGGTTCGATGCCGGCGAGCCAAGGCAGGCTTGTGCCCGACCTGCGGCTACGACGTCCGCGCCACGCCCGATCGCTGCCCGGAATGCGGGACGGAAGCCGCCCCGTCGGCCGCATTAGCCTTTGCGGCATGTCGTCGTCACTCACCCCCGAGCAATGGCGGGCCCTTCAAAGCAGCACGGACGCGCGGATCCGATACTTCCGTGAGCTCCGGCGGCGGTTGATGGCGAAGGAGTTTTACCCCGGCGACGCGTACATGAACGTGCTCTATCGCGTGCTCGACGCGCTCGGGTCGCTGGCGATCTTCAACCACTACGCCGTGTGCCAGGCCGAGAAGGGACGCGAGGAGCTGATCGATCGTCGGCCGCACGAGTGGCTGGGGGACGGGATCTGATCCGGTAAGATGCTCGCCGTGAGACGGCGTCTGTTCAACGTCGCCGCGGCGGTGTCATTGGTACTGTGCGCGGCGGCGGTTGTGCTGTGGGTGCGGAGTTACGCGATCACTGAGTCACTCATTCACCTCGAAAGCCACAAACAATCGGACGGTTCAGTGAAAATTCGAGGCGTTCAGGTGTCAGCCTCGCGCGGTGGACTTGGAGTTGCCGCAAACTCCCAGTCCCTGCCGCCGGAACATCTCCGCGAATTCGGGTTAAATCCGGACACGTTTGAAAGTTGGCCGCTCAAATACTGGTCGCCGGGTAAGGCGCTCAGCTACATGGCGTGGGGTGCACCCAACGACTGCATGAAGGGATGGCGCTGGGGCGGATTTCAATTTGGTCTGGCCGTTCCGGCCCGTCCGCCGCAGTTCTACAGGCACGGGGTCTTCATCGTCGTTCCGCTCTGGCTGGTGGTCGGTGTGACGTTGATGGGGCCCGCCTTGTATGCCGCAAGGCGCTGGCGTGCACGATTGGCAAATCAACGCCAAAGGCTCGGCCTCTGCCCGCGCTGCGGGTACGACCTCCGCGCCACGCCCGACCGCTGTCCGGAGTGCGGGGCGAATGTGGAGCCACCGGTGTGTGAATCCTTAAGGCCAACACGCGTTGAGACGCCGGCGCCGCTGCTCGATTATGTTGCACCGGATGTTCGGCGCGCGGAGGCGCGGGCGGCTCGTAAGGCTGCCGCGGTCGCCGTCGTGCTGCTCCTGGCGAGCGTGGGCGTCGGGGCGGCGCTCAATGCCGCCGACGACGCGGCGAATCACGTGCGGGGGCACGTGACGTTTGCCGTGTTTGCGATTGGCGCCGCGGCGGCTATCGCCTTTTTAGCCATTGGGGCGGCGGCGCTCGCCCGCGCGCGGGCCGTCACTGCCGTCTTATCGGTGACCCTGGTCTTGTTGGCTGTAGTGGGATCGCAACTGCTGTTCAATGTCAGCCCGCTGCGCCACAGCATCGGTTGGATCCGCGGTGACGAGACGGTCGTCGAGCAGTCCACCGATCGCTTCGCGATGCGGCTGTATCTCTGCTGGACTCCGAGCGTCATCGTTGGCGGCGCGTCACTGCTTCTATCGCGTGGCCGGCGCGGGTACATCGGGTTCGCCGCGGCGATGGCCGCGGGATTGGCCTCCGCAGTGCTGTGGGGAGCCGAGCCTTATGCCGCTTACCATCGGTGGCTGATCCCGCTGAAATGGCCGAAGTTCCTGTCAACCGGTCTACTGCTGCTGGTCCTCTTGCTGCTCTGCCAACTGCTCGCGGGCGCGATCGAATCTTTTCGTTTGCGGAATGCGCATCGCTCCTCGGCTGGTGGCGACAGTGGCTAACCCGCTGCACTGAACCGCGACCGCGGAACCTTTACTGTTGGGCGCCGCCGTGGCCAGCGAATAACCTTTCGATCATCTGGTCCGTTTTTTATATGGGCAGCTTTCAACGATGAACGGCGCAGTTCAGGCGCCGGTTAATCGCGCGGTGCACAGAGTGTGGGACGACTGCAATGCCAGCCAAGCCACAACTTGCGGCAGGAGCGGCGTGACGCGACGGCTGTTCAACCTCGCGGCGGCGGTGTCGTTCGTGATCGCGATCGTGACGTTCGCCTGGCTCGTGCGCAGCGCAGTTCGGTTCGACAGTTGGTGGCTCGTCAAGCGCGATAACGTGGTCGGCGAGACGTGGGACTACGCGGTGTGGAGCGAACGCGGGATTGTTTTTCTTCAGTACGATTGCCAGAGGCAGCCTGCGATGGGCGGGGAGAACAAGGGGTGGACGCATCACGCCGCGCCGCTGCGGAGCAAGCCGCGGGTCGAGATGGTTGGGTGGTTGTGGGATTTTCATCGCGGCGTTGGAAGCGGGCGGACGAATCATCGCTGGTGGACAATGAACGTTCGCCTGTGGCCGGTCGTGATCGCGAGCGGCGTGTTGCCTATCGTGTGGTGCGTCGCGTGGCGCCGGCGTCGGCGCGATGCGCGGCGCGGGTTGTGTCCGAATTGCGGGTACGACCTTCGCGCGTCGCCGGGGCGATGTCCGGAATGTGGGCGGGAGCGCGAGGGTGCGCGAGCGGGTGCGTCAGGAAGTCCTTCGGGGGAAATTATTACGCCGGGGCGCGCCGGGTGAGGATCAGAATCCGCTCGGCGTACGCTGGGGCGTCGGGAAAACGTGCGGTTGGAGCGCGGGATTTGGGGTGATTGTTGAGGATACTAGGACGGGGCGTCGTGGGGGCGAGGGTGTGAGTGCGCAGGCCGGTCGCATGCGTCATGGTGTGGTAGTGGGTCAGTTTGAAAATCTTACCGCTTGACCCGCCCTCTGGCACATCTCACACTTGAGTCATGCAAAGACGCTCAAGCATGCCCCGCGATGGGAACCAGCTTGCCAAGATGATCGTGGACCTGGCGACGGGCACGGCCCCGCCCGAACCCGAGAAGCCCGCCAAGAACCCCGCAGCGGTCGCGCTGGGGAAGCTGGGCGGGGCTAAGGGCGGGAAGGCTAGGGCGGCAAAGCTGACAAAGGCTCAGCGAGTCAAGATCGCTAAGAAGGCGGCGGCAAAGCGTTGGGTGCAGGCAAAGAAGACCTAGAGATTTAGTTCGGCGGCTCTTTCGTCTTCGCGAACAACGGCCCCATGTCGTTCTCTGGCGGAGAACCCTCTTTGTTGCCGCCCAATACGGTAAGCACAAGTTCAGGACTGATCCGCCCCTCTTTCAACCCCTTCATAAGAATGAAGGGACGTAGTAGTGGGTTGAGGAATCTGAATTTGAACCGTCGCGCCGTCCCTCGTTTTTGAAGAACGGGGCCACGCGAAGGATCGCAGAAACCGTCGAGATGCTGCGCATAATTCGGAATATCGTAAGCCTTCCCGGTGATCTGACTCAAAGGCTTGCGCACATCGGCGGAACTGAGATACCCAAGTTCATCTGTTTCCGCCAAAGCGCAGGCCAGCAAGACCTGAGGGAACAACGTGCCCTTGCGTTGCCCCTGTGTTGCAAGCCGGTAATTGTCGCGCACCGTCAGCAGAGTATTATCAAGCGCTTCCTTGATGCCCTCGTTCACGTCGCCTAGCGTGACGTTCATTCGTTCCGCATAGATAGCCTTGAACGTGGATTCCTGTGCGAGCAAATGCGTGTAGTGCGGATACCCCTGTGACAGCGCGATGATCCAATCGGCTGCATCCCTATCCATCGTCATTCCGAGCAATTTCATGCCTTTGGCGATGATTTCCCCGAGTTCCTTCCGGTCCATTGGGGGGACAAGTATCTCGGCCAAGCAGCGATCAATCGAGGCGTGTTCATGAATCAAGTCAACGACGTTGGTCGCAACGGCAACCAGAACGATGGTCGTGCTGATTAGATTGTCGGATAGGTCTTTAATGGTGGTGGCGAATAGCGATCGAACCTCGGGAGCGAGCACGTCAAATTCATCGAAGATGATGACCAATTCGTACTGGTCTTGGCTGGCGGTTTCTAAAAGCTCCCGCACTTCGCCTGGGCCAAATGCTTCGCCTTCCTCCATCAGGTCGCTGAGCCGTCTTTCGACAGGCATATTGTTCTCGGCATCTCGAACCGGCGCTTCCTGAATCATTGGTATTTTCTTGAGGGCTTTGCGCCAGACATTTCGGAAATCGTCGGTGTCGGCGCAATTCACCTTTACGATCCGCATGCCGTCGTCACCGATGAAAATGTCATTGAAGATGCTGGCAAGGGAGGTCTTACCCACGCCTCGATCACCAAACAGGATGGCGTGTCGCGCTTGTGTACGGACGGCATTGGAAACCTTGCGAAGCTGATCAAGTCGCCCAGCGAAGAGGTCCATCTTGCTGATCGGGCCAGACGGCCGAAAAGCCGTCCCGCACAGTGCCAGCAGTCTTTGTTGTGTTTCGGTGGTCATTCGGTGCTCCAAATGCGTCGTTCGCCTACGTCGGACGACGTGAAACACCTATTTACCCGCGCACAACTCCTAAATCAACAATGGAAACTCTTAAAACGGACTGTATAAGTATTATAAAAGTGGCATTTTATACCGGTCCGCCGTCTATCTGCCACTTGACGTTGCTTGACTGATCAAGCATAATGGTCAGTATGAACAAGCTGAGCACTGCCGATCGGGTTCGCGTGGTTGCCGCCCTCGTGGAAGGCTGCTCAATCCGCGCCACCGTCCGCATGACGGGCGTAGCCAAGAACACCGTCACCAAGCTGCTCGTGGACCTGGGCACTGCCTGCGCCCGCTACCACGATGAGAAGGTCCGTGGCATCGCGGCCAAGCGCGTTCAGGTCGATGAAATCTGGAGCTTCACCTATGCCAAAAACGCGAACCTCCCGGCCGACAAGAAAGGCGTGGAAGGCTACGGCGATACGTGGACGTGGACCGCGATCGATGCCGACACGAAGCTGATCATCAGCTACCTCGTGGGCGGCCGCTCTGCCGAGTACGGCTATGAGTTCATGATGGACGTTGCCGATCGTCTGGCGAACCGCGTTCAACTCACCAGCGACGGCCACAGCGCGTATCTGTGGGCGGTCAAAGACACTTTCGGGAAGGAGATTGACTACGCGCAGCTAATAAAAATATACGGCCCCGATCGCGCCGGTAAGCCGGGCCGCTACAGCCCGCCGGTGTGCATCGGGGCTGACGTGAAAAAGATCAGCGGCAACCCCGATCCGGCTCACGTCAGCACGAGCTATTCCGAGCGTCAGAACCTCACGATGCGAATGGCGATGCGCCGCTTTACCCGCCTGACCAACGGCTTTTCCAAGAAGCTTGAGAACCACGCTCACAGCGTCGCCCTGCACTTCATGCACTACAACTTTTGCCGGGTTCACCAGACGCTCCGCGTCACGCCAGCGATGGAAGCTGGTCTAGCCGATCACGTCTGGACGCTTGAGGAATTAATTAATTTGTTGGGTTGATGTTATTCCACCTTGGCGCGCTCCGGAAACTTGCTAAGTTCCGCCCATCTCACGGGCTATTGCCTCACCATTAGCCGGTGTGCAAGCGTTCTGCTGACGCTGCCAGAGTAAGTTGGCCTCGCCGTAAACCCCTAACCCATAAGCGTGGAGGGATGGGGAGCAGGAGACCCACAGCGGCGGTGGCGAAATTGGCAGACGCGCGAGGCTGTCAACCTCGTAACACTGGCGTGTTGTGCGGGTTCGAATCCCGTCCGCCGCAACTTTTGAGCCTGATTCGTGTGATGTGCTTGGCGAATATCACGCGATATAATGATGGCGCACGCCAGTGTTACGGGGTTCCCCCCGTATTCGACGCCGCTTTGACAGAGCGGCGTCTTTTTTTGCAACTCAACCGACCCCCGTCGAATTGCCGATACCGGTAGCGGGCGCGGCTGCGATTCCCGGTGCTGATCTGGCCGGGTTACGCCTGCGACTCCACCGTGGGAAGGGCCGTCGGGTGAAACCGGAGGCTCTTCTTTTTTGGCCATGTCACATGAGACACTCATCGGCCTCATTGCAACCGCAATCTGCGCCGTCGCCGTCGCGATCACCCTGTACTCAACGCGCCGCCAATAACACCGAGAGATTCCAAGCCCGCCAGTAGCCGTCGGTGAGCCCCTGGTGTAATCTTCGGCCTGCGGCACTCATTCCGTTTCGCCGCATCCACACCGCCCGGCGGTTCACCCACCCGCCGGGTCTTTTTTTGGGAATCTTTTCAAACTGACCCACTACCCATGGTGTCGTATGCGGGCGTAAGTCGTTGTTTTTGGAAATGGTCGTCAAAATACCCGCCCTAAGCTTAGGGCGGGCTTTGTGTTGTGGCGCGCTCGCCCGCCGCAGGCCGGCGTGCGGGGCGGGGGTGGTCCATATCTCGGGACGTCGGCGGGGAGAGCCCGCCTAATGCGGGCGTAACGCACTGGGCGAAATTATCGTTGGGCGTGCATATGTTGACGGCGGGGGCGGCGGCGATGATTCGCGACGCCGCAAGCGGCGATCATCAGCACAGTTGACGTGGGTTCGGGGACCGCGCTTATTCCTGTGCCGGTTGGGAATGGGGGGCCCTGGATACCGATGTTGAAATCGATGATGCCGTAGTCGGAAATGGTGATTTTTCCGTCGTAGTTGAAGTCTCCGTTAGCCCAGCCGCTGGCGCCGGGGATGGCGACGTTGAAATCGATTTTGCCGTAATCGCTGATGGTGATTTTTCCATCGAGATTGGCGTCGCCGCCGTAGGTGTACATCACCAGCGCGTCGGTTCCGGTCACGGTCTGGCCGGAGAAGAGGACGGTGTCGGTCGGGTTGGGCAGATTCCTGGCCTGCTGGGCGGTGGCGATGCCGATGGTAGTGGAGTTGCCCGCGGCGGCGGTGGTCTGGGAAGTGATGATGCCGTTGCCGTCCCACGATCCGCCGTTGCGACCGGAAGCGATGTACGCCGTCAGCGCGGCGATGTCGCCGCCATTGACGATGAGCTTGTTATTGGAGAGGTCGAACTTTCCCGCGCCGATGGCGATCGATCCGAGCCGGCTGGTTCCGTTGAGGCCACCATCGGGCGCGATCGCGAGCGTGCCGCCGGTGATCGACAACCCCGCGGTGCGGAGGTTATTTACCACCGCTTTCCCGCCGCCGTTCACGCTGACGCTGATGTCCACATTCGGCGTCGCGGCGATGTTTCCGGTGATGGTCAGCACGGAGCTGGGCGCGACGGTGAAGGTCGTGTTGTTGTCGAGGTTCAGTGGCGCGGCGATGGTGGCATTTCCGGCGGCGACATTGATGCGATTGTTGCCGGGCGCATTGCGGCTCAGCGTGAGAAACCCGGGGCCGGCCAGCGTGTAGGAGGTCGCGCCGGTGAAGTTGATCGTGGAGACAACTTTGCTCGAATCGACGGTGACGGTGACGTTGGATCCCGCGGCCGGGAAATTCGCCTCCGCGCCGACGCCATCGGGCACATTGAAGTCCCAGTTCCCCGGAAGCGACCAGTTCCCGCCCGCGGATGTCTTCCAGGTTGACGTGTTGTAATCGATCGTAAGCCGCGGGCGCGAGGCCGCGTCAAAATACTCCTTGGTGGCGATTCGCTTGGCGCTGGAGGAAACTTCGTTGCCGATGGCAATCCACCCGAAGTTCGTGGCGGAGTTGTTGATCCAGCCCTGGATGTCGGCCACGAGCTGCGCTCCGCTGAAATCCAATGCCGCCGTGTTCGCGGAGGCGCTGACGGTGGGAGAGAAATCTCCGCCGGGGTTCGCCCAGAACTGGGACGGGTAGAAGGTATTGGTCCAGGTGACGTCGCCGGTGTGCGCCGGCCCGCCCGCGCCACCGCCGCCCCCGCCTCCCGATGTATTGGAGTCGCCCTCGCCCCAGTTTTGCGTCGCCTTGTGCAACTCGACGGTCATATCGGCGGTGAGAGTCTTGGTGACGGTCAGGTGCACCGACGTTGTGGCGGGGTTGACGACCGCGTTGCTGGGAAGCGCCGGAAGGTCGAAAGCAAAGATCGCGCGGCGTATGCCGCCGGCTCCCACCCGTCCGACGAACATGCCGTCGCCCGCCCCGTAGCTGAGGCTTCCGGTCGGGTCTTCGAATAGCGTGTTGTCTTTCGAGGTAGTGAGCTGGAGGACGGTCGCGAAGGACGGGGGCGCGCACAGGGTCGCCGCCGCGGCCATGACTGCGGCACGAATGCGGCGAGATTGTCGGTACTTCACGGAATTCCTCATGCCCGGTTGCGCCGGCGCGCGACAAATACGATGAATGAACCTGCCAGCACCGTCAACCCGGTTGGCTCGGGAAGGATGATCTTGTACGCGATGCCGCCGCTGCCGTTCGACGCCGTGTTCGTCACCAGCGCGTAAAGTTCGCCGTTGCCGTCCTGTCCGAAGCCGTGAACGGTCAGCCCGTTGGGTAAGAACCCGCCGGCGGCGAAGTCCGGGGAGAGGAACTCTTTGATCGTGCCCTGCTGAAGATCGGCATAGAAGAGCCGTCCATCGACGCGCGGCGGGGTATGCAGCGCCAAGTCGCCGAAGACGTATTTGCCAACGAGTTGTGGAATCGCCGTCCCGCGGTAGACGAAGCCGCCGGTGATCGAGATGCCGTCGTCGTGGTCGTATTCGAGCGTTCCGCCGGGGCCGGAGATGGGATCGGTCAATGGGCTGCCCGGGGCTTCGGGGCTGTTGGCGCCAACGCTCCCCGCGGGGGGCACGTTGCCCGGCCCGGCGAGACGGTTGAAGAGAAACGTGCCTTCCTTGATCGCCCAGCCGTAGTTCTTGCCGAGGACGACACGGTTGATCTCCTCGACGGTGTTCTGCCCGACATCGGCCTCGATCAGGTCGCCGGTCCCGCCCGGACGATCGTCGAACGCGAAGCGGTACGGGTTGCGGAAGCCGTAGGAATGGATCTCGCGAAGCTCGCCCGGGCCCGTGAACGGATTGGTCAGCGGGATGCGGTATTGCCCATTGGTGCTGACCGGATCCGGGGTGACATGCGTGACCGGATCGAGCGGATCAAGGCGGAGCATTTTTCCGAGCGGCGTGGTCAGATTCTGCGCATTCCCGCCGGGCTCGATGTGCCCGGGTCCGTCGTCGTTGGCGTTCCCGCCATCGCCCGCGGCAAGGTACAGATACCCGTCCGGTCCGAACGCGATCGTCCCCCCATTATGATTCCCCGCGTTCTTGCCGATGGAGAGGATCTCGCGGCGCGTGCTGATGTCCACCAGGTCGGGGTTGGCGGTGGACATCTTCCACTCGCTGATGACGTTCTTGTATTGGTTGGTGGCTCCTTCGATGGTGGGGACGGGAAACGTCGGGGGGGTGACGGGCGGCATTTCCTCGCTGGTATAGGTGTAGAGCGTGCGGAAGCCGGGGCTGGCCGGGTTGTTGAACCCGGGGTGAAACGCCAGGCCCAGGAAGCCGCGCTCGTCATTGGGACTGGCGGCGTTCAGCGGTCCCGTGCCCGTGGGCGCGATCTGCACGCGGTTGCGGATGTCCAGCGAGGAGGCGGACTGGATCTGCCCGTTCTTCATCAGCCGCAGCAGGCCGTTCTGCTCGACGATGAACATGCGGTTGGTGTCGCCGGGCGGACTGATGGCGTAGTCCGGCGCCTGGAGCGTGCTCGCGCCCGCCGCGAGGGGGACGGCCTCAAGTCGGATCGTGATGTCCCCTTTGGGGATGTTGGGCAACACGTCGGCCGCGCGCGCCGGCACGTAGAGAGTGATAGCCCCCAAAATCGTAACGGCGGACAGAAGCTTGCGATTCACGATACAACCCTCCGCGACCAGTTGAGCCAACACAGATCGCGCACCACGATCTCCCGACGTGCCAACTACGAAACCGATGTCTAATATTCCCCGGAATTCCGACCCGCGCGCGAAATTTGACTAACCCGCTGTGATTTTGGCGATCTGGGCAATGGGGATCTTGGGCGTGCGGTCCATGTAAAGCAGGCCGTTGGCTTCCTGGTACGTGTCGGTGAACTGCGTGTAGCAGAAGCCCGCAAACAGCGGCAGCGACCGGACGGCGGCGAGTAGGTCGGCGTATTGAGCGGCGAACTCTTTCGCTGTCCGCGCCCGTCGGTAACCCCACGTGTGTTTCACGTCCTTGCTGTACGCGATTCCGCCGAACTCCGTCAGCATGATGGGTTTCTCATCCGCCGAAAATCCGTCAAGTAGCAACTGACGATGGCCAGGCCGTGCATGCGCGAACAGGTCGGACAGGTTCTGCGGCGTTCGCGCATAGCGCGCCCGGATTCGGTCCGGGGAGCCGTCGTAGTCGTGGATAGCGATGATATCGCTGGCCACCATTTCCCACCCGTCGTTGCCGATCACTGGCCGCGTGGGGTCGAACGATTTGGTCAGGTGATACACCCCGCGGACAAAATCCCGCTGCTCGGCGACGTTAGGAAGATCCGGCACACCCCAGGACTCGTTGAACGGCACCCACGCGACGATGCACGGATGACTCACGTCGCGCGCCATCGCGGCCAACCACTCAGCCGTCAGTCGTCGCACCGTTTCCGGCGCGAATCGGTATGGGCTGGGCATCTCCTCCCACACCAGGAGTCCCAACACGTCGGCCCAGTAGAGGAAGCGCGGGTCTTCGATCTTCTGGTGCTTACGCACACCGTTGAACCCGAGCTGCTTGACGAGCTCGACGTCGCGGCGAAGAGCCGCGTCATCCGGCGCCGTTAAGCCTGTATCAGGCCAGTAACCCTGATCGAGCACCAGTCGCAAATCGAGAGGCCGACCATTCAGGACGAACCGATCGCCCTCGGCGGCGACGGAGCGCATCGCAGTGTAGCTGTATACCTCATCGATCGCGCGGTCGTCCTCGTCGAGGAGCTTTAACTCTGCACCGATCAGTTTCGGCGACCACGGGAACCAGAGCAGACCGTTGCGGTAGTCGTCGATTCCTCCGTCAGGGATCGTGATCGTCCGCGCGACCTCGCGGTCGGAGATCGAATACACGTCCTCCGCGATGACTCGATCTGTCCCAGATAGCCTCATCCGAAGGCGCAACCGCCGATCGTTGGCGAACGATCCAGCGAGAGTGACGCGAAGGTCAATCGACCACCGATCAATGTGCGGCGTCCAACGGATCGATTCGATCCGAACGCGCGGAACGACCTCCATCCAAACCGTCTGCCAGATTCCCGTCGTTCGGTAATACCAGATCGAGTGCGGGTCGAGTTGCCAGTCCTGTTTCCCGCGCGGCTTGGCCAGGTCCTGGGGATCGTCGAACGCGCGGACCACGATGGTATTCGCGCCGGATTCGTTGAGCAGATCGGTGATGTCCGCGGAGAAATTCGTGTATCCGCCCTCGTGTGTGACGGCGAGTTGGCCGTTGATCCAGACCATCGCCTGATGGTCGACCGCGCCGAAATGCAGGATCAGGCGCTGGTCATCGGCGAGCCGCGGAACATCGATCGCCCGGCGATACCAGACGGCATTGTAAAACCCCGTCTGGTTGACGCCGCTGGCGGGAGTCTCCGGCGCGAAGGGGACGACGATCGTGCGATCGAACTCGACTTGGGCTGGCAAGGTCCACGTCGCGTCCGCATCGATCGCGAAGTCCCAGCGCCCGTTCAGACTGGTCCATTCTGCGCGGCGAAGTTGCATGCGCGGATATTCATGTTGCGCTGTCTTGGCGGTTCGCGGTCGTGCACGGGCCATTCGGGGCACTCTAATGGCATATCCGTTGCTCTATCAATGACACCCAGGGTTGTGGTCCGCGCGCAGGGACATTCTGTCGGCAGGAGGATTCGATATGGCCAAATCGAGCAGCGGCAAGCGGATTCGGCCGGCGCAGGTACAGCACCGCCGGCCGGGGCATCAGACGGACATGCGGCCGCGCCCGCAAACGACGCGGCACGAGTATCGCGCGGCGGGCAAATTGATGGGCAAGGTCGCGATCATCACCGGCGGCGACAGCGGCATCGGCCGGGCGGTCGCCGTCGCGTTCGCCAAAGAAGGCGCCAACGTTTCCATCGTCTACCTCAACGAGCACCGCGACGCGCAGCACACGCAACGCCTGGTCAAGCGCGCCGGACGGAAGGGTCTGCTCATCCCGGGCGACGTCGGCGATGAACAATTCTGCCGCGACGCAATCGAGCAGACCGTGAAGGAGCTCGGGGGCCTGCACGTCGTCGTCAACAACGCCGCGGAGCAACACCCGCAGGACAACATCGAGAAGATCAGCGCGTTTCAGCTCGAGCGCACGTTCCGCACAAATATTTACTCGCAGTTCTTCATGGTGAAGGCGGCAATGCCGCACCTGAAGGCGGGGGCGACGATCATCAATACCGCGTCGGTAACGGCCTACCGCGGGAGCCCGCAGTTGCTCGACTACTCCGCGACCAAGGGCGCGATCGTCGCCTTCACGCGCTCGCTCTCCGAGACGCTGGCGGAGAAGCAGATCCGGGTGAACGGCGTCGCGCCGGGGCCGGTCTGGACGCCGCTCATTCCGTCCACGTTTCCGCCGGAGAAGGTCGCGAAGTTCGGTTCGGATGTTCCCCTCGGCCGCGCCGGAGAGCCCGCCGAGATCGCGCCGTGCTTCGTGTTCCTCGCTTCAGAAGATTCCAGCTACATGACGGGACAGGTGCTTCATCCCAACGGCGGGGAGCTGATCAACACGTAAGGAGACGATCATGCGGCGATTCATCCTGGCAGCGGCAGCCTTCTCCGTTCTCGCCGTTGGATGTCATGACGACACGCCGCGCGCCGCGGCGACGGGGTCGAAGAGTGAGCAACTCGCGAAATCCACGGACGCCCGCGAGCGCGCGAACCAGGTGAATTCCGAGAAGCTTCAGCTCGTCGCCGGCATCACTGGACCAATGCCGACGGGCATCGCCGTCTCCAAGACCGGGCGAGTGTTTATCAACTTTCCACGGTGGGGCGATCCGGTCGAGTTCACCGTCGCGGAACTGCAGGATGGCAAGCCCGTCGCGTACCCGAACAAGGACATCAACAAAGCGGAGGGCGATCCCTCACAGCAGTTCGTCTCGGTACAGAGCGTCGTGGTCGACGATCAGGACCGCCTGTGGATCCTCGATACCGGCAGCGTCAACATGGGGCCGCACAAGCCGAACGCGCCCAAGCTCGTGTGCGTCGATCTCAAGACGGACGTGATCGAGAAGACGATCCCGTTCAAAGAGGACGTCGCGCTGCCAACGACTTACTTGAACGACATCCGCTTCGACACGCAGCGCGGGCTGGGATTCATCACCGATTCGTCCGACTCCGGTCCGAACGGGATCATCGTCGTCGACCTGAACAGCGGCGATGTGTGGCGGCGGCTGAACGATCATCCCTCGACCAAAGCCGAGCCGAACTTCACGCCGACCGTAGAGGGGCATCCGCTCATGGCGCGCGAGCCCGGCCAGAAGGCCGCGTATCTCAAGATCGGCAGCGACGGAATCGCGCTTAGCGGCGACAAGAAGACGCTCTACTACTGTCCGCTAGCAGGGCAGCACCTCTACAGCGTCGACGCGACGGTGCTGGGCGATCGGAACAAGAGCGATCAAGACGTCGCCGCGACCGTGAAGGACTTGGGCGACCGCGGTTACGCTTCCGACGGCCTCGAAGCCGGACGCAACGGCGAACTGTATCTCACCGACTACGAGCACAACGCGATTCACGTCCGTTCGCTGGACGGTGCGGATCGCGTCTTGGTCAGCGACCCGCGCATGATCTGGCCGGACAGCATGGCCCTCGGCAGCGATGGCATGCTCTATTTCACCGCCAATCAGCTCAACCGCCAGAAGAAGTTCCACGACGGCAAGGACCTGCGGCAGCAGCCGTACAGTATCTTCCGCATCCCGACGGGCGGCGCGTCGCGGACGGAAACGGCGATGGCGAAATGAGGTGAGCGATGCGCACACGCGGCTCGGATTGGCTGGCGGTCGCGGGGATCGGGGTGGGACTTTACGCGGCCGCGCGCTTCGGGGTGCGACGGTATCGCCGCATCAACTTCGACGGCAAGGTAGTGGTCATCACCGGAGGATCGCGTGGGCTTGGCTTGTTACTCGCCCGAAGGTTCGGCGCAGAGGGAGCGAATCTGGTGATTGCCAGCCGCGATCAGGACGAACTCCGCGCCGCGCAGGCGGATTTGCGCAGCCGCGGCGTTGCGCAAGTGACCGCCGTCCCGTGCAACGTGCGCCTGAAGACGGATGTCCATGCGCTGATTCGCACCGCGCTCGAAACGTATGGCGCCGTCGATGTCCTAGTGAACAACGCCGGCACGATTCAGGTCGGCCCCATCGAGCACATGACCGAGCATGATTACCAGGAATCGATGGACGTGCACTTCTGGGGCCCGCTGCATGCGTTCCACGCGGTGTTGCCGGTGATGCGCGCCCGCGGCGGTGGGCGGATCGTCAACATCGCGTCGATCGGCGGGAAAATCGGTGTGCCGCACCTCACGCCGTACTGCGCCAGTAAATTCGCGCTCGTTGGATTCTCCCAATCCGCCGCCGCGGAGCTGCGCAAAGATAACATCTACGTCACCACCGTGTGTCCCGGTTTGATCCGCACGGGCAGTCCGCGCAACGCGCTGTTCAAGGGGCAAAACGAGAAGGAATACACGTGGTTTGCCCTGGGCGATTCGTTGCCGGGCATTTCGCAAAATGCAGAGCGCGCGGCGCGACGGATCGTCAATGCGTGTCGGTACGGTGAGCCCGAGTTGATCACCTCAGTTCCTGCCGCGGTGGCCGCGCGGATCAACGCGTTGTGTCCGTGGCTGAGCGCCGAGATGTCCGCCCTTGCGGACCAGGCGATCCTCCCGTCGCCCGGCGGGATCGGCTCGTCGCGGGTGCGCGGATACGAGAGCGAAACGGCGTTCACGCGATCACCGCTGATCTCGCTGACGCGATCCGCCGCCGCAGCGAACAACGAGGTCGGGCGATTGGGATGAAGAAGGGCGCGCCGGCCAATCCCGAGAACGTCCGCGCCGCGAAAGAAGCCGGCCTCGTTTACGTTTCCGATGAAAGCCCCGGCATTCGACGTCGCAAGTCTGGCCAGGGGTTCTCCTACGTCGACGACAAGGGCAGGACGATCGCCGATCGGCAAATGCTCAACCGCATTCGCCACCTGGCGATCCCGCCCGCGTGGCACGACGTGTGGATCGCACCGAGCGATCGCGGACACATCCAGGCGGTCGGTCGCGACGACCGCGGGCGAAAGCAGTATCGCTACCACGAGAAATGGCGTGAGGTTCGCGACGAGAACAAGTACGGGCACATGCTCGCGTTCGCCAAGGCGTTGCCGCGGATCCGCCGGGCCGTCGCACGTGACCTGCGTCGCACGGGGCTCCCGCGTGAAAAAGTTCTCGCCGCCGTCGTGAGATTCATGGAGACGACCCTCATCCGTGTCGGCAACGACGAATACGCGAAGAACAATCGCTCCTTCGGCCTGACCACGCTCCAGGATCGCCACGCGCGGATCGCGCGTGGAAGGGTGAAGCTCGAATTCCGCGGCAAGAGCGGCGTCGCGCACGAGTTCGAGGTTGAGGACCCGCGCCTCGCCCGGATCGCCAAGCAGTGCCAGGATCTTCCCGGCCAGGAGCTCTTCCAGTATCTCGACGAGAACGGTAATGTCTTCGACATCGGCTCGACCGATGTCAACCAGTACATCCGCGCGATCGCGGGCGAAGACTTCACGGCCAAGGACTTTCGCACCTGGGCGGGAACGGTTCTGGCGGCGTCAGCGCTGGCGGAGGTGGCGACCTTCGACTCGCAGGCGCAGGCGAAGCGGAACATCGTCAAGGCGGTCGAATCGGTCGCTGCGAAGTTGGGGAACACCAAGGCGGTCTGCCGCAAGTGTTACATCCATCCAGAAGTCTTTGGCGCATACATGGACGGCCAGACAATCGAGAACGTCGCCCGCCGGGCCGCGGCGATGGCGAGTTCGAACGGACACCTCCGCCCCGAGGAATCTGCCGTCCTCGCGTTGCTCCGCAGGCGGCTGGCCGAGGTGACGAGGACGCGCGCAAAGGGTCCCAACACCCTGCACGAGGCGCTTCACAGGAGCGTCAGGTTGGCTCGCCGGTGACCACATGTCAGGTCGTGTTTCCGTTGCCGATTGCCACGCTTCGCGCGCCGCGAGGCGTACGACCGGCGCGGCACCTATTTTGCCTTTACGATCTCGACGAATCGTTTTGACAGACGTCATTGCGGTGTCATAATCGCGCCGGAGCGTCGCGCATCGTGCCGCATCGTGCCGCCCCCGAAGTACTGGAAAGGATGGGGCCATGGCCGCTTTTAAGAATTCAGCCCCCCAGCGTTCCCCCGCCTCCCGCAACGTCCGCCGATTCACACTGGAACAGGCGAATAAATCGCTGCCGCTGGTTCGGCGGATTGTGACGGATATCGTCAACACGCACGCGCTGGCGTCCGCCCGCCGTGACGCGGTTGAGAACGCCCACGGCACCAAAGAAGCCGCCGTCGCTCAGCAGTCGCTGGAAATGGCCGTGGCGCGGCTGGACGACCTCGAAGACGAACTCGAAGACGTCGGCGCGCACCTGAAGGATCACCAAACCGGCCTGGTCGATTTCGTCGGCCGGCACGACGGACGCGACGTCTACCTCTGCTGGAAGCTCGGCGAAGAGAGCATCACCCACTGGCACGAGCTGGACGCCGGCTTCGCCGGACGGAAGCCTGTTTCGCAGCTGCGCGAGAAATAATTAACAAGGATAAAGGATGAAGGATGAAGGATGAATTGAATTCGGTTCATCCTTCATCCTTCCGCCTTCATCCTTGTTCTTACACCCCATCATTTGCCGGATCGGCGCTGCCTGTTCCAAAGTAACCCGTCCACGCCATGTCCATGGTCTCGCCGTCGATACGCATCGGCTGGCGGCGGAGCGTGCAAATGTCTCTGCATCGCTCGATCAGGTCGCGCGGCTCGCTGGCGCGCAGCTCGCGCTGCTCGTGGTGGTAGCGTTCGATCATCTCGCTGACCAGCGCCGGATCAGCCCGCAGACCACAGGCGGCGGCGTAGCGGTTGAAGATCTCCGTGTATCGCCGCTCGTCCGGCCGGTCCATGTGCAGCCGATAGCCGATGCGCCGCAGAAACGCCGGGTCGCTCGCCTTCGTCGCCATCAGGTTCGTCGCGACGACAAGCTGTAGTCGAAATGGGATCCGGATCTTCTGCCCGGTCACCAGCGTGAGATAATCGACCTGATGCTCGAGCGGGATGATCCAGCGGTTGAGCAGATCGGTCGGATCGATCCGTTGCCGGCCGAAGTCGTCGAGGAAGAACAGCCCGCCATTCGCCTTCACGTGAGGCGGGGCCTCGTAGAAGCGCTGCGAGGGGCTGTACGCGAGGTCCAACTCGGCGATGGTCATCTCGCCGCCGGCGATGATCATCGGCCGGCGAATGCGGATCCACCGCGCGTCGTTGCGTCCTTCGCCCCCGGCGACCGGGGCGCGCTGGTGAAGCTGCGCGTCGAAGACGCGGATGATGTTGTTTTCAACCGCGATGCAGTGGGGAACCCACAGCTCGCCTTCGAGCACGTTGTGCATCAATCGCCCGAGCGAGGTTTTGCCGTTGCCGGGCGGGCCGAAGAGGAAGAGCGACCGACCGCTTGATGCCGCCATCGCCGCGACTTCAATCGTCTCCTTGGAGAGCACGAGCGACGCGACGGCATTGCGGACTTTGTCCTCAGTCACTTCCGACTGCCGCGCGACTTGCCATTCCAACATCGCTGCGTAGCTTTCCAGCGACACGGGCGCCGGACCGACGTAGCCGGAGATTTCCATCAGCCGGCGGGCGAACTCGCGCCCGCGCTGCGTGATCGCGTAGCGGTAATTAAGCGGCCCGTCGGCGCCGAGCACTTCGAGGAGCTGGTCCTCGCGGAGCTGCCAAAAGATTTTTTCGATCACGCTGGCCGGCAGGCATAACTGCTGCGCGGCCCAGCCGCTGGTCAGGCGCGGAACCGTGTTCGCGAGTTTGAGCGCGAGGTCGCCGAGCAATCCCGGATCGACGCCCGTCGCCTCGATCGAGATCGGCGGCGTGGGGACCATCGCATTGCCGACCTTCGACATGCTCGGCAGGTGCGAATCGCTGCTGACCGGGACCTCGCGGTGAACCGGCGCGCCCAAACCCTGCGACTGCATGAATGTGCTCACGTGATGGCCCTTTCCGCGCGTTACGGCCGGGATCGGTATGCGTACACGACGCACGAGCCAGTGTAGCGCCGAGCGGCGGTGATACAAGCAGATTCTCGTGCTCCGGGCATCCGGCGTCAGAAACGTCAGATGCGAAAAAGTCCGCCCGGTTTTGCATGATCTTACGTCGCGCGTTCGAGCCGGCGCAATGCCATCGAGACAGCGGCGTGGACGTACTCGCCGATGAGCGGCTGTTCGCTGGCGCGCGGGCCGGCAACGTTGAGGGTGTGGACACCATGAGCCTGCGCAAACTCTGCGATCTGTTCCGCCGCCCGGCGGGGGGACGTGTGCCGCGCATCGATAAGCAGCAGCGGGCGAACGGCGCCGATGGCCGCGCCTCGGGTGGTCTCCGACCCGCCCTCCGGTGGGCCGAAGCTGAGGATCACCGTCGCGTCGCTGTCGAGCACGTTGCGGAGTGTGCGCTCGTCGCAGCCTCCGCCCTCGGGCAATTCATCGAGGGGATACCGCCTGGGGATGGCGCCGTCTTCAGCCTTTCGACCCGCCGGGCACCAGCCGCCGCACTCAACGCCGGCCTCCATCGCCGCATCGAGCGCCGCGCGATCCGCGCCGGTCTGTCCCCCGGAAATGATGCGAATCGGGATGGACGACATGAATTACAAAGGCGCGCGGCTTACGCGTCCCTATGAACCGATTGGGGCGAAAATGCGGGCAGGCACACGGCGATGTACTGTGCCCCCTCGGGCGATGGTGTCGAATACTGCACCCACTCGCCCGCGCGCGTCACAACCGCCTGCCCGGCGCGGACGTTCATCTCGCCGCTCTCGCTTTTCACGTGCAGCACGCCCGCCAGGACAATCGTGAATTCGTCGAACTCCGGCCGCTGCCCGGGCTCGACCCACCCAGACGGGCTGGTCATCCGCGCGACGCTGAGGCGCGCATCGCCGCTATTCACGCGTCCGATGAACTCCTCGATCTTCTTGGGCTTGTTTCCCGCGGCGGCAATGACGGTGGGCTTGTCGATCAGTGTGGGCATCGCACTAAATACTAACCGATCGTCAGGCTCGCGCGATGATCTGATCTTCCTCGGCGTACTGCTCCCTCGTGGGTGCAAACTTCTCGTTGGGATGATTGCGCATCCAGGCGATCATGCGAGTTAAACCTTGATCGTACGGAACCACTTCGCGATAGCCGAGCTCACGGCGGATCCGCCCGCTGTCGGTGACCCAATCCTGGGACCAATCGAGAGGCTCAACGAGTCGCGGCGGTAACCGATCGGAGGGGAGCGCGATGACCCTTCCGCTCCAATTCACCACGGCGGCCAGATCTTCGACACGCTGGCGTGTGCTCAGCGGTTCGTCGCTCTCGCCGACGTTGTAGATCCGGCCTGCGGCGCGGTCGTCGAGAGCTGCAAGCACGATCGCGTGTGCCATGTTCTCGACGTAGCCGTAGGTCCAGCGCCAGGCGGCGGCTCGGTCTTCGAGGATGATCGCGGGACGGCGATCGAGCAGGCGACGGACGTATTCGTAGAGCCGGTAGTCGCCGGGACCGTAAACGGCCGGGAGGCGCAGGATCGTGCCGGGCGCGGCGGAGTGCGACATGACGACCGCCTCGACGTCGCGCTTCTCGTAACGCTCGCCATGAATCGACTGTTTCTCGCGGAGCGGCGCGTCTTCGTCGAGCGGAACCGGATCGGGCGGGCCAGGTTCGGTGCGGTGCAGCCGGCCGTAGGCGCGGTAGACGTCCTGGCTGCTCGGTACAACGAGGCGCCGGGCGACGCCGGCGAATGTGCGGACAAGGAACTCGGCGTCCGCGCGCGTGAAGGCGATCATGTCGATCACGACGTCGGGTCTGACATCGCGGAGCAGGCGTGCGGCGGGGGATTCGTCGCGGCGATCGCCATGGACGTACTCAACGTTGGGCGGAAAGTGCGGATCGGGCTTGTGCTGCCCGCGGTGGAACACGCTGACATCATGCCCGCGTTCGACCAGTCCGCGCACGACGTACGGCCCGATGAACCGCGTCCCGCCAATGATCAGGATCTTCATGGTCAACCTGCAGCCGCAGCGTCGCCAACCTTGACGACGACATAGGTGATGTCGTCGAGAACAGGCCCGCGGCCAACGAACTGCGCGAGCGACCGCGCGACCGCGTCGACGATCTCTTTCGATGTACCCTTGTGATTCGCACGGATGACTTCCTTGAGCCGCTCTTTGCCGTACATGTCGGTGAGCGCCTCATTGCGCGCCTCCCAGACCCCGTCGGTGCCGGCGAAAAGGACCCAGCCCGGGGCGAGGCCGTTGCGAGAGAAATCCTGGAACGGATAGTTCGTGTTGATCCCGAGAGGGATGTCGCCACCCTCCAGATCGCGGAATGTGTCGGCGCCGGGGTCATAGACGATCGTCGGGTCATGCCCGGCGCTGGACCAGCGGACGCGCCGCTTGATCGGCTCGATGACGATCAGCGCGAGCGTCATGAAAAGCCCGTGCGGATCGGCGGCGAGGACGTCGTTGACTCGGCCCATGAGCTGCCCGAGCGCCAGGTCGCCTGAGTGGGCGCTGGCGCGAACGGCGGCCCGCGCGGTCGCCATCACCAGCGCGCTGCCGATGCCGTGGCCCATCACGTCGCCGACGGCGACGAACGCGCGGTCGTTGGGCAGATCCGCGATGTCGATGAAATCGTAATAGTCGCCGCCCGTTGATTCGCAGTATCGGCTGTGGGCGGCGATGTCGAGGCCGGCCACCGTGGGCGTGCTCCGCGGCAGAAGGCTTTGTTGTACGTGTGTCGCCAGCTCGAGCGAGCGCTCCATTTCCATGCGCTGCTTCAATCCGCCGGCCATCTGGTTCGTCTGCGCGGCGAGCTGCTGGAGCTCGCGCGCCCCGCCGAGTTCGAGCTTGGCATCGAGATCCCCCTCGCCTATCCGGGCGGCATGCTCGGTCAGGCGGAGCAGCGGCTGCGAGAGACGTCTGGAGAAGACCAGTCCGACGGCGACGGCGATCGCGATCGCAACGCAGCCGAACACGATCGACCGCCCCTGCATCGCATGCGCGGGGGCGAGGAATTCGGACTCGGGCAGCACCGTGATGATTCGCCAGTCGGCGCCCGGATAAGGTCGCAGCGGCTCGATGTTCACGCGCGCGGGTTTGCCCTCATCGACGAAGACGCGCTGCGAGCCGCCGACGTCGCCTGCATGAACCCTCGGAGCGGTTGTCGGGAAAAGCGGCGCAAGGGCACGCGCGGCGGCACTTTCGGAGCCGTCAAGTCCCATCCGCTTGCCCAGGGTCGAGTTCACGCGACCCTCGGAAGCGGCGACGAGCAAACCGTCCTGGTCGAGCACGAAAATCGCGCCGTGCTGGGCGAAGTCCTGGTTGCGGAGGAAGTTGCTGATCGCGCCCAGCGTCACGTCGATCACGACCACGCCGAGCACTTGCTTCCCGTCTCCGATTGCGCGGGTGTAGCCGATGCCGGTTTCCGATTCGCTGCCACCTTCGCCGTACCAGAAATAGACTGGCGTCCACAGCGGTATAGGACTGGCCATCGCGGCGAGGTAATACGGCCGCTGCCGCGGCTCATACACGTACTTGCGGATTGGATTGTCGCGGTCGACCTTGCCTGACGGCTCGGCCGGCCACTCGATCGCGGCGCATCCCTTGGATCCGTCACCGATGCCATATTCGAGTCGGTCGTGCGCGCGCAGCAGGTAGACCGAGTCCCCGTTGGGATTGGCGAAGCAGATCGACGCGACCCGGTCGTTGGTCATCAGATCGTCGAACATCGCCTGTTCCCACGACGCGAGGTTTGTCGTCGAGAGTTTACCCGTGACGATGCGGCGCGTGTAAAGCTCGCTGACGCGGACGGCCTCGCCGAGGTAGCCGCGGATCTCGCTGGCGGCCCGGCTGGTCGCGTCGCTCACTAGTTCGTCCCCGAGCTGTTCAGCGATGTTTCGGCTGGTCAGGATGGAAATGGTGACGAGCGCCGCGGCGACCGCAGCGATGGGGAGCACGACGATCAGTGTCACAAGGACGCGCAGCGACGGAAGCTGCCGTGTATGTCGCGACGACGCCATGGGGTTGTCAACGACGACGACGGCGGTCAGATTCGGCTCGGCGCTGCCCGCAGGTCCCACGCCGGCATCATAATCCGATCCCCGCGACGCTCAAAACGCACGGGAGCAGCGCGAACTGTCGATCTCTTGTTGCGGGCCAGCGCGCCGCGCGCTACTTTACCTTCACCGCGTTGCTGGAGCAGGCATCTTCGCATGCGTTGCAGTCGATGCAGTCGTCGACGCTCACTGCCGCGTGGCCGGCATCACCCACGAGGATCGCACTGGTCGGGCAAGCCTCTTCGCAGGATTTGCAACCGTTGCAGTTCTCGACATTAACGACGGCCGGCATGTGGACTCCTTGCTCGGGACTGATTACAGGACAATAATATCCTATTATCGGCTCGCGTCAAGCATGCCATGAATCTGATTGCACGCGCTCGTGGGCTTAGCTCAGCGATGCGGGCGAGATGTACGCGAGATTCGCCGCCGTGAGATCGGCGCCGGCGTCGCGAAGGGTCGCGGCGTCAAAGGTGGTCGTAATCCCCAGGCACCGGCTTCCCGCGGACTTGCCCGCCCGGATTCCGCTGGGCGCATCTTCGACCACCAGGCACTCGCGAGGCGCGAGCCGAAGGCGTTCGGCAGCGAGGAGGAAAATCTGCGGGTCCGGCTTTTTGCGGTCCACGTCGTCGCCCGTCACGACCGCGTCGAACGTCTCTGCGGGCACGCCGATCTGCGCGAGGTTGCCCACCAGCTTCACGTGGTCCGCGCTGGTCGCGACGGCGATCTTCAAGCCGCGGGCGCGGCAATCACGGATGAATTGCACCGCGCCGGGCAGTGGCTGGAGCTTTCCGCGGATCATCTCGAGATACAATTCGTACGTGCGCGACTTGTCGCGCGGCATGGTTAGCTTCACGCCATATTTTTCCGCGACGCCGCCGATGAACCGGTCTTCGCCTGCGCCCACGAATGGCGCGAAGTCCTCGCGCGTGGCGGTGCAGCCGTAGCACGTTCGAAACATCTCAATTGCAGCGGCGGCGATGAAGGGTTCGGAGTCGCACAGGACCCCGTCCATGTCGAAGATGACCCCTCGGATGGACGCCGGGCCGCTCACGCGTTCGCGCGCTCCGGCAGGCGGATCGATGCGATGATGCGGTCGCACTGTCGGATCAGCTGCACAACGCTGCGCTCGCTGACGCGCTTCGCCTTGCACGAGAATGACGCGACGGCCAATCCTTCCGGTCGCTGGTGATACCAGGCGCGGACGAAATCGCGACCCGAGCAGAACGATTCCCCGCCGGCGAGGAACGAGTCGATTCGCTCCTTTGCTTTGTCCGACCCCGGCCCCTCCAGCTCATACCCGCTCATATCGCGCGCGACGGCCATCAACATCTCGTGTGTCGCGTCCGGAGGCGTTGCGGTCGTCGGGAGCACCTTGATCTGCAACACGCCGACTTTCGACGCGTGCCGCCCGACCACGCGGTCGTCCAGCGGATAAAACTGCCACTGCTGAGGAACGATGAGGGAAAGCGGCCCGATGTCGACGCGATCGCCGGCGACGTAGGCACCCTGCGCCGCGTCCGCCGCTGCCTGCGCCGATTCCGGCGTGGCTACGTCCTCCGGCTCGGCTGCTGGCGCCTGCTGACGTTTGCCCGGTCGATCCGCCATTGCTGGCCGCCACCATACCCGCGCGGCCGCGAGCCCGCCATGAGTTAATCCAGCCAGTCTTTTTTCTTCAGGCGCTGCGGAACGTACTCTTCGGTGACGTAACTGATGTCCTTGGTGATCAGCGATTCGACTTCCATCTTGAAGCCGTTGCTGAGCATCTTCTGAATTTCCTTTTGCCACTTGGAGTGGTCCTTGAACCACGGATAGGAGGCGATTTCGCTCGCGCGCTTAGTGTCGTTGGGGTTCAGCTCGATCTTCACGTCATCCGACAAATCGCACTCGTCGTAATCCTTCGCGCGGATGCCGAGGAATTTGGCGGTGGGGATCGCGAGGCGCTCGGATTCGAACGCAAGCGAGATCGAGCCCTGCTTGATGACGCTGTAGATGTAGTGCCCCCACGGGTCGCAATCGAGCAGGCAGATGATGTCGAGCTTGGCTTCCTGGCTGAAACGCTGGAGCAGCCGGCGCACCCCGCGCGGCGGCTGACCGCCGCCGTGCGTCAAGATGCATTTGTGCTTCTCCCAGAAGCGGTCCTCGTTGAAGCGGTTCCAGACCGTGCCCTTTTCGACGTGCAGGACAAAGTCGGCGTCGATCTTCTTGAACTCGATCACGTCCGGCTCGGTGATCGACGGGATGGCGTACCCGCCCGAGCCCATCCGGCGGCAGTCGATCTCGTCGCCCTTGTCGACGACGGTGATGTTCCCGACCATGGCGCCGCGGTTCTCGGCGAAGATGTGAAGCTCTTCGCGCAGGGATCCCATCGTCACCTCGAGATCCTCGAGGATGCCGTCGGATTCGCCCTGATCGGTGAACGTCTTCTCGCTCGTGCCGGCGACGGTGTGCAGGCCCTTGTAGTACATACCGCGGAGGCTCAGGCTCTTCTCGGCTTCGATCAGTTCCTTGATCGAGTTGCCGTGCAGGCAGGTCTGCATGAACTGCTTGGCGCCGTTGAGGTTGAACAGCTCGCGCGTAGCCTTGGCGGAGCCCATCTGGAGGATGCCGCGCTTCTTGTTCCAGATGGTGTTCGAGCGCGTGCGCGTGGGGATGTCGACGGAAACCTCGCGGCCGGCGAAGGCGCTCTTGGCAACGCCGTCGGCCAGATCGACGATCCGGCCCATGGTCACCTTGTCGCGCTCCTTGATACGCTTGTTCATCCCGCCCGGCTTGGTGGTGGTTTTCTTTTTGGCCATGTGAATCTCAAATCTGAAATGTGGAATCTGAAATTTGAGATTTCAGATTAGAACAACTCGTCCTGGTTCTTAGAGCGCTTCTTCGACTTCTTCTTCGCTTTCAGCGGGACCAGGTCGCCCTCGTCCTTCTTGTTCTTCTTGTCCGACTCCTCCGGCTGCTCCTGCAGGTGCGCGGCGCGGGATTCGACCATCACCACGCCCTCGTCTTTCTTCAGGAGTTCTACTTCGTCCTCGCCCTTATTCTTGACCGTCTTGCCTTCCTCATCGAGCTGCGCGTCGGCGATGGCCGTGCGACGCTTGGCCTGCTTGAGAAGGGCTTCGTACAGCTTTTTCGTGTCGGTGCCGTTGATCGCGTTGATGGCCTTGCTGATCTCGCCGATGTAGCGCTCGAACACGTCGCGCCGGGCGGCTTCGCGCTGCATCTTTTGGCGCTTGCGAAGGTACGTGCCGAGCTTTCGGCCGCACTCCATCAGCGCGAGCTTCATTTCCTTGCGGATCTCGTCATAGTCGGCGATCGCTTCCTTCGATTCGCTGGTGAACGGCACCCACACGGAGGCCATGTGGATCATGATCACGATCGGCCCCTGCGGGAGCGATCCGCGTGGCTGCGAGAGGTTGTAATTCCGCCAGCCGGTCTCGGTGCACGCCTTGAAGCTCGAGCAGGCGCTCGGCTGGAAGAGCAGCGGGACACGATTGGCGAAGCGGATGACGCGGGCCGTATCGTCGGCGGCCAGTTCGCCGCCGAAGGCGATGGCGGCCTCGATCTGGAACGGCCGACCGCGGTAAACGTCCGGCTCGCGCGACGACGCGGCGTAGAACTCCGCCTTTACGCCCTTGAGCATGCCCGCAAGCATCTGTCGCACGCCGATGGGCGCGAGACAATCCGTCGGCGGCGCCGGGAGCTTGGCTTCCTGAAATGCCTTGAACAGCGACTCGACCTGGTGCGGCTCGAGATCGCTGACCTTCGTTCGGCTATGACACCCGGCCGCCTTGCAGAACTCGCTCGCCTTGCCCGGGCTGACGCGGCTGAACTCTTCCTGGAGGAAGTTATACAAGGTTCCGCCGCGCTTATTTCCCGCCTCGAAGTCGCGCATCATCTGGATGAGGATGCCCAGCTCGATCCCGCGCGGGTGCGGCTTGATCTCCTTCGTCTCCGGCGGGAGTTGATCGGTGCCGCGCGGGAACAGGATCACGCCGTCCTTCTCGATCGTGGTAATCGTCGGATCCACGCCGTCCGGCGCGGTGACTTCCTCCGCCGGCGCGTGCGCCGCGTTCTCGGTCAGCTCGTCCGCGTGCTTGGCGTCCTTCTTCGCGTCGCCCAGCGGGAGATCATCTTGGTCGTCCGCCATTACGCGCGACGGCGGGACAAACCAGATCTTCGCGTGCGGGTTGGCGATCGCGGTCAGCTCCAGAAACTCGTCCACGCTCCCGCGGCCTTTGCGGTACAAGCCTTCCAGCTCGATGCTGACGCTCGTGCCCGATTCGAAATCCTCGGGATGAAGGAATCCGGGATCGCGCGTCCCCGGGTTGACCGTTTTGAGCCGCTTAGGGGGAAACGCGTCGGGTTCCTTTTTGAACGAGATCTCGTCGTCGGTTGTGACCTCCGCGCGGTTGGTCTTCGTGTTCATCGCCAGCTCGATGTGGTGCGCATCCTTCCGCGCGCCGGGGCGCGTGTGGATGACCATCGGCTTGCCGGTGGTGATGAGCCCGTACATTCCGGCCGCGGAGATGCCGATGCCCTGCTGGCCGCGCGACATTTTGAGGCGGTGAAACTTGCTCCCGAAGAGCAGCCGCCCGAAGACGTTTTCGACCTGTTTGCGCACGATGCCCGGGCCGTTGTCGACGACCGTGACGCGGTAGCGTGACTGCTTCGCGTTGGCGGGACGATCGGGCTGTAAATCTTCGATTACCACCGTGACGTTCGGCAGGATCTCCGCTTCTTCGCAGGCGTCCAGCGAGTTGTCCACGGCCTCCTTGACGGTCGTCAGCAGGGCCTTGCGCGGATTGTCGAACCCAAGCAAGTGCCGGTTCTTGGCGAAGAACTCGGAGACGGAAATATCCTTCTGCCTCGCCGCCATCGTCTCGGCGGTCTCGCGTTTCTTCTTCTTCGCAACACGTGCAGCGGCGGCGGCCAACATCTCTGATTCCTCTGCAGTGGATTCGATCGTGGTCTGTATGGCGGTCTTCCGGTTGGACATCTGCTGGGCCCTCTTGGACGCTGGTGACGAATCCTTTTTCACGTCGTCAAAGAGGGTTATCGGCTGTGTACGTCGTTTCGCTTCAGCCCGTTTGTTAGGGTATTGTATGGTTTTCCTGGCCATGCCGTCAAGACGTTTTTTCAGGTCGGAAGTGACGTGCGTATTTTACGCGTGATCGTCGCGAGAAGCTCGCGCGGAAGCGCATGACCAGTGGTGAAGATGACGAGCACAAACTTGTGGCCGTCAGGCAGTTCGACGTAAGCCGCATCATGCCGCGCGGTGCTCATCCAGCCGGCCAATCGCCCCGACCCACGACGCAAGACTCCGCATCTCCTCGGCGCTCCCTTCCGTATCCGCGCGGTACCGTAGCACAGAATGTGCCCGGCTTGTACCTCGGTATGAGGGCGACTACGGTGTGACGACATGGCCAAGGCGATCGTGACGCTCGTCGTCGGAGAACAGCACCGCACGCTCTGGGAAACATGCGCCCGTGCCTCGTGGGAAACGTACGCCAAGCGCCACGGCTACAAGCTGGTCATCGTCGATCAGTTGATCGATAAGAGTGAAGAGGGGATGGAGCGCTCGCCGTCCTGGCAGAAGCTGCTCCTCTGGCGCCTGCCAGAACTGCACGATTGCGACCGCGTCGCCTGGATCGACGCCGACATCATCATCAACAACGACACCGCGCCAGATATCGTCGACAGCGTCCCGCCGGAAAAGATCGGGGCGGCGGTGGCGCACCTGATCCTGGCCTATCCCGGCATGGAGAGCGCACTGGCGCGGGTGTGCGGGACGTCGACGCTGGCGGAGCACGCGCGCTGGGTCTACGAGCAGAGCAGCCTCCCGCCGTTCGATTACCACCTCAACGCCGGCGTCCTGGTGCTCTCGCGATCGCACCAGGAGTTCCTCGAATACATCTACGAGACGTACCCGGAGCAGCCCAAGAGCTACTTCGAGCAGATGGCGCTGTCATCGGAGTCGCTGCAGCGCGGACTGCACCACGCCCTGGATCCGCGGTTCAACGCGGCGTGGTACGAGCACAAGGCGGCGTTCTACCCGTTCCTGTACGGCGCTCCGTCAGCGCTGCTTCCGCTGTGCCTGGCGGTGGTCTACGCCAACAACTTCTTCCTCCACTTCTGCGGCACGGCGGACGACATGAAACTCTTCCGTCCCGAGATTCGCATTGAGGGAAAGGCAACGCGAGTGCCGCCGGGCGTGCTCCACACGATGGTGGATGCGCTGCACCAGGCGGCAATGACCGTTCGGTGAGGTTCCATGCACATTGTCGCTGTCACTATCTTCGTAAAACCGGAAAAGGTGAACGACTTCATCGCCGCGACGCTCGAGAACGCGCGGAACACGCGGCTGGAGCAGGGCAACCTGCGTTTCGACGTTTCTCAAGCCGAGGATGATCCCACCCGCTTCCTCCTCTACGAGGCTTACCGCGCGAAAGACGATCACGCGGCCCACTACCAGACGCCGCATTACCTGCGATGGAAGGCAGCGGTCACCGACTGGATGGCCCAGCCGCGGCAGGGTGTGAAGCACACATCGATCTTCTTCGGTAATGGTGAATGACGCGCGGTCCGGTGCCAGGTCAGGCTTCCGATTGGATCTCAACGTAGTGTCCGTGGACCTTGACCTGGTTGTCGATATGGCCGGGCGAGTGGAAGATGCCCTGTGCATCGCGCGTGGCGGGATGGCCGGTGAGGAACCAGCGGGTATAGCCCAGGCGCGGGTGGAAGAGCGTGGGAAAGCGCTTGGCGGTGATGGCTTCGTCGGCGAGATAGCCGAGCGCAAGCTGCGGGCCGCAGAATGCGAGCTCGCCCGGCGATCCGGGGGCGAGGAACGAACCGTCCGGCGCGACGATCTCGGCGGCCATTGCGGGGAACGGCTCGCCTAGCGGCAGCGTCCCGCGGCCGGGCGTCTCCAGTGTGGGATGCGTCAAACGCTGGAGCAGGGCCGCGGCGGTCACCTCGGGCGGACCGTAGTGGTTGTCGACGATGCTGTGGGGCGCCGCGACCTCCCACGCCTTGCCCGATTCGATGGGGAGCCCGTCCCCCGTGAAGATCGACACCCGCAGCCACGGGAATGCGCCGCGCTTGAGCACGCCGGTTCGCGCCGACGCGGGGATGATGTCCGGATCGGACACCCATGCCGTGATGTTCCGCTGTTTGAGAAACGCGGCCGGCGCGTCGAGCATGTGCGCGGGAACCACGTGCACGCAGCCGCCGCCGTCCAGGCACGCGAACAGCTCGTAGATCAACAGCGGCGATGCGGTGTCGGCGAACTGCGCGAAACGGTCCTTCGGGCCAAACTGGTAGAGCGCGCGCATCGACATCAGGAAATGTGCGAGACTGGCGGCGGAAACGACAATCCCGCGCAGCTCTCCGCCGGCGCTCGCGTTGGGGCTGAAAAGGACGTACGCCGCGTGATCCGGACCGAGCGGCGTCGGCGGGTCTGACGGGCCCAGGTCGCCGAGCATCTCCCATTGCGTCACGCGACAGTGCGGGAGATCGATGAACACCTGCCGACCGGCCAGCACGTGGGGTGGGAGCGCGGGCGCCAGTTCTTCCGCGAGCGTGACCGCCCCGGCATCGATGACAACGGCGTCAAGATCCGCGCGGTGAGTGATGATCGACAGGAGCTCCGCGGCGGGGTGGTTGTGCCCCAGCGGCACGTATGTCCCGCCGGCCCAGAGGGTCCCCAGAATTCCGGCATACGTCTCCGGAGACCGCCCGGCGAGGATGCCAACGCGGGGGACGCGATCGGATCCGCGCCGCCACGGCCGACTACGGAGCCAGCTCGCCACGCGCCCGGCCTCGGTCGCCAGAGCTTCGTAGGTCAGCACTTCTTCCCCCATCACCAGGGCCTGCCGCCCCTTGGCGACCTGCGCGTGGATATAGAGGGAAAGGGCGGGGTTGAGTACGTCTGCTTTGCTCATCGGGACAGAACGGCAATGTACAGACCTAAGTCCCGGCTCCACAAGGAGATTCTGCGTGGCGGCAGGGAGGATTGCACGAACCGTGGTTTAGACGGCTACAGAAGGGGTTTCCGCGCTGGGCGGGGTGTCGGATTTGGCGACCGCGTGGCGGATGACGTCCAGCCGGGTGGCAACCTCGTTCATGTTCTTGGGGCGCTTCACCGGGCTGGTTTTGACGCACTCCATCACGAGGTTGGAAAGCTGCTGCGGCACCGAATGGTTGATGCTGTGCGGCGAGTCGATCCGCGCGTCGAGCAGGAAGCTGTTTTCCTTCCTCTTGATCGTATACAGCGTCGGGAGCTTCTTGCTGGACAGGCACCAGTACATCGTCGCGCCGAGGTTGAAGATGTCGGTCCGGAACGTCACCGGGCCGACGTTGACCTGCTCGGGGGCGATGTAATCGGGCGTCCCCTGGATGCGCTTCTTCACGGTCCCCTGCTTGGCGGCTTGGCCCAAGTCGATGACCTTCACGTCGCCTTGATCATTGAGCAGAATATTGTTGGGCTTGAGGTCGCAGTGGACGTAGCCCAGTGCATGCAAGGCGTCGAGCGCCCGCGCGGTTTTGATGAAGATGTCGACCTGCCCCAAGATGGTCGGCGGTTTGGCGAATTCGAGCATCCGCCCGTCGAACAGCTCCATCACCAACGCCGCGTCGATCACCTTGAACAGCAGGTTCTTGTTGATCTTCAGGTCGAAGGTCCGGCGCAGACCGGGATGGCGGACGAGCTGCCCGACCGTATGCTCGGCCTCGAGCTGCTCGACGAACCGCACCGTCTTTTCGCCGTCATTGACGACGTGCTTGAGGGCGTAGAGGTGATTGTCTTTGGGGTCGCTGACTGCGTAGATAGAGGATCCGGCGCCATCCCCGAGCTTATCGAGGACGTCGTAGCCAAACAGCTTCTTCGGGACGCCGCCGTTCCCGGCGCCCGGAGAGGAATTGGCACCCACACCGAAAAGTGTCATTTCACCCGTCCACGTGACATTCTACGCGATGTCCAGCAGCGCTCGTGCCGTCCGACACCCCTATAAACGACAAACCCGACCCGCTATTGAGTTTATTCACGCATCCGCGGGAAGGCGAGGAGGTTTATCCGAGGTATCCGCCCAGCCCCTTTTTGTGACGACTTTTTCCCGTTGCACAAAAAACGGGCACGGCCACGTGACGCGTGACCGTGCCCGCGCTATACAACTGTTGCCGGCCGGGGATTATTTCTTCCAGACCTTCGCCTTGAAGTCCGAGATCGCCTGCTTCAGCGCCCCCTCGATCTCCGGCGTCAGTTCCTTCTTGGCGGCCAGGTCCTGCCGCATCTGGGCGGCGTTGGTGTCGATGTACGTGAGCAGGCCGTTCTGGAACTCCTGCACGCGGTTGACCGGGACATCATCCATGTACGCCGGCTGGCCCTTGTCGGGCGACTGGGTGGCGGCGTAGATCGCGATGACCTCCTGCTCGACGGGCATCGGCTTGTACTGCGGCTGCTTGAGCAGCTCGACCAGCCGGGCGCCACGGTCCAACTGCTTCTGCGTGGCGGCGTCGAGCTCCGTGCCGAGCTGGGCGAAGGCTTCGAGCTCGCGGTAGGCCGCGAGGTCCAGTCGCAGCGAGCCGGCGATCTTCTTCATCGCCTTGGTCTGCGCGTTTCCACCCACGCGGGAGACGCTGATACCGACGTTGATCGCCGGACGGACGCCCGCGAAAAACAGGTCCGGTTCGAGGTAGATCTGCCCGTCCGTGATGGAAATGACGTTGGTCGGGATATACGCCGACACTTCGCCTTCCTGGGTTTCGATGATCGGCAGGGCAGTGAGCGATCCGCCGCCCTTGTCATCGCTGAGCTTCACGGCGCGTTCGAGCAGGCGGCTGTGGAGGTAAAACACGTCGCCCGGATACGCCTCGCGACCGGGCGGACGACGCAGCAGCAGCGAGAGCTGGCGGTACGCCGCGGCCTGCTTCGTCAGGTCGTCGTACACGCAAAGCGTGTGCTCCCCCTTCCACATGAAGTACTCGGCCATCGCGCAGCCGGCATACGCCGCGACGTACTGCAGCGGCGCCGGGTCGGCGGCGGAAGCGACGACCACCGTCGTGTATTCCATCGCGCCCGCAGCCCGCAGCACTTCCACGATCCCCGCAACCGTCGACTCCTTCGACCCGATCGCCACGTAAAAGCACTTAACGCCCTTGCCCTTCTGGTTGATGATCGTGTCGACCGCGATGGCGGTCTTGCCGGTCTTGCGGTCGCCGATGATGAGCTCGCGCTGCCCGCGGCCGATCGGGATCATGCTGTCGATCGCCTTGATGCCGGTGAGCATCGGCTCCTTGACCGGCTGTCGCTCGGCGATGCCGGGCGCGACGATGTCCATCTTGCGGGATTCTTTGGAGGAGATCGGCCCGCCGCCGTCCAGCGGCTGACCGAGCGGATTCACCACGCGCCCGATGACGGCCTCGCCGACCGGCACTTCCAGGAGGCGGCTGGTCGACCTGACAGTGTCGCCTTCCTTGATGTCCAGGTAGTTTCCGAAGATGACGGCGCCGATGGAGTCCTCTTCGAGGTTGAAGACCTGGCCCATGGTTCCGTTCTGGAACTCGAGCAGTTCGCCCGCCATCGCGCCCTTCAGCCCGTAGATGCGCGCGATGCCGTCGCCGACTTCGATAACCGTCCCGACCTCGCTGACCTGCACCTTCTGCTCGAAGGAGCTGATCTCACGCTTGAGGACACTGGTGATTTCCGCCACGTTGATGGCCATTGTCTCTCCATGTGGCACGGGCGACTCGCCCATGTTTTCTTTTCCATTTCAAAGACACGGGCGGGTCGCCCGTGCCACACTTTACTTGGGGGCTGCTGCGAGTAATTGTTCTTTCATCGCCTGGAGCTGGTAGCGGACCGACGCATCGATCAGCTTGTCGCCGACGCGGACGACCACGCCGCCCAGGACGGATTCGTCGACGTACTGGTGCACGACCGCGTCACGGCCCAGCGCCTGGCTGATCTTCTGCCGCGCCTGGTCGAGCTGCTCCGAAGAAAGCTTGTGGGCGACGGTCAGGTCAACCTCGACTTTGCCAAGCTGCTCGTCGAGCAGATCATCGTAACCCCGCGAAATTTGACTGATCAGGCCGAGGCGGTTTTTCTGGTTCAGAACGCCCAGCGTGTTGAAGACCAGCTCCGAAACGTTGTTTCGGAAGACTTTGTCGAGCAGCTTGGCGCGTTCATCTTCCGAGATGGCTGGGTTCGTCAGGACCTCGCGGAATGACGGGTTTTCGTCCACGATCTGCCGCAAGCCGGCCAACTCCTGGTTGACCGGCTCGGCCTGCTTGCGCTCGTTCGCCAGGTCGAGCAGCGACTGGGCGTACGCCAGGGCGATGGGGGATGCGTGCGCCTGTTGTTCGGTCTTGGTGGCCATGCTCGCTTAAGCCTTTCCGCCGACCGTCTGGAGCTGTTCGAGACTGCTGTTCACCAGGTCGCGCTGATCGTCGGGATTCAGATTACGCCGCAAAATCTTCGACGCGATGTTCGTCGACAGCTCGGCCGCCTGGGCGTAGATGTCGTTCAGCGCCGACTTGCGGGCGGCGTCGATGTCGCGGTTGGCGCGTTCCTTGATTTCCTCGGCCTCCTGCTGCGCCTGCATCTTGAGGCTGGTGGCGATCTTCTCCGCGTCGGCCGACGCCTTGGCGAGAATGTCGCGCACCTGTTGCTCGGCGGTGGCGAGCTGCTTGTTGTACTGCTCGAGCGTTTCGGCGGCCTTCTTCCGCGCGGCTTCCGCGTCGGCGATGTCCTGGCGGATCCGCTGCTCGCGCGCCTTCAGTCCGGCAAGCACGTTCTTCCATGCCGTCGGATACAGGACCATCAACAGGACGATGAAGATGATCACGACCCACAGCGCCTGGAGCTGAACCTCTCGGCTGGTGAAGTCGGGAAGCAGAGGAGGCTTTTCGTGTTCCTCGCCAGCTTCGCCATGCCCGTGCGGTTCGGCCGCAGCAGCCGCCGCGGGCGCGGAGTGCGTTCCGTGCTCCTGCGCATCGCATGCCGCCCCCGGGATGATCCACCCGAGCAGCGCCAGCATCAGTACCATTCGCTTGATCATTCGCGTCACCTCTTAAAAACCGCCGGCGAGCTGTTCACCCGCCGACAGCTGAATAGCCACTACCACGCCGTCGCGCCGGCGGCGATCTTGCCAGCCAGCTGCAACGCGATGACCAAGGCAAAGAAGGTGAACCCTTCGATCAGCGCTGCGGCGATGATCATGTTGGTTCCGATACGCCCGCCGGCTTCCGGTTGCCGCGCGATGCCTTCCATCGCCTGACCGGCCAGGTGCCCGATCCCCTTGGCGGCGCCCATAACGATCAACCCGGCGCCGATCCCGGCGCCCAGCGCGATTGTGCCCCGTTCCGGGAACAGCGCCGTCTGGGCAAGAATGGTGCTCAACATCTCGATCTCCTCCCGGACGTCTCGCGTCCGGACTGTGCGACGCGCGGCGGATGTCGCCGAACTATCGCGGATGTATGTGTCGCCGACGTTCGATTAGGTAGCCCCGGTGTCGGCTGCCGAGGCGAATTTCGTTTCAAATCTGAAATCTCAAATTTCAGATTTAAGATTTCAGATCCGGGTCAGTGCTCCGGCGCCACGGCGCTGGCGATGAACAGCGTCGTCAGGAACGTGAAGATGTACGCCTGCAGGAACGCGACGAACAGTTCCAGCATGCGGATCAACAGGCTCAGCGCCGTCACCGGTACGCCGATCCCGAGCTGCGCCGCGATTCCCGCGGTCACCGGGATCAAAAAGATCAATGCCGCCAGCACGATGTGACCTGCGATCATGTTGGCGAACAAGCGGATGCAGAGCGCAAACGGCTTGATCACGGCACCGATGAGTTCCAGGAAAAGCAGGAGCCCCCATACGATCACGTCGGGAACCCACTTCATCTGGCTCTCGCCCGGGCCCGGCTTGAACGGGTGTGGAGCGAAGTTCCAGAAGTAGAGCGGTGCCGCCAGTGGAACAGCAGCGCCCGCGCTCATCGCAGCGGCGTGCGTTTGTCCGTGACCGTCGTCGCCCTGGCGAATGCCGTCCTTGTGATGGCCCCTGAGGAGGCTTTCGTCGTCTTCGTAATGCTTGGTAGGCGAGCCGATCGCTTTGAAGTTGGCTGGAACGTCCGCGGCGAGGCCCTCGCCGCGGACATGCTCCAAATCATGAGCAGCCTCGTGGCCATGCTCGCCGCTGGCGGTGTGCTCTTCGTGATGATCGTGGTGGCCGTACGTTCCGTCCATCAGGGACTTGGCGACCTGCCAGATACCGTTCGCATGGATGAACAGGAACGCCATAATCGCCAACGGAACGGTCGTCGTCAGCGTGCCGGTGGCCGTGCCGGAGATGTGTGATTCTTTCCCCGTGAAGATCGAGATGAACTCGCCCACCGGAATCTGTCCGAGCAGGTTCGAGAAGAGGATGAAGAAGAACAGCGTCCATAGGAACGGAACGAAGCGGTCGGTGTGCTCCTTGAGTGCCGGCCGAAAAACCTCGACGCGAAGGAACTCCAGGATCGACTCGAAGAAGTTCCGTGCGCCGCTCGGCACCGACTTCGCGTCGGTCGCCACCGTTTGGTTGAACAACTTCGGGAAGATCAGCAGCATCAGCACGGCCGCCACGACGGCCATCATCATCTGGTTGGTCACGTTGAACGGGCCAAGCCAGAACAGGTGATGCGGCAGTACGTGATCGATCGGGTCGGCGGAAGCGAGAATCATGTTCATGGGAGCGTTTACGCTTTGTGTACCGGGTGAACTTGTACCGGGGCCGCGCGGCGAATCATGCGCGCGAACGCCGCCACCAGCGCGATCAACGAAATCCAGTAGAACGCCATCAACCAGTAGAGGAACGACCCGTGCAGGCCGAAGTGCCCGAGGATCGCGCCCGCTGCGAGAGAGAGCGCGACGAGCAGATGCAGCGCGGTGCCAACCAGCGCCGCCTGCGACATACCCAACTGCGTCGCAGCCCGCGCGAGGATGACGGGGACGGCTCCCGCGACACTGGCCACAAGCACAACTGCGAGCGCGACCGACATTTCGATCGGGTGAGGCGATCGCCCCAGGGCCGTGCAGATCCCATATCCGCCGGCGGCGGTGAGGGCGAGACCCGTCGGGATCAGCAGCAGCGTTCGCACGTTCGTTCGTTAATCCTTGTTGATCCGAATCGCGTCCTTGATCAGCAGGTATAAGCCGCCGGCCAGTCCGAGCATCGAACCGATGATGACGCCCTTGTTTCCCCAGCCGAAGCGTCGATCGAGCCACCAACCGACGGCGTATCCGACACCGACACCGACCGCGACCTGCAGGCCGACCATCGCCAGGTTGGCGTTCTGCTCGTCGGCGCGCTTGTCATCCGGTTTTTCGGCCATGCCAATGGCACATCGTGCAAAACGTCACGAATGCCGATGTCACTTCTCGCGACGGCTCCGCGACAAGTGGGTCGATAGAGTAAGGAGACCCCCGCCACAGGTCAAGAAAGGGGGTTTGAACCTCCAGCAGCTAAGCTTTAGTAGCCATGTCCGAGCCGCCCGACCCGACCCCGCCCGCCGAGCCCGCCCGCTCGCACTGCGATTCTCCTAAAGCACACCGCTATGCGGTGGGGTTCGCGCTGCTCCTCGCGTGTTGCACATTCCTCCCCGGGATCAACTGGGGACTTCCCTCGCGCGCTGCGGACAAGTTCCTCTTCGGCGCAAAGGAGCCCTGGTCCGGCGCGAAGATCATCGAACTCGCGCCGCGCGAATCGGGTTTGGGCGCGGATGTCGACGCCAACCCGATCCTCAACCGCACGCAGGCGCAGGTCCTCAATGACACCGATGAAGAGCGCGCCGAGATCGTCCGCCGCTACCGCCTGTTCAGCCACCAGCCGGACGAGATGATCACCTTCAAATCTCTCTCTCGCATCAAGGAATTTCACGGCGACCCGCGTCTCTACCAGTATGGCGGGCTCTGGATCTACCCGGTGGGCGCGCTGATCAAGGTCGCGCTGAATCCCAAGTCCGGAGAAGGCGGGCAGGCGTACTTCCTCGATCGCCCGGAAGAATTCGGGAAGTTTTACATCGTCGCCCGGCTCTACAGCGCGGCGTGGGGTTTAGTGGCGACGTGGGCGGTCTTCTGGATCGTGCACCGTACAACCGCGTCGTCATGCCTGGCGGCCTTCGGCGCGATGACCTTTGCTTGCATGCCCGTCGTAGTGAACATGGCGCACGAAGCGAAGCCGCACCTGGCCGGGTTGTCGCTCACGCTGCTGGCCGTGATCGCCGCGACGAAATACGTCGAGACCGGGCGCGATCGGTGGGCGCTCTTCGCGGGATTCCTCTGCGGCGCGGCGTTTGGAATGGTGATCTCATCGCTGCTCGCGTTTGCGGTGCTTCCCGTCATGGTGGTGCTCCGGCAGCAATCATTCAGCCGAAAACTGGTCGTCTGCGTCGAATCGGCCTCGGTCGGGATCGCGACTTACGCGATCCTTAATCCGTTTGTCCTCATCAATCTCTTCACCAACCGCGCGGTTCTGGAGTCGAACCTCAGCAACTCGACGGCGATGTATCACATCGACGCGGGAGGCTTGGTTAACGCGCTCCGTTTGGTAGTGCTGGGCGCATCCCCTGTGGTCGCGGGCGCATTCGCTCTCGCGATCGCGCGACTGCTGATTAAAACACACCCCACGCCGGGGCAGAGCGCAGCGCCGCCCCGGGTCTCTCGCGCCGCGCTTATTCTGCTCGCGGCGCCCGCAGCGCTCGTCGCACTCCAATTCGTCCTCCTCGCGACGAACAAACCCGCGGAGTACGCACGTTTCGCTCTGGTGCTCGACGCGTTTCTCCTCGTCACAGTTTACGCCGCGATTGGAGCTGTCCGTTCTGCGCGCTTCCGTCGCATCCTCGCGATGGGGATCTTCGCGTTCACCGTTCCGTTCGCGGTCCCGTACGTGTTTGCGTTCATCCGCGACGCCTCGGGGAACACGTCGCGTCTCGCCGCCGCGGAGCGGCTCAGCGCCTGCATGATGACGCACGAGATGACCGTTGAACTCCCCGCCGAGCCCGCGCCGTACTGCACGCCGCCGGTCGATCTGTTCCGCACGAAGCTGATCCTGCCGCCCACAGGACAATCGACATTTGCCGATGTTGTGGTGCGCATGAACACGAGCCTCACGCGCGCCCCCATTAGTTGGGCGGACGTGCGGTTCGCGATTGTCCCTCGCCGCAAACCCGCCACCGCGGTATCCTCGCCGCCATGATCCTGCCTGCCTTGATCGGTCAGACGACTATCGTGGTCCCGCAGATGGAAGGGGTCACCACCGCGCTGGTCGCATTCATCTTTGTCTGCGTGATCTACCCGCGGCTGGTGAAGAACAAGACGCAGTTCTATGCGGCCTTGTCGTTCGTCATTCTCGTGATCCTGCTGCACAGCCTGAACACGATGATCGGCACGGCCGGCTTCCAGGTATTCGCCGGGGCGGCGAGCGGGTTGCTCCAGGCGGGGGCGATCCTGCTGTTGTTCCTGTCGGCGGGCGGAATCACGCTCAAGGAGCTGGGCAGCGACATGGCCCGCGCGTACGAAGTGATCCGCCGGGGCGAGGATGAGAAGGAAGTCATCATCCCGATAGGCGGGGAGCAACCGAAACCACGTTCGTCGCAGCCGGCCGAGACGATCCCGCCCGCGCGCACGCCCGAGACCGCGCCCCCGGCCGAGAAGATTAACCTCCCGCCCGAAGCGGGCTGGCCAACCAAGGCGCCGCCGTCCGAGTCGAAAGGGGACGCTTCGAGCCTACCATTGGAGTGATCGCGCCAACTCTCGCGCCGGCCCGCAGACTGACGGAGCCGACGCGCGGCTTTGGCGCATCCCGCCGGATCGGTTTAGAATGATCAGCCCGCCGGGACGACGATATCGCGTCGCGCCCAGGCGCGGGCTGCAAGGAGTCTCGCTCGATGGTTGGATCTGTTCTCAGCGCCGCGACGTCCGCCGTCCCCGTCGGGGATTACGCGGCGTGGTGGAAGGTTATTCCGGTCGTCATCGTCCTGATCCTCTGGGGCCGGCTGGTGACCTGGATCGACAAGGACTGCCAGCCCATCCTGCTGCCGCGCATCCCGCTGAACCTCGGGAACCTCATGGGCGGGGTGATCGGGTTCCTCCTGTTCTTCATCCTTCCTGGCTTCGCGATCGCGTTCATCGCGCTGGCCGTGATTGTCGCCATCGAGTTGGGCGCGTACCTCGCGATGCGCAACGCGAAAGTCGGGCTGGGTGACATCGGCGATCAGTTCAAGGATTGGCTTGCATCGTGGAAGGGCGAGAAGGTCGTCAAGGTCATCGCCGGCGAGGTGCAGCTCATCGGAAAGAATGGCAATCTCATGCCCGAGCCCGAGGCAGAAGATCCGGTTCGCCCGGCTTACGAGACGGTGCAGTCGATCTTCACCGACCCGCTGCGTCGAAATGCTGAGCGCATCGACGTCGCGCCCGCGGATGGCGCGGCCGGGGTGAAATACGTCGTCGACGGAGTCGCCTACGCCGGCACCTCACTGGACCGCGCCCGCGCCGCCGCCGCGATCGAATACCTCAAGAGCATGTCGGGGCTCGATCTCAACGAGAAGCGCAAGCCGCAGACCGGCACCATGAAGGTCTCGCTCGATGGAAAGAAGCACGACCTTCAAGTCCTCACCGCCGGCAGCACCGCCGGCGAGCAGCTCCGTGCGACCGTCGATCCAAAGAAACGACATCAGCAGAAACTGGACGAGCTCGGCATGCCCGCGGAGCAGGTCGAAACGGTCCGCGGCGTGATCCAAGACGGCAGCGGCGGGGTGGTCCTAGTCGCCGCGCCCAAAGCGCAGGGGCTGACTACCCTGCTCTACGCGATCGTGCGAGCGCACGACGCATTCCTCCAGCACCTGCACACGATCGAATCCGATCCCGCCGCCGACCTGGAGGGGATCACGCAGAACAAGCTTCCCGCCCAACTCGCGCCGGGCGAGGAAGCGAAGACCGTCGGGTGGGTGATCAGCCAGGAACCCGACGTGATCATGATCAGTAGCGTCACCGACCCCAAGAGCGCTATCCAACTCGCCAAATTCGCGGCTGGTGAGAATCGACGGGTGTACGTCGGGCTTCGAGCGAAGGATACGTTCGACGCGCTGGCGGTCTGGCGCAAGATGATCGGCGACGATCATGCGGCGGTGAAGGATCTCCGCATGATCATCTGCGGCCGGGTGATGCGCCGCCTGTGCGCCGCCTGCAAGGCCGGCTACACGCCCGACCCGCAGACCCTCCGACGCCTCAATATGAATCCCGATACCGTCGGCACGCTCTATCAGGCCCGCAGCCAGCCGATGCGCGACGCCAAGGGCAACCCCCTCGTCTGCGATTTCTGCAAGGAACTCTACTTCAAGGGCCGGATGGGCGTGTACGAGATCTTCATGATCGACGACGACGTGAAGCTGGTCATCGAATCCGGCGGGTCGATCAACCAGCTCAAGGCGGCGTTTCGCAAGCAGCGCGGGAAATATCTGCAGGAAGCGGCGCTGGCGCAGGTCGAAGCGGGGGAAACCAGCGTGCAGGAAGTTCTGCGCGTGATGAAGTCCGACGACAAGCCACCCGGGGGCGCGGCGCGACGGTAGCCGTTACGCGAATCGAGTTACACGCATGGTCTTCAACATCTTTATCATCGCCGCCATTGGTGGAATCGCGTACTTCCACTACGCCCAGGGCTTTTTCAGCGCCTTTTTTTCCGCCATCTGCGCGGTGCTCGCCGCACTGATGGCCATCTCGTACCACGAGCCGATCGCGATGGCGCTGCTGGGCGGGAAGATGGCGGATTATGCCAACAGCATGACCCTCGTCGCGGTCTTTGCCATTACCTACTTCTTGCTCCGCGTGCTGATCGACAAGGCGGTGCCCGGCAATATCCGGCTGCCGGTGATCGTCGACCGTGTCGGCGGGGGGGCGCTGGGGCTAATCGCGGGGATCTTCACGGCGGGCATCTTCGCGCTAGCAGGATCTGCGCTTCCGTTTAGCCCGGGCGTCTACGCCCGGTATGCCCTCGAGGACCGCCAGGAAGTCAACGTTCCGATGCTCCCCGGTTCGCGCGGGCAGTCGACCGCCGACATCACCGATCAGCTCACCGAACATCGTTTCACCGCAGAAGCGCACAAGACGCTGTGGATCCCCGCCGACGACATCGTCCTCGCGCTGGCATCGGCGATGAGTGACGGCGGGGCGATGGCGGGCAGCCGCACGCTTACCTCGATCCATCCCAACTATGCCGACGAGCTGTTCGCGCAGCGCCTGGGCATCCAGGTCGGCACCATGCATACCGCCGCGAACTTGGAGGGCCGCAGCCCGCAGATCACCGTCCCCGAGCCCGGCGTGTTCCGAATCGACGTCGATCTGAGCAAGGGCAAGTTGCCCGTCGTCGATGCTGAGACTCCCGCTATGCACCAGCGCGCCATCACCGACGCCGACATTAAGCCGGAAGACCCGTCCAACAACCTGCCGCTGGTCGTCCGCGTGAAGTTCGAGCAGAACGCCGCCGACAGCGACCGGCTCGTGCGGCTCGCGCCCGCGTCCGTGCGCCTCGTCGCCAACGGGCGCAACTATTTCCCGGTGGGCACGTGGGAAGACGGAAAACTCTTCGCCAACAAGGTCGATGACTTCCTGATCATCAACCTCAAGGAAAAGGACCACGCGGCCGATTTCGTGTTCCTTGTGAACCCGTCGGACGTCATGCAGGGCGGGAATGCCAAGGACAAGGTGCAGAAGATCAGCGAAGGCGTGTTCGTTGAGGTCAAACGCCTGGCGCGCGTCGATCTGAGCGGGCGGGAGGTTCCGACGGGAGTGCCGATTTCAGCGGACGTGCAGGTCGAGCGCAAGTACGGCATCGGTAAGAACAAACCGAAGGACCAGCAAGGCGGCAACGAAGCGTCGATGGCGCCGCCCGCGTCGGCCGGACCGTTCGTCTACACCGGCATCAAGGTGGACAAGATGCTCTTCACCGGCATCAATACCGGCACCGCGGACAAGGATGTGAAGAACGCGCCGATTCAATCCGGCACGCTGTCGATGCAGAGCCGGCAGTTCACGACCCTGGACATCAATACGACGCAGTCGCTTGCGATCCTCTCGCGTGGGGACAACGTCGTGCAGGAGATGTTCGAGCCGAAAGGGATGAAGCTGGTGCAAATCTCCGGCACGCCTCCGGCCGAGGGCGGTGATCCGTGGGCGTGGGGGCAGTTGCGCAATTACCAGCTCGTCGACGCCGCCAACAAAACCTACACCCCCGCCGGCGGGTGGGCGAAGGTCAAGAAGGACCAGGCCGACCGGATGGTCGCCAAGTACAACGCGACCGGCGCCGCGCAGGACGTCACCGGTTCCCCCGATGACGGCCGGCCAACTGATGTGTGGATCGGGTTCCTCGTCCCGTCCGGAACGAACCTCAAGTCGCTGAAAGTGAACGGCCAGCAGGTCGCGGAGTTCAACGAAAACGTGCCGTGAACTAGTGGGTTGGCACGTTCTGGATCGCGTTGAGTTGATCCTGGAGCGGGTTTCCGCTCCCGCTGCTGCCCGCTGCCTTTCCTCCGGCGCCCGCAGCCGGCTTCTCTGCCGGCAGCGGGAGTGTCAGCTTCTGACCATCCCGCACGACCACGATGTGCTGTGAGCGCTGAAACGCGCTGAGCAGCATATCCTTCGCCTCGGTGGGCGTGCTCATCTCGCGCACCGGCGTCATCGCTTCGCCCTGCGGGGCGATTTCCACGATCGAATCGCCGCGTTTCAGCCCGAAGTACTTGGCCATCGCGCCGTTGGCGTCGATCGCGGTGACCAACACGCTGGTCATTTTCCCGCCGCTGCTCTCGGCGTCGAGCTTGATGCTGTCGCGCGCATCGCGGCCGGAGCTGTCGACGCCGGCCACCTGCTGCACTTGCGGCTCGACCTTCTTTTTGACGTTCAACGCCTGCTGCGTCGCGGGGAGCGTAATCGCCGACATGATCCAGACGATCACGCCGATGGTCACGAGAATCGCCGCCAGTCCAATTGCCACGCGCATGAGATCTTCCTTTGCTGCTGATGAGCCTATGGTGGGCGCGCCGCCATTATGACGCGCCGGGCGGGCGGAAGGGAAGCGATTTCAATCCTCGGTGTACCCGAGAAGCGTCCACTGGGGCTGATCTTCGACGTGCCGGGCCAGGTTGTAGAAGACCCGTCGGTCGCTGAAGGCGATCCGCACGTTGATGTCGACATCGGCCAGATCGGGCGTGCGCTGGAAGCTCACGCCGGACACGCGGACGCCTTGGATTTTGATCTGCTTGACCGTGTCGTCTATCACGTCGCGCTCCCACGGTCGGCGGACGGTGATCACGCGATAGCTCACGCGCGGGAGGGCGTTTTCGACGATGTCCAGGATCCAGAGGGAGGCGACGAGGATGGCGGTGGCGACAGCGGTGAGGGTGTACATGCCGAAGCCAGCGGCCATCCCGATCGCCGCCACACACCACATCGCCGCCGCCGTCGTCAGGCCGCGGACCGACACTTCGTGCTTGATGATCGTCCCCGCCCCGAGGAATCCGATCCCGCTCATGATCCCGTACGCGATGCGCGCGGGGTCGACGTTGAGGTTGAAGTTCCCCTGATGCGGCCAGTGTCGATCGGCGAACGCGATTGAGACGAGCATGACCAGGGCGGAGCCAACGCAGACGAGCATGTTGGTGCGGAATCCGGCCTGGCGACCGCGGACCTCGCGCTCCAGCCCGACTAACCCGCCCGCCACCGCCGCCAGGATCAATCGGAGGATAAATTCCGCGGGCCAGGTAAAGTGCTCGCCCCAACTCCGGACCGCGGCGTCAAAGGCGTCGTTCATGGCGAGCAGAGCCATAGGGAATTTGTATCACAAATGCGTCCGAGCCGGGACAAGATCGTGCGCGCAGCAAAGCCGAGCGCCGCGACCCGGATTGTCTTGTTTTGCGGATCATCAGGAGGAAGAACCCGGGGCGGCGCTGCGCTCTGCCCCGGCGTGAGGGAGATTGTCACCGCACGTGCCCGTCGCCGGTGACGATCCACTTGTAGGTCGTCAGATCGCTCGCGCCCATGGGACCGCGCGCGTGAAGCTTATCAGTGCTGATGCCGATCTCCGCCCCCAGGCCGTACTCTCCGCCGTCGGCGAAGCGCGTGCTGGCGTTGACCATGACGCTGGCGGAGTCGACCCGTTGCACAAAGCGGTCAATGTTGCGGGTCGACGTGCTGAGGATGCCGTCCGTGTGATGGCTGCCGAAGCGGTTGATGTGCTCGATCGCTTCGTCCATCGACGAGACGACCTTCACGCCGACGATGAAGCCCAGGTATTCCGTCGCCCAGTCGTCATCCGATGCGGGTTTCGCGTTCGCATAGAGCGTGCGCGTCTTCTCGTCGCCGCGGATCTCGACGCTCTTCGCGGCCAGCGCGGCGCAAACTTTTGGAAGCAGTCTGGTGGCCGCGGACTCGTGGAAGAGCAGGTGCTCGACCGCATTGCACACGGCGCCGCCGGGATAACTCGTCTTCGCGTTTACGCAGACGTCGACCGTCTGCTTCTCGTCCGCGTCGGCGTCGACGTAGATGTGGCAGTTGCCGGTGAAATGCTTGAGCACGGGGATCGTCGAGTCTTTCACCACCGCGCGGATCAGGCTTTCGCCGCCGCGGGGGATGACCAGGTCGATGTACCGATCGAGCTTCAAGATCAGCGGGACCAGCGCGCGGTCGGTCGATTCGACGAGTTGCACGGCGGCTGGGTCGACGTTCGCTTCCTTGAGTGCGCCGGCGACGATGTCGACGATCGCCTTGTTCGAGTGAAATGCCTCTTTCCCGCCGCGAAGGATGATGGCGTTGCCGCTCTTGAGGCACAGCGCGGCCGCGTCGCTCGTGACATTCGGACGGCTCTCGTAGAAGAACAGGACGACGCCCAGCGGCACCCGGCGTTTTTCGATCCGCAGGCCGTTCGGGCGGACGTAACCTTCCAGCGTCTGCCCCACGGGATCGGCCTGGGCGGCGATCTGTTCGACGCCCTCCGCCATCGCCGCGACGCGCTTCTCGTTCAGCTTTAGCCGCTCGACCAGCGCGGGCGCGAGCTTCGCTTCCTGCGCGGTGGCGACGTCCTTGGCGTTCTCGTCGATCAGCCGTTTGGCGTTATCGCGGATCGCAGACGCGATCTTGCGCAGCGCGGCGACCTTGGTCGCGCCGTCGAGGGTGACGACCTGCTGCGACGCCCGTCGCGCGGACTCACCAAGGCTGTTCACGTAGGACTGCAAATCCATCGGCGTATTGTAGCTACGGAGTTGGCGGAAGGCTGTCCTTGCTCACCAGCCGGAAATCGACAGTGCGGGTCTTGTCTTCGTCGGAGACGGTCACGCCGTCGGGAAGGTCGTATTTGACGACCTTGCTGCGACGGTCGCCGGCGTCCTGTTGGGTGACAACCAGGCGGGCCTTGGGTTTGACCTCGGAGTCAAGCTGGGCGATTGCCTTGATTACGTCCGGCGGACCGCTGACGGTCACGTTCTGAAGCACCGGCTGTGTGGGTTTTTCCCAGACCAGCTTGTACTTGTCCCACAGCGCATCGGGGGCGTCGGCGGTGATCGGCATGGAGCGGATGAGCAGTTTCTCGTCGGCCCGGCGGACCTCGACGTCCGCCTTCACCGTAGTCGCACTGGTAACGACCACGCGATCGTCGTCCAACTCGGGCGGCTTTCGGAGACCGATCTCCTTCGACACCGGACCGGCGGGCGAACGCGCGATCTGATCCAGGTCCGCCCAGATGAGCAGTTGCCCGGCGTTGCGCTTTTCGGCGGCGTCAATCACCGACGACGGTCCGCGCACTTTCACCATCGCGGGCGTGAAGGTGCCATCGACGTTGGTGACGGTGGGCGGGCGCGTGATCTTCGCGTCGCGCTCCACGATCGCATCGAGCATGACGTCGATGCGCGCGGGCTGGCAGCTTAGTACGGTGACGCCGTTGTCGTTGAAGATCTTCTGGTTACGCACCAGCTCCAATGCCATCAGCGGATGGACGCGATTTTTTTCCAGGGTCGTCGGAATTTCGATCTTCAGCCCAAGCGGCAGCATGCCGCCGCGGAGTTTGCCCAGGACATCCTGCAATCGTGCCTGCGGGCCCTGCAGTTCGAGCACGAGGTTCTGGTCCGGCGGCGACATGACCTTAATGGAAACGTTCGGGTCAATGCTGACGGCCTCGAAGGGGACGGAAACGTCCTTGGTCGTGGCGACCTGCTCGCGCTCGGCGTAGATCCAGATGAGCAGCGTGAGGGGGACGACCCAAGCGAGCGTCTTGAGGTTGCTGATGATGTTGTCGCGCGTGAAACGGTGGACGAATCGGTGGTACGTCGACACTGCCTCGTCGCGCCAGGTGCGGGTCTTGCGCGGCTGGTACGAAATGGTCGCTTTCTCAGCCATGGAAAAGAATGAGCAGCGGGAGCAGCGCTGCGGCTCTACGAATTGGACCGCTCGCGTCGCCCCGTCCGAGCAACTCGCTCAGCAGGCCGCGCAGACCTTCAGGCGTGAGCTTGCGGATGAGCTGTCCGCGCTCGGCGATGCTGACGTCGCCGGTTTCTTCGGAAACGACGAGGACGACCGCGTCGCTCTCCTGGCTCATGCCGACGGCGGCGCGGTGGCGACTGCCGAGCTCGCGCTCGAGTTCGCCGCTCTCGGCGAGCGGGAACTGTACCCCCGCGTATGCGACCTTTCCGCCGCTGATCACCACGCCCAGGTCGTGCAGCGGCGAATTGGGCCAGAAGATCGTCTCCAGCAGCGGGGCGGTCAGCTCGGCGCCGACGGGCGTGCCGGATTCGGCGATACCGCCCAGACCGACGTCGCGCTCGATCGCGACCAGCGCGCCGATCTTGCGGCGGGAAAGGAACGTCGCCGCCTCGACCAGCGCGTCGATCTCATCATCCACCTGGCTCGACCACGAGCGGAAGAGACGCGTCTCGCCGAGGCGCATCAACGCCCGGCGGAGCTCGGGTTGGAAGACGACAACCGTCGCCAACGATGCGAAGATCAGGAACTGGCGATAGAGGAACTCGATTCGGTTCAGACCGAACTGCGTGCCGACCAATCGAACGATCAGGTAAAGGCTGATCAGCACGAACGCGACGCCCTTGAGCATGCGGGCGCCGCGCGTCCCGCGGAGGAATCGGATGATCCAGTAGACGACGGCGCCGATCAGGAACAACTCGATGGCGACCTGCCACCACGGGTAGGCCCGCACGGAGCGCCAAAAGCTCTCGAAGCTGATCAGGCTACTGTCAGGCATTACCCGCCGCCGCTGCCGTCGTCCCGCAACTATGCGCTGCGCTGTTGCGCTCTGCGCTAACTATATAAACAAAGCGGCATTACGGCCATTGAGACGTGAGGGAATTTATGGTCCGACGATCGCACGCGTCATGTCCACCACCTGCTTCATCGGGCGCACGTCGTGAACCCGGACGATGCTCGCGCCGCACGCGATCGCCCAGGCGACACACGCGGCCGTGCCGAAGAGTCGCTTCGACGGCTCGTCTTCGCCGGTAATACGTCCGATGAACCCCTTGCGCGACGTGCCGATAACCACCGGCCGGCCCACCGCCACCAACTCGCGCTGCCGGCGGATCAACTCCAGGTTGTGCTCCATGGTCTTGCCGAAGCCGATGCCGGGATCGAGCAGGATCCGCGACTCGTCGACCCCGGCAGCCTTCGCGACGGTCAGGCGATCGCGGAGGTGTTCGATCACCTGGGCCATGACGTCCTGATAAACCGGGTTGTCCTGCATGGTTGCGGGGGTCCCCTGCATGTGCATCAGGACGATGGGAACGCTCCGGCGGGCGACCAAGGGGAGCATGGTGGCGTCGTCCCGGGCGGCGGAGATGTCGTTCACCAGCGCCGCCCCTGCGTCCAAGGCCGCCTGCGCGACCGCCGAGCGGGTCGTGTCGATCGAGATGCTCACCGGCAGTGAGGCGATCCGGCCGATCACGGGGACGACCCGGCGGATCTGCTCGTCCTCCGCCACCGGCTGGGACCCCGGTCGCGTCGATTCGCCGCCGACGTCGATGAGGTCCGCGCCGGCGTCGACCATCTCACGGGCGTGCGCGACCGCGGCTTCTTCGGAGGCGAACCGACCGCCGTCGCTGAAGCTATCGGGCGTGACGTTGAGCACGCCCATGACCAGCGGGCGGCGGTCGGGCGGCGATTGCTTGAACCAGTTATCGAACTCGCGAGGAATCATGGCGGTTATCTCGTGCCCGCGAACGTCCGATACGACACCCGGGTGGACCGGTGCGCGACGGCATGGATCAGGGCACTGAGAAAATGCGTTTCATCGATCGTCTGCGCGAGCTCCTGCTGCCCGCGATGGCGCTGACCATCCTCGTGACGCTCTGGATGATCGCCAAGGCGCGCGCCGCGGAAGAGGATCTGGCTCGCGGCTTTCCGCCCGCGTCGTCCGAGGTGATGACAAAAGTTGCGCAGGCATCGATGGAAGACGACGCACCCAAGGGCGCCGTCGAGAACACCGTCGAGAACACCCAGGCCAAGGCGGACACTATGTTGGCCGGCGCGCAACACTGACCCGCGTGGCGCGGCGCGCGCGTTACTCGGCCAAATTCTTCTCGAAAACAACCAGGTTGTCAGCGTGCGTCGAATCCCAGCGGATACCGACGATGTCATACCCGAGCGCGATCGCGAAGTGGATGAACTCGCGCTGGTGGTTGAGGCACTCACAGCGAACGTACTCGTAGCCGTGGTCCTTAGCCCACGCCTGCTGAGCCTCCTGCAACTGCCGCCCGACGCCATGCCGCCGGACGTCCGGCGCGACCGCGCCGAGCCAGTGATAGAACATCCCGGGCTTGAGCTCGAAACCCACCCAGAACCCGACCGGCTTGTCGTCCATCCGGGCCAGCAGCGTCAAGGTGTTGTACCGCCCCATGAATCGGCGCTTGAAGAAGTCGATCTCGCGCTTGGGGCGGAACATCGAGTTATACAGGTCAACGGCCTGCGGCAGGAGCTTCTCGTCGGCGATAATAATGTCGGCGTTAGCCACGGCGCTCATTCTAGCGAGCGCGACGGCAATTGTTTAGCGAGTGACGATTGTGAGAGTAAGTCATTGACGATTGAAAAGATATTTGTCTTCCCAATCGTCAATGACTCACTGATCCAATCGTCCATCAGCTTTTAACTGACGCGCCGGAGTTTCGTGACCCGACCGTAAGGGAGCCATTCAGTGACGTAAATGTTTCCAGCCTTGTCCCAGATGGCGCCGTGCGGCGTGCAGAACTGGCCGTCGACCTGTTGCTCCTTTGGGACGGCATGGTTGCGGCGCTTCGCGGGGTCCGGGTTGTCGCCGAGATGCGTGACGAGCTTATTGTTCTTGTCGAAGATCGTTACCCGACCGTTGAGGTCCGGGATGAGGATGTCCGTGCCGCGCTGGTCGAAGTGGCACGGGTCGCGGAGCTCGTCGGTGACCATCTTGATGAACTTCCCATCCAGCGTGAACCACTGAAGACGGTGGTTGGAGCGGTCGGCGACGAGGATGGTTGGATTGGCCGGGTCGCGGGTGTCGCAGTAAATGCCGTGCGGACAGGCGAGCTGTCCTTCGCCATTGCCCGTCCCGCCGAACGTGCTGATATATTCGCCCTTGATGTTGTAACGATGGACGTAGTTCGAGCCGTAGCCGTCGGTGACGTAAAAATCGCCGTTGGGAGCCAGTGCGATGAACGTCGGGACGAAGAAGTCTTCCGCGCGTTTGGGCTTTCCATCAGGCCCTTGGCCGTCCTTGTAGCAGGGCTCGCCCTTGGAGTTCTTCGCCTCCTTGGGATAGCCGAGCTCGAAGACCTTTTCGCCCTTGAGGTTGGTCTTGAAGACCTTGTGCTGGTTGGTGGGGGCGAAGTAGAGGAACTCTTCAGTGCCCTCTTTGCGCAGGTCCATCCCGTGCGCGGAGCCCTTCATGTCGCCCCAGGACTCGATGAACTTGCCGTCTGGATCGTAGATGTGGACCGAGTCTGGTCCGTTGTGGCAGATGAAAATCCGCCCATCTTCGACCTCCTGTACCATGTGCGTGTCGCCCCAGGGCTTACTGTCGGGGCGTTTGGCCCAGTTGGGGACGACTTCGTACGTGTGTTGACCGGAACCGAGAACGATCGAGTTGGAATCGAGTTTCATAGCAGTGAGAATAGTGGGTGCACCCGCGGCGAGGGCGGCGGAGGCGGCAGTGACGGCAACGGCCGATTTCAGGACCGTCCGGCGCGACGGGCCGTCGCGCCCGGAGGGCGATACGGTTTCTCCATGTTCGTTGCTCATCGACTAGGCTCCATGGTAAAGGACTTGAGGCGCGAATTGTACCTGACCCCGGTCGCATGGGAAAAGCCCACCTGATCCGGGAGGGTACAATCGCCCGGCGGGGGGAGATGCGAGAGAGAGCGCGCGCCGCCCCATGAAGCGACTGCTGCTGTTCCTGCTGGGCAACATTCTCCTCGCCGGGCTTTACTACGCGTCGGCCCGGGCTGGACTGTCTCTTGCGACGGTCAACCCGAGCGTGACGCCGGTGTGGCCCGGGACGGGGATTGCAATTGCGGCGCTGCTCTTGTTTCGCCCGCGTCTGTGGCCCGGAGTCTGGGCGGGGGCGTTCTGGGTGAATTACACAACCCTGCACGAGTTGATGACCGCCGCCGGCATTGCCAGCGGCAATACGCTCGAGGGGTTGGTCGCCATCGTCCTGATCCGACAGTTCGCCGGGGGCACGCGCGTCTTTGAGCGGTCGGTCGGCGTCTTTCGTTATATCCTGTACGCCGCGGTGATCGGCTGCGCGACCGGCGCGACCATCGGCGTGAGCGTCCTGCAGGTGGCGGGGAAAGTGCTGTGGCCGGACTACGGGCTGACGTGGCTGACGTGGTGGCTGGGGGACGCGGTCAGCGCGTTGACTGTCGCCCCGCTCATCGTCGTCTGGTCGACGCGTCCGCCTGCTGTGCGGCGCGTCGCCCGCGTCACTGAACTGGGTGCGCTGATCGTCGTGGCGACCGGTGTGAGTTTGGCGCAGTGGGGGCCGTGGCTGCCTGTCGCCGTAAACCGCCTGCCGATGGGGTACATCGTCATTCCGTCGCTGCTCTGGTCAGCGTTCCGGTTCTATCAGCACGGGGCGGTGACCGTGGTGTTCATTACCTGCGCCATCGCGGTGTGGGGAACGCTCGCGGGGCGTGGGCCATTCGCCGTTGCGGACTTCAGCACGGCGCTGCTGCTGTTGCAGTCATTTTCAGGGACGCTCGCGGTGACGGGCCTGATCATGGCCGCAGTGGTTGCCGAGCACAGTCGCGTCGAGGCTGTGCAGCGCGAGTCCGAGCACCGCCTGCGGCAACTGGCCGAGTCCGAACAGGCCGCGCGGCGCGAAGCGGAGCTGGCCAGCCGGACAAAGGACCATTTCCTGGCCGTTCTGAGCCACGAGCTGCGCACGCCACTGACCCCGGTGCTGCTCATCCTCTCCCTGCTCAAGCGTCGAACGGATTTGGCGAATGACCTGAAGGAGGATTTGCAGACGATCGAGCGTAACGTCGAGCTGGAGGCCCGACTGATCGACGACCTGCTCGACCTCACGCGCGTCGCGCGCGGGAAGCTTCAGCTCAGCCGCGAGACGACCGACGTGCACGCGCTGATGATCCGCGCCCTGGAGATCTGTGGCCGTCCCGAAGGCGTCGACGTCGACGTCGACCTCTCCGCGAAGGATCACGTCGTGCGCGGCGATCCCGCGCGGCTGCAGCAGGTCTTCTGGAACCTGCTCACCAATGCGCGCAAATTCACGCCGAGGGGCGGAACAATCCGAGTCCGTTCGCGCAATTCACAGGAGCGAAAAGTACGATTCGAAGTCTCGGACACGGGCATCGGCATCGACCCCCAGCTGCTTCCCAAGTTGTTCAACGCGTTCGAGCAGGGCGACGAGCTGCGGGCTAAGAAGGCCGGGGGACTGGGGCTGGGACTGGCGATCTCCCGCGCGCTGGTGGTTGCGCACGGCGGGAACCTGACGGCCGCCAGCGCGGGTAAGAACCGCGGATCGACATTTGTCGTAGAGTTGCCCACTCTGGAGCAACCGGCCGGCCGCACACCGCCCACGCCTCAACCGACCCCCAGCGTCGATCAGCGCGCGGCGGCGACGACAACACCGGCGCGGAGCCTCAACGTCCTGCTTGTCGAGGACGACCAGCCCACTCAGCGCGCGATGTCCCGCCTGCTTACGGAGATGGGGCATACCTTCCGCGTCGCGCGCAGCGTCCGCACTGCGCTGGACCTCGCGTCGCGCGAGCATTTTGACCTCCTGATCAGCGACCTTGGCCTCCCTGACGGCAGCGGGCACGATCTCATGCGCGCCCTCCGCCGACGCTCGCCCGACAGCATCCGCGCGATCTGCGTCAGCGGGTACGGGATGGAGGACGACATCCGAAAAAGTCGCGAGGCGGGGTTCAACCAGCACCTGACCAAGCCGATCAGCCTGGACCGGTTGGAAGCGGTCATCGCGAAGGTGACGGAGACGACCGCCCCACGCGCTGGGTAAAGAAGAAGAAAACCCCGCCGCGAGCGGCGGGGCTAAATGGCTTGAGGTCGCGGACTCGGTATCAACCTGGCGCAGGCAGCGGTCCACCGCCGAGGCGGACGTCGGGTTCAGCCGGGTTCTCGTTGGGGGCGATGATGGCGCGCCGGCCGTGCTCCTTCTCGAGCAGGTCGCTGACCGATGGCTTGTGGAACGGCTGGCCACGCATGATCGCATCGACTTCGGACGAGTCGAGCGTCTCGTGCTTCAGCAGCGCCTTGGCCAGCGCGTCGACGCGGTCTTTGTTGGCCTCGAGTAGCTTGCGCGTCTCCTCGTAGAGCGAGTCAATGAGCTTCTTGACCTCTTCGTCGATTGTTTTCTGGGTTTCTTCGGAGTACTCGCGACCTTCGCCAAAGCCCCCGAACCAGTTAGGACGGCTGTCATCTTCGCCGTAGAAGACGAAACCGAGGCGGTCGTTCATGCCCCACTCGGTGATCATCTTGCGAGCGATGTGAGTGGCTTGGCGGATGTCGCCCATGACGCCGGAGTTCGTGTCGCCGGTGAACATTTCCTCGGCGATGCGACCGCCGAACGCGACCTTGATGAACGCCGTGCACCACTTCTTGGAGTAGTTGTGCCGGTCCTTTTCCGGCAGCGCAAAGGTCGCGCCGCCCATCTGGCCGCGAGGAATGATCGTCACTTTGTGGACGGGATCGGCGTCCTTTTCGAGGTACTGCACAACGGCGTGCCCGGCCTCGTGGTACGCGGTGGCGAGCTTTTCCTTCTCGTCGATCACGCGGCTCTTCCGCGCCCGGCCCCAGCGGACCTTGTCGCGCGCCTCCTCGAGGTCGTCCATCTCGATGTATTCCTTGTTCGCGAGCGTCGCGCCCAAGGCGGCTTCGTTGATGATCGCGGCGAGGTCCGCGCCCGAGAATCCGGGCGTCGCACGACCCAACCGCAGCAGGTCCACATTCGGCCCGAGTTTTACTTTGCGGCTGTGGACCTTGAGGATGTCCAGCCGGCCCTTCACGTCGGGCAGCGGGACGTAAATCTGCCGGTCAAACCGGCCCGGACGCGTCAGCGCCGGGTCGAGCACGTCCACGCGGTTGGTCGCGGCGCAGACGATCACTTGATCGTTGGTGTCGAAACCGTCCATCTCGACGAGGATCGCGTTGAGCGTCTGTTCGCGCTCGTCATGCCCGCCAGACGAGAAGCCAGACCCACGGCGGCGGCCGACCGCGTCGATTTCATCCAGGAAGATGATGCAGGGCGAGTTGTCCTTCGCTTGCTTGAAGAGGTCGCGGACACGGCTAGCGCCGACGCCGACGAACATCTCGACGAAGTCGGAGCCGCTGATGCTGAAGAACGGGACATCCGCTTCGCCCGCAATGGCTTTCGCCAGCAGTGTCTTACCGGTGCCCGGTTCGCCGACGAGTAGCACGCCGCGCGGGATACGTCCGCCGAGGCGCTGGAACTTCTTGGGGTTCTTGAGGAACTCGACGATCTCCATCACCTCTTCCTTGGCCTCTTCCACGCCGGCCACGTCTTCGAAGGTGACGTTCGTGTGTTCCTTGGAGGTGATCTTGTGGCGGCTCCGGCCAAAGTTCCCGAGCATGCCGCCCGCGCCCGCGCTGTTGCGGAGCTGGCGGAAGACGAAGAACCAGATGAAGCCGAAGATCAGCAGCCAGGGGATCAGCGGGACGAGGATGTTGATCAGCAGGTTGGGGCTGTTCTCGACGTTGACCTGGGCCTGGCCGCGGTGGTCGAGGACCCACTTGGTCAGTTCCCACGTGTTAGCCGCGCCGGCGGGCAGGGGGGTTTGGAACTTGACGACCTTGTCACCGCCGATGTACTCGGTCTCACGGAACTCGCCGGTAATCTTATCCCCGTCGATTGTGAGGGTGCGGACCTTGTCGACCTCGAGACGGCTGACGAACTCGCTGAGCGGAATGTTCGCCCAACTGCTGCTGCTCTTGTTGAGCAGCATGATGAGCATGACGGCCAGCGCGATAAAGAGGAACCAGCCGAAGAAGCCACGTCCGAAGGGCATGCGTCCGGGTCCGAGCGGACCTCGACCGCCGGCGCCGCCGTTCTTCTTCCCACCACCGCCATTTCCATTGCCGCCATTACCGGAATTGCCCGGGGGCTGCGCGGACGGGCGGTCTGGACGTTGTTCGGACATTTACTGCTCCCTTATCTGGCTCTCAGGCGGCTGACCGCGGTCTTGGTTTACGTCGCGCGGGGATGCCTCGCATGGGACAACGGTGGGCACGCACGCCACACTCACATATTCACTAACGGGTACGCCGCTGCACATCATAAGGTTGCCCGAGGGGCGATTTCCACGTCCAAAAGCGGCTTAGACGGTTTATGACCGCCGAATCGGTGTAACCGTTGCGGTTTGCCACTCAAGACCCGCGGCGGAGCCGCTGGGCTACCGCACGCGATGTGGCGCGACTTCTACTGTGCATTACCAGTCCCCCTGCAATTCTTGCACGATCGCCAAGGCAAGCTTCTCGGTCGCGACCTGCGTCCCAGTAAACCGTCCTTCGCCCAGGGTGGGATAGAAGTTGGACGTCTGCTCCATCCCGCGTCGTGCGACGAGGATCCGGCCGGTCTTCAGATCCTTCCACGTGAAATCAACGGTGATGTCGAGCAGCTGTTCCTGCGGAATGCCGGCTCGGCGGTCTTTGCTGATGGTGTTCACGCGCACCCCGGTGATCTCGCCTTCGAGGATCGTGTCGGCGCGCTCGCGTGGGACGACCTTGTACGGCGTGTTGGCTTCGATCTGGCTGATGACGGCCTTGGACAGCTCGAACTCCACGCCGCGTTGGAAATCGTTGTTCTTGAAGATCGGAACGGCCACCGTTTGGACGTCCTGGCGGTAGGTGCTGCGCCAGTGGTAGCCAGAGCCGCCTGCGTCGGCATCGCCGCCGCTTCCCCCGTGATATCCGCATCCGGCCAGGAGCGAAACGGCGGCGACGACGACGGCGATGAGGCGCCTCCCTTTTCTCACCGGTTCACCTTTGGCTGCGGGACGATTCGCGGCGGTTCCATCGGTGGGCTGGCCGGAGCAAAACCGGGCGTGATGGCCGGCTCGGGGGTCGACGCGATCGCCCATTCGGGAAGCTTCTTCATCGCTTCGGGCGCCTTCTGTCCCTCAGGCGTATTCGGATAGGCGCGAGCGAGGTAGCGATACGTGTACGCCGCGCCGCGCGGCGCGTTGGTGCGACGATAAAAGTCCGCCGTCGTGTAGAGCTTGCGCGCCAGGTTCCGGTCGAGCTGTGCGATCAGGTCGGGGATGTTCTCCTCGCTCGCCAGCTGAGGATACTGCGCGATCACCCCGCGGAGCTGTTCCCGCGCATCAATGACAGGCGCAGCATCGAACTTCGGGCCGCGGAACTGCGCGTAGAGCGAGTAGCCGTACCGCAGCTTCGCCCGCGGCGTCTGCGGGCTGCGCGGGTACGTGCGGATGAAAGCGGCATACGTGTCGGCGGCAAAATCGTACTGGCGGTCGGCGAAGTAAAAGTTAGCGGTCCGCAGCAGCGCCTTTTCAGCCAGCGGCGAGCCGGGGGAGCGGTTCTGGATGCGGTAGAGCATCTCAACTGCTTCCTCGTACGCGTGAAAACTCGGAATCCCTAGGAAACGTCGCTTGTATCCGTTGAGGTAGCCGTCGGCGATCTCGTACTGCTTGTCGAGCGCCGGGCCGTAGTAGCGGCTGTCGGGGTGCTCATCCATCAGCTCATCGAGGTAATAAAACGCCTTGATCCGGTCGCCATACTGGTGCCACGCCCGCGCGATGAGGAAGAGCGCGCGATCGGCCTGTGGGCTGCTCTTGTGTGCGAGGAACCACTGCACGCCGAGCTTGGCGGCGGCCTTGTTCTGACCGGCGCGGACCATCTGTTCGACACGATCAAGGGTCGGGTCAGGCGTGCTCGGTTCGGTGGTGGGAAGGTAGATCTGCGGCCACTGTCCAGCGCCCGCGTATTCCCAGGTCTTGGGTGCGGCCAGCAGGCTTGCGGGGCAAGCCAGCGCCGCCACACCGACCCACACCGCCAACCGCAGTCGAGCCGCCTTGCTCATGGCGCGGATTGTACCGGGCCCAAGCGCGGCTACAACCCAAGCGCAGCTACAAGTTAGGCAGGACGTACGCGTGCATCCGCAAACGCCGACCGAGCGTGTGCTCCACGTGCTCGGCGAGCAGGCGGTTGATCGGATCGGTCTGATGCCGCGTCAGCCGCGGCAGTCGCTGAGCGGCTCCATCGCTGCGGGGTAGGCGGAGAATCGACTGCGCCATCCGCAGCAACCGGACGTCGATCGACAACCGATCCGGCGCGGTCCCTTCGCAATTCCGGCAGAGAATCCCCCCGCGAGCCGGCGAGAACCAGGCCGGCTCGCGATCGCTCAACACCGAGCTGCACTCGACGCACGCCGACATCTCCGCCAGGTATCCCGTCTCGCGCAGCAGATCCAACTCGAACGCGAGGAATCCCTCTTCCACTCGCGGCGTGGCCAACTCGGAGAGCGTTTGCTCCAGTCGGTCGAACAGGTCCGGGTGCGCATCGTGCTCCTCGATGAGGAACCCAACCAGCTCGGCCGCGTATTGCCCCAGATACATCGCGCGGAGGCTGCGACGAAGCTCCAGGTGCCCATCGACCAGTCGCCATTCCGTCAGCGTGCCGAGCTGCTTCTCCAGGTCGAGCGTGAAGACGGCGTCCCCGACATCGAGCAGATCGATCCCGCCACCGAACTTACTCGCGCCGGCCTTGGTGGTTCGGTGCGCCCCCTTGGCGATCACGCGCATCAGCCCATGCTGTCGTCCGAAAAGAGTGAGGATCTGGCTGGTCTCGCTGTATTCCACCTTACGTAGGCAGATGCAGCGGTCGTTCGACAGGGGCATCGCAACGGGGATTATAGCGCAACGGAGAGCGCCGTTGAGCAACCCAGCGCCCGCGCGTATAGTTCGCTGCTCGCGCGCGCCCTCCGCGCACAGCGCGAGCCGGTAGCTCAGTTGGTAGAGCAGCGGCCTTTTAAGCCGCTGGTCGTGGGTTCGAGTCCCACCCGGCTCACTCGTATTCATCAGAGACATCAAGGAAGAGAACGCCGAATGACTTTCGAGACGACGACGACCAGCACGACACCGGATGTCGCGACTGTTCCCTCCGTCCGTGACGTTCGCGCCAATTTCGAGGAACGCGCCCACCGAAAATCGACCTTCAAAGGTCTGCTCCTCTTCGTCATTTCGGCGGTTCCGTACGTTCTGGGCTACTGGGGCTTCATCGCTCTCGAGGGGTGGACGCTCAAGCTGCTGTCGGCCGCGCTGCTGACCGGAGCCATTCCGGCGCTGTTCATCATCGGCCATGACGCCTGCCACCAGGCGCTTACGCCGCATAGTTGGCTGAACAAGCTCGTCGGCCGGCTGGCGATGCTGCCGGGCTATCACGCCTACGCTGTCTGGGATTACGGCCACAACAGCCTGCATCACGGCTGGACCAACGTGAAGACCAAGGACCTGGTTTGGACGCCGCTCAGCAAGGAAGAGTACGACGCGCTCTCGCCGTTCTATCGCTTGGTGCACCGCATGTACCGCACGTGGTGGGGCGTGGGCGCGTACTACATGATCGAGATGTGGATCAAGTTCGGCATGACGCTGGCCAAGGTGAAGTCGGCGAAGACCAATCGATTGTTCTGGCTCGACCGCGCGTCGGTCGTCCTCTTCGCGGTCGCGCAATTGGTCATTGTCCTGACCTTGACGAACCGCGCGGGTCTCGGCGCTTCGCCCGTCGCGGTCTCCGTGGGGCTTCTCGCGCTGGGGGTCGTGGTTCCGCAGTTGCTCTGGAACTGGCTGATGGGCTTCGTCGTCTATCAGCACCACACGCACCCGAGGGTGCCCTGGTACGCCAACGAACAGGATTGGACTTTTTACGCGGGACAGATCCAGTCGGTCGTGCACGTCGAGCTGCCACGGCCGATCGAGCTCGTGCTGCACAACATCATGGAGCACACCGCGCATCACGTGGACCCGCGTATCCCGCTATACAATCTCGAGAACGCGCAGAAGACGCTGGAGACCGCATACGGCGGCGATGTCGTCGTCGTCCCGTTCACCTGGCGCGGGTACTTCCACACGCTGCGCACCTGCCGGTTGTTCGACTACGAAAACCACCAGTGGCTCGACTGGAAGGGCATGCCCACGACCGAACCGCTCCTCAAGCGCGAGGACGACGGCCGACTCGTTCGCACTTAGTTGTCGGGGGACTTGTGGGCGTGCCGATCGACCTCGTCATTTTCGACCTCGGCCGGGTGTTGATTCGCACCTGCGACAACTGGCGTCAGGCATTCCAATGCGCAGGCGTCGAGTTGCCTGCGGACATGCTCGCGGAAGATTCCGAGACGCTGACGAAGGTACAGGCGGTCATCGAGCGGTATGACACCGGGCGGATCGACGTCGACGGCTTCTGCCGCGAGATCGCACCGCTGCGGGCCGGCGGCAAGTTGACGCCGCGGCAAGTGCGCCTCGCGCACGATGCGTTCCTTCGCGGCCCGTTCCCGGGCGTCGAGGCGCTGCTCGACGACCTTGCCGCCGCCGGCGTGAAGACCGCCTGCCTCACCAACTCCAGCGACGGCCACTGGCGGCGGATCAACAATCCAGCTGACCCGAACTACCTTCCGATCGACCGCTTTACCTTCTGCTTTGCGAGTCACCTGATCGGCCTGATGAAGCCGCACGATCCGATCTACGAGCACGTTGAGCGCGAGACCGGCCTGCCGCCGGCATCGTTGCTCTTCTTTGACGATCTGCAGGCGAACATCGCGACCGCGCAGCGGCGCGGGTGGAATGCCCACCTGATCCGTACCGATTCCGACCCCATCGCGCAGGTGCGCGAGCACCTCCGGTCGCTCGGCGTACTTCGCTAGATTGTCACAATCATGAGCAGGATCATTCCCAGCGTGACCGCAAGGATCGCCAGCGCCGCGCCCGTCCACTGAACGGCGCGCGTGAGCCGCATGTAACGCCGCCGCCCGATCAGCCACGCCGCTGCTACGGGGATCATGAGGATGTGGAAAGCGAAAGCGACGTTGAGAAGTCCCTGTCGCCGGTTGTCCGTCGGCCAGCCGGCGCTCGCCGAGACGAGCACGATCATCAACCCCACGCCCGCGGCTGCCGTCAGGGCGATTTGTCCGGTCAGCCACGCGCCCTGGCGCGGCTCGACCAGGCCGATCGTCAGCTTCAACTCGCGTCCGCACTCGGGGCAGCGCGGCGAGGTCAGCGCGCGCAGGTTGTATCTGCAAAGAGGACACGCGATATCGCGTTCGCGCAGGAAATCGAGCAGGGCGGCGTCGTCCGCGCCGCGGGGCGCCGTATCCGTCGAACTATGTGTATCCATCGTGATTGTTAGCAAAAGCTAGTCGGGAACGATACACTCCCCGGGCATGAGCGAAAAGGGACCGCGAAAGCATTGGACGAAAACCCGTCGCGTCGCCGTTGTCGTACTTGCCGTCTACGTGCTGACGATGTCGTGCGGCCGGCCTGCGGATCGGGTGATTCTGTTTCCCCCGCAGGGGCATATCAACGCCGGACGGGCTCAGCGCATCGTCATCAACCCTCAGGGCCGCGATCTGGAAATCTGGACCGCGCGCTCGCCGGGACTTTCATCTGGCGCCGAACCTGAGGCCTACGTCCTCGAATTCACGGGGAACGCAACGCGCGCCGAGCAGATCGCACAGTACGTCGCCGACCGCTGGAAGGACCACGCCGTCGAAGTGTGGGTCATGAACTACCCCGGCTACGGCGGAAGCGCGGGCGGTGCGCACCTCGCGCTCATCCCGCCGGCGGCTTTGGCGGCGTACGACGAACTCGCCGTGCGCGCCGCCGGCAAAGCGATCTTTGTTGAGGCCAACAGTCTCGGTACCACTGCCGCCTTGTACGTGGCGGCGAACCGCAAGGTCGTCGGCGCCGTCCTGCAGAACCCGCCGCCATTGCGAAATCTCATCATGGGCAAGTATGGCTGGTGGAACGCGTGGCTGGTGGCGTTGCCCGTGTCGCTCTCGATCCCCAAAGAACTCGACAGCATTGCCAACGCGAAGAACGTGCACGTCCCGGCCGTCTTTCTCCTGGCCGATCATGACGAAGTCGTTTCGCCGAAGTATCAAAAACTCGTCGTCGACGCCTACGCGGGCGAGAATCAGATCATCCCGCTGAACGGCGCGACGCACAATTCATCCGTGCAGGGTGACGCCGACAAACAATTGCACGAGGCGATCGGCGGGCTTTGGCGAAAAGCGATGGCGAGATGATCCGATCGACGCGACGACTCAGACGCGTGTTGGCGGTCGCGTTGACGATCGCCGCGGGAGTTGCGCTCGCCGGGTTGGGGTGCGCGGACAGGCTCATTCTTCCGCCGGCGCAGCACGCGCGCCCCCGTGGAGGTGTCACGCGCCGCGAATTTCCGAACGGCGCGGGCGGCGTGATCGAAGCCTTCGTCGCGCGCTCACCCGGTGCGACGGGCGCGACCACGCAACCGGCCGCGTACGTCCTCCGATTCACCGGCGGCGATGCCGCGGCCGCCGCGCCGTTCACCGCCTCGCGCTGGAAGAATCGGCCGGTCGAAGTATGGGTCGTCAACTATCCGGGTTACGGCGGTAGCGCCGAACCGCGATCCCTCGCATCGCTCGCGCGAGCGTCGACGAGGGCCTACGACGAGCTGCGCGAGGTCGCCGGCGATCGTCCGATCGTCGTCGAAGGTTTCAGTCTCGGCACGGTCCCCGCGTTGCACGTGGCGGCGTCGCGTCCGGTAGCCGGCGTGATTCTCCAGAATCCGCCGCCGCTGCGGCAAGTCATTCTCGGCGTGCACGGGTGGTGGAATCTCTGGCTCATCGCCACGCCGGTCGCGCTGAGCGTGCCGCGCGATTTCGACAGCGTCGCGAACGCGCGCAAATCGGGCGTCCCCGCGATTTTCCTTATCGCCGAGCGCGATGGGACAGTGCCGCTCAAGTACCAGCAAAAAATCATCGCCGCGTACACGGGGCCGAATCGCGTGATCCTCCAGCACGGTGCCGACCATGTCGCGCCGCTCAACGCGGAAGATGAGCAGACGCTTCAGGATGGCATGGATTGGCTGCTCAAGCTCGCCGCGCCCTAACTCCCTCTTCCCGGAGTACCGGTAAGAAGGAGAAAGACGCGCCGCCTGCTAAGATTCTCCGACGATGCCACCCTCGACATCCGCGGCGGAAAAACGAATTCGCGAGCTGCGCAAGGAGCTCGAGCACCACAACCACCTCTACCACGTCGAAGCGCGCCCCCAGATTTCCGATCGGGAATACGACCGGCTGATGCAGGAGCTGATCGACCTCGAGCGCGAGAACCCGGATCTGATCACGCCCGACTCGCCGTCGCAGCGCGTCGGCGGGGACGTGCAGACGGAATTGAAACCGGTTCGCCACGCCGTCCCGATGATGAGCATCGATAACACGTACAGCGAAGACGAGGTGCGCGCCTTCGACGAGCGCGTGAGAAAGGGCTTGGAGGGCGAGAAGCCGTCGTATGTGCTGGAGCCGAAGATCGACGGGGCATCGGTGAGCCTGCGGTACGAGGACGGGAAGCTCGTCCTGGCGGCGACGCGTGGGCGGGGGAATGTGGGCGATGACATCACGGTCAACGCGCGGACGATCAAATCGATTCCGCTGTCGCTCAAAGGCTCGCCGCCGGCGATTCTGGAAGTGCGTGGCGAAGTTTACATGGATAACGACGACTTCCAGCGCGTGAACAAGGAGATCGAGGCGGAGGGCGAAGAGCCGTACGCAAACCCGCGCAACCTCACCTCGGGCACGCTGCGCCGGCTCGACCCGAAGATCGTCGCCAAACGCGGCCTGCGCTTTCTCGCGCACGGGCTTGGCCAGGTCGAGCCGATGGCCGCCGAATCGTACTGGGAATGGACTAAGCTCCTGCGCGAGTGGGGAATTCCGCTGCCGAAAGAAGTCTGGCACGTCAAAGACGTCGACGAGGCCATCAAGTGCATCCATGAGTTCGAAGCCAAACGTCCGAAGCTGCCGTACATGACCGACGGGATCGTCATGAAGGTCGATTCGTTCGAGCAACGGGATCGCTTGGGCGCGACGAGCAAAGCGCCGCGCTGGGTCATCGCGTACAAGTACGAGACCGAGCAGCAGCCCACGTTGTTGAAGGACGTCGAGTGGCAGGTGGGCAAGGGCGGGAACCTCACGCCGGTCGGACGGCTCGAGCCGGTCTTTATCGGCGGGGTGACGGTCTCCAACGTCACGCTTCACAACATCGACCAGATCCGCCGGCTGGATATTCACAAAGGCGACACGGTCGTCATCGAGCGCGCGGGCGAGGTGATTCCGTACGTCGTGCAGATCGTTCCCGAGAAGCGACCGAAAGATGCGAAGGTGATCGAGCCACCCGGCAAATGCCCGGTCTGCGGCGAGAAGACCGAGCGCGAGGCGGATACGCCGTACGTGCGGTGCGTTAATCCGGCCTGCCCGGCGCAGATCAAGGAGCGTCTTCGCTGGTTCTGCGGGCGGAGCCAGATGGACATCGAGGGGCTGGGCGACGTTTTAGTCGACCAGCTCGTCGAACGTGGGCTCGTCCACACGTTCGCGGATCTGTACAAGCTCAAGGCCGACGACATCGCCGGCCTGACGTCGGAAGTCGAGCAGGGCGGGAAGACGGTGACGCGCACGACCGGGGAAAAGATTGCGAAGAAGGTGGTTGAGAACATCGAGAAGAGCCGGAGCCAGCCGCTGGACCGGCTGGTCGCAGGTTTGGGCATTCGGCATGTGGGTAACCGCGTCGCGCACGTGCTCTCAATCGCGTTCGGTTCACTCGACGAGTTGACTGCGGCGTCGACGGAGCGGTTGGCCTCGGTCCACGAGATCGGCGACGTGATCGCCGATTCCGTGCACGATTTCTTCAACAGTCACGCGGGCAAGGAGACGGTCAAACGCCTCAAGCAGGCGGGCCTCGACCCGAAGATGGAGAAGAAGTCCGCCGGCGATCAGCCGCTCGCCGGCAAGACGGTTGTCGTCACTGGCACCCTGGAGAAATTCGACCGCAAGCAGATCGAGGACCTGATCGTCACGCTCGGCGGCAAGGCGTCGGGCAGCGTCAGTAAGAAAACCAGCTTCCTCGTCGCCGGCGAATCCGCGGGGAGCAAACTCGACAAGGCCAAGGAGCTCGGCGTCGAGGTGATCACCGAGGCGCAGTTCATCGAACGGTTCAACGTGGCGACGTAATGCAATCGCGACTCTTCAACGGGTCGGACACGTCGGACGTTCCCGTCCTGAGGAACTTTCACAAGCCCCCCGAACCCGTCTCCGCTCGGCCCGTAAGACGAGATGGGACGTGCGCGCGCGCGTGCACGGGCGCGCGGGCGCGTCGAGGACGTCCGGACGGTCGTCGCGTTCAACTCGGGGTTTCTCGGAGACTATTTCCGGATCGTGACAACCTTCCGCTCGCGGACGTGCAACGGGATGCAACGCAGTGGAACGCCGTGCAACCGCGTGCAACCGCGTGCAACCAAAAGGTCGATTCTGCAAAACGAACCCACCGCGCGGAAATTCATCCGGGTGTTCGAGTACCTCACACCCGGCGTGGGTTGTGTGAAATTCGAAAACGAACACAAATCCGTGTCGCGCGAATTGCGAAAACGAACCCAACGTTCGATAGGATGAAGGACACGACGATGCGGCGAGGCGCGACGATGTGCTGGGTCTTAGCAATCCTGGTGGTCGCGATTTCCCTCTGCGCCGCGCCGAGCGGTCGCGCGGCCGAACCTGCGACGACGCAGAGTTCCCCAGCCGCCGACACGCGTCCGCTCGTGCTCGTGTTCAGCCGGCGCATCGGCGGAACCTCGTGCGGCAACGGTTTCGCCATCGGCGATGGGACACTCATTGTCACCGCGCGGCACGTCGTCTTCCCCGAGCGCCTGACCGGCCTGCACCAGGGAGACGCGTTCGTGACTGTTCTCAGCCCTTACCTGGGCGACGCGTGCGAGGCCGACGTGGTGGCGCAGGACCGCGAGTTGAATGTGTGCATCCTTCGGATCGCATGGAAGGGTCGCCCTGCGTTCGAACTGACGGAGGACGCCGAAGTGGTGAACGCCGACCGCGTGACGCTTGCGGGATTCACCGAGGTGATCTCCGCGGTGACGGCCGCCAAGCCAGCGCTGCTCGCCACGCTTCAGCAACCGCAGACTGTCGACCTGCCGATCGATTCCGTGACGGTGCGTCGTGGCGAGACGCGGACGGTGGTGACGGCGAAGGCGCCGCCGGGTCCGTCGTGGGCGGGGGCGCCGCTGCTTCTCGACGGATCGCGTTGCGCGGGATGCTATGCGCGGACGCAGGGCGACGGAACCGCGGGGCTGGCGACCGCCGCGGGACCGATCCGCAAGCTCATCGAGCAGGCGAACGCCACGCCTGCTCTTGCGCGGGCGCCAAAGGAATTGCCCGACGCGCGCGACTCGCGGGAGGCGGCCGGGTTGTACCTCCAGGCGGTGGCCGCGTCGTCGGCGCGCGATCCGAAGTCCGCCGCTGCGTTTCTATCGCAACTGTTGAGGATACGACCGAAAAGCGCCGTGGCGTATCGCGATGCCGCCGGACAGGCCCGCGCCATGGAGCAGATCGATGACGCGCAAAGACTCTACGAGAAAGCCCTGGACCTCGATCCGACGATGGTCTCCGCCCGGGTGCTCTACGGCCAACTCCTGCACGAGCGCGTCATGCCCGACAACGCGTTGCAGCACCTGCGTTACGCGTGGGAGCATGGCCGCGGCAGCACCGCCGCCGTCATCCCAATCTGCAACATCCTCCGCGAACAGGGCAAGGAGAAGGAGTGCGTCGAGCTGCTGGAGAAGGCGGTGGAGCGGAACCCGCGCGACGCGTTTCTGTGGAACTATCTGGGGCAGAGCCGCCGCGCGTTGAAAGACCGCGCCGGCGCGGCGGCGGCGTTCGCGAAATCCGCCGATCTCATGCCCGAGAATCAACCGATGCGGACACAGGCGGGGGAGGAGTTCGACGCGTCCGGCGACCGTGTGCGCGCCGAGCAGCAGTATCGCTTGCTCGTGCAATACGACCCCGAGAGCGCGGCCGGGCATTATTTTCTTGCTCGCTGTCTCGCCCGCGATACCGCGCGGCGCGACGAGGCGCTGAGCGAAGCCCAGGCCGCTTTGCGGCTCGCCGACAAGCCCGGCTCCCCGCCGAAATCGCAGATTCAGGCCCTGATTGCCGCGATCCGGGCTGGGCGAACCGGGCCGGAAGATCAGTTCAAGCTGTAACGCGCGAGGTGTTGGCGCCGATAAAGGAGTCATGTCGTACCGTCGTTCATCGTGCCGTCGTGGTTCGCCCGCGCAGTTGTTGCCGTCATTGCCGCCATGGGAGGTTCTGGAGCCACGCCGGCTGATGGCCGCGGTCTTTCCGAGCAACTACGAGCAATATCTGGTTGAGCTGATCAACCGTGGCCGCGCGAATCCCGCGGCTGAGGCGACACGTTACGGCATCGATCTCAACGAAGGCCTCGCCCCCGGCACGATCTCCACCGCCGCCAAGCAGCCGCTGGCGATCAATCCGTATCTCGTCGACGGTGCGCGGAAGCATAGCCAGTGGATGATCGACAATGATGCGTTCCAACACGAAGGGCCGGGAAACAACAGTCCCGGTGACCGCATGACGGCCGCCGGTTATACGTTCACCGGCTCGTGGACGTGGGGCGAGAACATCGCCTACCGCAGCACGACCGGATCGGTCAATCAGACGAGTTACACCGCGCAGATTCACTCGGACCTGTTCATCGACGAGGGGATCGCCGGTCGCGGGCATCGCACCAACCTGATGAGCGCCAACTTCCGCGAGATCGGCCCGGGCATCGCGACCGGCGTGTTCTCGGGCTACAACGCGCTGATGGGCACCGAGGACTTCGCCAAGAGCGGGACGAGCGTATTCCTCACCGGCGTCGCGTACGCCGACACGACGACCGCCGACAGTTTCTACACGCCCGGCGAAGGCCTGGGCGGCGTGACGATCACCGCCAAACGCATCAGCGACGGCGGCGTCGCCGGGACGACGACGACGTGGTCGAGCGGCGGCTACAGCCTCGCGCTGCCGGCGGGCACGTACAACGTCACCGCCAGTGGCGGCGGGCTCGGCGGCACCGCGACCGCCAGCAACGTTGTCATCAGTTCGCAGAACGTGAAGCGCGACTTCACGCCGGATCAACTCGATGCGTTTGCGACGATTGTCGGGTCCAAGCTGACCGTCGTCGGCACGACCGGCTCCGATGCGATCTCCCTGTCGTTGACGAACAACACGTTCAGCATCACGCGAAATCAGACGACGACGACGCTCTCGGCCGCCGGCGTGAACTCGATCGAAATCTACGGCTACGACGGCGATGACGGCATCACGATCGGGGCCGGGATCATCGGATGCTACGTCGACGCCGGCGCCGGCAACGACGTGATCTACGGCGGGGACGGCAACGACACGATCACCTCGGGCGGCGGGAAAGACAAAGCGTTCGGCGGGATCGGCGACGATCGTGTGGCCGGCAACGGCGGACACGACATGCTCTTCGGCGAGCCCGGCAAGGACCGGCTCTACGGCGGCGACGGCAACGACACGCTCGACGGCGGATCGTCCACCGACCGCATGTGGGGCGACGCCGGCAACAACACCTACTACGGCCAGGGCGGCGACGACTACATCTACGCCCGCAACACCCTCGCCGACGCCGTCTTCGGCGGCACCGGCACCGACCACGCGCAGGCCGACAACGGATCGGACACGCTCACGGCGGTGGAGGACGTTCTTCCGTAGGAGTTAATTAACGCTCGGCCGGCGAGGGCGAGTAGCGCCACGTGCGCAGCCCGAGGAAGCACGACGGGATCGTCGTCGCCATGCCGAGAAGTCCGCGCGATCGCCCGCCCAACCAGATCCGCATCCCGCAGACCCAGAGGTAGACGATCGCAAAGTCCACGAGCAGCGACGACCAGATGCCGCGCGACGATCCGCCCTGCCGCAGCAGCCTTATCATGTCGGCGCGCGATTTCACGATACCAACGTCGGAGGTGTGCAGCAGCGGGTGGGCGTCCCAGGGATCGAACCGTGCGAACTCGCCGCTGGGGGTCGTGCGGTGGAATTCCCGGGCTGTGCGGTTCAGCATGCAAGCGCTGAAGCCGAACGAACTGTTGCTCACGGCCACCACGTCGCATTGGCTGAGCACGTAGTGGTCGATGATGTAGCCGTACGATTTGCAGCTCGGCGGGAGCGTGATGCCCAGGTCCTTTTCGACGACCGGCTGATACTCTGCCAGCGCCTTGACCGTCGCGTCGGGTTCATCGCTGGCGATGTAGAGTACCGGTTGCTCCTCGTCGCGCCAGACGCTGGCGACCCAGCGCTTCCAGGCCGCGTCGGAGACGAGCCATGTGAAGGTTGCCATGGGGAGCCGGGCGAAGTCTCCGCGGCGGACGTGGATGCCGATCAGCGTCTTACCTCGTTGACGCAGCTTCGCGATGCCTTCGTCCAGCGCCGCCTTCAGCTCCGGCACCGGCTCGAACACCGAACGCCAGAATTCCTTGTACGGCGCGAGACAGCTCGTGCGGTACATGAAGTTCCCGCACAGGTCGATGTTCGGCGGACAGTTCGCGATCGCCTCGGGGCCGATGCGGATCGAACGCTTCTTCGCCTTGACCTCAAATCCGTGCGTCAGTTCAGGAAGGACGTCAAAGACGGTCATCGGGCCGATCCGTCGTTCGATCGCGGGACGAAGCAATGGCATGCTCGTACACGGGCGATCGCGCTGGCCGAACAGCTCCATGCCGGACCATGGTGAGCAGAGCGGCTCGTAGCCGTGCACGTGCGCCAGCACGCGAAGGAAGCCATACTGAAGGCACTGGTTTCCAAACCGCCCGAAATTGCCGAGGGAGGAGATGCTGATGTAGCGACGCGTGGACGGTATCGGTGCCGGCTCGGGTTCGCCGGTAATGATCCGCGCAGCGCGAGAGGCGCCGTCTTCGGATCGGACGCGCGACGCCACGCTGGCACAGCGCCGGGCGATCGCCGTGCTGTAGAGGACGCCCTCGACGGCCTTGCGATCGAGCCGAGGACTTTCGCCCGCGACGCCGAGATCGCTCAGGCGCCGCGCGAGCGCCCGTTCCGCTGCATCGGTCGGCACGATGAGCTGTGGAATGCCCGCGGCGAGCGCTGCGATAGTGATCGCGATCTCGCCGTGGTGCACGACGCAGTTCGCCCATTGCATGAGCAACTCGGGCGGGGCGGCGGGCGTGAGATGAAACTGATCGTCCGAGCCGGATTCGCTCGCGCCGACGACGACGCCGCGCTTGACGAGCTCCCGGCAGATGTTTCGCGCCGCGGGAATCAGTTGCGGCCGAACTCTGAAGACGATGGGCGACGTTCCTGCTTCGAGAAAGGCGCGCAGCGGCTCCGCCAGCGTCTCGCCCGTAATGGCGCCGCAGACGATCAAGCCTGTCCGCTGGGCTTGAGCGGACGGACGAAACGACCGCGGCGCGAACCAGCGCGGAAACGGCGCGATCACGCGCTGCGGCGAATGAATCCACGTGGACAGCGGCTCGGCCAACCGCGGTAGCTCCAGCTCTCGGCGGAACAGATCGACTTCGTCGGCGACGTTGCGCTCCGCACCGCGATCGATCCATTGCAGCCAGGGGCCGCGGACCGTGAGTGGCACGCGCGCGGCGACTGGTCCCCACAGGATCGGCTCCGGTCGGGCGATAATCGAGACGAGCGGCACTCCGAGCTTCTCGTGCGCAATCCGCGCAGCGAAGCACGGCGTCGGCGCGACGACGGTCGTGTCGCCATCGATGTTCTGCTCGATCTCGCGATAGATCTGCCGCATCCGCACGAGCGGATCGCTCTCGCAGCGGATCGTGAGGACGGAATGCGAGGGGCTAAGCTTCGCGCCGAGCTGGTGCAGCGGTCGGCGGGTGTCGTCGTCGTGCGCGGGGACGACCAGGACAATCTTCACGACTTCGCGCCCGCTCCAAGAGTTCGATCGACCACCGCCTGCACGGCGCGAACGCGCTGCTCGGCCGACGCGCGGTCCGGCGCCTCGGCGATGATCCTCATAATGGGCTCAGTATTGCTCGGGCGCGCGTGAACCCAGGCCCGATCCCAATCGATGCGGATGCCGTCCTGCGTATCGACCTTCTCGCGCGCAAATTCCTTCTTGATCGCCTCGACAGCGCGGTTTGCATCTTCGCGGCGGCAGTCGAACTTGGTCTTGACGATCTCGTAACGCGGAAGCTCGGCGACGAGCTGCGAGATTGTCTTGCCCGTGTCGGCCATCAGGTTCAGCACGTATGCCATGCCGACGAGGGAATCGCGCCCGGGAACGATGCGCGGGTCGATGACGCCGCCGTTGCCTTCGCCGCCGATGATCGAGTTCTCCTTGAGCATCGCGGCGACGACGTTGGCTTCGCCGACCGGCGTGCGGACGACGCGCCCGCCGGTCTTGGCGGCGATGTCGTCGATCATTCGGCTGGTCGACAGGTTCGCTGCCGTCACCACGCCGCTCTTGCGGTTCATGATCCAGTACGCGCACAGCGCCAGCGAGTACTCCTCGCCGATGTAGGTGCCATTCTCGTCGACGATGGCCAGGCGATCGGCGTCCGGGTCTTGTGCAAAGCCGACGGACGCGCGCTGGCGCTTCACCTCCACGGCGAGGCCGGTCAGGTTCTTCTCCGTCGGCTCGGGCTCGTGCGGGAACTTTCCGTCGGGCGTTGCGTTGAGATGGACGAGCTGACAGCCGAGCTTGTTGAGCAGCGTGGCGGTCGCGACGCAGCCGGCGCCGTTGACGCTGTCAAGCACGACCTTGAATCGCTTGGTCGAGATGCCGTTGACGTCGACGCGATCGAGCACGCGCTTGATGTGCAGCGCGTGCGTTTCGGAGTTCTTCACCGCTGGCGCGACATCTTCGACGCGCACGTACGATGCCTTCGCTTCGTTGAACAACTGGCTCAGGCGTGTGGCTTCAGCGGGCGGAAGGGCGGTCGCGTCGGCGTTGAGGTATTTGAGTCCGTTCCACTGGATCGGATTATGCGACGCAGTCGCAATCAGCGCCGCGTCGGCGTTGAGGTGTTTAACCATCATCGCCACGCCCGGCGTGGTGACGATGTCCAAATCGACGACGTCGATCCCGCTGGCCGAGAGTGCCGCGACGGCGGCGTCGCGCACCCATGGCCCGCTCGGGCGGGAATCGCGACCGAAGACGACCTTGAAGCGTCCGTTGGACCTGGGCGTCCGCGACTCCTTGAGCCACGCCGCGAACGCGGCCGCCAGTTGCATCGCCACCGGCGGGGTCAGCGTCCCGCCGACCGTGCCGCGCAGCCCCGAGACGCCGAGCATTAACGCTTCCATACGTGAGGCAATTATGAGTTTGCCGTCGGGGGTCGCAATAGCGTATCATGGTCGGTGTCACGATGAATCGCACGCCTCCTGGGCTCTGGTGTATCTGTACCGGTCGCGCGTAGTAGACGCGCGACCCGACGCCACCCGTATTCCCCCGTGTTTCAATCTGGATAACCCGCACCCTTTGCAGGTGACGTGATGGACCGTAAGGAATTGAACGATCGATTGCCCGGCGTGGTCGAGGCGATCGTCCGCAGCGTTGTCGACCACCACCCGCACCTTCAGCACCTCAACCGCGTCTATCTCCCCAGCCGCGACGAGATTATCAAGGCGATCGATGGCTTGCGTCAGCTCATCTTCCCTGGCTATTTCGGCAAACAGGGTCTGACCACCGCGAACGTCCCGTTCCGACTCGGCGAACTCGTGATTGAGCTGAGCGACATTCTCTACGAGCAGATCCGCTGCTGCCTGCGCTATCGGGAACAGATTCCCGGCACCAACGGCGACAATGAAAAATGCGAGCTGTGCGACCGCGAGGCCGCGCGGATCGTCCATGCGTTCTTCGAGCGCATCCCGCACGTGCGCGATCTGCTCGCCACCGACGTTCAGGCTGCGTTCGATGGCGATCCTGCTGCCAAGAGCACCGACGAGACGATCTTCTGCTATCCCGGGCTCTACGCCATCTCCGTGCAGCGCCTCGCGCATGAGCTGTACAAGATGGATGTTCCGCTGCTGCCGCGGATCATGACCGAGCATGCGCATGGCCTGAGTGGCATCGACATCCACCCGGGCGCCCAGCTCGGCCGGCGCTTCTTCATCGACCACGGCACGGGCGTCGTCATCGGCGAGACCACTCAGATCGGGGAGAACGTGAAGATCTACCAGGGGGTCACGCTCGGCGCGCTCGCCCCCGGCTTCGGGCAGTTGTTACGCGGCCAGAAGCGGCACCCGACGATCGAGGACGACGTAACGATCTACTCGAACGCGACGATCCTGGGCGGGGACACCATCATCGGTCGCGGCGCGACGATCGGCGGCAACGTGTTCATTACCAGCAGCGTTCCGCCGCTCAACCAGGTTAGCGCCGAGCCGCCGCAACTCCGCTTCAAGGACCGCCGACCCAGGAGCATGCGGGCGCCGGAGTTTGTGATGGATTTTCAGATTTGACGCGCTGGATCAGGGGAGTTCTTCCCAGGATCGACGCCACCTCGGCAGCGGCCAGTGGTCGACGTCAAGCGAATAGAGTACGCGCGACGAGCGTCCAACGATGTTCTCCTCGTGGACGAAGCCGAAGTAGCGCGAATCGGCGCTGTTGTCGCGGTTGTCGCCGAGGACGAAGTACTGATCCGCGGGGACCGTCACCGGTCCGAAGTTCCGCATCGCGGGCAGCACGGGGGTCGACATGACGACGTGTTTCGGCCCTGTCGCGAACGATTCTGTGGCGAACGTGTGCGGCAACTGCGTGCCGGGAAGCGCCGCGCCGGTCGACGCACCGAGCGGCAGGTAGCTCGCCGGCGTGCCATTGACGAGCAGGACGTTGCTCCGCAGCGCGACCGTATCGCCCGGAAGCCCGATGACTCGCTTGACAAGCCGCTGGCCGTCCACGGGCGAGCGGAAGACGACGACCTCGCCGCGAGTGGGCGACGACCAGTGCGCGACTTCCCAATTGGTGAACGGCACGCGCAGGCCGTACGCGAGCTTGTTCACGAAGATCCGGTCGCCCTCGAGGATTGTCGGGTTCATTGAGCCGGTCGGCACGACGTTCCAGTCGGCGATGGCGGCGCGGAACGAGCACATGACGATCACGACAAGCAGGGCAGGTGCGATCTGCCGGCGGAAGAACACGCGAAATCGGAGGGCTCGGGACGCACGCATGGGGAAGATCTCCTTCGTTGCCGGCCAGGGTGGGGCGGTCGAAAGGCTCCAATGCGCCGCGAGGTTTGCGGTTTCGGGGCTTTCAACTTCCATGAAAGTTGCTTTCGCTGTTACGCGCGGAAAGAATGTTTCAGTAGATACTGAAACTGGAGCAGCAGCCATGACAGCGACATTGAACCCCCCGGCGACAACCCCGCGTCCCATCCCGACCCCCGCCGAGCAGCAGCTCGTCACCGCGCAGGACCTGTTCATCCGCCGCTGGGGCGAGATGGGGCAGACGTGGGGCATCAACCGTACGATGGCCGAGTTGCACGCGCTGCTTTACATCACCGCCCGGCCGCTGAGCACGGATGATGTGATGGAGCGGCTGAACATCAGCCGCGGAAACGCGAGCATGAGCCTGCGGGCGCTGTGCGACTGGGGTATTGTCCGCCGGTTGCACAAGCGCGGCGAACGGCGCGAGTACTTCGAGAGTCTGGGCGACGTGTGGGAGATGTTCTCACTGATCGCCGCGGAGCGCAAGCGCCGCGAGATGGACCCGGTCCTGGAGACGATCCGCCAGTGCCAGCAGATGCTGGATGAGGCACACCTTGGCAAGGCCGCCGCCAAGCGCGAGGACGTGCAGGCGACGCGTCAGCGTCTCGCCGGCATGGAAGAGTTCATGGCGGTGACGAACAAGATCTTCCAGCAGTTCATCGGCAACGCGCGGAGCGGATTGACGCGGGTGGTGAAGGTGCTTTTGAAGGCGTTTTGAGTCTTGCGATCTCGCCGGGCTTTTACTCCCTCTCCCTCCGGGAGAGGGTTGGGGTGAGGGCGAACGTCAGGTGGCGTCCGTGAGCTTTTGGTAGATCGTTTCTGCGACTGCGTCCGTATCTCGAAGCGCATCGTGATCCCAGAACCGCAGGTTGCGGATTCCGCTGCCTGCCAAATACGCCGTCCGTTTCTCATCGCGTCTTGAGAGCTCAGGCTCCGAGTGTTGTCCGCCGTCGAGTTCCACCGCAAGCTTCGCCTCGTCGCAGTAGAAGTCGATGATGTAGGGACCGACCGGATGTTGGCGCCGGAACTTGAAGCCGCCGAGCCTTCGTCCGCGAAGAACGCCCCACAGCTTTCTCTCGACGTCCGTCGGTTCGCTGCGCATGCGGCGCGCGTTGTCCAGGATGTTGTCCGCGATCTGAGGCTTCTTCGGAATGCGATCCATGCGCAACTCGCCGTTCGCCCTCACCCTGGCCCTCTCCCGGAGGGAGAGGGAGTGGATTCTTTCCAGCACAGTGGGATCCGAAGCTTGGAATTCACGTGACTTGAAGTCGCG
>JADMIO010904336.1_pt1 | contig 84657 bp, 81 predicted proteins | sample 8958161 | NCBI WGS metagenome assembly JADMIO01 (sample SAMN16585339, study PRJNA669376) | soil metagenome | isolation source: Crop rotation soil | place: USA: Cullars Rotation, Alabama | collected 2011 | reverse complement strand
CCGCGACAACTTGTCCACGTGGAATTCTAAGCTTAGGATCCCAATGTGCTGGAAAGACAGAATCTCGACCCGTATCTCGGGCGCGCGTTCCTCGGCGACGGCATCGCCACGATCGCCGCGGGCTTCGGCGGGGGCACCGGCGTCACCACGTACGCGGAGAACATCGGCGTCATGGCGGTAACAAGGATCTATTCGACACTCGTGTTCGTGGTGGCGGCGATCACGGCGATCATCCTCGGCTTCTCGCCCAAGTTCGGCGCGCTGATCGGCACCATTCCCGCTCCCGTGCTGGGCGGTCTTGCGATCGTCGTATTCGGCCTCATCACGGCGACCGGCGGGCGCATCTGGGTGCAGAACCAGGTCGACTTCGCGCGTGCGCGCAATCTCGTGACCGTCGCGGTCACGCTCACCGTCGGCGCCGGCGACCTCGCGCTGAAGATCTTCGGCTTCACGCTGGGCGGCATCGGCACCGCTACATTCGGCGCGATCGTCCTGTATCAGTTGTTCCGCGACGAGGGCGTGCAATGAATCGCATCGCGTTGTGCACGCTCGCCGTGCTCTTGGTCGCAGGATGCGCGGTGCGACCGGTGAACCCGCCGATCACCAGCACCGATCCCAGCACGGGATACCATCTCGGTCCCCATGAACAGAAGCGCTCGGAAGTGAACCCGAGCGACGCGCTCGTCATCCTCACTTTCTCGGGCGGCGGCACGCGCGCGGCCGCGTTCGCATACGGCGTACTCGAGGTGCTGCGCCGAACCGAAGCAATCGGCCCGCTGGGACGCCGCGTCCGCCTCATCGACACGGTCGATGTCATCACCGGTGTCTCCGGCGGCAGCTTCACCGCGCTCGCGTACGGTCTGTATGGCGACAAGCTCTTCGACAGCTACGAGCAGCGATTCCTCAAGCGTGACGTGCAGGGCGAGTTGCTGCGGCGGCTGCTGCTTCCCGGCAACTGGGGCGACCTGTTGCAGGACGGGTGGGGCCGCTCGGAGATGGCAGCGCAGCTGTACGACGAGATCCTGTTCGATGGCGCGACCTTCGCGGACCTCATCAAGGGCACCACCCCGTTCATCGCGGTGCAGGCCACCGACATCACGACCGGCGCGCGCGTCGGGTTCACGCAGAACATGTTCGACGTCTTGTGCTCGGACATCTCGAAGATGCGCCTGTCGCGAGCGGCAGCGTCTTCGTCGGCGGTGCCGCTCGTGCTGTCGCCGATCACGATCAACAACTATGGCGGATCCTGCGGCTTCAAGCCTCCCGATTGGGCGCTGGCCGCGGCCGCTGCCGACAATCCGGCGCGTCCGGCCGCCCGCTCGCTCAAGCGCATGGAGGAGCTCGCGGCGTTCGAGGACAGGAATCGCCCTTACCTGCACCTGGTCGACGGCGGACTCGCCGACAACCTGGGAATGCGCAGCGTCCTCGAAGTGCTGGAGCAGTTCGAAGCGGCGCGCCTGCGCGGCTACAAGACGCCGCTCGATCGCGCGAAGCGTATCGTCGTCATCGTCGTCAATTCGCTGTCGGTGCCCAAGACGGACTGGGACGAGCGCGAGGCTCCGCCTTCGAACTTCGACATCCTGATCAAGGCCACCGGCGTTCCCATCGATCGCTATTCGTACGAGACGGTCGAGCTCCTGCGCGACATGATCGCGCGCTGGGACGTGCTGCGAAAAATCCGCGAGTCCGGCGCGCTCGACGTGAAAAAGGACGAGAGCCTCGCACCGCTGCTCAATGCGCCTTCGGCACGGCTGTATGCGGTCGACGTCTCGTTCGGCCAGCTCAAGGATGACAAAGAGCTCGCCTACCTCAACGACCTTCCGACGTCGTTCGTGCTGCCGTCGGAAGCGGTCGACCGCCTGCGCGCGGCCGCCGGAAAGATACTGCTCGATTCGCCGGACTTCCAGCGCCTTTTGAAGGACGTCGGCGCCACCATCGTTCCGCCCGCTAACTGACGAGCTCTGCGCCGATCTCGCGCGCCGCCGCGATCACCTTCGGCGCGAGCTTGCGCCGCACGTCCTCGGCCTTCCAGCGCGGCGACGGTACCGCGATGTTGATGGCGCCCGCCACGTTGCGGCTGCGATCGACGAGCGCAACGGCGACCGAGACGTCGCCGATGAACGCTTCCTGGTCGTTGAGCGCGTAACCGTGCTTGCGCACGTCCGCGAGTGAGCGCTTGAGCCCGGCGAGGTCGGTGACCGTGTGCGGGGTCATCGCTTTGCGCGGCGCGGCGGCGAGGCGCGTCATGGCCTCCGCTTCCGGCATCTGCGCGAGCATGGCGCGGCCGGCGGCCGTACAGAACGCGGGAAGGCGCGAACCGACGTGCAGGTCGACGCTCACCGCGTGGACGCTTGGAAATCGCGCCACGTACACGATGTCGTTGCCTTCGAGCTCCATCAGGTTGACGGTCTCGCCGGTGGCGGCGTTGAGACGCTCGAGGAACGGATACGCTTTGGCGCGCACTGGATCGGTAGCGAGCACGGTATGCCCGAAGTCGAGCATGCGTCCGGCAATCGTGAATGCGCGTGTCTGCGGATGCTGGCGCAGGTAACCCAGCGCCTTCAAGGTGTGCGTGATGCGCTGGACCGCGCTGCGCTCGAGCTTCGCGAGCGCGGCAAGCTCCGTGAGCGCCACCGCGCGGCCCGCCGCATTGAGCGCTTCGAGCACGTCGAAGCACTTGGCGATCGAGCCGACGAACAGCGGGTTGTCGCGCTCAGCCGGCTTGGACGAGCGGGCCATACAGGTCCGGGCGACGGTCGCGCCACCAGGGAAATTTCGCGCGCGCGGCGCCCACGTCGTCGAGGTCGATGGTTGCGACCAGGAGCTCGGCGTCTTTCGTTCCCGCTTCCGCGACGATGGTGCCGCGGGGATCGATGACCATGCTGCGTCCGAGATGATGGCGCGGGCCCTCGATGCCGACGCGGTTGCTGGCGAGCACGAACACGCCGTTCTCGTAGGCGCGCGCGCGCAGCGGCACTTCCCAGATCGACGCCCGATGCTCAGGATCACTGTACGTCGAGAAGCAGATCGGCATCGCGATCACCTCGGCGCCGGCGAGTGCGAGTGCGCGCGAGGCCTCGGGATAGAGCCGGTCGTTGCAGATCTGCACGCCGACCCGTGTGCCCGCGACGTCAAAAACCGGCAGCGAATCTCCGGGCGTGAAATAGAACTTCTCGTAGCTGCCGGTGCCCCCAGCCTTGTCGTTGGGAAAGTACGCGGGGATGTGCGTCTTGCGATAACGTCCCGCCACGTTGCCGCCCTCGTCGAGCACGAGCGCGGTGTTGAAGAAGCCTGCGGCTGCGCGCTCGGCGAACGGCAGCACCATCGCAATGCGCAAACCACGCGCCTTCGCGCGCAGGCCGTCGAGGATCGCGTCGTCCTCGCGCATGAAGTAGTGCGCGAAGCTCTCCTCGAGGCGATTGGGAAAGAACGGCGCGAGGAACAGCTCGCCGAAGGTGAGCAGCCGCACGCCGCGACGCCCCGCTTCGTCGAGCATCGCGTGCGCGGCTTCGACGATGGCCGCGTCACCCGGCGCCGTGACTGAGCCGGTCTGTGCTGCAGCAACGACAAGCGTCTTCACGCTAGCCCCAGACTTCGCGGAATGCGCGCAGGAAATTGCCGCCGCCGATCGCTTCGACCTCGCTCGCGTTGAAACCTCCTTCGCGCAGCGCTTCGAGGATGCGCGGGAACTGCCGCGGCGTCGGCGTCTCCTTCGGGTAGCGTCCCGCCGACGAGTTGCCGAAGGCCGCGGCGAAGATGCCGCCGGTCTCCGGATATGAATTCTTCGACATGTCGAGGATGCGCTGCGCGTCGGCTTCGTTGCGCAACGCCGTGAAGTCGGTGCCGATGCCGACGTGCGCGACCCCCACGAGATCCGCGACGTACTTCGCGTGCTTGACGAAGTTCGCGAGCGACGGCGGATGCTCGCGCGTGCCGTCCCAGTTCATGAAGCCGTGGATCGAGATGCCCATGACGCCGCCGGTGGCCGCGACCGCGCGGATGGTCCCATCGAGCTTGTTGCGCACGCGGTCGTCGATCGCCTTGGCGTTGGCGTGAGTTAGGAATACCGGCTTGCGCGACGACTTCGCCGCTTCGAATGCGGTGCGATCGCCGCAGTGCGAAAGATCGATGGCCACGCCGACGTCGTTCATCTCCGCGACGAGCTTGTGCCCGAAGCGCGTCAAGCCGCCGCCGCGCTCTTCGAGGCAGCCGTCGCCGGCGAGGCTTGCTTCGTTGTACGAAAGCTGCGCGACGCGCAGGCCCATTGCGTGGAACGCGGCAACCCGCTCGAGGCGTGCGCCGAACGGTCGGATGCTCTGCCAGCCCATGATGAGGCCCGTCTTGCCTTCCGCTTGCGCAGCGGTAATGTCGTCGGCCTTGCGCACGAGGCGCCACCCGGAATTCGCGGCGTCGACCTTGCGATGCCACGCGCCCATCTCCTCGAACGTGCGCTCGAGGTCCCAGAACATATCGGTAACGGTGATGTTGGCGGCGGTGACGCCGCCTTCGCGCAGCGGCGTCGGATCGCCGTCGCAGAGGTAAACGAGGCCGTCGATGACGGGTGCGCGCGAGGCGGTGGGGCTGGGCATGCGTTCTCCTGGTATTGCGATGCGATACGGGGTATTGCTAACCGATATCATACGGCCTAAAGTCGGCCGCTTGCTACCCGTGACGAGCCGGAGAAACGCAATGAGCAAAGCCGCCCTGGCGAAAGTCCTGACGCTGTGCGTCGTAACCCTTGCCGCACCGTTCGCGCTCGCGCAACCCGCGGCGTGGCCCACGAAGCCGGTGAAGATCGTGATCGCCTATCCACCAGGCGGCAGCACCGACATCGCCGGACGGCTGCTCGCGGAAAAGCTCACCAAGAACCTGGGCCAGCAATTCGTGGTCGAGAACCGGGGCGGCGCGGGCGGCACCATCGGTGCGCTGTCGGTGGTGCGTGCCGATCCCGACGGCTACACGCTGCTGCTTGCCGCGTCTCCGGAGGTGTCGATCGCGCCGACGACGGTGAAAGCGCTGCCCTACGACCCCGTGAAGGACCTGACGCCGATCACGCTGGTCGGCACCGTGCCGTTCTTCCTCGTCGCCTATCCCGGCTTTCCGCCCAACACGCTGCCGGAACTGATCGCCTATGCCAAGGCGAACCCGGGCAAGGTCAACTATTCCTCGTACGGCAACAACACGTCGAACCATCTCGTCGGCGAATTGTTCAAGGCGACCGCGGGCATCGAAACGGTTCACATTCCGTACAAAGGCAGCGGGCCCTCGATCACGGACCTGATGGGCGGACAGGTGCAATACACGTTCGACACCCCGGCAGCGACGCTCGGTCACGTCAAGGCCGGCAAGCTCAAGGCGATCGCGGTGGCCACGCCGCAACGCATCACCAACGCACCCAACGTGCCGACGATGAGCGAGCAAGGCCTTGTCGGGTTCGTCGGCGGGACGTGGTTCGGCTTGCTCGCACCGGCGAAGACACCGAGGCCGATCGTCGACAAGATCCACGCCGACGTCGTCGCGGCGCTGAATTCCCCGGACCTGCGCAAATCCTTCGAGGACAAGGACATCATTCCCGGCGGCAACAGCCAGGAAGAGTTCGGCCAGTTCATCCAGAAGGAAGTCGCCAAGTGGCGCGACCTCGCGGCGAAGGTTGGAATTACCGCGGAATAACAGCGTGACCGTCGCCGTGATCGGCGCCGGGATCGTCGGCGCAGCGATCGCGTTCGAGCTGCGCAAGCGCGGGCACGACGTCGCGCTGGTCGACCGCGGCGAGCCGGGGCGCGGCTGCAGCTTCGGCAACTCCGGTGCCATCAGCCCCGGTTCGGTCGCACCGCTCGCGTTGCCCGGTGTATTGGCGAGCGTGCCGCGCATGCTGCTCGATCCGCAAAGCCCGCTGCGCGTGCCGTTGACGTACATGCCGCGTGCGTTGCCGTGGCTTGCGCGTTTCGTCGCGTCGGCCGCGCGCAGTCGCGTCGCCGAGTCCGCCGCCAAGCTGAATGCGCTTCATGCGGGCGCGGTCGCGCGGCATGTCGCGCTCGCCAGGGAAGTGGGCGTGCCCGAGCTCGTGCTGACGCGAGGGCATCTGCATCTTTATCGCGACGCTTCCGCGCTCGCCGGCGACGACACTGCGTGGAACCTGCGCCGGGAATTCGGCTACGCACCCGAGCGACTGGATCGGGCCGGAATCGTCGCGCTCGAGCCCAACGTCGCGCCCTGCTACACCGTCGGCATGTACCTCGCCGATCACGCGACCGTGCGCAATCCGTTCCGCTACGTGCAAGCGATCGTGCAGGCGTTCGTGGCTCGCGGCGGCATCGTGCGGTGCGCCGAGGTGAGCGCCCTGCAGCGCCGCGAATGGTCGTGGTGCGTCGTCACCGATCGCGGCACCGTTTCCTTCGACGTCGTCGTCGTCGCTGCCGGTGCGTTTTCGCGGCGTCTGCTCGATCCGCAGGGACTCCGTCTCGCGCTCGAAACGCAGCGCGGCTATCACGTCGAATTCGAAGGCAATGCGCCGATTTCGCGCACGGTGATCCTCACCGACCGCAAGGCGTTCGCGACGCCGATGGAGACGGGGTTGCGAATCGGCGGCACGGTAGAAATCGCCGGGTTGGCCGCCCCGCCGGATTGGCGACGTGCCGACGTCTTGGCGAATGCGGCGCGCGCGGCCTTCCCGATCCTGCAGCGCGAGCCGGTGCGGCGCTGGATGGGACACCGCCCTTGCCTGCCGGATTCGGTTCCGTTCGTTGGACCCGTTGCCGGACAGCCGAACTTGTTCGCCGCCGTCGGCCACGGCCATCTGGGATTGACCGATGCACCCGCAACAGCCGAGCGAATCGCCGATGCGATGCGAGCCGCCTGAGGATCAGCTGCCCTCGCGCGGATCCGTCGCGCGCAGGAACGTGCGGCCGTGCAGCCCGAACTGGCGCAGCTTCTCGAGCACCTCTTCGGTCACGCGAAACCCGACGTACCAGCGATAGAGCACGACCAGCACCGCGGCGCCGACGACCACCAGCAACACGGCGGGTATGCGCAGGAGCAACGCGCCGACTATGACGACGACGGCGATCGCCAGCCGCTGCGGCGCCATGAAGATTGCATTGATGCCCTGGATTTCCTCCGCCCGCGCGAGCGCTCGCTGCGCGCCGATGGCGGCGAACGCGAGCTTGTCGGCATTCTTGCGTAGCTCGCCCGACTCGTCGTCCGCATTGCCCAAACGCTCGATGCGCAGGCACGCACTCTGCAATCCGTTGAATGCTTCGAGGAGGCGGGTGACGCCTTCCGCCGGCAAATCCTTGTCGCCCGCGGGAACGAGCGCGAGCACGTCGCGGACGCGCGCGCGCAACTCGTTGCACGCTTCGTCGCGCATCTTCGCGCGCGCTTGCGCCGTCGATTGCCGGCGCTTCTGCTCCTGCGCCGCGGCGTCCTGCGCGTGCGGCAGCAAAGTGTGCGCGAGGATTACGCCCACCGCGTCGCTGCGGTTGTTCTCCCATGCAGCGTCGAACCACGGCGCGAATTCCGCGAATTGCCCGAGCGCGGCGACGATCTCGCCGCGCAGCGCCTCCACGTAGTCGTTGTCGGCGAGCGCGAGCAGCAGCGGCCCGTCGATCGCGCGTCGCGGCGGCAGCTCGAGCCGATGCATGGGACCGAAGGCGAGATCGTCGAAGCTCACCGCATGCGCGCCGCCGCCGACATCGCGCGGCGCCTGGTGAAATGCCTCCTCGGCACGCCGCGCTTCCTGCCATCGTGCGGTGAACGATTCCCACGCGTCGCGCCAGCGCGCGTCGAGTTCGCGCAGCGAGGGGTCGCCGGCAAAAGTGCGCAGCACGTCGTCGCGCACCAGCGACTGCAACCAATCGCGCGCGGATTCGTCGCCGTTCGCCGCGGCACGCGCGCGCTCGGTCACGGTCTCGACGGTCACGGGAGCGCCGAGCCAAACCGGAGGCATGTCCGGCGATGCGACGAGCAGGAAGCGCAGCAGGCGCCCATCGTCGGACACGTCCTTCTGCTCCTGCGCGTCGCGCAACGCCCGCAGCAGGTTGTAGTCGTGCAGCTCCTGCTCGACCCAGCGCGTAATTTGCCCGCGCACGAGATCGCGGCGCGCTGCGTCCCAGTGCTTCGCGAGCGCAACGGCAAGCTCGGCGCCGGTGGTCGCTTCCGTCTTGCCGATGCGATACGGGCGCACCACGGTCGCCACACCTTCCGCACCGTCCGGTACGGTCAGCGAGGTATCGCCTGCCAGCCAGCGCGCGACTTCCTCGCCGCCGAACCGCCGCTTGGGATCGCGCAACAGGAGGCCGCGGCAAAGCAGGCGCAAGTCGTCGTCGTACACGCTGCGCACGTCGACGGGCCGCGTCGCGAGCTGGTGGTTCATCACCTGCTCGGTGAGGCCGTCGAAGGGATGCCGGCCGCTGGCGGCTTCGAGCACGATCATGCCGAGCGACCACCAGTCGGACTTCGCATCGAGCACGCCGGTCAGCACTTCGGGTGCCGCGTATTTCGTCGTGCGCGCGACGCTCGTGAAATGCTGCGTCGCCGCCGACATCGATGCGATGCCGAAATCGGTGAGCGCGAGCGACAACGGTGAGGTCGTGCGCACCAGCACGTTCTCGGGCTTGAGGTCGCGATGCAGGATGTGGTGCGCGTGAATGCCGCGCAGGGCGTCGGCGATGTCCTCGATCACGCGGCGGATGTCGGCCCGCGCGAGCGGACCGGCGTGCATCAGCGCTTCCAGCGTGCCGCCCGGAACGAATTCCAGGATCTCGTACGCGCTGCCATCGGATATCCCGTGGTCGAGCACGCGCACCACGGTGCTGCCGACGCTGCTGCGGAGCACGTCGAGCAGGTTGAAGTCGGGCTGGATGCCGCGCCGATACAGCTTCGCGACCGCTTTGTCGCCGCTGCGCGCATCCGCGACCAGCAGGATGTCCGCCTCGCTGCCGGTCGCGGGGAAAACGTCGATCACCCGATAGCGATCGCGCAATGCGGCCGGCAACGGACGCGCGCCGGCGATCGTTGGCGCGGCCGCAGCGAGCGGGCGATTGCAGTACACACAGCGCTCGCTGCCCGGCGGATTGGGTTGCGCGCAATCGGGATAAGGGCAGACGATCGTATCGCCCGCTTGCGCCGGGTCTGCCGGTTGCGGAGCAGGCTGCGGGTCAGGCTCCGGCGCGGGCGTGTGCTTGAGCGAGAAGTCGACGCCGGCGAGCGACGCGCCGCACGTGCAGCGCACGCGCTCGGGCGGATTCTCCTGCTCGCAGACGGGGCAGACGCGGACGTACTCGGAGGGCACGACGCCGACTTTACCTGCGCCAGGAAACTTCCGTAAGCGTGAGGCCGCGGCTCGCGCACAGTGCTTCGACGGCGGCCATGTCGCCGCGGCCCGGAATGCCGATCATCCACACGCGACCGCCTTCGACGGTCGCCTGCATGCGCTTGTTGCTCGAGGCCGGCTCGGTGAGATGCGCGGCGTAGCGCTTGCGCCCGCGATCACTGAGCGGAACCAGCGGCTGGTTCGACGAGCCGCGCCACACGGGACCTTGCGGCAGCGTGTCCACGTACGGCTCGGGGATGATCGCGTCGAGCAGCGCGAGCACGTCGGCGTGCTCCTTCTCGAGCCTGCGCAGCGGCATCCCGCTGTAGCACAGGATGTCGAAGTCGAGATGCTTCTCCTTGCGCCACGCGCGCAGCCCGTCGAGGAGCGCACGCAAAGCCTGCGGCTGCTCGAACGGCTCGCCGCCGCTGATGGTTACGCCGTCGAGCGCATCGCTGCTCGTCTTGCGGCACCACGCAAGGAGATCGCGCACGGCGATCGCTTTCTTCTTGTCGCGCGGCCACGTGTCCTGCGAGACGCAACCGGGACAATGGATCGAGCAGCCCTGCACCCACAAGCCGATGCGCCGGCCGGGGCCGAGCACGGTCACGGGCCAATGGGCTTTGTTGAGCTCCAGCGCGATGCCCCCTCGCCCCTCGCCCCTCGTCCCTCGCTCCTTCATGACAACGTCACCGTCATGATCCGGTTCTCGTCGTAGCCGAGATCGGTCACGGCCAACGATTTCTTGCCCGCGAAGGGAAAGCGGAACATCGCGCGCGCGAGCGGATTCACGAACAGCGACTCGAGCTGGTTGCCGATGCCGCGCCCGCCGTTGCTCAGGTCCTTGGTGCAGAGATCGCGCAGCTTGTCGCGCACGCCCTCCTCGATCTGCAAATCGACCTTGTGCTCGTCGCGCACGCGGTTGACGATGTTGCGCAGCATGCCGTCGAAGATCTGCGCGCCGATCTCCGGCGTGATGAAGCCGAAGACGATGATGTTGTCGCCGATGCGGTTGAGGATCTCCGGCCGCGACAGGCGGAACTTGAAGTAGTCCTGGATCGCCGTGCGCACCCGCGACTCGACTACTTCGTGCGCGTCGCCGGGCGAGACGCTCTGCACACGGCGGCCGTGCTCGTCCTCGACGAAGATGCCGAGGTTCGACGTGAACACGAGGATCGCTTCGGAAAAGTACGCCGTCTCGCCGCGGCCGTCGGTCAGCCGCCCGTCCTCGAGGATCTGCAGGAACTTGTCGAGGATGCGCGGATGCGCCTTCTCGATCTCGTCGAACAGCACGACCGAGAACGGTTTCTCGCGCACGGCGTTGGTGAGCTCGCCGCCGGCGTCGTAGCCGATATAGCCCGGCGGCGCGCCGAGCAATCGCGCACCCGTGTGCTCCTCGGCGAACTCGCTCATGTCGAAGCGGATGTACGCGCGCTCGTCGCCGAAGATCAGTTGCGTGAGCGTCTTCGCGAGCTCGGTCTTGCCCACGCCCGTGGGTCCGGCGAAGAACAGCACGCCGCGCGGCCGATTGCCGCTCGCGCGTGCCTGCGCGCCGGTGAGACCCATCACCGATCGCATCAGGATGTCGATGGTCTTGGTGACCGCCGCGCGTTGGCCGCGCACCCGCTCCTCGATGAACGGCAGCGCGTCGGCGATGCGCTCGCGCAGGTAGTCCTTCTTCCACGGATTCTCGGTGACGCCGACCTTGTAGCATTGCACGGCGTCGTCGACGTCGCGGAACCCGATGCCCAGGCGATCCGCAAGCTGCGCAATGTCGGCGAGCGCAACCAGCGGCAGGCCGTCCGTCCTCTGCGAGAAGTCGCGCCCGAATTTCGCGCGCGCTTCGTCGCTGCCTTCCTCGTAGCCGGCGAACAGGTTGCCGAGATGACTGGCGGCTGCAAGGCGCGTCTCGTAATCCGGCAAGCCGACGTTGAGAACGGCCACGCGTGTCGAATCGAGCGCGAGCCACGAGGGCAGGTCCTGGCCGCGATTGACGAGCCACAGCACGGGATTGAAACGGGCCTTGCCGGTGCTGCTCGAGATGTCGGCACCCTTCGGCACGATCGGATGCGACGTGAGCGAGATGCGCTCGGCTGCGACGAAGAAGCGGTGCTCGTTGGCGTCGAGCCGGTCGGGCTGCCGCGACAGCCGCGATGCGTAATCGACAACCAGCGCGCAGCGCGCCTCGCGCATACTCGCGACCTTGCGCATGACGGCGACCAGGTTCTCGAGGCTCGTCGGCATCGCGCCGTCGGCGAGCTTCAGCTCGAAGAGCTTCGTTGCAAGCTCGACTGCAGCCGGCTCGTTCGGGTACGGCCGCAGTCCGTCGACCGGATCGAACACCAGAAGGAACTTGTAATCGAGCCTGGCGAGATTCGCCCACAGGCAGCGCAGCAACGGCGCGAGCGTCACGCCGTTGTCGACCGGGATCAGGAAGCTGTCGCGGATGTTGCCCGCGAGCACGAACTGCGATCGGATCGGCAACAGCCGCGTGAGGTCGGTGACGAAGCGCGGCGTGGGATCGGTCACGGCAGCTTGGCAGCGCGCGGCGCGGTCGCGGGCCGCGTGTCCTCGTCACCCGCTTCGATTCGCGGTAGGCTCGCGGCATCGACGACTTGCACCGGCACCGCACCGGCCTCCAGCCGGCGCTTGACGTCGAGCACGAGCCCGCGCGCGGCGAGCGTCTGCAGGAGCTTCGGGAATTCGGCGCACCAGCGGTCTTCGGCGAGCGCGTCCTGTCGCCTTCGCTCCGCGTTTTCCTCGTCGCCGCGCGCGCGCACCACGTTGAAGTTCACCGAATGCGAGTGCGGATCGACGCGTATGCGCACGAAATAATTGTCCCAGCCGTCGCGGCGGAAATGCGTGACGCCGCCGTCGGCGAAGAGCGTGGCTTCGATGTCCTCGACCTCATACCCCAGATCGCGCAGCGATTGCGTGAGCACGACGCCCGCCGCTTCCTGCTCGCGTCGTTCGCGATCGGCCGCGGCGTCGTTGGCGACGGCATTGGCGCTCTCGCGCAGCTCGCGGTCCAGCCGCGCCGCGCCGGCTGCGACGTGCTCCAGCGCGCGCAGCAGTGGCGCCGGTGCATCCTCGGGAAGCTCTTCGAGCAGGCGCACCGCTTCCGCCTTCTCGCTTTCCCTGCTCGATCGCGCTTCGCGCTCGCGCTGCACGGCAAGGCGCAGCTCGCTTGCCAACGCTTCCGCGCGATCCAGCGACGGGGCGAGCACGATCTCCTTCGCGAGCGCTTCGAGCGCCGCCGGCAGCGCCGTTCCGTACGGCAATTCGAGGCGCGCGAGGATGCGCGCGGCGGTCTGCCGGAATCGCTCGCTCTGCGCAGCGTCGAGCCCGGGGCGCATCTGCCGCTGCAGTACGTAATGCGCGAGCACGTCGTCGATCGACAGCGCATCGCCGGTCGCGGCGAGCGCTTCGCGCACCCGATCGGCGTAGCCTGCACCGGACTGCGCGAGCGTCGCTTCGAGCGTACGCACCGCGGCTTGCAGCTCGCGCAGGTACGTGCTCCAGGCTTCGTCGTCGTCGCTCTGGGGTGCCGCAATCGCCGGCGCGGGCGCGCTGCCGGTCAGCGATTCACTGAGCGAGGACAGGCGCGCGAGACGCGATTGCTGTTTCGCCGCCTCGCTGCGCACCGCCGCAATGCGCTCCAGGCGCGCGGTGCGCTGGCCGATGCGCGCCTCGATGAGCGAGCGCTCGCGGTCGCGCAATTGCGCGAGCACGTCACCGTACTCGCGCTTCATCGCCCGCGCCTCCTCGATCGCGCGTGCGGCGAGCATGAGGAGTCCTTGCGCGAGGATGTAGCCGCAGGTGATCGGTCCGCTCATGGTTCCCCATTATTCCATCTGGGCATGCATCGTGCTACGGTAGACGATCCACGGTCATTCGCCATGCCCAGCGAACCGCCCGCCGCCTCATCCGAACCGGTCGAGCGCCGGCTCGCCACCATCCTCGTCGCCGACGTCTACGGCTACAGCCGCATGATGGGCGAGAACGAGGAGCGCACGCTGCGCGTCCTGCGCGGCCACCGCGGCGTGTTCGACGAGATGCTGAAGGCGCATCGCGGCCGCATCTTCAACACCGCCGGCGACGCGATACTCGCCGAGTTTCCGAGCGCGGTGGAAGCGGTGCGCTGCGCCACGGAAATCCAGGCGGCGCTCCGCACGCGCAACGAGCACCTCGCCGAAGCCGAGCGGATGTGGTTCCGCATCGGCATCAACCTCGGCGACGTCGTCGTGCAGGACGGCGATCTGCTCGGCGACGGCGTCAACGTCGCCGCGCGCATCCAGACCGTGGCCGAGCCGGGCGGCGTGTGCATCTCCGGCAGCGTGTACGACCAGATCCAGAACAAGCTCACGCTGTCGATCACCAAGCTCGGCGAGCGCACGTTCAAGAACATCGCGCAGCCGGTACGCACGTTCGCGATCAGCGACGGCGACGTCAAGCCGCGCGCGGCGAGATCGCCGTCGCACGCGCGATGGGTCGCGATCGGTTTCGCGATCCTCGGCGTCATCGCGGTTGGCGCGTACCTGTGGCGCGATCACGTGCAGCACGAGGCCGACGCCGCCGTGCACGAGCGCGAAGCGGCCGCGCAGAAGGAAGCGAAGCTCGCGGCGGAGCTCAAGGCCGCCAAGGATGCGCTCGCGCTCGCCGAAACGGCCAGAGCGAAGCACGACGCCGACGAGCGCGAGGCAAAGCTCGCCGCAGAGCTCAAAGCCGCCAAGGATGCGCTCGCCAAGACGGCGACGCCGGTGACGAAAGCAGTTGCCGCCCCGGCGGCCACCGCCGACAAATACGACGGCCTCTATCGCGGCCGCCTGTGCAAGGCGCTCAAGAATTCATCCTTGCGCTGCTGGAACGTGCTGCTCACCGCACAACATGGCACGGCCACCGCATCGTGGCTCAACCGAACCAGCGGCAACACCTCGCATGCCACCGGCACGATTGCACCGGACGGCAGCGTGTCGTTCGCCGTCGACGGCTTCGACGGCTCGGGCAATCCGGTGACGGCGAAGATGACCGGCCGCATCGCGGACCGGACGATCACGCTCTCCGGCACGTGGAGCGACGGCACCACCGGCAACGCGTCGCTCGCGTGGGCGCCGGACGCGCCGCTGATCGTCCCGACCAAGCGCGGCGGGGCGAAGAGCGCGGACAACTAGCTCTTCGGAACCTGCACTTTGGCGAGCGGTTCGGTGGCAGGACCGTGCAGCACCTCGCCGTCGCAGGTGAACAGCGAGCCGTGGCATGGACAGTTCCACGTGCTGTCGGCGTTGTTCCAGGTCACGCTGCAACCCTTGTGCGTGCATGCCGCGGAAAGCGCATGCACCCGGCCGTTCTTCGCCTTGTAGATCGCGATCTTGTTCTTGCCGTGCCTGAGCACGGCGCCGGTGCCCGGCGCAATGTCGTCGATGCCCTGCGCGACCGTCTTGCTGTCGCCGCCTTCGTTGATCTTGCGCGCGCGACGCTCGGGGTTGTAGAGCGCGGCCCACGCGTTGTCGCGACCGTCGACTTGATCGGCGATCAACATTGCCGCGGCGGTGCCGTTGCTGATGCCCCATCCGCCAAAACCGGTGGCGACATACAGGCCCGGGGCTTTTTTCGCGAGCTCGCCGGCGAACGGAACGCCGTCGGGTGAATCGTAGTCCTCGTTGATCCAGCGCCAGGCGATGTCGCCGACGTCCACGCGGGCGCGCACCCAGAGCTGCAGCTTGCGCAGCCGATCGGCGACGTCGCCGATTTGTCCGGTCGCGAATTTCGGTGCCAGCGCGATCACCACTGGACCGCGATCGTCGCTTGCCATGCGCAGGGAATGCGCGCCGCGATCGACGTCGATGAACATGCCATCGAGCGCATTCGCCTTCGCGCGGAAGGCGGCGGCGACGTGGCAGCGCGGCTGCGTGCGCTCGTCGTAGGGAAGCGGCGCACCGATCGGCATGTGCGTGGCGGAAACGACACGCTCCGCCTGCAGCGTGTGGCGGCCGCTCGCGACTCGCCATGCGCCCTTCTTGTGCTCGACTTCGGAGATGCGCGTGTTCTCGAAAATGCGGCCGCCCGCCTCGCGCACTGCTCGCGCGAGCCCGATGAGGTACTTGACCGGGTTGAACTGCGCCTGCTCCGTGTACACGACCGCGCCTTCGTTGGCGAACGGAAGCGGCGCACGACGCACGAACTTCGCGGGCATGCCGAGCTCGGCGGCAAGGCGTGCTTCGCGCTCGAGCGATGCGCGCCGCGTCGCCCGCGTGCTGTACGCATAAGCGTTGCGCGGCTCGAGGTCGCAATCGATGCGCAGCTCGCCGGCGAGCCGCACGATCGCCTGCGTGCCCATCTGGTTCGCTTCCGCATAAAGGCGCGCATGCTCGTGATCGCGCTCGCGCGCGATGCGGGTCAGCGCCAGCGCATGCTGGCTCGTCACTTTCGCCGTCGAACGGCCGGTGACGCCGCGACCGACGCGCATGGCCTCGACCACCGTCACCTCATGGCCCGCCTTGGCGAGGAGATAGGCCGCAGTCAAGCCGACGATGCCGGCACCGATCACCGCGATCTCCGTGCGATCCGACTGGGCGTATTCCGGATAGCTCGTACGCGGCGCATCCGCGACCCAGCATGCATCGTCATTACCCGGGAGGTCGGTCATCAAACGAGCGCGGGCGAGGTGCCCGCCGTCTGCAACGCGAACCAGCGCACGATGCCCTCCGCCACGCGATCGATGACCGACGGCGGCAGGTCGCCCGGAGCGACGCGTATCACGTTGCGGCGCGTGACGGGGTCGGCAAACCACTCGAGTGCGACGAAATCGAACCCGAACGAGCCCGCGTGGCGAACCGGCAAACCTTGCGCGGCGAGCGCATCGCTCAGTGCATCGACCGCGCGCTTGACGTCCTTCACGCGCAGCTCGCTGGCGGGCGCGATGGTCAGGTACAAGCCGTGGGGATACACGCACAAGCCGCTGCGCAGTGGCGACCTTCGCAGCGCGTCGCGCAGCCGGCGCGTCGCCTTGATGATCGCCGCCGTGCGTTGCGCGCTCACGCTGCGGAACGCATCCGTTCCGGCAAACGGCGGGAGATGGGCGGGGATAGGCGCCGCTCCCAGCAAGCGCACGCTATCGCGCGCGGCATGCACGAGGTCACGCAGCGATGCTCCCGCGCGCCGCCAGGAAAACACGATCGAGCCGAGGCGCCCGTATTCGATGCCAAGGCAATCGAGCTTCGCGTGCGATCGCACGAGCGCGAGCGGGACGTCGTGGCGGCGCGCCCAGCGCACCACACGCGCGAGGCGCGACGACGCCTGGCCCCAGCACGTCGTGTCGCACACGATCAGCGCAGTGTCGCGCGCGAGCGGCTCGTCGAGATGCGGCATGTGCGTGGCCACCGAATCGAGGTACACGATGCGCGCCCCGACGGGAGGCGGAAGATTGCGCCGGCGCGTCATCGGCGCGAATCGCACGCGATCGCGAAAGCGCTCGAGGAGCTCGCGCGTCTCGCCATAACCTCCGCGATGCGCATGCACGTCGAGGTGGCCATGCACGTGCAGCAGCGCATGTATCAGCACGGAGATCGCGCTCATGCCGGAGGTCGTATAGATGGTCTCGACGGCATAGCCCCTGGCGAGCGATTCGAGCACCGGATAGATGGGAGGCCCGCGCACCTCGAGGTCCGCGCGCTGGTAGCCGAATGCGAGCTCGAACGCACCGGTCTTCCACGACGCGAATTCCGGCCGCGCGGTTTCCGTGATCGCCCAGCTGTGCAACGACGTTTGCGCGCGAAGCGCGGCGGCGAGCTTGAGCTTCGCGTCGATCGCCTCCTGCACGCTGTGCGGATCGCGCAGGGCGAGCGGCTGCTCGAGGCAGCTGTCGAGCAGAGCGATCTCGTTGCGCTTGCGTACAAGATACGGCGCAAGGTCCGCCGCAGGCATGATCGCTCGCAGCGGTGCGGCGAGCTTCGAGTCCTGCACCGGTTGTAACCTTTTCAAACCCGGTTGCATGAATGCACGTGCCATTCCTGGCGCGGCATTGAATCGACTCGTTTTTTGCCGCGCTGCTATTCGACTTGCAAGCCGCGTGCCGAGTCCTCACCCGCTTGCCACGGGAGCTTGCTGCCCGGGAAATACGCGCATCGCATCAGCTCGCCGATCTCACGCGTGGGATAGAGTCGACACGAAAGGCGCAGGATGGGCTGCTTGTACGAAGGATGCCGCTCGTAAGCGGCCGTCATCGCGGCCAGGTCGGCGATGGGAATGCTCGCGGTCTCCGGCACGCGGGCGGGGTCCGTCCAGAACTGGACCATGCAGAACTCGCGCGCGCCGCACACGACGTTGGCGACCTGCAGGTAGTACTCGGAATCTTTCTGCTTCAACTCGGGAATGACGACGAGGTCGACGGGTCCCGACGACGGGCTCCTCACGGTGCGCACGAGCTGCCAATCGGCGACGCCTTGCGCGAGGCTCGCCCCGGCGCTCGCCGCGAGGGCGAACGCGAACAATCGGACAATGGACATGCGCGCGATTATCGCCGACTGCGCGAAGGCGCGCGTGTGCTCCCGCGCGTGACCAGCTCGAAAGGGAACGTCTGAAACGCGACGTAGGGCTTGCCTTCGAGGCGCGCGATCACCTGCTCGGCGGCCGCGCGGCCGATCTCCACGATCGGAGTCCGGATGCTGGTAAGCGCCGGCGTCTGCGTTGCGCCGAGGTCGGTGTTGTCGACACCCGTTATCGAGATCTCGTCGGGAACCTGCACGCCCGCCTCGCGGCACGCCATCATTCCGCCGACCGCGAACACGTCGTTGGTCGCGACGACCGCGGTCGGGCGCGAACGTGTCGCCAGTATCTTCTTCATCATCGCAGTGGCCGCTGCAAGGTCGATGGGACCGTATTGCACGTGACGCTCGTCGAGCTCCAGTCCCGCCTGCGCCAGTGCAGCGCGCATGCCGGCCCCGCGCTCGGTCGCGCGATCGTTGCCCTCGACCGGCGCGCTCAACAATCCGAACCGGCGATGGCCGAGCGCGATCAGGTGGCGCGTCATCTCGAACGTTGCCGCACGATTGTCGAAGCCGATGGATGGGTGCCGCCGCATGGGATCGACACCCCACGTCAGCACGTACGGCTTGGCGTAACTTTCGAGCAGCGCGAACAGCTGCGGATCGTGGTGCACGCCGACGAACACGAACGCGTCCACGCCGTGCCTGATGAGCTGCTCGGTGACGCGCACTTCGCTGCGCAAATCGTAGTGGTGCTCGGCCACCACCATCGCGTAGCCCGCGGGATCGAGCACGCCCTGCATCGCGCTGGTCGTGCGTGCGTACAGCGCGTAGGCAAACGACGGCACCACCGCGCCGACCATCTGGCTGCGGCGGCTGCGCAACGCTCGCGCCGCGCCGTGCGGCACGTAGCGCAGCTTCTCGACCGCGTCCTGCACCAGGCGCTGCGTCCGCGCGTCGACGCGCTCGGGGGAATTGAGCGCGCGCGAGACGGTGGCGGTGCTGACACCCGCGAGGCGCGCGACATCCTTGGCACGCGAGCGGCGACGGGGTTGGGGATGAGGTGGCATCGCCGTGAATTCGTTTGCAGCCTTGTGCATAGGTACAATCGCTGGTAACGTAATGTAATCGAATACATCGAAGCGGGCTACTCGATGCCCGCCGCACTCACTCACCGGAGGAGAAACTTGTGACCAAGCGTACGTTGGATCGCCGCGAGTTCCTGCGCCAGGGCGCCGCACTGAGCGTCGCCGGCGCGCTGTCGCCCAACTTCGCGCTCGCGCAGGGCGACGATCTCGCGCCGTACCGCGCGGCCAAGGTGAACTGGCGGCAAGCGGAAGGACAGGAGATCACCGTCGCGGTCATCCCTGCGAGCTACTTCGACAACCTGATCTCGCTGCAGCCGCAGTTCGAGGCGCTCACCGGCGTGAAGCTGCGCTTCGAGAAAGTGCCGCCGGGGCAAATTCGGCAGAAGGCGGTGCTCGACCTGTCGTCCAAGACGGCGACGTACGCCACTCACGCCGCAGACCCGATGTACTACCCGCTCTACGTGTCGAACAAATGGGTCGAGCCGCTCGATCGCTATCTCAACGATCCGGCGATGACCGACGCTGCCTGGTTCAACTACAACGACATCGTGAAAGCGTGGCGCGATGCCGATTCGATGGACGGCAAGCCGTACGGCATCCCGTACGACGGCGAAGTCACGGTGCAGGTGTATCGCAAAGACTTGTACGCCGCGAAGAATCTCAAACCGGCCGATACCTACGACGAGCTCGCGAGCAACGCGAAGGCGCTGAACGATCCCGCCAACCGCATGTACGGCCTCGCGTTGCGCGGCTTCGCCGGCGCCGGCCAGAACATGTACATCTATCCCTCGCTGTTCCGTGGATTCGGCGGCAACTGGGGCAGCGGCAACCAGATCGTCGTCAATTCGCCGGAAGCGGTGCGTGCGCTTACCTGGTACGTCGATACGCTGACCGCCTACGCGCCGCCTGCGGTTCGCAACTGGAACTGGCCGGACATCGCCGACGCGTTCTCGCAAGGCACCGTCGCGTGCTACATCGACGCGCATTCGTCGGCGGCGGTGATCACCAATCCGGAGAAATCGAAAGTCGTCGGCAAGGTTGCGTATGCGCGCTGGCCGAAAGGACCGAACGGCAAGCGCGTGACGTCGATCTGGAACTGGGGCTACCCGATCAACGCCGCGCTCTCCGACAAGGCCAAGACCGCGACCTGGCTCTTCATCGTGTGGGCGACGTCGGCGGAAACCCAGGCACGCACGTCGTACAAGTTCGCAGGTCCGGCCAAGCGCTCGGGTGTCAATCGCATTTCGCTGTGGAAGTCGCCGGAGTTCGCCGCCGCCATGAAGGACGCCGGCGACAACTTCATTCCCGCCGCACTCGAGTCGCTCGAGCAGGACACGGACGTCGACTGGCGGCCGCGCGTGCCGCAATGGCCGGCGATCGGCGAGACCATGGCCACCGCCGTGCAGTCCGCGCTCGTCGGCCAGAAGAAGCCGAAGGAAGCGCTCGACGAAGCGCAAGCGCGTATCGCGCAGATCATGAAGGGGTAGTCCTGCGCACGCTCGAACAGCAGGAGCGCCGGTTCGCCGTCGCGCTCCTGCTGCCTGCACTCGCGGTGCTGGTGCTGACGACGACGGCGCCGCTCGTCTACCTCGCGTGGAACAGCCTGCAGCGGCTCGATCTCGCGATGCCGTGGCTGTCCGGATTCGCGGGCCTCGGCAATTACGACAAGATGGGCAGCGATCCGCGCTTCTGGAATTCGCTCGCGCTCACCGGTATCTACACCGCGTCCACCGTCGTGCTGCAGGTGGTGATTGGTTTGTCGCTCGCGCTGCTCGTGCTGTCGATTCCGCGCGGGCAAGGCATCCTGCGCGTCGCGGCGATCCTCCCGATCGTGCTCGCGCCCGTGGTCGTTGGGTTGTTCTGGCGCACGCTGGTGCTCGCACCGGATTTCGGGCTCGTCGATCTCGTCACGCGCGCGCTGGGACTCGGCAGTCACAACTGGCTGGGCGACCCGCAACTCGCCCTGGTCTCGGTGATCGCCATTCACACCTGGCAATGGACGCCGTTCGCGTTCCTGGTGCTGCTCGCCTCGCTCGCAACACTGCCGCCGGACATCTACGAAGCGGCGCGGCTCGATCGCGCGAGCGCGTGGAAGCGCTTCCTGCACATCACGCTGCCGCTCCTGCGTCCGGCGATCGTGATGGTGGTGATCCTGCGCACGATGACCGCGTTGTCGGCATTCGCGGCGATCTTCGCGGCCACCGGCGGCGGGCCGGGCTCGGCGACCGAGATCCTCAACCTCTACGCGTACCGCACGTCGTTCTCCGAGCTGAATCTCGGCTACGGCGCGGCGCTCGCAATGGTGCTGCTGTCGATCACGCTCGCGATCTCGTTCCTGATGTTTCGCGTTCGTCGCGCGCGCCGATGAGAAGAATCGCGCTCGCCACCATCGCCGGATTCGGCGTCGCCGTATGGGTCTTTCCCGTGCTGTGGGGACTCATGACGTCGTTCAAGACGGAGCGCGACGTGCTCGCGTATCCGCCGGTGTTCCTGTTCACGCCCACGCTCGCGAATTACCGCGAAGTGATCTTCGGCTCGTCATCCATCGTGCCCAATCTCGTGTCGAGCGCGATCGTCGCCAGCGCCGCGACCATCCTTACGATGCTGATCGCGATCCCCGCCGCGTATGCGCTGGGCCGGCTGCGCTATCCCGCGAAACGCGCGTCGGGCTTCTACATTCTCGTGACGCAGATGCTGCCGCCGGTCGGGCTCATCATTCCCTATTACCTGGTGCTGCAGAAGATCGGCGCGCTCGACACTTATTTCGGCCTTACGGTGATTTACCTTACGTTCGCGCTGCCGTTCGCGATCTGGCTCATGGTGTCGTACTTCGAGGACGTGCCGTTCGAGATGGAGGAGGCGGCGCTGCTCGACCGCGCGGGTCGCTTGCGCACCTTGTGGTACGTGATATTGCCGCAGGTCCGCGGCGGCATCGCGGTCACCACCATCTTCGTGTTCCTCAACGCGTGGAACGAGTTCATGTTCGCGGTCGTGCTCGGCGGCAATCGCGTGCGCACCGTGACGGTAGCAATGTTCAACTTCATCTCCGTCGAGCAGACGCAGTGGGCCAAGCTCGCCGCCGGTGCGATGCTCGCGATGCTGCCGGTGATCCTGCTCGGCATCGCCGCGCAGCGGCACATCGTGAAAGGTCTCACCGTCGGCGCGGTGAAAGGCGGAGGGCGGCGTTGAGCGTTCAGATCGAAGGTGTCGTCAAGAAGCACGGCGCCACCACCGTGCTCCACGGCATCGACCTCACCATCGAGCCGGGCGAGTTCTTCGTGCTCCTCGGACCATCGGGGTCGGGCAAGACCACCACGTTGCGCATCCTCGCGGGCCTGGAAGCGGTCAGCGCCGGCCGCGTGCTGATGGACGGCGAGGACGTCACGATGCAGGAGCCCGGGCAGCGCGACGTCGCGATGGTGTTCCAGAGCTACGCGCTGTATCCGCACATGACGGTGGCGCAGAACATCGGCTTTCCGCTGAAGATGGTGAACACGCCGCCGGACGTGGTCGCGCGCGCCGTGAAGGATGCAGCGAGCAAAGTCGGCATCGCGCATCTTCTCGCTCGCACCCCCGGACAGCTCTCGGGCGGGCAGCAGCAGCGTTGCGCGCTCGCCCGCGCGATCGTGCGCAAGCCGCGCCTGTTCCTGCTCGACGAGCCGCTGTCCAATCTCGATGCGAAGCTGCGGATGGAAACGCGCCTCGAGCTGCATTCGCTGCAGCGCGCGCTCGGCGCAACCACGGTGTACGTCACGCACGACCAGGAAGAGGCGATGACGCTCGCCGATCGCATCGCCGTGTTCATGGACGGGCGCATCGTGCAGGTCGGCACCCCGCGCGAAGTGTTCGCGCGCCCGCAGACGGTGGACGTCGCGGGCTTCATCGGCACGCCGCCGATGAACCTTATTCCGGGCGTGTGGGATACCGGCTATGTCGTCATCGGCGAGCATCGCCTGCCGCTCGGCGACGTATCGCCGTCGCCGCGGCCGATCGTGCTGGGCATTCGCCCTGCCGATCTGCGCATTACCGACAGCGGGCTGCCGGCGCGCGTCGAGCGCGTCGAGGACCTGGGCGACAGCAGCATCGTGAGCTTCGTCGCCGGTGATCGCGTCCTCAAGCAGAAAAGCGATCGCCTCGCCTCCGTGCGCGAAGGCGAGCGCGTGCACCTCGGATTCGCGCCGGGAACGGCGCATCGCTTCGATCAGAAGACAGGATTAAGACTATGAGCACCAAACCGAACGTCGTGTTGATCCTCAACGACGACATGGGCTTCTCCGACATCGGCTGCTACGGCGGCGAGATCGACACGCCGAACCTCGACCGGCTGGCGGCAGACGGACTGCGCTTCTCGCAGTTCTACAACACGGCGCGCTGCAGCCCGTCGCGCGCGTCGATGCTGACCGGACTGCATCCGCATCAAACCGGTGTCGGCATCCTGACCTACGATTCGGGGCCCGAAGGCTACGCGGGGAACCTCAACCACCGCTGCGTGACGATTCCGCAGGCGCTGAAGCGCAACGGCTATCGCACGTACATGAGCGGCAAGTGGCACATCGCCTCCAGCCTCACCAAGCCCACCGACACGTGGCCCATGCAGCGCGGCTTCGACGAGTTCTACGGCACCATCATCGGCGCCGGCAGCTTCTACGACCCGAACACGCTCACGCGCGGCAACGACAACGTCGAGCACGAGGCGAAGAATCCGGCGTTCTTCTACACCGACGCGATCAGCGACCAGGCGGTCGCCTACATCGACAAGCACGAGCGAGAGCATCGCGGCACGCCGTTCTTCGAGTACGTCGCGTACACCGCGCCGCACTGGCCGCTGCATGCGCACGACGAGGACATCGCCAAATACAAGGGCCGCTTCGACAAGGGCTGGGATCGTTTGCGCGAGGAGCGTCTCGACAAGCTCGTCGAGTGGGGCATCCTCAACGGCCACTGGAAGCTCTCGCCGCGCGATCCGACGCAGCCGCCGTGGCCCGACGCCGAGCACAAGGCTTGGCTCTTGCGCTGCATGGAAGTGTATGCCGCGCAGGTCGATCGCATGGACCAGGGTATCGGCCGCATCCTCGCCGCGCTGGAGCGCCACGGCCGGCTCGACGACACGATGGTCATCTTCCTTTCCGACAACGGCGCGTGCGCCGAGGACATCCCGGAAGACGTCACCATCGACGAGCTCGTTAACAAGCTAATGATCGCCAAGTCGCACACGCGCGCGGGCGAGCCGGTGCACTTCGGCAACGATCCCAATCGCATGCCCGGGCCCGAGAACACGTATCAGAGCTACGGGACGGCATGGGCGAACCTTTCGAACACGCCGTTCCGCCTGTACAAGCACTGGATCCACGAAGGCGGCATCTCGACGCCGCTCATCGTGCATTGGCCGAACGGCATTCGCGACAAGGGCGGGCTGCGCCACGCGCCGGGGTACCTGCCCGACATCATGGCGACGATCCTCGACGTGACGGGCAGCGAATATCCCGACACGTTCGACGGCCACGACGTCGATCCGCTCGAAGGCACGTCGCTCGCACCGGTATTCGAGCGCGACGGGCTCGACCGGCCGCCGATGTTCTGGGAACACGAAGGCAACGCCGCGGTGCGCATCGGGAAGTGGAAGCTCGTGCGCAACTATCCCGGACCGTGGGAGTTGTACGACATGGAAGCGGATCGAACGGAGCTGCACGATCTCGCCGCCGCGCACCCGTCCAAAGTGCAAGCGATGGCGCAGCACTACGAGGCGTGGGCCGCGCGTTGTGGCGTCATTCCGCGCGAGAAGATTCTGGCGCTCATGAAAAGCCAGGGCGTGACGCGCGCGTTCTGGGAAAAGCCGGAGGCGTGATGGGCGCCTGCTGCACGCCGTCGGCAATCGAGCAGGAGCGCTCGCACGCGCCGATGATCGCGGAGTCGGCAGCACTCGACCTCGTGCATATCGATGCATGCGAGTTCGCGATGGGCAACGAGGGTCCCGATGCCGTACCGGGTGACGGCGAAGGCCCGGTGCGCCGCGTGCGCGTCGAGGCGTTCTCGATCGCGCCGGCCACCGTCACAAATCGCGAGTTCGCGGACTTCGTTCGCGCGACGAGGTACGTCACCGATGCCGAGCGCAGCGGCACGTCATTCGTCTTCTATCTGCAATTGCCGGAAGCGGCGAGGAGCGATGCACGACGCGTCGTGCCGGGCATCCCGTGGTGGGTGGAAGTGGGTGACGCGTCGTGGCAACGGCCGGAAGGCCCTGGCTCGCACGTTTACACGCGGCCCGATCATCCCGTCGTGCATGTGTCGTGGCACGACGCGCAGGCGTATTGCGCGTGGTCCCGCACGCGCTTGCCGAGCGAGAGCGAGTGGGAGTGCGCAGCGCGCGGCGGCCTCGAAGGCAAGCGCTTCGCGTGGGGCGACGAGCTCTTTCGCAATGACGAGCCGCGCTGCAACGTCTGGCGCGGAGCGTTTCCCAATCAGCCTGCGCAAGGCTGGTCGCCCGCGCCCATCGAGGCGAAAGCAGGAGAAGCCAACGGCTTCGGCCTGTACAACGTCTGCGGCAACGTTTGGGAATGGACCGGCGACTGGTTCGCGCCCGGCCGCCGCAGCGTGCGCGGCGGATCGTTCCTCTGCCACGACTCGTACTGCAATCGCTATCGCGTCGCCGCGCGCACGTCGAATACGCCCGCGACGACGGCGAGCAACATCGGCTTCCGCGTGGCAGCCTGACATGGCCGGACCGACCACCGGCTTCTGGCAAGCGCGATTCGAGGCGAGCAATACGCCGTGGGATCGCGGCGAAACCAGCCCTCAGTTGCTGCGCTGGATCGCGGCGGGCGAGCTCGCGCCTTGTCGAATCGTCGTGCCGGGATGCGGGTCCGGCTACGAAGTGGCGGCGTTGGCACAGGCGGGATTCGACGTCACCGGTCTCGATTACGCACCTGCCGCGATCGAGCGCACGCGAGCGTTGCTCGCAGCGGTTGGCGCGCATGCCACGGTACTCGAGGCCGACGTCCTCGCATGGTCGCCGCCATCGACGTTCGATGCCATCTATGAGCAGACGTGCTTGTGCGCGCTGCATCCGGATTTGTGGATCGATTACGCGCGACGGCTGCACGATTGGCTCGCGCCTGGCGGCCGCATGTTCGCGCTCTTCATGCAGGCGATCCGCCCCGGTGCCCAGGACGGCAAGATCGAAGGACCGCCCTATCACTGCGACATCAACGCAATGCGCGCGTTGTTCGACGATTCGCGGTGGCAGTGGCCAGCGCCGCCCTACGCGCGTGTCGCGCATCCCATCGGACATTACGAGCTTGCGGTGGTGCTCACGCGCCGCGATGCCGACCACAGCCACACTTCGTAGACGAGCACGCCGACGCACGGCAGCAGGAACAGCAGCCCGCCGGGATCGAGCGGCGACGAGGCCACCAAGAGGATGATCGCCAGCGAAACCGCGGCAATGATGCCGAGGCACAGCGCGCCCAGCCAGCGCAGGCTCGGCATGACACCGAGGACGATGATCGCGATGATCGCGGCCGCCGTTGCCAGCAGTCCCCACGGAATCATCCACACGAAGTGCTGCAGCAGCGTGTCGAGGATCCCGAGCAGCGAGCCGCTCGCGATCGCCTGCCCGAGCACGGCGAACGCGTAGGCGAGCGCTACATAGGGAAGCACGACCAGCACGGCGATGACGTGCAGCGCGGCGCGCATCAGGTCTCGCGTTGCCGCGGGCGCTCCATGGCGACGCGCGAATGCGTGAAGCCGAGCTTTTCGTAGAAGGCGTCGACGCCGTCGCGTCCTGCGCGAAGCACCCAGGTGATGTGCGCATCGTCGCCCATGACCGCTTTCACGAGCGCCCTGCCCACGCCCTTGCGCCGATGCGCCTCGGCGACCACGAGCATCGAGATGTAGCCGTTCGCCATTTCGTCGCACAGGGCGCGGATGAACCCGATCACCTCGCCCTCTTCGACGGCGACGAGCGCGCGCTGCGATCGTGCGACGAGTTGCGGGAATCGCTCGCGCTCGACGTCGCGGCGGTTCCAGCCGCTCGCCTTGAGCAGCAGGCGCGCGGCTTCGAGGTCCGGCTCGCGGATGCCGCGAATCTCCATTTCGCTAGGTGCGAACGGGCAGCAGCGCGCCGATGGCGATGAACAGCCCGCCGCACACGCGATTGAACGTGCGGCCGACCCGCGCGAGCCACGCGGTGATGCGGTGCGCGAGCGTCGCGAGCACGAGCTCGGTGATGAATTCGATGACTGCGAACGTGGCCGCCATTACCACGAACTGCGCGAGGAGGCTGCGATGCGGATCGACGAATTGCGGCAGGAACGCAGCGAAGAACAGGATGCCCTTGGGATTGGTGACCGCGGCGAGGAAACCCTGGCGGAACAGCGTGCGCGGACGCGCTTCGCTCGTCGCGTCCTGCCGCACGCTGATCGGCGGCGATCGCCACACCTGTATGCCCAGCCACACGAGGTACGCACCGCCGACCCATTTCAGCACGGTGAGCCATACGAGCGATGCCTTGAGCAGGGCGCCGATGCCGAACATCGACAAGGCGATGATGATCACGAATCCCAGCGCTCCGCCGGTGAGCGTGTAGAGCGCCATGCGCCGCCCATGCAATGCGCCGTGGGTCAGCGCGAGCAGGCTGTTGGGGCCAGGCGAAAGGGAGAGGCCAAGCGCCGCGAAGAAATACAGAAGCCAGGTATGAAGGTCCATTGTCGTTCAGAACCACATGTCCCGTATGCATCGACCGTCTCGCGGCCGGTCTTCCCATTTGTCGAACCCGTCGAAGTGATCGATGGGCAAATGAGCGATGGCCTCGGGCTCGGTCAGGCGCAGGTTCACCGCAATGCGCCGTCGACCGTCCTTTCCCGCTTGCAAGCCGCGCCAGTAGGCGATGCAGCCGCAGTTGGGGCAGAAGTGGAACCCGAGCGAATCGCCACGCACGTACGCTTTGGTTTCGCCGGCGACGTCGATGCCGTGTCCTTCATAACCGTACGCCCACAATGCGGCGTAGCGGCGGCATGCGGTGCAATTGCATGCGGTGGCCGACTCCGGTAACCCGTCGAATTGCCAGTGGACCGAACGCAGTGACACGAACCTTCGAGCGACATCGCGAGCTCCTATTTCTTCGGCACCGTCTTCGCTGCAGGGTCGAGCGCGATCGGCGACGAGAACGTGACGTCGTAGCTCCATTGCTGCTTGAACTCGTTCTGCGTACCTTCGGTCCAGAACCGTCCGGCAACCCGCTTTTCATCGTATGCGCTCGGCTTCCAGCGCACGAACGCCGCAGAGGATACGAACGTCGTAAACGCCGGATGCAGCGGCTCCGCGCTCATCACCTTGGCGTCGGGATTGAGCCGCACCGCAAGTGCGGCGAGGCCGTCCTTGCGCGACATCGCTTCCAGGCGCTCGACGCTGCGCGCGTCGGCGACGGCGAGCTTGCGATCCGACAACACGACGATCACGTCCATGTACCCTTTCTCGGTCGAGCTGTCGACCTCGATCGCGATCGCGTGCGTGAGCGCCGCCTGCTTGCCGTTGGCGACGAGCGTGCCTTTGACTTCCTGCGCGGCAGCGGCGGCCCACACCGACGCGCAAACGAGGGCAACAATCGTCTTCACGCTCAACGCAGCGACGCGAACAGCCTGTCGTAGCCTTGAGCGCTGAATCCGCGCAGCATCTGGCCGTTGGCGATGATCAGCGGCACGCCGCCGCGGCCGCCGATTTGGGCAAAGGTCATCTTGCCGGTCGGCGTGTCGATGTCGATTTCCTCGTACGCAATGCCCTTTTGCGCGAGATAGCTGCGCGCTTGCCGGCAGTAACCACACCACGACGCGCCGAACAGGACGACGCCGGCCGGCATCACGGTGGGCTTGGGCGGCGCTGTCTTGCGCAGTTGCTCGAGCTCCGCAAGCGTCTTCGTCGGCAGCGCGGTGTTGGGAAGATCCTCCACGCGCATCGTCTTCGCAATGGTGCCCTCGGTGGGCGGTCGATCGGTGTACGTGACGCGGCCATCGGGGCCGATCGACTTGTAGAGAACTTGCGCGCCGGACGAAGCGGCGAGCAACAGCGCTGCGAATGCGATGCTTCGCATCGCGCCTACTTTCGCGCCACGCCGAGCGGTTCCATGCCGCCTTGGCGGATGGCCGCGCTCGCGCGCTCGGAGGTTAGGAATGCAATGAGCTGCTTTGCGGCGTCGACCTGATGCGATCCGGTCACGACCGCGGCCGCGAAAACCTGATTCAACTGGATGCTTTCGGCCATCACGCCAGCAAGCTCGACGCCGGGTGCGTGAACGATTTCGCTGACCGGCATCACGGCGACGTCGGCGTTCCCCGCCGCGACCATGGCCGCCGCTTCGCTGCCGCGGGGCGTTGCTTTGACGTTGACCTTGTCGGCGATACCGAGCTTGGGCAGGATTTCCTTTTGCAGGAAGATGCCGCTCGTGCTGCTGGGAACCGCCACGGCATTCGCGGTCGTGACGACGCGCTTGAAAGCATCCACCGTGCTGACGTCGGGTTTCGGACTGCCGGCACGTACCGCCACACCGAGCGGGGTCCGCGCGAGGTCGGCATCGGTTCCCGGAGCGATGCGACCGGCCGCCATCAACTCGGAGAGCCCTTCTCGCGAAAGAATCACGACATCGGCGGAAACGCCGCGCGCGAGCTGCGCGCCGATGGTCTGAGGACCCGTTCCTTGCGATGCGCCCGAGCCGGTCGTGACTTTGATGCCCGTGCTGCGCTCGAAGTCGGGCAGCACCTGCTCGTACGGCCCGGAGAAGCCGCCGGAGATGAGCACGTTCACTTGCGCGCACACGCCAAGCGGGCACATCGCCAGCGCCGCCGACAGGAGGAAGACATACATCCGCAAATGCTGCACCGAACGCCGGCCGGAAGCAATCGCCACGCGTCGTACCAATCGCTCATTCCGAGAGGATTTCTTGCGTCACGTTGTCGACCACGACGGGCGTGTCGAAGTAGGTGACGGAGGGATCGGTTCCGTACTTCTCGCGCACGAAGACGCGCCAGCTCTCGGTGTACATCGCGTCCGCTTGCGCGCGCGACTTCCAGAGGTAGATTCCGCCGACCGTCTTTCCGTCTTGCGAGACGATGTAGCACTTGCGGAAGAGGCCTGGCACGTCCCGATACTTGGGCGCGGTGGTCAGGAAGATGCTGCGCGCCTCTTCCCGCGTGACAGGCTTCGCAAGGTGGAAGGTGGTAATTGCAGTGATCATTGAACGCTACCTCACGATGAGGGTGTAGGTCACGATTCGCGATCTAGTCTTCGAAGCGACTGGTCGGGTCACGATCATGGTCGTATCGATGCAGAATCGGAAACGGCGGCAGCCACGACTCGCGACGAATGGTCCAGCTTTCGTACGTCGGCTTGAGCTGATCAGGGGCATCGAGCGATCCAAGGTTCACTTCGATTTCGTCGCCGCTGCGTCCGAACACCGGCGAGCCGCAGCGCGGACAGAAGAATCGTCCGGCGTAGTCGCGCGTCTCGCCCGCGATGGTCACCGCATCCCCCGGGAAAATCGCGGAGGCGTGGAAAAGGGCTCCGTGATGCTTGCGGCAATCGAGGCAATGACAAATGCCGACGCGATACGGTTGCCCCGATGCGACGATCCGGACGTTGCCGCACAGGCATCCGCCCGTGAATCGATCCATGTCACCTATGCGTTCGCTCACGGCATGTGCCCGATGCGTCGCCGCAACAACAGCCACAGCGTCGTGCCGGCAATGAGTCCGAGGCTGAGGCCCCATGTGCCTGCGATGGCAACCAGCGACAGTGTAGGTAACGGGTCAGCGCCGAACTGGCTCGGCGGAAACGCAGCGAGGACCAAGGCAACGAGCGAACCCGCCGCCAACAGGCCCGCGACCACCGAAGCGGTCAGAGAACGCGCCATCATCGACTGGCAGTAACGCTTCGAGCACGCGAACAACGGGGCGCCGACGACCAACGCCGCGAGATATGCCACCACCATCGTAACGAGCCACAGCCTGAATCCGAAGGCGAGCGCGTTGACGATGGGCGCCGTCGATGCGGCGAGCCAAAGCGCAATTAGTTCGCGGCGGGTAAGCATTGGCGAAACATCGAGCTGTTAGGCCTCATACGGACGCCAAGAATACGTCCGTTGGCCGAGCGTGAATACGCCAACACCGAAACCCTCCTTGGGGAGTCTAAACAGCAGCTCACCCGTCGGCGCCACACAGGCACTATGCCCTGTGTTCTCGCTCTCGTGTGGACGATTCAACGCATTCGGCCAATTCGTCTGGACGACGAACGCTCCGGTCGCTCTGGCAAGCGCTTGCGCCCAGGCGACATGTTCAGGCGGGTCCGCGGGCGGCTTGGCGGGATCCGGCCGCATTTGACCGGGCCAAAGGATAAGGTCGATTGCGGTCGCGGCAAGTTGGTCCGCAATTTGTTTGTGGTCTTCCACCTCACGGCAAATTACTGCAGTACATGACACGCCTGCCACGCGGCCGACGCCTCTCCCGGTGCCGGGAGCAAAAAATGTTGCTTCAGCTTCGGTTAGCCCGGCCTTCGCGACAGAAAGAGCCATCGAGCCGGTTTCATCCAGAACAACGTGACTGTTGAAGCGATGTCCCGCGCTCGAGAATGTCGGTACGCCGAACGCAACCGCCAACTTCAGCGACGCTGCAAGCTGTTGCAACTCGTGCACCGCAGGTTCTATCAGTTCCGGTTTGGCCAAGGCCACTATCTGTCGATGGAAACCGGTCACAGCAAGCTCGGCAAATGCACATAGGGCCGCGCCTTCCGATCGTGCTATCGCCATGGCGCGCTTCATCGCGAGCAAATTGGCCTCGAGCTCCCAGTGCATGGGTATCTGAGCTATGGCAACGCGAAGGGACGCGGTTTGTTCGCGCACCGGCTGCGACCTGACGATTGAGTTATCCGGCGCGTGCCGAGCCTGCCGAAGGACAGGCCAAGGACAGCGTACGGTTGACCGCAATGTCAGGCGCGGGGAGTTCGCGGTTTCGTGCAATGCTCCGTTCTATCGTGAAATAGCCCGTAGTCACCTTTCGAAATCGGCCGACGTTGATGACCGAGCTGCGCAATGTGTCGAAGATCATGGAATGGGTGCCGCACTTCACCCTATTCCTCGGAGTCGGACTTCACGGGGGTGCTTAGCTGATCGGTAACGCGAAGATGGCGCACGACCAATTCGTCGATTTCAAGCCGTCTAATTCGAGCGCGACCGATGGCCAGCCGCCCTATAGCCAAGGCACCTATCGCCAAAGCGCCAAGCGCAATGGCGCCCAGCGCCAGCGCACCCACGGCGGAGGCACCTGTCGCAGTCGCGGGGAAATGCCGCGCGCGTATCACTTGTCGGTCGCGATCGTGGAACCTCCGCATCACTCGTCCTTGTGCGGCCTACCGATGAAGGTAACCGGCGCCGACGAGATGCCCGCCATGACCTGCGTCGTCGGCCGGCGTCCGGTTGGCCGTGAGGTCAGGCCTGCGAGTGAATGTTGACCGAGCACGTGACATGTTCAGTTAGGGCGTTTCACGCACTGCACTTTGCGCGGAATCCCCTTTGCCTCATTTCCGCCGGTGATCTCCTTGATCTCACCGGCCGGACACGTCCCATCGTCGACGTAGACTACCTTTCCTCGCGGCAACGTGTTCTTGGCCGGCTCTTCCTTCAACACCTCAATCGCCGCCCGAGCCGAAACCGGTAGCAAGAAGGCAAATCCAAGTATCAAAACACCGAAGTAAATGCGCATCGGGTTCTCCTTTGTGGCGCGGCCGATGACGGCCTAACTAAAGTAACCGCCGCGTGCCGAGCAGCGCCAAAGGCCGCGAGGACACGTTCCCGGTGACCGCAATGCTAGGCGTCACGGGATGCCTTTGACGAAAAATTTGTACATGATGCCATCGGGCGCTTTCAATTCGACGGCCGATACGAATGGGCGTTTGGAGAATACAGCAGTCCAGAACGCCTGACCCGTTGGATTATCGCGGCGAACTGCCACGCACCATGCTCCGCGATACCGTCCAAAGAGCATTTCAGCGGTCTCGCGCCCGAAACCGCGATTTCTGAACGCGGCGGCAATGTAGAACTCAGCCAGCTCGAAAGTGGGCTCGTCGTCGATCTTCCGGACGAGTGCGAAGCCAATTGATTTTCGACCCTGGAGCACGATAAACGGGTAGCGAGTCGACTCTTCCCAGTATTTCTCCAAATGCGGATACGCCCCGGATGCGCCGAGATCACGCAGATAGGGCTTCATCATGTCCTCGATACCGTTTCGCGCGCTCGGCGGCGCGAGCCATAGGTTGAGTGACACGATGCCTGGGATCGGCGCGAGTACCGCCTAACGATTAAGTTAACCGACGCGTGCCAGCGATCGGCGAGGCGCGGCCACGCGGACATGCGGCCGGTTCACCGCAAAGTTAGGCGTCATAGTTCGGTGGCTCAAGGCCTGTTCGTCCCAATTACGGAGCGGCTCTTGCGGTACGAATTCTTCACCGCGATCTTGCCATCACGAAAAGTAAAGAGATCACAACCATTGACCTCGATACGAGCGCCGTCCGCACGTGTGCCCGTGAACGTCCATTCCGAGATCGCCCTTTCGTCGCACATGAAGTGCCGTGCGTCTATCCAGGCGGCATCGGCAAAGACAGTCCAGACGTCCGTGAAAGCATTCCGCACCGCTTCGCGTCCGGTGTACCGCGTCCCGCAGACATCGGGACCCGCAGACGACTCGAAAATGCAGTCATCGGTCATGAACTGCATGATCGCGTCCACGTCGTGACGGTTGAACGCGTCCGCGAAAGCCTGCAAGAAGTCGACAGTTACAGTCCCGACAGAATTCGGCATATGTGCGGCCTATATCGAAGCGGCGTCAAGTTAGCCGGGAGGCGCTCGGAAGCTTGCTCACTGAACAAGCTTGCCACCGAACGCCAGGCGATGTAAGGCCGGTGGACAATATTCCACATGCACACAGGCAACGCGCCGACCGACGGCTTGCGCGACCACGTCGGCCAACAATGCCGCCTCTGCCTGGAGCGCTGCTCCCGCGGGGACTTCTCGCTTTAGCACAGAAACGAAGACCGGCAATTCGTCGGTTTCAAGCGAAGGACCGTTTTCAGCGTAGTGAGCTCGATCCAATGTGTGCACGCGAACCCAGGTCTGACCGGCAGGCGACTCGAGCGCCCGTCCGACAGCATCCGCGATTGCTTCGGCCAGGCGCGGCTTCAGCGCATGAGCGCTTTCTACGACCAGCTCCACCGTGACGATCGGCATGGCCTAACGATTAAGTTAACCGGCGCGTGAGAGCAGCCGTCAGAGCACGGCCGCGCGGACAGCCGTCGGCTCTTTCGCGATGCGCGCCTACCGATCAGGCCGCAGACCGTTCACTGCAGTCGCATAGGCGTGCGCAGTCCGCTCGACCTGAATTGGCCGCTGCTAGTGCTTGGTCCTGCGTCTTGCGCCGAACGATGCTGCCTTCTTCGCGGGCACCGGCGATCGGCGCGACCATTGCGGGGGCGCGCCGCTCTTCGTGTGCTGCTTCACGCTCTGCGCCGGCCGACGGCCGCGTTGCGCGAACACCGGCTGTGGTCGAGCGCTCGGATCGGGCTCGAAGCCCGCCACCACTTCCTGTGCAATGGGTCGCTTGATGAGCCGCTCGATATCACGCAGGAAGCCGCGCTCGTCCACGCACACGAGCGAGATCGCCTCGCCCGAGGAGCCGGCTCGCCCCGTGCGGCCGATGCGATGCACGTAATCCTCGGCGACGTTGGGCAGATCGTAGTTGACGACATGCGGCAGCTGGTCGATGTCGATCCCGCGCGCCGCGATGTCGGTCGCGACCATCACCGTGACGCGACCGGCCTTGAAGCTCGTCAATGCGCGCGTGCGCTCGCTCTGACTCTTGTTGCCGTGCAAAGCGATGGCGCGAATGCCGTCGCGTTCGAGCGATCGCACGAGCTTGTCGGCGCCGTGCTTGGTGCGCGTGAACACGAGCACTTGCTGCCAGCGATGATGCCCGACGAGATACGCGAGAAGCTCGGCCTTGCGGTCACGGTCCACCGGGTGCACCCGCTGAGCGATCATCTCGACGGTCGAATTGGGTGGCGTGACCTCGATGGTTTGCGGTCGATCGAGCAGGCTTTGCGCGAATGCCTTGACGTCGCGCGGGAACGTGGCCGAGAACAGCAGGCTTTGCCGCTGCCTGGGGAGCGCCGCGAGCACCCGCTTCACGTCCGGGATGAAGCCCATGTCTAGCATGCGATCGGCTTCGTCGAGCACGAAGAACTCGACGCGCGAGAAGCCGATGTTGCCTTGGCCGAAGTGATCGAGCAGGCGTCCGGGTGTTGCCACCACGATGTCGACGCCGCGGCGCAATTGCGCCGCCTGGCCGCCGAATCCCACGCCGCCGAAGATCGCGGCGGAGGTGAGCGACATATGCCGGCCGTAGGCCTTGATCGATGCCTCGACCTGCGCCGCGAGCTCGCGCGTGGGCGTGAGGATCAGCGCGCGCGGCGACTTGCGCGAATGCGCAGGGTGGCGCGGTGCGTTGCTGGACAGTCGCTGCAGCATCGGCAGGACGAAGCCGGCGGTCTTGCCCGTGCCGGTTTGCGCGCCGGCGAGCACGTCGCCGCCCGCGAGCACCGCGGGAATGGCACGGCGCTGGATCGGTGTCGGAACGGTGTAGCCCTGGTCCGCGACAGCGCGCAAAAGCCCCTCGGAAAGCCCGAGTGAAGAAAAAGTCATGAACTGCTTTCGAAATTGAGCTCGGCTATGCGCCCCACGCGGGGACGGCCAGTCAGAGCCAAACGGAGAAACTGCTAAAGGTCGGAATCGACTGCGGCAAGGGGACTGGAACAAGGGCCGCAACAAGGATTATAACAGAATCAAGGCGCCATCGGCAGGAATTGCCGGAAAATGCGGCATGCGCTCGCGCGATCACGTCCGCTTTTCCGATGTCGATGGCCTGCAACGCCTCGCGGTCGATGCGACGCTCGCCGTCGCCGACCTCGTCGAAGCCATGCACCGCACCGTCAACGACAGGCCGTCCGTCGTCGGCAAGGCGCGCGGTGCGCGGACCCGCGGCGTTACCGGCCTCGTCTACAAGTCCGTGCGCGGCGTAACGCGCGTCGTGGGCGCGGGCGCAGATGCGCTGTTCGATTTGCTGCGTCCGCCATATCGCGACTTACCATCTTCCCCGCAACGGGAAGCCGTCCTTGCCGCTCTCAACGGCGTATTCGGAGATCATCTCGCCGCATCGGGAAATCCCCTCGCGATCAGGATGGCGCTGCGCAAGGCGGGCGTTCGCGTCGCGATCACCCGTGAGGCCCTCGCCCGCGCGTTCCCACCGCCGGCGCGCAAGGTCGTGCTCCTGCTCCACGGCTTGTGCATGAACGACCTCATGTGGTCGCGCGCAGGGCACGACCACGGCGCTGCACTCGCGGGGGATCTCGGCTACGCGCCGGTCTACATTCACTACAACACCGGGCGCGCGATCGCCGACAACGGCCGCGACCTCGACGCGCTCGTGGAATCGCTCGTGCGCGAATGGCCAAGTCCCATCGAACGGCTCGCCATTGTCGGCCACAGTATGGGTGGGCTCGTCGTGCGCAGCGCATGCGAGTTCGCATCACGCGCGCGCCATGCGTGGGTCGAGCGCCTCGACACGCTGGTGTTCCTCGGTACGCCACATCGAGGCGCGCCGCTGGAACGCGCGGGTGCGTGGGTCGACTACTTGATGGGCATCAGCCCGTACATGGCGCCGTTCGCGCGTCTGGGCAAGTCACGCAGCGCCGGCATCAAGGACCTTCGCCACGGCCACGTCGGCAACGCGGCGTTGCCGCGCGCAGCTCGCTGCTATGCAATTGCCGCGAGCAAGCAACGGATACGCGGCAAGCCTGGCTCGCGCGTACGCGGCGACGGGCTCGTTCCGGTCAGCAGCGCGCTCGGCGTAGCGCTGCCCGAGTCACAAAAATGGGTGGCCTTTGCAACCGGACACATCGAGTTACTCGAGAGCCGGGATGTCTACGCACGCATGCGGGCGTGGCTCGAGCGGCCGGTACGGCGCCGCCGCCGGACGTGAAGCATTCGACTACTCGACCGTTACGCTCTTCGCGAGGTTCCGCGGCTTGTCGACATCCATCCCGCGCAACATGGCCGTGTGATACGCGAGCAGGTGCTCCGACGCGACCAGCGCAAGCGGCCCGTGCTTCAATGCGACGGCGCGAAGAACCTATCGCTCCACGTGCGGTGTAACGATTAAGTAACCGGCGGCGCATAGCCGGGCCGAAGGCCCGCGCGACCGGCGTCCGGTTCACCGCAATGTTAGGCGCCATTGCCCACCAAACAGCCAGCCCGAACGGAACGATTAGGAACACGCCGACGGCCGGCATGTTTACTATGCAGAAAAGCGTGATGCCAGCGAGGAACGCCGCGAGGAACCAAGCCCAAGCGCGCCGAACCGCGAAAGGGCTTGAGTAGAGGACCGCACCGGCGATCAAAGCCGCCGGCAGTACCGCCCACGCAACAGTCCACGCGTGGTCTGGATTCGTTGGCGCGAACACCACCTCGAGCTGGAACGACGCACAAGCGATGCTTCGATTCGACTCAAGCAACAACCACCAACTGGCGATCGGAGCTATCGACGCTGCGACCAACAGCGCGGCTACAATCCATCGGATGCTCGCATGTCGAGGCATTAGGGCCTAACGATTAAGTTATCCGGCGCGTGCAGCCGCGCGGACGCGCGTCCGCGTTCAACGCAATGTTAGGTCGCACGATTGCTCGGCAGTACGCACCGAACGCCGCCGGCTGGATTTGCAACGTCGCCGCTATACCGCGGAATCAGGTGAACATGGACGTGCATGCGGGATTGGCCGGCGGCGCGGCCAACATTCACTCCAATGTTGTACCCATCCGGCGAATATTGTGACTGTATGAGTTCGCGCGCGCGGTTGAGGAGTTCGACGATAGCCATCTGCTCGGGGCGTGTCATTTCGAAGAAGTCGGCAACGTGCCGCCGCGGTACAACAACTATATGCCCGGGACTCAGCGAAGTTCTTTCGGCTTCTGCGTACGCCAATTGATTTTCGATCAAGACCGACCGGGGCGAGCAAAGCTCGCATTCTTGACGATGTCCCATCGAGGCGTCTGGTGTGCGACCTAACGATTAAGGTAACCGGCGCCTGCCAGCGGCCGCCGAAGGACGGCCGCGCGGACGCGCGTCCGCGTTCAACGCAATGTTAGGCCGCATAGCGAGTTCATCGAGTAGCGATCATCAGTGCTAACCCCGCGCCAACCACGACGATCAGACCGACATAAACCGCGACTTGGAACACACAGTCTCGGCATACGTCGTCGTCAAGCCAATGCCGAAAGTGACAGGCAAGGAGACGATGAAAAACGTCACTTTCGCACGGCGCGAGAAGTGTGCGCGTTCGCGCACTTCCTTCAACGCACCGCAGTTCCAGCACTTAAACATGCTCGCAATATAGTCCCCGCGTGCCGCCCGATGCTGCGCCATCTGTCGGCCGCCCCAATGCGGCCTAACACCAAGGTAACCGGCGCGTGCCAGCGGCCGCCGAAGGACGGCCGCGCGGACACGCTTCCGCATTGAACGCAATGTTAGGGCGCACGATAGCGCCTCATCGCTAGAAGCACGGCAAAAACAAGCGCTCCAAGTGCGACGGAGTTCAACAACGTGAGTGCAAGACTCACAAGCCGGACTTCAAAGTAAAGGCGGTCTTGGCTGATGTCATGCGCGCGTACTTGTTTAAGTTTGTTTCGCCAAAATCGGTCTGATACTGGCGTCAGCAACCATTTCACCGGAAACGAAAGCACGCCGAACACGGGCTGCCACCGATCCGCAATAGCGTCGGCTTGGTGTCTCATCGAATCGACACTTTCCATGGGTTCGGCCTTTCCCTCCATAGCAGCGATCATGCCGTTCGCTACGATCGTGCCGACTTGGCCCCCGACATGAATTCCAACGTAATAGCCCCCCACAGCCGTCAGCGCGAAGTGCGCGAGCGCAATAAGCGCTGCGTTGAGTACTAACTTTCGCGTCGTTGATTGCGCTGGCCACGCCACCGTATTTTGTGCGCCCTAACGATTAAGTTAACGGGCGCGCGCCGAAGCACGCGCGAGGACACGCGTCCGCGTTCAACGCAATGCTAGGCGTCATGCGTGAACTCCTGGATCTCAGAAACCCGAAGATCGCCAACCAATACTGCATCGATGAACGATGTCGCTGTTTCCATCTCTCCGGCATTGGAGGTGACTTGCTCTCGCGTTAGCGCCCGCGCACACAAGGGCGACTTCGCGGCGGGGCGGCTACCACTGTCGATCGCCATGAAGGACTCGGCCGAGGGGTTGTACACCCATGACACAAGTCTTCCATCCGGGGCGTTCTCGTCTGCCAACGTGCCGATAAGAAAGTCGAAGTTTGGGAAGTGCGTGGGTTGGCCCCGCGTCCATTGCACGAAGTAGCAGGCAACAGGTCTTTCGCAATCGTAGATGTAGCCCCAGATCGTCCGCGTTTCGTTGCCACAGCACTCGCAGTAGCCGCTACTCTCACCAGCAGGCTTGACTTGGAGCGGGGATGCCGCAGACATGAGGCCTAACGATCAAGTTAACCGGCGCGTGCCAGCGGCCGCCGAAGCACGGCCGCATGGTGACGCGTCCGGGTTGAACGCAATGTTAGGCATGGCATTCACGGCGGGCCTTTTGAGAAAGGTGTGGCCAGAGGATCTTCAATAAGTTGATCTGATGAAGGTGCTCCAAAAGGCACGTCGACACAGCGTTCTCAAGATCGTCCTCGACAGCTACGCAGGCGCTTAGAAGCTCGCCAAGCCCCTTGAGGTGGGCCTCAGACAGCGAATCTCGGGAGACGCCCAACACGTATGTGCAGGTCCGCATCACACGATGGAACGTCAGATCCAGTGCCTGCTCCTCCGTGCGCTCCTCAGCCCACTCGGTCGCGAACAAAGGCATCAGTTCGGAGAGCCGTTCGACCAACTCGTCCGGCGTCTCGGGTCTCACGGTGTTTGCCACGCCTAACGATTAAGGTAACCGGCGCGTGCCAGCGGCCGCCGAAGGACGGCCGCGCGGACACGCGTCCGCGTTGATCGCAATGTTAGGCCGCATCACAGTTCCGCTTTGGCGCAACCTGCTATCTCTAGAATGACTAGTTGTCCCGTCACGGACGCCCGCTCAGTGGCTTGCTGGAACCACTCCGGATTCGCTGCTTTGTAATCACTCGCCAGAATCGGCCAAACAAGGGTTCGTTCAGCTTCCCAGGACGCGGCGCGAAGATAGTCAAGCAAGAAGACGTCGATGTACCTTCCGTCCTCAAGCCAAGCATGCGCGGTTGCATACTCGACGGTGTGCGAATGTTCAGCCCACGCGAACCGATCGCGAGTAGCTAAAGCCTGCGTGTACCACAGCGCCATCGTGCGGCCTAACGATTAAGTTAACCGGCGCGTGCCGCGCGCGCCGAAGGACGCGCGAGGACACGCGTCCGCGTTGAACGCAATGTTAGGCCGCTTGCAATACACGACGACGAACTGTTGCAGGCAGATCGACGTGCACAAAGAACTCCTTCGGATACAGGTAGTCCTCTCCTGACTCGTCAATGACGCGTAACTGGTGGTGTTTGGATGCCTGATCGTCGGTTAGCGCGACGTAGAGCTTTCTCAATTCCAGAGACACCACGTACCCATGGTTCTTCACACACACGACCAGCTCTCTTGATTTCGTTCCCATTGCCGTACCTCAAAGAATCCGTTTGATCTTGAACTCACGCTTACCGATGCCCGTGGCCTCATACCAGTGTACTTCGGCTTTGACTATGGCGCCGTCATCCAGGCGCACACGGGCGACACCTTTGCGTTTCCGCCATCGGCCGCGTCCATAGCGCTTTCGCAAACGCGCAATTTCGCGAATGCCAGACCCGGTTGCGATGGTCTCAGCTCCGGAGATTTCGCCGATGATCTCAAAGTACACCCGGTGATCGTGGCAAATACGGCGTGAGCGGTCAACTCAGGCGAGCGGCCTAACGATTAAGTTAACCGGCGCTTGCCGAGCGCGCCGAAGGACGCGCGAGGACACGCGTCCGCGTTGAACGCAATGTTAGGCCGCATGAACCGATACAACGACTTCCATGGGCCCGCTTCCGCGCGGCATTAAACCAACAATGATGCGCCAAGTCGTCATCAGAGGCGACGTTTTGACGTCAACCGACGTATGCAAATGAGGGCAATGAAGCTAGCGATCGATAGTGCGGGCCACGCAACTACGAAGGCACCGTGCGCCAAACCCCACCCGTGAAACATTGGCCAATCCATAGCCCCAAAGAGCCATCCCATCGGCCACATAAGGCCAAAGCCCAGAATGATCGAAAACGCGAAGAGCAGCCCAGTCGGCACGAGTGTGTCTGCGGCCTAACGATTAAGTTAACCGGCGACACCGGGCCCGGCCGAAGCCCCGCCGCTGGGGCGTCCGGTTGAACGCAATGTTAGGCGTCGCTTTACTCATACTCACACCCCGCCGGACGATCAACTCCAATTCCCCCGTTAGCGACTGCGTCGCGGATCTTTGCCACGCATCCCGGAGACATCGACCTCAGTATTAGTTGTTGTGGTATCGGGCATTTGGAAGCATCACCGCGAACAACCTGACCCTGCTTGAATCGACACGAAGCAATATCAGCTTCCGATTGATGTGGGAACCATAGGCGAGTCGGATCGCCATTTGTGATTTCCACCATTGATATCAATACCCAGCCACGTGCGTCAGGTGACCAAAGCATCTGGCATCCGCTGTAGGTAGAGCCTATGTCCTTCGCTCGCGGGAAAATTCTCAGTGTGATGCCGTGGTTGAATTCCTCGCCTGCTGAGCTGGGTGGCGCTGAAAGGTTGCAATTAGTGCCTCGCGGACGCTGGTCCCCGGCCGAGAGGGCTGAACCTGCGCAGAAAAGCAACGCTACGAATGTCGAAAGTCGCCTCACGGTGACGCCTAACGATTAAGGTAACCGGCGCGTGCCAGCGGCCGCCGAAGGACGGCCGCGCGGACACGCGTCCGCGTTGACCGCAATGTTAGGCCGTAGGCGGCTGCACACTAAACCAATGAACGACGCGCTGCCTAGCGAGAAGCATGACAATTCGAGCATTCGCTGCTCCGAGGATCAGCTCGACAATGGCCACTCCGGGGTGATCCGAAATGAGAGTTGCAGCAAAGTACGCGTAAGCCAAGGCTGAGAGAGCTGCAAATATGATTGTTGTCACCCGGGCCCACTTGAACCGCCACTGCAGCGACATGGCGAGAGCTCCCGTGAGCGTGAGCTGAAGCAGCCCGAACAATGGTTTTGACAAATCCGCGACTGGCAAAACGACTACAGTCCAAACGCTCAAGAATGCAACCATACCCCATAAGAGATGTAGCGCTTCCCTCAGTGCTGATGGTCGGAGCTCCACGTCCTGTGGCCTAACGATTAAGGTAACCGGCGCGTGCCAGCGGCCGCCGAAGGACGGCCGCGCGGACACGCGTCCGCGTTGACCGCAATGTTAGGCCGTATCGTTACCACCCACCGGCGCGTAGTGCGAGAACTCGAATGTGTACCTTCCACGACCTCTTGTAAGCGTTCGCAGCACGGTGCTATAGCCAAAGCACTCCGAAACAGGAACCTCCGCGACAAAGCGCTTACCGCTGGTGGTGTCGTCGCAATCCGTAATTAGACCTCGACGGTCCGACATGTCAGCCATGACGCTACCCATGCATTCCTCCGGGATGTCAATGATCGCGCGATAGTAAGGTTCTAGTATCGGAGGGCCTAGCTCGTAAGCAACTTCTGGTGCGCTGCGACGAATGCCGGCAAATCGTCGCGAAATTTGTTGAATGGCAAATTCCAGATCCAACTCGGTGATTCCAAACACTTTCAACCCCGCATCCGTAACCAGAAAACTCAGGCGCTCTGATTGTGCCACTGCTCTAATCGCCTCAACTGCGAAACTACGCTGGGACTCTGCGTTGTTTTGCGTCACGAGCACGGCGACCGGATGAGCCACAGTTCGGTGCGGCCTAACGATTAAGGCAACCGGCGCGTGCCAGCGGCCGCCGAAGGACGGCCGCGCGGACACGCGTCCGCGTTGACCGCACTGTTAGCCCGTAGTCGCATCGAGGCTTGACGATGAAGAGTCCAATGCGGCACGAATGCGGAGCAGTTGTGGAAACAGAAAGGGATCGGCCCGTAACTCTGGCTCCCAAGCTTCCGGCTGATCAAGTGGGAGCCAGCGAACCGCAGTGGGGTCGCCCAATCCTTCACCACCTCCCGGTTGCGGTTCACCATGCGTAATCTTGCAGTGATACGTACGCCATGATGTGTAGGTTCCGTCCGGCGGGTTTGCGGGAATCTCATAAAGCACCGACCCGACGGTGACTTCGACGCCGGCCTCTTCGCGCACTTCGCGGACAACACATTCAACTTCCGATTCGCCAGCCTCGCGACCACCGCCCGGCAAGAGCCAAAACGCTCTGCCATCGCGAAGGCGGCAGCGGAGCAACAGCAACCGACGCTCAGACATTACTGCGGCCTGATATCGAATGTCACGGTTCGTCACAAATGGGCGCGCCCGATCGCTGATGCGGGCTAACGATTAAGTTAACCGGCGCGTGCCAGTGGCCGCCGAAGGACGGCCGCGCGGACACGCGTCCGCGTTGAACGCAATGTTAGGTCGCAAAACTACTACGCCATTGTGAACCGAACTCATTGTCGAACGCTCGGATCCGCTTGAGCGAGATCAATCCCCTTCTGCACCAGGCGAACACACGGAGCACAAAGATAACCAACACCTTCGATGGTCATATGGTGCGACTGGGGCGATCGTACTCGGCAAAGCGAACAAGCGACGTCTCCGCGCACGGAATCAGCGAGCATCGAGACAGCAAGCGCTGCGCAATCACCGCAGATGAATGCGCCTGCGCCGCCGATTAGCTTGCGGTCCCCGCTCTCAGGAAGGCCACAGAAGGAGCAAATCAGCGCTGTCATCATTGCGGCCTAACGATTAAGTTAACCGGCGCGTGCCGAGCGCGCCGAAGGACGCGCGAGGACACGCGTCCGCGTTGAACGCAATGTTAGGCCGCAATCTCGACGTACTTCACTGCGCTTGACGGAGGCGGAATTGGAATGCCGTCTTCTCGCATTCCCTCGAGATGAAATTCAATTGCTTCGCGAATCTCGCGCTCGGCCTCTTCGATCGTGGCGCCTGTTGCCACGCACCCCGGTAAGTCAGGGACGTACGCAGAGTAGTTAGGGCCTGCATTCTCGATAACGATCGCATAACGCATGGGATACCTCACTTCTTTAAGCCTGCCTGCTTTCGGATGCTGTTTAGAGTGCCCGGTGCCAGTTCGTCACTCGGTTTGCCTGGCACTGTGACACGTCCGGCCTTCGCCGGATGCTTGAACTGGCGATGACTACCGCGGGTAGCAACCAGGATCCATCCATCATCCGCGAGCAGCCGGAGGATTTCGCTAACCTTCACCCGTTCGATTATGCGCCAACGCTGCGAATTGGCTCAATCTTGCGGCCTAACGATTAAGTTAACCGGCGCGTGCCGAGCCCGCCGAAGGACGGGCGAGGACACGCGTCCGTGTTGAACGCAATGTTAGGCCTCGACACTGTAAACAGCAAAGATGCGGAATGGCCCGGGTTCGCTGTCGTCAAATGCACCATCCTCAACGAGCCGCTTCGCGTCTTCAAATGTGTCCAAAAGACAATGACGATTGGTCACGATGGTCGCGGCCAGGTTGTTGCATGAAAGAGGGGAGCACTCAGGGCTCGTGTGGACATAGAAGGTTGCGACGTCGTAACCCTCAAGGCGTCTGGAACTTGGAGGGACAACTGATAACCCAAAGCTACTCTCTGGCGAGAACGACTGCCAAGTATTGTTGCGATCGTCGTATTCCCAGTCGAACACTTCGTAGTAGAAGAACGTGCAACCCTCAAGTGAAATGGAATGTTCAGCGGCAAGTTGCTGGATCACCTGAATTGAATCAAACAACCAGTATCCGTTGTGCTTCCAATAGTTTATGTAGTCCGCGAAGTTCCTTGAGACGCAGTTGCTTAGCGAGAATACGTCGTCAACCTCGGGAGCTTGTATCCAGCTCGGGCGAATCGCTACACGCTTTGCCATGTACCCGGCTGGGATCATTCGAGGCCTAACGCTTAAGTTAGCCGGCGCGTGCCGAGCGCGCCGAAGGACGCGCGAGGACACGCGTCCGCGTTGAACGCAATGTTAGGCGTCAATTGCCGACTCCAAGCCAGCTGCGTTGGGAGAGACAGTATGGCCCAGCCCTTCCCAATAGCGAAGGCAGTCCACAACGACCTTACGTTGCGCTGAATCAAGCAACGACCACCTCCTCCAAAAGGCGGGGCGCTTCGGATCTCCCCTCGGCGGCGTAAGCGAATCAATTAGCAAATCAACCGGAGCGATCTCCGGAAAACTAACCGCCGCGGTGAGATACGCTGGCAGAAAATATCTGAATGCGTCTGGCGTGAACACAATTAGAGCGAAGGTTTGATAGGAGAGAGCTTCCGCCGAGTGATCCTGCCAGGACGTGCCTTCAAAATGTGCTGTCGCGTCTTCGTCGTTACCCAACATGCTGATGGTCGCCGGCGGCAGAACGTCCGCGAACGCCACGCTGATTGCGTGAAGCAAGTCGTCCCGAGTCGCGACCATCGACGCCTAACGATTTAGTTAACCGGCGCGTGCCAGCGGCCGCCGAAGGACGGCCGCGCGGACACGCGTCCGCGTTGAACGCAATGTTAGCCCGCGACCGATGATGAAGTACATGCTCGTGCGGAAATCAAGGAACGCAGATATTCAGCTGATGCGTTCACTTGTTGAACGAAGGCCTTATCGTCAGGAGCAAACGTACGACCAAGGTATTCAATTACATCTAACGCGATACTAAGCTGCTCCGCGCTTAGCAAGTTCAGACGCATGGCCTGACCACAGATCGGGAAGCCGGGCGGCGCTTTTTCAGGTGTAAGAGAATTGACCAAAGCGTCTACACCCTGACTTAGTTCATGGGGGTCTTCACTGCTCGAAGATATGCCGGCAGCCAGTAAGCAAAGCCGCGCGGGGTAGCGAGGCACGTGAAATCAAAGCAATGTAGCCTCAACTTCTCAAAGGAATGGCCCGACCAAGTAGTTCCACGAAAGTACTCGCTCAAGCCAAAGTCATACACACCGGGAGTTGCTATGTGGTTATCGCCCGGATATGCAGCATTGGCCCACGCAGCCTCGATGCGGAAGATTAGTGGGTGCGGTGGCGATGTCACTGTGAGCGGGCTAACGATTAAGTTAACCGGCGCGTGCCAGCGGCCGCCGAAGGACGGCCGCGCGGACACGCGTCCGGGTTGAACGCAATGTTAGGGCGCATCGTCATTGCTATTCGTTTCGTTTCGCGCCATGAAAATAGCAATTGGGCAAAGAATCAGAGTGCTCCACAGGGGCATGAACGATATGAGCATCCCAGCTTGCGCATCTCTACCCGTATACGCGTCGTAGTACGCGTAAAGCTCCGCAGCTACTGCGGTTGAAACTCCTATCACAGACGGGAAATACGGAGCGCCTCTAGCCCAGACGGCCAGGCAGAGTAAGTACGGCATCATGAACCAAATGAAGCTTCCGACCTTGAACCATTCGCCATGTAAGACTTGGTGGTCGTACACGAAGATTGCCGCTCGCAGGCCCGCGATAACGGGTACAACGGCGGGCATGAAGCGCTTCGGATCTGCCCAGTCCATGCGCCCTAACGATCAAGGTAACCGGCGGCGTACCGCCCGGCCGAAGGCCCGCGTTCCCGGCGTCCGGTTCACCGCGAAGTTAGGGCGCGAATGCTTCAACATCGGGACATCCTGCACCGGAGCACGCACCAGCGCAATTGCCGCACGGCGCCTACCGAAGGCGAGACGATTCACGTTACGCCACAAAGCAGCATCTCGCATCGCGCTAATGGCCGAAGATAGGACCGCTTCCGAAGCCACCAACGTGGCGGTGATCAATCTCGACGAAGGCGTTGGCTGTACGATGCACGCAAGGTCATCCGCGAGAGCGTAACAACGTAGCCTTACTTGCTCGCTAAGTTGAGCGCGCCCTAACGATCAAGGTAACCGGCGGCGTACCGCCCGGCCGAAGGCCCGCGTTCCCGGCGTCCGGTTCACCGCGAAGTTAGGGCGCGAATGCTTCAACATCGGGACATCCTGCACCGGAGCACGCACCAGCGCAATTGCCGCACGGCGCCTACCGAAGGCGAGACGATTCACGTTACGCCACAAAGCAGCATCTCGCATCGCGCTAATGGCCGAAGATAGGACCGCTTCCGAAGCCACCAACGTGGCGGTGATCAATCTCGACGAAGGCGTTGGCTGTACGATGCACGCAAGGTCATCCGCGAGAGCGTAACAACGTAGCCTTACTTGCTCCCTAAGTTGAGCGCGCCCTAACGATTAAGTTAACCGGCGCGTGCCGAGCGCGACGGAGGACGCGCGAGGACACGCGTCCGCGTTGAACGCAATGTTAGGCCTCATCTCTCAATTCCTTAATGTACGCCGTATCAGCTTGGACAATGACGGGCAGCGATCCAGGTTGAACGCGAGCATCCAATAGTGACGTTTGGTCCGGATGGTGATGCGACGTCTCCTCGTCGTCACGAAAACGAAATGCGCGGACGAAGATAGCCAAATTCTCAGTGCTTCCCGTCACCATAAGCACCTGGTCGGGCGCAACAAATACATTGATGCAACCGTCGGTCTTTCGAACATGAAGCGCCTGAAGCAGTCTTTCATACGGCGCAGCCGTACCGGAGGTATCGGCCGGCGCGCGAAATTCGGCCTCACAGCTTTTCAGAAACGATTCGAGTCGCGCACAGAGCTCGTTAAGCCCAGCCACAGAGTCCAGGACCATGGGGTTTGATCGCCGCGCGGCGTAGATGCGCATCGAATGAGGCCTAACGATTAAGGTAACCGGCGCGTGCCAGCGGCCGCCAAAGGACGGCCGCGCGGACACGCGTCCGCGTTGACCGCAATGTTAGGGCACATGCGCAAGCGACAAGAACGAATCAACTACTGTCTCCGACCGGCTAAGCAGATACATGCTGTGGGCGACTCCTATAACGGCATCGGGCGCAACTCGGTCGAGTTGGGCCCGGAGGTCAAAACTCTCTTCGAACCGTGTCGGAACATCCCACTGATCAAGCCGCAGCCCATAAGCATAGTTGCACCAGGCAATGACGCGAGAGCTTTGCACCGGCGGCGCCGAACGGAAGAAATACCATTCATCGAAACCGCACCCCGATTCGGGCCACGCCAGCAGGTCCGACTCGCTCACCGGCTGACTCACAGCCTGCCAACCGTGCATTCTCCATCCTTGGGGAAGCGCGCCTACCTCAGTTCCCAAGCGACCGGAGTCGAAGCTTGTGTTCATCGCAACAAGGCCGACGAGAACCGGCTGAAGTTGTCGCACAACTTCCGGTAGCGTCAATTCCGGTTCCTCGCCCCAGAACTCTCCCCAATGATAGGCGCCGATTCGGCCACGGCTGATCATGTGCCCTAATTATTGAGTTAACCGGCGCGTGCCGAGCCCGCCGAAGGACGGGCGATGGACACGCGTCCGAGTTGAACGCAATGTTAGACCGCGATACTTTTCAGCGGACATGGCCTCAAACGAACCGACACCATCGCACGGTCATCGTGTCTGCCCTCGAGCGCCGCTTCGCCGACGCCGAGTAAGGTGTGCCAAGACGAGGCCGGCAGCCTCCCCAATAAAGAATCCAACTAGAAATCCGCCAGGGCCGCCTATTGCGTCTCCACCGATTGCGCCACCGACGATCCCCACAAGGAACGCAAAGACCATTGCTCCCATAGAGGTCGCCGAGGTATGCATCATGGGGTACGCGGTCTAACGATTAAGTTAACCGGCGCGTGCCGAGCCCGCCAAAGGACGGGTGAGGACACGCGTCCGCGTTGAACGCAATGTTAGGCGTCGTCATACAACTGACCGATCGATCCGACCGGAATATCAAGCGTGGGTGGCATTAAAACGTTGCCATGGTTATCTGTCAGAACCATTGCGTCATCGGCGACATCTAGTATTGCACCGTCCAGTCGCGCACAAACCTCCTGCGGGAACGACAGCCAGACGCCCCGAGCCTCGACGAGCGAAGCAACGGGGAGTTCACGACCGGAATAGATCGCTGGTCCGAGCTTCAACGTTAACGTGGTCCGGTCCTCGCGCAGGTGCCGCAAAGCGATAGCTCGAATAGTGCCTGCGCCAGCACCGGAAGTAATGGCCTCCAATTCGTCCTCATGGACAGGCAAGGAGCACGACGAATAGCCAACGGCCACGACCGGTGATTCGACCGGAGTACCCGCAAGGTGATCGCGAATGCGGGCCATAGCTGCGTCGGTGATTGTCAGCACGGAGACGCCTAACGAAATGTAGACCGTAAGTCTGATGTATATGCGAATAAGGTAGATCACATAATCTGACCCCGTCAACGACCAACCGTCTGTTCGCGTTGGCGTTTCTGGTTTCCATATCCGCGGCGCTTCCGATATGCACGCACGCCGACCCATTGCTGGCCCTCCGGCCCTCGACACGCCGACGCAGGCGCTTTCGCCACCGTCTCCGCCTCGGCTGCTAGCGCAAGTGCGAGCGTGCCTCCGCTACAAGCATTACAGCTATCGCACCGAACAGGCGTACGTCGCATGGATTCGGCAATTCATTCACTTTCACGAGCTTCGTCATCCGCGCGACATGGGGGCACAGGAGGTCGAACGCTTCCTGAACCACCTTGCGAACGTCCGCAATGTCGCCAGCTCCACGCACAACCAGGCGTTGTCGGCACTGCTATTTCTGTACGGCCAGGTGCTCGGCATCGAACTGCCATGGCTGCATGAAATTGCGCGGCCGAAGCGGCTGCGCCGATTGCCGGTCGTTCTGACGCGCATCAAGGACGTCGATATGGCGCGCCATGAGATCGTTGTCAGGCAGGGCAAAGGCGGAAAGGATCGCGTCACGATGTTGCCCGCCACGCTCGTGCCGGACCTCCGGCAGCAGGTCGCGCGCGCAAAATCGATCTGGCAATTCGACCGGAGCCGGAACGCGCCGGGCGTCGAGCTTCCGCACGCGCTTGCGCGCAAGTATGCGGATGCAGCAACCGCGTGGGCCTGGTTCTGGGTATTTCCCGCACCTTCGCTCTCGCGCGACCCACGCTCCGACATCGTTCGCCGGCATCATCTCCACGAAGAGCTATTGCAGCGCGCGATACGCAAAGCGGTTCGTGTGTCGGGCATAGACAAGCCGGCGACCGCGCACACGCTCGGCATGCATTCGCCACGCACTTATTGGAATCGGGAGCGGACATCCGTACCGTGCAGGAGTTGCTCGGTCACAGCGACGTCAGCACGACGATGATCTACACGCACGTCCTCAATCGGGGGCGCCTTGGCGTTCGCAGTCCTCTGGACCTCGCGCGCTAGGTCCATCGACCGGCGTCTCGGCGCCGGCGCCTTACTCCACCGTCACGCTCTTCGCCAAGTTCCGCGGCTTGTCGACATCCGTTCCGCGCAACACGGCCGTGTGATACGCGAGCAGCTGCAACGGCACGACGTGCACCACCGGCGACAACAGTCCCGCGTGCTCCGACACGCGGATGAGATGCACGCCTTCGCTCGCCGCAAGGTGACTATCGAGATCGGCGACCACGTACAGCTCGCCGCCGCGCGCACGAACTTCCTGCAGGTTGCTCTTGAGCTTCTCGAGCAGCGCATCGTTCGGCGCGATCGCGACCACCGGCATCTGCGAATCGACCAGCGCAAGCGGACCGTGCTTCAGCTCACCCGCCGGATACGCTTCCGCGTGGATGTACGAGATTTCCTTGAGCTTCAGCGCGCCTTCGAGCGCGATCGGGTAATGCACGCCGCGCCCGAGGAACAGCGCGTGCTGCTTCTTGGCGAACGCCTGCGCCCAACCGATGAGATGCGGCTCGAGCGCGAGCGCGCCCTGGATCGCCGCGGGCAAGTGACGCAGCCCGCGGATCCACTTCGCTTCATCGTCCGCCGACAACTTCCCGCGCGTTTTCGCGAGCGCCAGCGCCAACAGGAACAACGCCACTAACTGAGTCGTAAACGCCTTGGTCGACGCGACGCCAACCTCCGTCCCCGCACGCGTGAGAAACGACAGCTCCGTTTGCCGCACCATCGTGCTGGTCGCGACGTTGCAGATCGACAACGTGTAGCTGTGGCCGAGGGACTTCGCGTGCTTGAGCGCCGCCAGCGTATCTGCCGTCTCGCCTGATTGCGAGACCACCACCACCAACCCGTCGCGGCGCGGGATGCTGTCGCGATAGCGATACTCGCTGGCGATCTCCACGTTACACGGGATGCCCGCCACCGTCTCGATCCACTGTTTCCCGACCAGGCACGAGTAATAGCTCGTTCCGCACGCGAGGAGCAGCACCGAGTCGACCTTGGGCAGGATGGCTTCCGCCTTCGGCCCGAACAACAACGGCGACACGCCGTCGACGCCCTCGAGCGTATCGGCGACGGCGCGCGGCTGCTCGAAGATTTCCTTCTGCATGAAGTGGCGATATGGCCCCAGCTCGGCAGCCGCGGCGGACATCTGCACCGTCACGAGGGGCCTCTCCACGCGCTGGCCTTGCGCGTCGTAGATCGCGTAGCTTTCGCGCCGCACTTCCGCGACGTCGCCCTCTTCCAGGTAGATCACACGCTGCGTCACCGGCACCAGCGCCGCGGCGTCCGATGCAAGAAAGTGATCGTCCTCGCCGATACCTACCACCAGCGGGCTGCCCTGGCGTGCGCCGACGACGCGACCGGGCTCGCGCGCCGAGATGACGGCGATCGCATACGCGCCCTGGAATTCCGCCACCGCCAACTGCACCGCGCGCACGAGGTCCTGCTTCGCGTCGCCGTGCCAATAGAAGTGCACGAGATGCCCGATGACCTCGCTGTCGGTCTGTGTCTTGAACACGTAGGCCTGCGCTTGCAGCTTTTCGCGCAGTGCTTCGAAGTTCTCGATGATGCCGTTGTGCACGACCGCGACCTCGTCGTTCGACAGATGCGGATGCGCGTTCACGGGTGACGGCGCGCCGTGCGTCGCCCATCGCGTATGCGAAATGCCCGTGGTGGCCGCGAGATGACGCTCCTTCGCCTGCGCGTCGAGATCGGCGACGCGCGCCGTCGACACGAGCCGCTGCAGCGAGCGCCCTTCCGCGCCGTTCAGCACGGCGAGTCCGGTCGAGTCGTAGCCGCGATATTCGAGCCTGCGAATCCCGTCGATCAGGACGGGAACGATGTTGCGCGAGCTGGCCGCGCCGACGATGCCGCACATAGGACCCTCGCTTCCGTTCTAGCCCGGCGTCTTGGCCTTCTTCACCGGGCGCTGCCAACCTTCGATCGTGACCTGGCGCGAGCGCGCGACGGTCAGCACACCGGCCGGCGCGTTCTCCGCGATGACGCTGCCGGCGCCGATGGTCGCGCCCTGCCCGACTGTGACCGGCGCCACCAGCACACAGTTCGATCCGATGCTCGCGTTGTCGCCGATCATCGTGCGGTGCTTGTTCGCGCCGTCGTAATTTGCCGTGATCGATCCGGCTCCGTAATTCACTCTCTCTCCGACTATCGTGTCGCCCACGTAAGCGAGGTGATTGGCCTTCGAGCCGCGCCCGACGGTGCTGGCCTTGACCTCGACGAAGTTGCCGATGTGCACTTCGTCCTCGAGCGTCGTACCGGGGCGGATCCGCGCGTAGGGGCCGATGCGGCAATTCATCCCGACGGTCGTGTCGACGATATATGAGAACGGCTCGATCGCCGTGCCGGCACCGACCTTGACGTTGCGCAGCACGCAGTACGGACCGACGGTCACGTTATCCCCGAGCGAGACTTCGCCTTCGAAAATGCATCCGACGTCGATGCGAACGTCGCGCCCGCATTCGACATCGCCGCGGAAGTCGACGCGCGCGGGATCGGCGACCATCACGCCCTCGCGCAGCAGGTTCGCGGCGCGTTTCTCCTGCAGGATGCGCTCGAGCGCGACGAGCTGCGCGCGATCGTTGATGCCGCGCACGTCGCGCTCGTCCTGCGCCATTTCCGCCACCACGGTCACGCCGTCGCTCACCGCGGTGGCAACGACGTCGGTCACGTAATACTCCCCTTGCGCGTTGTCGGGCTTGAGCGCATTCACCCAGCGCTTCAGCAGCGCCGTCGGCGCCGCCATCACGCCCGTGTTGATCTCGTGGATCTGCTTCTGGATCTCGTTCGCGTCGCGTTCCTCGACGATTGCGCGGACGCGTCCTGCGCCATCGCGCACCATGCGCCCGAGACCCGAGGGATCGGGCACCTTTGCCGTCAGCACTGCGAGCTTGCCCGCCAGCGCATGCACGGCAAGCTCGCCCAGGATGGCCGGCGGCACGAGCGGAATGTCGCCGATGGTGACGAGCGTGGCGCCGTCTTCCGGCAGCGCATCGAGCGCCACGCGTACAGCGTCACCGGTTCCGCGCGGCACGTCCTGCATCACGAACGTGAGGTCCGGCGCGCCCACCGCCGCGCGCACGGCATCCGCGCCGTGACCGACGACGACCGCGATCGCACGCGGCGACAGCGTGCGTGCCGCATCGATCACGTAGGAAACAACGGGGCGGCCCGCCAAAGGATGCAGGACTTTCGGCAGCGCGGAGCGCATGCGCTTGCCGAGGCCGGCCGCCAGGACAACGACGTTTAAAGGTGCTGTCACGATGTAGCCGCGTTGCGAAGCCTCCGAATGATACGCCACGCGAAAGGCGCCCCTCGTTAACAGCCGTGCGCGCGCGCCATGTCAGTGCTAGAGTGACCGCCCATTGCCACGACGGCCGGTCGTTCCGCGCCGATAAAAGGAGGAGAAGCCGATGAGGAAGACCACGCTGCTGCTGGCGGCCGCTGCGCTGTGGATGACAGCTGCACCGGCGCTTGCAGCCGATGCCTGCACCAACCGGGGCGAGCTCGACACGATGTACTGCGACGCGAACAAGGACCTCGTCGCGGACGTGCCGACGGATCCGAAGAAGTGGAAGAACCCGTCGACCATCGTCTTCACGTACACGCCGGTCGAGGATCCCGCGGTCTACGAAAACATCTTCAAGCCGTTCACGACCCATCTCGCGAAGTGCCTCGACAAGAAGGTCGTGTTCTACCAGGTGCAGAGCAACGCAGCGGAAATCGAGGCGATGCGCTCCGGGCGCTTGCACGTCGGCGGCTTCTCGACCGGCCCCACCGCGTTTGCGGTGAATCTCGCCGGCGCGATTCCGTTCGCGGTCAAGGGCAACGAGAAGGAATTCCAGGGCTACAACCTGATCGTGGTGGTGAAAGCGAATTCACCGTATCAGAAGCTCTCCGATCTCAAGGGCAAGAAAGTCGCGCACACGTCGCCGTCGTCGAACTCCGGCCACCTCGCGCCGCTCGCGCTGTTTCCGGGCGAAGGCCTGACGCCGGACAAGGATTACAAGCCGATCTTCTCCGGCAAGCACGACCAGTCGATCCTCGGGGTCGGGTCCGGCGATTACGACGCGGGCGCCGTTGCCTCCGACGTCTTCCATCGCATGGGCGTGCGCGGCCAGATCAAGGAATCCGATTACCGCATCATCTATCGCAGCCAGAAGTTCCCGACGTCGTCGTTCGCGTACGCGCACGATCTCGATCCCAAGCTCGCGGACAAGATGCTCGCGTGCTTCTACGACTATCGCTTTCCGCCGGAAATGGTGAAGGCGTTCGACGGCGCGGATCGCTTCTTCCCGATCAATTACAAGACGACGTGGGAAGTCGTCCGCCAAGTGGCCAAGGGATCGGGCGGCGGCTTCGACAAGGCGACGTACGACAAGGAAACGAAGCGGGAGGCCGAGGAGGCGGCCAAGAAGAAGGGTTAGGAGCCTCTCCTTAATGCTGAAACTGCGGCACCTCTCGAAGTCGTACGTCCGGGGCAAGCCGGTCCTCATCGACATCAATCTCGACGTCGCCGCGCGCGGCATCGCGGCGGTGATCGGGCCGTCGGGAACCGGCAAGAGCACGCTGATCCGTTGCATCAACCGGCTGGTCGAGCCGAGCGAAGGCGAGATCCTGTTCGACGGGCAGGATCTCGCCAAGCTCGACCGCGCGCAGCTTCGTCATGCGCGCCGCCACATCGGCATGGTGTTCCAGGAATACAACCTCGTCGAGCGCCTGACGGTGATGGAGAACCTGCTGTCGGGCCGCCTCGGTTATGTCTCCGCGTGGCGCGCATGGCGGCGCAAGTTTCCGCGCGACGACATCGCGCGCGCATTCGATCTCCTCGCTGTCGTCGGTCTCGATGGCTTCGCGCATCGCCGCGCGGATGCTTTAAGCGGTGGACAACGCCAACGCGTCGGCATCGCGCGCGCCGTGATGCAGGAGCCGAAGCTCCTGCTCGCCGACGAGCCGACCTCCTCCCTCGATCCGAAGACCTCGGTCGAGATCATGGAGCTTCTCGGCAACGTCGGACGCGAGCGCGGCATTCCCGTGCTCGTCAACATGCACGACGTCGACCTCGCCAAACGATTCGCCGATCGCGTGATCGGCATGTCGGGCGGCAAGGTGGTCTACGACGGCCCGCCGCAATACCTCACCGACGACGTGCTGAAGCAGATCTACGGAGGCGAGGATTGGCTTCAGTAGCCCGCCCCTCGCGTCCGGAAAATCCGTTCCCGAGCCGCGTCTGGCCGCGCCTCGCCTTCGTCGCGCTCATCGCGTACGTCATCTATGCCTGCGCGCAGATGAACATCTCGCTCGAGCGGCTGGAAGTCGGCCTCGGCAACGCGGGTCACTTCTTCTCGCGCATGTTTCCACCGAACTTCGCGCGCTGGGACCTGCTCGTCAAAGGCCTCCTCGAGAGCCTGCAGATCGCCGTGCTTGCGTCGGTGCTCGGCATCGTTCTCGCGCTGCCGGTCGGCCTCTTCGCCGCGCGTAACCTGATGCCGCCGTGGGTCAGCTGGCCCGCGCGCGCGCTCGTGGTGATGGCGCGCTCGTTCCATCCGGTGATCGTGGCGATCCTGTTCGTGAAAGCGGTAGGCTTCGGTGCCCTGGCCGGCGTGCTCGCGCTGACCGTCGCGTCGATCGGCTTCATCGGCAAGCTGTTCACGGAAGCGATCGAGGAGATCTCGCCAAAGCAGGTGGAGGCGATCCGCGCGACCGGCGCGCCGTTCATGTCGACGATCACGTTCGGCGTGCTGCCGCAGGTGTTCTCGCGCTTCATCGGCTTTGCGACCTACCAGCTCGATTCCAACCTGCGCAACTCGACCATGGTCGGCATCGTCGGCGCGGGCGGGATCGGCGGCACGCTGTTCGCCGCGTTCCAGCGCTTCGACTACGACTACGTGTGCGCGATCCTGATCTCGATCATCTCGCTCATCATGCTCGGCGAGCTGCTCGCCATGGCAGTGCGCGCGATCTTCATCGAGAACGCGACGATCTTCGATATCTTCCGCCGCCGCGGCCGCGCGTTGCGCGAGTCGCATGTCGAAGATGACTGAGCTCGCGCAAAAGACCTGGAAGCGCTTCACGTTCGCGCAGCGCTTGACGCGCTTCTTCGTCTACCTCGTGATCGTCGCGGCGATCGTCGTGTCGTTGCAGACCATCGAGGTGATTCCGGAATTCCTCTACGACGCGCCCGACCAGGTGGTCGATCTCTTCACGCGCATGTGGCCCGTGGACTGGGAGGCGTACCAGGGGACGGTGCACGATGCGATGATCGAGACGATCCACATCGCCTCGCTCGGCACGCTGCTCGCGCTCGTCCTCGCGCTGCCCGTCGGCATCCTCGCTGCGCACAACCTCGTTCCGTTCACGCCGGTCAATCTCATCGCCAAGCTGATCCTCGTGTCGTCGCGCTCGGTGAACTCGCTCGTGTGGGCGTTGCTCTTCGTCGGCATCTTCGGCCCGGGCGCGCTCGCGGGCACGCTGGCCATCGCGTTCCGCTCGATCGGCTTCGTCGGCAAGCTGTTCGGTGAAGCGCTCGAGGAAGCACAGCCCGGACCGATCGAAGCGCTCACCGCCGCGGGCGCGCCGTGGACGTCGCGCATGACCTACGGCTTCTGGCCGCAGGTGAAGCCCGCGTTCTGGTCGATCGCGCTCTTCCGCTGGGACATCAACGTGCGCGAGTCGGCGGTGCTCGGCCTCGTCGGGGCCGGCGGCATCGGCATGACGCTCGATGCCGCGCTCAATCTCTTCCAGTGGGATCGCGTGGCGCTCATCCTGATCGCGATCCTGGCCGTGGTGGTGATCGCCGAAGTCGTCGTCACCCAGGTGCGGCGCTACGCGCTCTAGCCCGTGTCCATCGTCGCGGTCTTCAACCAGAAGGGCGGCGTCGGCAAGACGACCACCGCCCTCAACCTGCTCGCCGCCTCGGCGTTGAAGAAGCGGCGGCCGCTTGCGATCGACCTCGATCCGCAATGCCACCTCACGCACCTCTTCGGCGTGCATCCGAAGAACGCCGAAGACACGATGTACAGCTTCTTCGTGCGCCAGCGGCCGCTCGACGACATCGGTCAGATCACGAAGAGCGGCGTCATCCTGCTGCCGGCGCATCTCGAGCTCGCGAAGCTCGATTCGCTCCTCGGCAAGGGTGTCAACGTCGTGACGCGCTTACGCCAGGCGCTGAACGCGCAGCAAACGATGCCCGGGCTCACGGTCATCGATTGCTCGCCGCTGCTCAACGTGCTCTCGCTCAACGCGATCTTCGCCGCGGACCTCATGCTGATCCCGGTGACGGCGGACTACCTGTCGCTGAAGAGTGCGGAGCAGGTCGAGCGCGCGCTCAATGCGCTCGAGCCGGTGTTCAAGCACCGCCTCGCCCGGCGCTATCTGCTGACGCGCTTCGACCTGCGCCGGCGCATGAGCGAGGACGTCGAGGCGCGCATGCGCGAGTTGCTGCGGCCGGAAGAGATTTGCCGCACCAAGATCCGCGAGAACGTGAAGCTTGCCGAGAGTCCGGCGATGGAGCTCGACGTATTCCGGTACGCCCCGGAAAGCCGGGGCGCACAGGATTACGCCGAGTTGTACGATGAGCTACTGGGCACCGGATTGTTGCGGTGAGTGGCTGATCATGCGGATGACGCTGTCGACATCGAGCGGCTCGAACCGGCGCGGCACGCTCTGCTGCATGCACTCGACGATGACGCATTGGTGATACATCTGCCGCAGGCGGCGCTCGGCATCGTCCTGAGTGGCCGCCATGATGAGAATGTTCTCAACGCGCTGGCCGTGCTTGGTCCTGATATTGAAGCCGTAGCGAATCACGACACGCCTCCGTTCCTTGCGGTCATCGCACAATCAAGCCGTTGCGCGCGATCGCTGATACGTTGGGACTGCTGTTGCATGCAAATTGCGTACCGAATGGGCGTTTCCGCATCATGACGGCGCCAAGCGGTTCCGCCGGCGCGTCGCCCGACACCGCCGGAGAGGCGGATCTTACTCGTAGTCTGCAGAGAATGGCGATAGTAAGCGCTAACCAATCGATTCGCCTGACACCCCTTGCCGGCGGCGTTTCCTCCGACATCTACCGGGTCGACGTGCCGTCCGGCGTCCTGTGCGTGAAGCGCGCGCTCCCCCGGCTCAAGGTGTCCGCGCTGTGGGAGGTCCCGGTCGAGCGCAATCACTACGAAGTCGAGTGGATGCGGGTGGCCGGCGCGGTGGCTCCGTCGGCTGTGCCCAAGCTCCTGGGCGAGGATCGCGAGGCCGGCGCGTTCGCCATGGCGTGGCTGCCGCCCGAGCGCTACCCGACGTGGAAATCGTTGCTCGCGGAAGGCGCCGGGACGCGGACCATGGCGCGCCACGTCGGCGACGTGCTGGGACGCGTTCACGCCGCGACGGCCGATCGCGCCGAGATCGCCGCGCGATTTGCCACCGACGCGCTGTTCCACGCGATACGCCTCGACCCGTACCTGGTCACCGCCGCGCACGTGAATCCTTCGCACGCTTCCGCGTTGCATGCGCTGGTCGCGACCACCGCGAGCACGAAGCGCGTGCTGGTGCACGGCGACTTCAGCCCCAAGAACATCCTCATCGGTCCCGAAGGACCGGTGATCCTCGATGCGGAATGCGCGTGGTTCGGCGATCCTGCGTTCGACGTCGCGTTCGTGGTCAACCATCTGCTGCTGAAATCGGCATGGCGCCGGCAATGGCGCGCGCAGTACGCGCAGATGGCCACGGACCTCGTAGCCGCGTATCGCGCACACGTGCATTGGGAGCCGTGGACGGCGCTGGATGCGCGCACCGCGGCGCTTCTGCCGGGCCTGCTGCTCGCGCGCGTGGACGGCAAGTCGCCGGTCGAGTATTTGACGGATCACGACGTTCGCGAAAGCGTGCGCAATTTCGCGCGCGCGTATTTGCACAAGCCTGCGCCGTCCATCGACGCGCTGGTGCACGCGTTCTCGCCATGACCCCGTCGACCATCAATCGTGTGCATGCACGCCGGGTATTCGACTCGCGCGGGCGGCCGACGGTCGAAGCGGAAGTGCGCCTTGCGAGCGGGGTCACGGCGCGCGGCATTGCCCCGGCGGGCGCGTCGCGCGGCTCACGCGAGGCCGTCGACCTGCGCGACGGCGGCACGCGCTTCGGCGGCTACGACGTCGCGCAAGCGGTGGCAAACGTGCGCGGACCGATCGCGCGCGCCATCTTCGGCATGGACGCGCTCGAGCAGGCGGACATCGACCAGAAGCTCGCCGAGCTCGACGGCACGCCGAATTTCAGCAAGATGGGCGGCAACGCAACGGTTGCGGTGTCGCTCGCGGTCGCGCAAGCCGGCGCGCTCGCGTTCGACATGCCGCTCTGGCAGTACATCGCAGGCGACGATCCCGTGTCGCTGCCGATGCCGGAGGTTCAGATCTTCGGGGGCGGCGCGCACGCGGGGCGGCGCATCGACATCCAGGATCTGATGGTGATGCCGATCGGCGCGTGGACGTTCGACGACGCGCTGACCATGACGGCGGAGATTTATCGCGCGGCGGGCGCAATGATGCAGGAAGCGGGGCTTGCGGCCGGTGTCGCCGACGAAGGCGGCTGGTGGCCCAACTTCGCGACCAACGAAGAGGCGCTCGCCGCAGCGGTGCGCGCGATCGAGCGGGCCGGATGCCATCCGGGAAGCGATGCGGCGCTGTCGCTGGACATTGCAGCGTCGGAGCTGCGTCGCGACGGGCGTTACGTCCTGGGGCTCGAGCAGCGGGAAATGGATAGCGATGGACTGGCCGAAATGCTGCTCGACTGGATCGAGCGTTATCCCATCGTGTCGATCGAGGATCCTTTCGGCGAGGACGATCGCGACGCGTGGATCGCGTTCACGCGGGCAGCGCGTCACCGCGTGCAGATCATCGGCGACGATCTGCTGACGACCAACGCCGAGCACGTGGAAAGGGCGGCTAACGAGGAGCTGTGCAACGCGGTGCTCGTCAAGGTGAATCAGGCGGGGACGCTCACGGCGGCCAAGGCGGCGCTCGACGCCGGCAAGGCGGCGGGCTTCGGGACCATCGTGTCGGCGCGCTCCGGCGAGTCGGAGGACACGTCGATCGCGCATCTCGCCGTCGGCTGGAACGCGGGACAGTTGAAGGTCGGCGCGTTCGCGCGCAGCGAGCGGCTCGCGAAGTGGAACGAGGTGTTGAGGATCGAGGAGATGCTGGGCGGCGATGCGCGGTTCGCAGGCGCCGCCGCGTTGCCGTCACGCCGCTAGCAGGAACTCCGCCAGCTCGACGAACCCCGCCCCCGCCTCGCGCTGCGTGACGTACGCCGGCGGCGTCGCGATGCGATCCAGGAACGGCGCCACGTTCGCGACACCCACCGCATTCGGGAAATACGCGAACATCGGCGCGTCGTTGGGCGAGTCGCCGGCGAAGGTGAACCGTGCACGCTCGGCATCGAGATCGATCGCGAACGCCTCCGCGAACAGCGTGCGCGTCATCGACAGCTTGTCGTACGCGCCGAACCAGCCGTTGACGTGAATGGAGCTCACCTTGGCGGTGAGCCCTGCCGCTTCCATCATCTGCACGATGCGATCGACCTCCACTCGCGAAAGCGGCGGCACGTCCTCGCAGAAATCGATCGCGATGTCGCACTCGCGATAGTGCTGGTCCGAGGCGAGTGCCGCGCCCGGCACCGCGCTCAGGATGCGTTGCGCGATCGCCGCCAGGTTCTCGCGCTGCGCCGCGCGCGTGACGTCGTCGACGACGAAGCGCTTGACGAGCTTGCGCGTTGCCGCGTCGTAGCGCATGTAGCACGCGCCGTTCTCGCCGACGATCGCATCAACCGGCCACATGCGCGCGATGTGATCGCACCATCCCGCCGGCCGGCCGGTGATCGGAACGACGAGCTTGCCGGCGGCGCGCAACCGCGCGAGCGCGGCATACGCTGCCGGCGTCAGGTGCCCGTGCGTTGTGATCGTGTCGTCGATGTCGGCGAGCACGCCACGAATTGCGCGGCGCACCTCGTCCGGCATGCTCGCGAGCGGCTTCACGGCTCGGGCGGTGACGCCGCAAGCCACTTCGACACGGGCGGCTCGTGCCAACGCGCGATGGCGTCGAAGATGCGGTCGACATCGGCGACGACCTCGACCATCTCGCGGTGCTCCGGCTTGAGAAAGCCGTCAGCCACACCGCGGTCGATCTGCGCGAGAAAGCCGTCGAAGTAACCGTCGACGTTCACGAGCACCAGCGGCTTGGTGTGAATCCCGAGCTGGTCCCACGTCGCCATCTCGCAGAATTCGTCGAAGGTGCCGAAGCCTCCGGGCAGCGCGACGAACGCGTCCGCCATTCCGGCCATCAGGGCTTTGCGCTCGTGCATCGTCGGCACCACCTTGAGCTCGGTGAGGCCGGGGTGACCGACCTCGCGCACCATCAGCTGCTGGGTGATGACGCCGATCACTTGTCCGTTCGCAGCGAGCGCGGCTTCCGCAGCGACCTTCATGAGGCCGACGCTGCCGCCGCCATACACGAGGACGTCGCCGCGCGCCGCGAGCGCGCGCCCGAACGCCGCGGCCGCTTGCGCGTACGACGCGCGGGTGCCGACGTTGGAGCCGCAGAAAAGACAGATTCGCATCGTCACTTACCCAGGTATTCGGCGACGGCGTTGCGCTGCGCCGCCGTCATCGGCAAACCGCACTTGGTGCGCCGCCACAGCACGTCGTCGGCATCGCGCGCCCACTCCTCGCGCACCAGATAGTCCACTTCGCGCTGGTAGAGGTCCGCGCCGAAATCGATCCCGAGATCGCTTGTGTTGCGTGCATCGCCGAGCACGAGGGTTGCGCGCGTGCCGTGGCGATGCGCGACGGCGCGCAGCATCGCGGCGGGCAATTGCGGATACCGCTTGGCGAGCTCCGCGTTCCACGCTTCGCGATCGCGGTTGGGAAGATCGCCGCCCGGCAGCGGTGCCGTCGCCGTCCATGGCGGTTTCATGCCGGGAAAGTACGGCGCCAGCTCGCGCATCGCATGCTCCGCGAGCTTGCGGTACGTGGTGATCTTGCCGCCGAACGACGACAGCACCGGTGCGCGATCGGGCCCGGCATCGCCCGGCAGCGCATCGACTTTCAGCACGTAGTCGCGCGTGACCGCCGAAGGGTCGGACGCGCCGTCGTCGTACAGCGGCCGCACGCCGCTATAGGTCCACACGATGTCGCGCTTGGAAATCGGCTTTGCGAGATACGCGTTGGCAAGCGCGATGAGGTACTGCGTCTCTTCCCCCGAGATGTGCGGATGCTCGAACTCGTCGACCGGCACATCGGTGGTGCCGATCAGCGAGTACTTCTCCTGATACGGGATCACGAACACGATGCGGTTGTCGCGATTCTGCAGGATGTACGCGTGCGCCTCGTCGTGCACGCGCGGCACCACGATGTGGCTGCCCTTCACGTGCCGCACGTCGCCTTCGCCGGTTTTCTCGGGGCGCACCAGGTCGAGCACCTCCTTCACCCACGGGCCCCCGGTGTTGACCAGCGCGCGCGCCGTCACTTCGCTCGTTCCGTTGTCGCCGGCAAGCGTTGCGCGCCACAACCCGCCCTCGCGATGCGCCGCCACGAGCTTGGTGTGCACACGAATCTCCGCGCCGTGCGCCTTGGCATCGAGCGCGTTGACCACGACGAGCCGCGCATCGTCGACGCGCGCATCCGAATACACGAACCCCTTGCGAAACCGCGGCTTCAGTCCCGCCGCGAACTTGCTGTCGCGAAGATCGATGCCGTACGACTTGGCAAGCGTTTGCCGGCCGCCGAGATGGTCGTACATGAAAAGACCGACGCGGATCATCCATGCCGGACGCAGGTGCGGCTCGTGCGGCAGCACGAACGCGAGCGGCTCGACGAGATGCGGCGCGATCGACAGCATCACCTCGCGCTCAGCGAGCGCCTCCGCGACGAGGCGGAACTCGTAGTACTCGAGGTAGCGCAAGCCGCCATGGATGAGCTTGGTGCTCCACTGCGACGTGGCCGATGCGAGGTCGTCCTGCTCGACCAGCAGCACGGACATTCCGCGGCCTGCGGCATCGCGCGCGATGCCGGCGCCGTTGATGCCACCGCCGATGACGAGGATATCGTAGGGAGACATGTCAGTGGCGACGGGCCGCCCCGAGCCACTGACCTGCCCCCTTTGGGGGCAGCGAACGAAGTGAGCGTGGGGGCCGTGGCCGGGAGCGCGATTCTAACGGAGATCGACTTCCACCACCTCGCAGTTGGCAAACGTCCTGCCCGTCAGGTGACGCAGGAACGTGCCGTGACCCACGACCGCGATGACTCGCTCGCGGCGCCCGCGCAAATACTCGCGGAATTCGCTCGCGCGTCGTTGCACGATCTCATCCGCTTCGAAATGCACGCCGCGCTCGTCGGGCTCGCCCTCGGCGTGCCACCACACGTCCGGCAGATGCGTGAACGCGAGCGCCGGAAAGTCGGCGGCGAGCGCCGTGGGTGGCCTGCCGATGTCGCAACTGCTTTCCATGCGCTCGCGCAACAATGCCACCACTTCGATGGGCGGCGCCAAAGGATGGCTTTCGAACAATCCGACGGCCGTCTCGAGCGCACGCGTCAACGGCGAGGCGAGCACGACCTCGACCGGATAGGGACGCAGCAGCGCACGCGCCTGCGCTACCTGCTCGCGGCCGCGGGCGCTCAATCGCGCGTCGAAGTGAAGGGGGTCCACGCCGGTCGCCGCCCACGCGGCGTTGAAGGTCGACTCGCCGTGGCGAATGCAAAGAAGTGTCATGCTGTCCTTCGGTCCATGGGAGGGCCGTCACGATACAATGAACCGTCCTGTCGCACCGGGAAAACCCATGAAAGCCCTGCCCGAGATCGCTGCCCTCGACGCCGACATGCGCGCCTGGCGTCACCATCTGCACGCTCATCCCGAGACCGCGTTCGAGGAGAAGGCGACCAGCGCCTTCGTCGCCGACAAGCTGCGCTCGTTCGGCCTCGAGGTGCATACCGGAATCGCTGGCACGGGCGTGGTCGGCGTGCTGCGCGCCGGCACGTCGCAGGACGCAGTCGGCATGCGCGCCGATCTCGACGCGCTGCACATCCACGAAAAATCCGGCGTCGCCCACGCGTCGCAGCACGCGGGGAAGATGCACGCCTGCGGCCACGACGGCCACACCACGATGCTGCTCGGCGCCGCGCGCGCGATGGCGCAGCGGCGCAACTTCGACGGCACCGCGTATTTCATCTTCCAGCCTGCCGAAGAGAACGAAGGCGGCGGCCGCGTGATGGTGCAGGAAGGCTTGTTCGAGCGCTTCCCGATGAAGGCGGTGTACGGCATGCACAACTGGCCCGAGCTCCCCGTCGGCAAGATCGCCCTGCGCGAGGGTCCGCTCATGGGCGCGTACGACATCTTCGAGATCGTCGCCACCGGCCGCGGCGCGCACGCCGCGATGCCGCATCTGGGGCGCGATCCCATGCTGTTCGCCGCGCATCTCATCAATGCGCTGCAGACGATCGTCGCGCGCAACATCCATCCGCTGGAATCGGGTGTGGTGAGCGTCACCCAAGTGCACGGCGGCGATACCTGGAACGTGATTCCGCAGGAAGTGGTGTTGCGCGGGACCGTGCGCACGTTCGAGCCGGAGATCCAGGATCTCATCGAGCAACGCATCGGCGAGATCGTCAAGGGACTGGCGTCGACGTTCGACATGGCGGCAACGCTGCGTTACGAGCGACGCTATCCCGCGACGATCAACTCGCCCGCGGAAACCAGGCACGCGCTCGCCGCAGCCACGGCACTCGTCGGTGCCGAGAACGTGGACACCGATCCCACGCCGTCGATGGGCTCGGAGGATTTCGCGTTCATGCTGCAGGCTAAGCCGGGTTGCTACATCTGGCTCGGCGGCAGCCGCGGCGCGGGGACGCCCAACCTGCACAACCCGCACTACGACTTCAACGACGACGCGCTCGCGATCGGTGCGTCGTATTGGGTGACGCTCGCCGAGGCGCAACTGCCGGCGCAGGCGAAGGTGCGCGCGGCCGCTTGAGCGTCGCCTCGAGCATCGCGACCAACGCCTCTGCCGCCGGCGAGTAGCTGCGGCGCTTGCTCGACATGATGCCGAGCGGCCGCTCGATGCGCGGCGAATCGAGGTCGCGCACGACGAGGTCGGTCGCCGCACGCAGCTCGTGTGCCGATGACGGGAGCAGCGTCGCGCCCATCCCGGCGCGCACGAGGCCGATGGCCGTGGACATGAACGCCGCTTCGTAGACGGGCTCGGCCAGCCGCCCGATCGACGCGCACGCGCCGTCGACGATGCGGCGCACGCTGCTGTCGCGGTCCATCAGCACCAGCGGCGAGGCAAGGAGATCGGCGAGCTTCACCGTCTTGGCCTTGGCAAGCGGATGCGAGGGCGGCATCACCGCCACCATGCGATCGGTGAGCAGCGGCTTGAACGTGAGCTGCGGGTCCACCGGGGGCGCGCTGGTCAACGCGAGATCGACTTCGTCGGCGCGCACGAGGCCGAGGATCTTCTCCGCGAGCGCGTCGCGGATCACCACCGCGATGCCGGGATGCTCGCGGCGCATGCGCGCGACCACGTCCGGCATCAACGTGGCCGCAAGCGACGGCAGCGCTGCCACCGTGACGCGTCCCGTATTGCGGCGCGCGACGTCCTGCGCACGCTCCACGACCGAGTTGAGATCGCCGAGCACGGTGTCGACTACCGGCAGCAGGTCCTCGCCCGCGCGCGTGAGCGCCACCGATCGCGTGCTGCGATCGAAGAGCTTCACGCCGAGCGATTCCTCGAGCTCGCGGATTTGCGCGGACAGCGCAGGCTGCGTCGCGTGCAGCGCTTCCGCGGCCTTGGTGAAGCTGCCGAGGCGCCCGATGGAGACGAACGCGCGCAGCTGCCGCAGGTTGATATTCATATGTGTTCGAGATAACTGTGATCGGAATTATTCATTTGAATTATAGGTGACGCCGGCGTCCAATGGCACTCTTCGCGGCCGTCCCGAGCCGCGGCAGATGGAGGAAACCATGATCACGCCGCAACGAGGGTTAGCCCTCGCGTGCATCCTGTTTGCCGTCGGCGCCGCCGACGCCCGCATCACCAAGATCACCGTGACGAGCAAGGTCTCGCCCGCCTACAACGGTCAATCGTTCTCCGGCGCAGGCCAATACGAGACCTACACCGGGACGCTCAGCGGCGAGGTCGATCCCAACGACCGTCGCAACGTCATCATCCAGGACATCCAGCTCGCGCCGCGCAACGCGCGCGGCATGGTGGAGTACACGACGACGTTCTTCCTCACCAAGCCGGTCGACATGAGCAAGTCGAGCAACATCATGTTCCAGCAGGTGCCCAATCGCGGCGGACGCATCGACATCGGCGGCCGTGCGGCCGGCGACGTCGGCTTGAGCGTCGGCTGGCAAGGCGACATGACCGGCACCCAGGTCGAGCGCGTGACGGTTCCGGTGGCGAAGAATCCCGACGGCTCGTCGATCACCGGGCCGTACACGTTCACGATCGCCGATCTCGGCTTGGGCAGCCCGATCAGCGCCGACGGCAGCACCGCCACGATCTACGCGGGCCTCAACAATCCGGCCATTCCCTATCCGCCGGCGACCACCGACACGTCGCAAGCGGAGCTCACGAGCTACGCGACGTATTCGTTCAACACCGCGCAGCTGACCGATCCGCGTCTCGTCGCGAGCAGCGACTGGGCATTCGGCGACTGCACGTCCACGCCGTTCCCCGGTACCCCGAGCGGCACCAAGATTTGCGTGAACGGCGGCTTCGACAAGACCCGCATCTACCGGCTCGTGTATCGCGTCAAGGATCCGCTCGTGCTCGGGCTCGGGCTCGCTGCTTTCCGCGACGCCGCGGCGTTCTTCCGCTACGCGAAGCAAGACGATGCGGGCAATCCGAATCCCGTCGCCGGCGGCATCAAGTGGACCATCGTGCAAGGCACGTCGCAGTCCGGCAACTTCATCAAGACGATGATCCATCTCGGCTTCACCGAGGACGATTCGGCGAACGGCCGCCGCATCTGGGACGGCGCCATTCCCTTCATCGCCGCGCGCCAAAACCCGATCGACTATCGCTTCGCGATCTCGGGCGGCGAAGGCAAGCTCTACGAGCAAGGCAGCGATCCCGTGCTGTGGTGGGAGGATTACACGGACGTCGCGCGCAATCGGATTCGCGCCGGCATGCTCGATCGCTGCCGTGCGAGCGGCACCTGTCCCAAGATCACCGAGGTGAACGGTTCCGCGGAATACTGGAACCTGCGCATGTCGCCCGGCATCATCGGCACGCAAGCCAACGTCGACATCCCGCTGCCCCCCGAAGTGCGCCGCTATTACGTGCCGAGCACGAGCCACGGCGGCGGCAACGGCGCGTGGACGCTGACGCCGTCCGCCACCGCCAGCACCGTCGGCACGTGCGTGCTGCCGGCAAACCCGATGCCGGAGTCGAGCATTCTCGCGGCGTTGACGCGAGCGACCGTGGAATGGGTGACGACCAATCGCGAGATGCCGGCGAGCGCGTACCCCAAGCTCGCCGACGGCACGCTCGTGCCGGAGACCGCGCTCAACTTCCCGAACATTCCGGGCAAGCCGAATCCGCGCGGCCTCGTCAACACCGTCATCGATTACGACTACGGCACGAGCTTCAACTACAACGACATGGCCGGCTTCATCACCAACGCGCCGATCGTCGTGAAGAAGCTGATCCCCACCTACGTCCCGCAAGTGGACACCGACGGCAACGAGCTGCCCGGCATCAAGCCGCTGATGGCGGAGCTGCCGCTGGGCACGTACACCGGCTGGAACGTGACCGCCAACGGCTTCTACAAGGGCCAGGCCTGCGCGTTCACCGGCGGCTTCATCCCGTTCGCCAAGACCAAGGCCGAGCGCCTCGCCAACAACGACCCGCGCCCGTCGATCGAGGAGCGGTATCCGTCGTTCACCGCGTTCTATTACAAGGCGGCGGACGTGGTCAATCGCCTGGTCGCGCAGCGCTACATGCTGCCCGAGGACGCCACGCGCGAGTTCAACACCGCGCTGAGCGGGGTTCTCTCGCTCGGGGTCGCCAAGGATGCCCTTGCCGAAGCGTTCCTGATGCGTGAAGCTAGAGCGGCCGCGGCGTCACGGCCGGCGAGCAAGGAGGAGTGACATGAGATTTTCCGCAATGCGCTGGGCCGCCATCGCCGCGATCGCGATCGCGGGCGCGGCCCGCGCCGACTATCCCGACAAGACGATCACCTTCGTCGTGCCGTTCGCCGCGGGCAGCGCGACCGACCAGCTCGCACGCGCGCTCGGCACCGAGGTGACGCGCATCACCAAGCAAGCGGTGGTGGTCGACGACAAACCTGGCGCGTCCGGCTTCATCGGTGCCGAAGCGGTGAAGAAAGCGGCACCCGACGGCTATACCGTTTTCATCACCACCAACACGACGCACGCCGCGAACGAGCACCTGTTCAAGAAGATCCCGTACGATCCCGTGAAAGACTTCGCGCCCGTCACCGCGCTCGGCAAGGGCAGCCAGATCATGATCGTCAACGCCGACCTGCCGGCGAAGTCGGTCGCCGAGTTCATCGCGCTCGCGAAATCGAAGCCGGGCAAGATCTCGTTCGGCAGCGGCAGCTCGTCGTCGCGTGTCGCCGGCGAGATGTTCCAGCAGATGGCGGGAATCGAGCTCCTGCACGTGCCGTACAAGAGCAATCCGCTCGCGATCAACGACCTGCTCGGCGGCCAGATCAACATGATGATCACCGACATGGCCACCGGCTTGCCGCAAGTCAAAGGCGGCAAGGTGCGCGCGCTCGGCGTGTCCACGAACAAGCGCTCGCCGCTGACACCCGACGTGCCGACGATCGACGAAGCGGGGCTCAAGGGCTACGACATGGGCTTCTGGTTCGCCGCGTACGTGCCCGCGCACACGCCGCCTGCGGTCGTCAGCAAGCTGCACGACATCCTGGTCGAAGCCACCAAGGGCGACGCGATGAAGCAGTACTACACGAGCACCGGCACCGATCCTTTCACGAGCACGCCCGCGGACCTTGCCAAGTTCCAGGCCGCGGAGTCGGAGAAGTGGAAGAGCATCATCAAGAAGGCGGGAATTGAGCCGGAATAACCTCCGTCTCGGTGGCGGCGCCGGCTTCGCGGGCGACCGCCTCGATGCCGCCGCCGACCTCGCCGAGCGCGGCGACGTCGACTACCTCGTGCTCGAATGCCTCGCCGAGCGCACCATCGCGCTCGCGCAATTGCGACGGCGGCGCGATCCGGCCACGGGTTACGACACGCGGCTCGTGGAGCGCGTGGAGTCGCTGCTGCCGATCCTCGCGCGCAAGCGGTTTCGGCTCGTCAGTAATTTCGGCGCGGCGAATCCGTTGGCGGCTGCGGACGCCATCGTCGAGGTCGCGCGGCGCCTGCGCATCGACGTGAAGGTCGCCGCAGTGACCGGCGACGACGTGCTCGATGCGCTCGATCTCGATGCCCCTACGATGGAAACCGGTGCGCCGTTGTCGTCGTACGCGCCGATCGTCTCGGCGAACGCGTATCTCGGCGCCGAAGCGCTCCTGCCCGCGCTCGCGAGCGGCGCAGACGTCGTGGTCACCGGGCGCGTTGCCGATCCCTCGCTGTTCGTCGCGCCGCTGATGCACGAGTTCGGCTGGCGCATCGACGACGTGGATCGCCTCGCGCGCGGCACCGCCGTCGGTCATCTGCTCGAGTGCGCGGGCCAGCTTTGCGGCGGTTATTTCGCGGATCCGGGACGCAAGGACGTGCCGGACATGGCGCATCTCGGCTTCCCGTTCGCCGACGTCGATCGCGACGGCAACGCGGTGCTCGGCAAAGTTGCCGGCACCGGCGGACGCATCACGCGTGCGACGGCTACCGAGCAGCTGCTCTACGAAGTCACCGATCCGCATGGTTACGTGACACCCGATGTCACGGCAGATTTCTCGCAAGTCACGCTCGCGGAAACGGCAAGCGATCGCATTGCCGTGAAAGGCGCGCGCGGTGGCCCGCGTCCGGACAGGCTCAAGGTGAGCGTGGGCTATCTCGCCGGATATGTCGGCGAAGGCGAGATCGGCTATGCGGGAGCGAATGCGGTCGCGCGCGCGCAGCTCGCCGCGCAAATCCTGCGCGAGCGCCTCGCCGGACGATACGCGGAGCTGCGCATCGATCTCGTCGGCAGCACGTCGCTGCACGGCCGCGCGTTCGACAGCGACGAGCGGCCGTACGAAGTGCGCTTGCGCGTGGCGGCGCGTGCCCATGCGCGCGAAGATGCGGCCATCATCGGCGACGAAGTCGAAGCGCTCTACACCAACGGGCCCGCCGGCGGCGGCGGCACGCGCAAGTACGTCACCGAGCAAATCGGCATCGTCTCGACCCTAATAGACCGGTCGCGCGTGCGCACGAGCGTGACGGTTCGCGACGGAAGCGCGCATGCCGAAGCTCTATGACCTCGCGCATTGTCGCGCCGGCGACAAGGGCAACACCTCCATCCTGTCGGTGATCGCGTATCGCGCCGACGATTACGCGTTGCTCGCGAATCGCGTGACGGTCGACGCCGTGCGCCAGCACCTCCGCGGCATCGTGCAGGGCGACATCCGGCGCTACGAGCTGCCGCAACTGTCCGCGCTGCAATTCGTCTGCGAGCATTCGCTCAACGGCGGCGTCACCACCTCGCTCGCGCTCGATGCCCACGGCAAGTCGCTGTCGTTCGCGCTGCTCGAGATGGAGATCTAGTCGGGCTTGGTCATCGCCGCCGGATCGATCCAGCGGTCGAAGTCATCCGCGCTGACGATGCCGAGAGCCAGCGCTGCTTCGCGCAGCGAGGTGCCGTCACGATGCGCCTTGAGCGCGATCTTCGCCGAGTTCTCGTAGCCGATGTGCGGGTTGAGCGCGGTGACCAGCATCAGCGACTCTTCGACGTTGCGCTTGATCCGCTCGCGATTGGGCTCGATGCCGCGGGCACAACGCTCGTCGAAGGAGCGAATGCCATCGGCGAGGAGCTCGATCGATTCCAGCGTGTTGTGCAGGATGACCGGCTTGTAGACGTTCAACTGGAAGTGGCCCTGCGAGCCGGCGAACGCGACGGCGGTGTCGTTGCCGAACACCTGCACCGCGACCATCGTCAGCGCTTCGCTCTGCGTCGGGTTGATCTTGCCCGGCATGATCGACGATCCCGGCTCATTGTCGGGGATGGTGATCTCGCCGAAGCCGGCACGCGGCCCGCTCGCGTACAGGCGCACGTCGTTGGCGATCTTCATCACGATTCCGGCCAGCGTGCGCAGCGAGGCGCTCGCGTTCACCATTGCGTCGTGCGCGGAAAGCGCGGCGAACTTGTTGCGCGCAGACCGGAACGGCTTGCCCGTCGCCTGCGCGATGTAGTGCGCGACCAGCTCGCCGAATTTCTCGGGCGCGTTGATGCCGGTGCCCACTGCCGTGCCGCCGAGGGCGAGCGGATAGAGATCGTCGCGCGCCTGCTGCACGAAGCGCAGCCCATCCTCGAGCTGCGCGGCCCAGCCGGAGATGACCTGGCCGAGCGTGACCGGCGTCGCATCCTGCAAGTGCGTGCGGCCCAGCATCACGACGTCGCGGAACTCGTTCGCCTTGCGCGTGAGCGTATCGTGCAGCTGCTTGACCGCAGGAATGAGCCGCCCGTCGATCTCTTCCACGGTCGCGACGTGCATCACTGCAGGAAACGCATCGTTCGACGATTGGCTGCGATTGACGTCGTCGTTGGGATGCACCGGCTTCTTGCTGCCGACGGTGCCGCCCGCCAACTGGATCGCACGATTGGCGATCACCTCGTTGGCGTTCATGTTCGATTGCGTGCCCGATCCGGTCTGGAACACGACCAGCGGAAATTCCTCGTCCCACTTGCCGTCGATCACTTCCTGCGCGGCGCGCGCGATGAGCTCGGCTTTCTCTTTCGGCAGCACGCCGAGATCGGCGTTGGCGCGTGCTGCCGCCTGCTTGACGAGACCGAACGCACGCACGACCGGGCGGCCGAACGCGAAGCGCGCGACACCGATGGGGAAATTGTCGACGGAGCGCTGCGTTTGCGCGCCCCACAGGCGATGCGCGGGCACCGGGACTTCGCCCAGCGCGTCCTTCTCGATTCTCTTTTCAGCCATGCCGGCGAGTTTACGCCGCCCCGCCGGTTACGCGGACTTGCGTTTGCGTGCGCCGTTCGTGGCCTGGATCGGCAGCATCGCGCGCAATTCCACCGCGAGCTTGCGCTGCTTCTCTTCGAGGCCCGCCTGCTGCTCCGTGTACTCGAGCAGCGCGTGCGCGCGGCGGCGATCCGCTGCGGTCCGCAGCAGCCTGGGCAGGGAGCGCTTCGCGCGCTCGGGCTCGAACTCGACGACGATCGTCTCTTCCTGCAGGAGGCGCCGGCGCTCGTCTTCGGAAAGATGCGCGATCTCGCCTTCCGGCGACAGCAGCTCGCGCGTCTTCTGCATCTGCGACAGGCGACGGCGTCCGCTGCCCGCCTTGCTGATGAGCATCGCGATGCGCGCGAGACCTTCGATCGCGCTGCCTTCCTCGAGCGTGTCGAGCACTTCGCGCACCGCGGGAATCGAGCGCGGATCGAACTTGCCCTTGCGGCGGATCGCTTCGCGCTCGTCGGCCATCTGCAACGACATCATGTTGCCGTAGACCTCGAAGAACGCGGCTTCCGAGGCCGCGTCGCGCAGGTCGCGATAAAGGTCCAGGCGCGCGCTGATCATCTCCGACATGAGCTTCTCGAGCTTCACGTTGTCGTTGTCGTCGGAGCGCGCCCGGCGCTGCGAGCGCACGGAATTCGCGACGTGCGACAGCGGCCACAGCCACGGGTTCTTGTCCGAGATCGCCCAATACTGCGAGCGCAACGGATGGAAGTCGCGCATCGCCTTGGCGAGCCACTCGGGCGTGGCATCGCGCACGTAGGGCCGCACCAGCAGCGAATATGCGCGCTCGAGCAGCTCCGACATCGCCGCCACCGCTTCGAACGGCTTCTCGTCCATGCGGTCGTACTTCTGCATCGTGCGCAGGTCCTCGACCTTGCGTTCCGCGAGCGTCACTTCGTACGTCATCTCGCCGCGATCGTCGACGTGCTCGTCGATGTGCATCCCGTAAAGGCCGGGCGGCAGCTGCTGGATGTACTTCAGTACTTCGACGATCTGCGCGTGCTCCTTCTTCGCGACCTGGCCCGACACGAAGATGCCGAGGTGGCCGACGTCCTGGTGCAGCAGGCCGACGATCGTCTGGCCGTTGGCCTTGATCTCCTCGGTGGAGCGATAGACGTCGGCGATCCAGTTGAACGCCTGCTGCGGCGGCGTGATGTTGTCGCCGAGCGAGGCGAAGATGATGATCGGCTGCTTGATCGCCTTGAGATCGAAGTAGCGCCCCGGTCCGAGGCGCGCCTCGCCGGACGCGAGCTTGTTGCCGACGAAGAGGTTGTTGACGATCCAGCGGATCTCCTCTTCGTTGAACAGGTAGAAGCCGCCCCACCAGCGCTCGAACTCGAGGAAGCGCTCGGGCTCGGTGTCGATGTTGGCGTAGAGGTGATACCACTTCTCCCACAGCGTGTTCGCGGGATTCAGGTTCTCGAAGTTCTGCACGAGGTTCGCGCCATCGAACTTGCCGCCGCCCAGGTCAGCCGCGAACAGCGACAGCCACGTGCCGCCGAGCAGGCCGCCCGCGTATCGCATCGGCGATTCGCCGTCGTTGCCCGACCAGTACGACATGGGCGCGCCGTTGACCACCAGCGGACCCGCGATGTCGGGACGCGCCGCCGCGAGCATCATCACGGCCCAGCCGCCCTGGCAATTGCCCACGACGACGGGCTTTTGCGCCTGCGGGTGACGCTCGGCGACGATGCGGATGAACTCGGCCTCCGCGTCGGTGATGTCGGCGAGCGTCTGCCCGGGCATCGGCTCGGGATAGAAGATCACGAAATACACCGGGTGGCCGGCGCGCATCGCCACGCCGACCTCGGAATCTTCCTTGAAGCCGCCGATGCCGGGACCGTGACCGGCGCGCGGGTCGACGATCACGAACGGGCGCTTGGCGTCGTCGATCTCGACGCCGCGCGGCGGAATGATGCGCACCAGGGCGTAATTGGCCGGACGGTCGTACGTTCGCGCGTCGGCGATCAGCTCGTAGCGATAGTCGAGAACGGGCGGCTTGCCTGCGGCTTCATGCTCGAGCCACTGGTTGCCGCGCTGGCGCAGCGTGTCCCAGTACAGCACCGAGCGCTGCGCCGCGTCGATCATGTACTCCGACCATTGCCGCGCGAACTCGTACGGCGTCTTGGGCGCGGCGATCTCCTCCATGTACCTGGCCTGCGCGCCTCGCACGCGCTCCACGTACCGCTCGCCGGCGGCACGCAGGCGTCGCTGCAGGAGATCGGTGACCGAGCGCGAGATGCGAATGGAGCGGTCGATGGTGCGATTGAGGTCGGCCATGGGAGGGTAAAACTTGCCGTTGTGCAGCGCAGTAGTCTAGCACCCGAGCGTGGCTGCGGCCCTCGGAGTACAAGGAGCAAGATGGGGGTTGCAGTGCAAAAATGCTACAAACCGAGCCAGGCGATGGTCGCGGTCTCGAACTCGGCGCTGGGCACGACGAACCCCTTGTACCCGACGGCGTCGAGCGCGTCGCGTCCCGGCTTGTTGTCGCGCAACCCGAGCAGCGTCGCGCGGATCTTCTGCTGGTCTTCCGCCGATAACTTGCTGGAGGCGATGACCTGCTTGATCGGCACCGGGCGCGAGCGGAACAGCACCTTGCCGCCCTTGTCCGTCCAGCCCTTGACCACGCCGGACGCCGCGGTCGCGGCCGCCTGCGCGAAGCCGTTCTCGAGGTAGAACGGCACCGCATCCTGGTATTGCGTGGTGATCACGCGCACGGTGCCGGGTGCAGGCTCCTTGCCCTCGCTTGCGGTCAGCTTCTGCGCGCGGAACGTGGCGCGCACCATCGCCGCCGTAATCGAGTCGGGATCGGGCGTGACCAGCGTGCGGCCCTTGAGGTCGTCGATGGACTTGAGCGGCGAGTCCTTGGGCACGAGGATCGAGACCGTGTACTCGGTGAACCCCGTCGTCCACGCGAGCGCGTGATAGCGGCCCTGCTTGATCTCGGCCATGGAAACGTGCGCCGGATGCACGAACGCGAGGTCGTACTCCTGCTGCGCGAGGCCGGCGCGCAAGTCGTTGTAGGCCGGGACCACGACGATCTTCACCTTGCGCCCCACCGCCTTGCCGATGACCTCCGCAAGCGGCGCGAACTTGTCGCGGATTTCCTTCGGCGTGGCGCGATAAGTGACGCCCTCCGTCACCGCGAAGACGAGGTCGGCCTGCGCCGCGGCGCCGGTGGCGAAGAGCAGGAACAACGCGAAACAGGCCCAGCGAACCACCTTCCGTCTCCTCGTATTTTGTTTATCGGGACCGCTGTGCTACGGTGCCGGCGCTATGGCGAAGCTGCTTCTTCTCGTCGCGATCGTGATCGTTGTGGCACTGCTGGCGCGCCACCTGTTCGCCAAGAAACAGGCGCAGGGGCAAGCCGCGCCGCGGTCGGACGGCACGGAAGAAGCAAAGCTCGTGCGCTGTGTGGAATGCGGCGCCTTCGTGCCCAAGGCCGAGGCCGTCGCGGTGGGCAACGGCTTCCGCTGCGGGGCCGGTTGCAAGCCGCATTGAGTCGCGCGACTCAGATGAAGCAAAAGACGCACCCGCTACGCGGGTGCGTTTCCACGAGAAGTTCTTAAGTACGGTTCTTGAGCTTGCGAATGGCGGCCACCTGCGCCGCCATGCTGGCGAGCTCCGCCTGGGCCGCCGCGATGCTGCCCGCCGATTCCTTGTTGCGGATCGCTTCCTGCGCGAGACGCATCGCTTCCAGCGCCTTCGCCTCGTCGAGGTCGGCCGCGCGGATCGCGGTGTCGGCGAGCACCGTCACACGCGTGGGCTGCACCTCGAGGAAGCCGCCTTGCACGAACACGAACTCCTCGTCCGTGGTGTCGGGCAGCTTGATGCGGACGGCGCCGGGGCGGATCTGCGTGAACAACGGCGTATGCCGCGGATATACGCCGAGCTCGCCCTCGATGCCGGGCAGCACGACGAACTCCGCCTCGCCGGACCAGATCTGCTCTTCGGCGCTGACGACGTCGACGTGAATGGTGGGCACGGCCATGGCTGTCGTCCTTACTCGATCTTCTTCGCCTTCTCGAACGCTTCCTCGATGGTGCCGACCATGTAGAACGCCTGCTCGGGCAGGTTGTCGCACTCGCCGTTGACGATCATGTTGAAGCCCTTGATCGTGTCCTTGAGCGAGACGTACTTGCCGGGCGAGTTGGTGAACACTTCGGCGACGAAGAACGGCTGCGACAGGAAGCGCTGGATCTTGCGCGCGCGCGCCACCGCGAGCTTGTCTTCCGGCGAGAGCTCGTCCATGCCGAGGATCGCGATGATGTCGCGCAATTCCTTGTAGCGCTGCAGCGTGGCCTGCACGCGGCGCGTGCACTGGTAGTGCTCTTCGCCGATGACGTGCGGGTCGACCTGGCGCGACGTCGAGTCGAGCGGGTCCACCGCGGGATAAATGCCGAGTGCCGCGATGTCGCGCGACAACACGACGGTCGCGTCCAGGTGTCCGAACGTCGTTGCGGGCGAGGGATCGGTCAGGTCGTCCGCGGGCACATACACCGCTTGAATCGACGTGATCGAGCCGGTCTTGGTCGAGGTGATGCGCTCCTGCAGGCGGCCCATCTCTTCCGCGAGCGTCGGCTGGTATCCCACCGCCGACGGCATGCGGCCGAGCAGCGCGGACACTTCCGTTCCCGCGAGCGTGAAGCGATAGATGTTGTCGATGAACAGCAGCACGTCGCGGCCTTCGTCGCGGAACGATTCGGCGATGGTGAGACCGGTCAGCGCGACGCGCAGGCGGTTGCCCGGCGGCTCGTTCATCTGGCCGTAGACCATCGACACCTTGGACTTCGACAGGTCCTTCTCGACCACGACGCCCGACTCCATCATCTCGTGATAGAAGTCGTTGCCTTCGCGCGTCCGCTCACCGACGCCCGCGAACACCGACAAGCCGGAGTGCGCGGTCGCGATGTTGTTGATGAGCTCCATCATCGTCACCGTCTTGCCCACGCCGGCGCCGCCGAACAGGCCGATCTTGCCGCCCTTCGCGAACGGGCAGATCAGGTCGATGACCTTGATGCCGGTTTCCAGGAGCTCGGTCGACGGCGACAACTGTTCGTACGTCGGCGGCTCGCGGTGGATCGACATCGTCTTGGTCGCGTTCACCGGGCCGCGCTCGTCGATAGGACGGCCGAGCACGTCCATGATGCGGCCGAGCGTCTCGACACCGACCGGCACACTGATCGGCGCCTTGGTGTTGACCACCTGCATGCCGCGGCGCAAGCCGTCGGAGCTGCCGAGCGCGATGGTGCGCACCACGCCGTCGCCCAACTGCTGTTGCACCTCGAGCGTCAAGCCGATGTCGTCGAGCTTCAGCGCGTCGTAGATCTCGGGGATGTCGGTGCGCGGAAATTCCACGTCGACGACCGCGCCGATGCATTGAACGATGGTTCCTTCGCTCGTTCCGTTAGCCATGATTCGTTTCCTTTAAACGGCGGCCGCGCCGCCGACGATCTCAGAAAGTTCTTTGGTGATCGCTGCCTGCCGCGTCTTGTTGTAGATGAGCTGCAGCTCGCTGATGATCTTGCCCGCGTTGTCGGACGCCGCCTTCATCGCGACCATGCGCGCCGACTGCTCCGAGGCCATGTTCTCGTTCACCATCTGGTACACCGTGGATTCGAGATAGCGGCGCATCAGGCCGTCGAGGAGCTCGCGCGCATCGGGCTCGTAGATGTAGTCCCAGGTGCCTTCGCCGATATCGGCGGTGCGCACTTCGCCCGTAGCCGTGCGGAACTGATGCGGGATCGGGATGATGCGCCCGTGCCGCGGCTCCTGCTTCATCGTGTTGATGAAGGTGGTGAAGAAGATGTGCACTTCGTCGACTTTGCCGGCAAGGTATTCGTCGACCAGCACGGTCACCGGCCCCACGAGGCGATCGAGATGCGGGCGATCGCCGAGCTGGACCGCGCTCGCAACGATGTTGCCGCCCATGCGGTTCAGGAACCCGAGCCCCTTGCTGCCGATGGCGACATAGTCGACGCCGATTCCCTTCGCCGTCCATTCGCGATGCGCGGAGAGCACCTGGCGCAGCACGTTGGTATTCAGGCCGCCGCACAAGCCTTTGTCGGTGGTCACCACGATGGCGCCAACGCGCTTCACCTGCTCGCGCGGCACCAGGAACGGATGGTGGTACTCCGTATTGGCCTTGGCGGTATGCAGCATGATGTTGAACAGCTTCTCGATGTACGGCCGCGAGGCGCGCATGCGGTCCTGCGCCTTCTTCATCTTCGAAGCCGCGACCATCTCCATGGCCTTGGTGATCTTGCGCGTGCTCTGCACGCTCTTGATCTTGTTGCGGATTTCTTTGGAGCCCGCCATTTCCGATTCCTGTAGGGCGGCCTTCAGGCCGCCGCGATGCAACCAGGCGGCCTGAAGGCCGCCCTACACCGATCAGTACGTTCCGGTCTTCTTGAAGTCTTCGATCGCCGCGCGCAGCGCTTTCTCGTCGTCGGCAGTAAGGTCGAACGTGCTCGCGATCTTGTCCATGATTTGCGGATACTTGCCCTTCATGAACTGGCGCAATGCGGCCTCGAACGCGAGCGCCTTTTCCACCGGCACGTCGTCGTAATAACCACTGTTGACCGAGAACAGCGTCAGCGCTTGCTCAGGCACCGACAGGGGCGAGTACTGCGGCTGCTTCATCAATTCGGTAACGAGGCGGCCGCGATCGAGCTGCTTGCGCGTCGCGTCATCGAGGTCGGACGCGAATTGCGCGAATGCGGCGAGCTCGCGATATTGCGCGAGCGACAAGCGCACGCCGCCACCGAGCTTCTTGATGACCTTCGTTTGCGCCGCACCACCCACGCGCGACACCGAGATACCCGCGTTGATGGCGGGACGGATGCCCGCGTTGAAGAGGTCGGTCTCGAGGAAGATCTGGCCGTCGGTGATCGAGATCACGTTGGTCGGCACGAACGCGGTCACGTCGCCGGCTTGCGTCTCGATGATCGGCAGCGCGGTGAGGGACCCGGTCTTGCCCTTGACCTCACCCTTGGTGAAGTTCTCGACGTACTCGGGATTGACGCGTGCGGCGCGCTCGAGCAGACGCGAGTGGAGATAGAACACGTCACCCGGATACGCTTCGCGACCCGGCGGACGACGCAGCAGCAGCGACACCTGGCGATAGGCCCACGCCTGCTTGGTCAAGTCGTCGTAGATGATGAGCGCGTCCTGGCCGCGGTCGCGGAAGTACTCGCCCATCGTGCAGCCGGAATACGGCGCGATGTATTGCAGCGCTGCGGATTCCGCAGCCGATGCGGCAACGACGATCGTGTAATCCATCGCGCCGTACTCGGTGAGCTTGGTCACCACGTTCTTGATCGACGACGCCTTCTGGCCGATGGCGACGTAGATGCAGATGAGGTCCTTGCCCTTCTGGTTGATGATGGTGTCGATCGCCACCGCGGTCTTGCCGGTCTGGCGGTCGCCGATGATGAGCTCGCGCTGGCCGCGGCCGATGGGCACCATCGCGTCGATGGCCTTCAAACCGGTTTGCACCGGCTGCGACACCGATTGCCGCGCGATCACGCCCGGCGCCACCTTCTCGATGACGTCGCGCATCTTCGCGTTGATCGGGCCCTTGCCGTCGATGGGACGGCCGAGCGAGTCGACCACGCGGCCGATCAGCTCGGGGCCGACCGGCACGTCGAGAATGCGGCCCGTGCACTTGACGGTCTGGCCTTCGGTGATGTGCTCGTACTCGCCGAGGATCACCGCGCCGACCGAGTCGCGCTCGAGGTTGAGCGCGAGGCCGTACGTGTTGCCCGGGAACTCGAGCATCTCGCCCTGCATCGCCGACGACAGGCCGTGGATGCGGCAGATGCCGTCGGAAATCGACACGACGGTGCCCTGCGTGCGAACTTCCGCGCCCGTGTCGAGGTGCTGGATCTTGGCCTTGATGAGTTCGCTGATTTCGGACGGATTGAGTTGCATCGTCACACCTTCGTAAATGGGTTATGCACGCAGTTGGACGGCCATCGCGCGCAGGCGTTCCTGCACGGTGCCGTCGATCACTTCGTCGCCGACGGTGATGCGCGCACCGCCGATCAGATCCGGCTTCACCACTACTTCCGCCTCGATCCGGCGCTTGAAGCGCCGCTCGAGCGAAGCGATGAGCTCGGAAAGCTGGTTGCCTTCGAGCGGGAACGCGGTCTCTATCGTCGCTTTGGCAACGCCTTCGGCCTGGTCCTTGAGCGTGTCGAACAGTTCCGCAATGGCGGGCATCAACGTGATGCGGCCGGCCTCGACCAGCAGCTTCACGAAGTTGCGGCCTTCGGCGTTCAGGCCGTCACCGAGGATCGACAGCAGCAGCGACTCCTTCGCCCCGCTGTCGAACTTGGGGTTGTCGAGCGCTTGCGCAACCTGCGGATCGCTGACCACGCGGCTCGCGAGCTTGAGCATCTGCGACCACACCGGCAGCGCGTTCTGGTCGCGCGCGAGCTCGAACGCCGCCTCGGCGTAGGGTCGCGCGATCGTTGCGAGCTCGGCCACGTTACTTCAACTCGGTCTGGAGCTGCGACAGGAGATCCGCGTGCGCATTGCGGTCGACTTCGCGCTTGAGGATCTGCGAAGCGCCAGCGACCGCGAGGTCCGCCACCGAGTCGCGCAGCTGTTCCTTGGCGCGCGCGAGCTCCTGCGCGATCTCGGCCTTGGCAGCGGCCACGATGCGGTCGGCCTCCGCCTTGGCGGCGATCTTGGCCTGCTCGATGGTCTCGGCCTTGAACTTCTCGCCGATCGCGACGATCTCCGCGGACTTCGCTTTCGCTTCCGCGAGCATCTCGGCTTCGCGCTTCTCCGCGTTGGCGAGCTCCTTGCGGCCCTGCTCGCCGGCGGCGAGGCCGTCCGCGATCTGCTTCTGGCGCGTCTCGATCGCGCTCATGAGCGGCGGCCAGATCAGCTTCGCGCACAACCAGATGAAGATCAGGAAGGCCACCGCCTGCATGATCAATGTCAGGTTGAAATTCATGACTGCCCTTTTCTAGCGTGCGGTTGGCTATCCGTCAGCGGACGACCGAGAGCAGCGGGTTGGCGAACGCGAAGAACATCGCGAGGCCGACGCCGATGATGTACGACGCGTCGATCAGGCCGAGGAGCAGGAAGACCTTGGTCTGCAGCTGCGGCATGAGCTCGGGCTGGCGCGCGGCGCCTTCCAGGAAGCGCGAGCACATGATGCCCACGCCGACGCATGCGCCGAGGGCGCCGAGGCCGATCATCAGGCCGATGCCGATGCCGGTGTAGGCCTGGATCTGGGCCAGCAATTGCACTTTGTCCATTTGTTTCGTCCTTTCGGTTGCGGATGTGACTAGCGGTGAAAACGGAATGCGTTGTTAGTGGTGCTCCTCACCCATCGCGATGTACACGATGGTGAGCATCATGAAGATGTAGGCCTGCAGCACGACGATCAGGATGTGGAAGATGAGCCAGCCGAGCTGGAGCACTCCGCTCGCCACGGTGCCGACGAGCCCGCTCGCGGCCCACATGCCGAGCAGCAGGAAGATGACCTCGCCGGCGTAGATGTTGCCGAACAGACGCAGGCTGTGCGACAGCGGCTTCGAGATGAACTCCACCAGCTGGAACATGAAGTTGAACGGCCACAAGAGCGGATGCGCGCCAAAGGGTGCGACGAACAATTCCTTGGTCCAGCCGCCGAGGCCCTTGGCCTTGATTCCGTACAACACCATCAGCGCGAACACGGTGAGCGACAGCGCGAACGTGGTGTTGATGTCGGCGGTGGGCACCGGTCGCCAGTTGTGCAGGCCGATGGCGCCGAGCGCCGAAGAAACGATGTCGATGGGCAGGAAGTCCATCGCATTCATCAGCAGAACCCACACGAAAACCGTAAGCGCGATGGGCGCGACCCACCGGCTCGCGCCGTGATAGATGTCCTTCGCCTGGTCGTTGACGAAGCCGACGCACAGCTCGACGAACGCCTGCTTCTTCGAGGGCACCCCCGACGTCGCCCGGCGCGTGACGAGCCACATGAAGCCGAGCCCGAGCACGCCGAGGATGATCGACATCACGATGGTGTCCGTGTTGACGGACCAGAAGCTCGTGCTGCCGACCTGCTTCACCTGGAAGGTCAGGTGATGCTGGATGTATTCGGTGGGGGATTCGTACGTGGCCACGGTCGTTGGAGTGTTAGTTGCGTTCGAGCAGGGCAAGGCGGAACAACAGCACCGTGATCACGAACGTCGCGAAGAAGGCGATCGGCACGACGGACTTGTACGTCGCCAGCACGATCCACAGCTGCGCGATGATCACGAGGATCTTGCTTGCCTCGGCCCGGAACAGCGCCATGACGGTGCCGCCGGCGGTCGTCGGGCGGGAAATCGCGTACACCACCGCGAACACGACCAGCGCCGCGATGTTGACGATACCTCCCAGCGCAGCGGAAATCGCTGCGTGATATCCCCACACGAGCGAGACGGCGGCAATGACGACGGTGACGATCGCCTGCCAACGGAGGACTCGGCGGATCGCGGGGGTCGACAGTGGCGCCTGCGCGCTCATGAGACCGGCGCGCGGATCGTGTGAAAGCATTTACGCCGCGGGCTCGGGCAGACGAAGCAAACCTAACGATTTTACCTGAAAACGTCCCTTGGAGAACGGGCTCGGCTCCGTAAACGGCGCCGCCCGTACTTTGGTGTCCCTTAGCCGCCCGATAGAGCGCCGACGATCATCACCTTCGCCCCCTCGTGCAAAGGCGCCTGCGGATTGCGCTCGACCGCCATGTCGACGAACACCTGGATGTGCGGGCGCACGCGCCCCGCTTCGTCGATCATGCGGAAGCGGATGCCGGGGTACATTCGTTCGAGCGCGGCGAACACGTCGGCGAGCCGCGGCTCGGCCGCATCGACCCTCACCTCGGCGCGCGCGGCGCCGCCGGTGTACGAGCGCAGTTGTGACGGGATGGCAACCTGGAAAACGTGACTCAAGCCGCTTCCACTGCGTAGATCTCGGGCAAGTGCTCGGCGAGGCGCTTCCAGGTGACGCCTTCGTCGCGGCTGCCCCAGACCTCGCCCGACGTGGTGCCGAAGTACACGCCGGCGGTGGTGAAGCCATCCACCGTCATCGCCTGGCGCTTGACCGTCCACCACGCCTGCGACGTCGGCATGCCCTCCGCCTGCCGCTTCCAGGTCCTGCCGCCGTCGCGCGTGCGATAGGCGGCGGGTTTGCCGCCCGGCGACACACGCGGCCAAACATCCGTGCCATCCATGGGGAACACCCACGCCGTCTCCGGATCGTGCGGATGCGCAACCATCGGCAATCCGATGTCGCCCACCGATTTCGGCATCGCGTCGCCGATGCGCACCCAGCGCGTCGCCGGGCGGTCCAGGCGATAGATGCCGCAATGATTCTGCTGGTAGAGGCGATCCGGGTTGCTCGACAGCCGCACGCAGTGCGGATCGTGGCCGTACTCGGGATCGGGATGCGGCAGGAACGTCGCCGCGACGCCCTGGTTGAGCGGATGCCAATCGCGTCCCTCGTCGGTCGACTCGAACACCCCGCCGCTCGACATCGCGATGTAAATGTGCGCCGGGTCGCGCGGGTCGACGATCACCGAGTGCATCTTCGGCCCGTCCGGCGTGCCGTCCTGGTCGCCGCCGCACCACGCCTTGCGTTGCGCGTGCGCGTTGAATCCTTCCACGCCCTGCCACGTTGCGCCGCCGTCGGCGGAGCGAAACAGTCCTTGCGGCGACGTGCCCGCGTACCACACGCCGGGCTGCGAGCTGTGCCCCGGCGTCAACCAGAACGTGTGATCGACCACGCGGCCGCTGTCCGGCGCGAATGCCGGCGGCTTCTGCGCTTCCTTCCAGGTGCGGCCGCCGTCCTGCGAGCGAAACACGGTCGGTCCGAGATGGCCGGTGCGCGCCGCGACGAGCAGCGTCTTGCCGTCACGGCGATCGAGGATCGCGTGGTGCACGACGTGGCCGAGAAATGTCGGCGGGGAGAGCTTCCACGATCGTCGCGATGCATCACCTGCGAGCGACCACAGGCCTTTGCGGGTGGCGATGAGCAGGCGCACGCCGCGCGGCGCGGCAGCGCGAGAGGTCGGGGCGCGCAAGGCCATGGCGATCCTTCTGGTCGGGCGTGGTAACGGCGGG
>JADMIO011124109.1_pt1 | contig 84659 bp, 74 predicted proteins | sample 8958161 | NCBI WGS metagenome assembly JADMIO01 (sample SAMN16585339, study PRJNA669376) | soil metagenome | isolation source: Crop rotation soil | place: USA: Cullars Rotation, Alabama | collected 2011 | reverse complement strand
CGACTTCAAGTCACGTGAATTCCAAGCTTCGGATCCCACTGTGCTGGAAAGGGCTTGGATTTGAAATGCCGGTGCTCATCCTGACCCTGGTCAAGCTGGGCATTTTAAACTATCGGATTCTCTCCGCCGCCCGCCGGTATGTCGTTGTTATCAGCCTTGTTTTAGGTGCCATTTTAACGACGCCGGAAGTAATTACCCAGGTTTTGATGGCAATACCCTTAATGATACTTTACGAGATAAGCATATGGGTTGCGTGGTACTGGGAACGCCGTGATCAAAAGCAAGCTCACTCTGGAAAATCCTGAGAGTGAGTGCCCAAAAAATTTTCCCCCTTTACAAGTTTTCAAATGAAGCTAAACTTTTTTATATCTAAACTTTATGCGTAAGACTTTACCCTTTCTTGCCGTTTCCCTGATAAGCGCTGCTCTGTTTTCGGGCTGCGCCAATACGGAACAAAAATTTGGGCGCGGCATGAGCAACATGTTTGAAATCGTCCGTGGGGGAGAGTTTCGCCGTAACATGGAGCAGACTGGGGTATTTGACAGCCCGGATACTGCTTACAGCACCGGTTTCATTCACGGCATCAACCGCACGTTGGCCCGCACAGGGATCGGCATCTATGAGGTGGTAACCGCGCCCTTCCCTCCCTATGATCCGGTATTTACCGATTATTTTTCGCCATCCCCGGTTTACCCCGACAATTACAATCCTAACCTGCTCGAGGACTCCATGTTTGCCACGGATACAAACCTGGGCTTCAGTGGTGGCGATGTCGCGCCCATGCTCCCGGGCAGCCGGTTTCGGATCTTCGACGCTCACTGAGCACCTCGCACCCAACGAATTTACCGCGCCAACTCTCAGTGTTGGCGCTTTTTTTTGTGGAGGATACACGCTCCTATTGCTTTCAGGCAAAAGCAGGCATTTCATACGCTTATTCCACTGGGCATGGACAGGACGATTCACAAGGTTCACAAAACTGAGCATTTCTTTCTAATGGAGCTCGAAAAACAGTCTGGCTGCAAAGTTAACCTCCTGTTGAATATCCTCGGGCGGCGGAGCGATGGCTTTCATGAGTTGGAAACGGTAATGCACCCGATTTCAGTCTACGACCGCATTAGCATGGCAAAACGGCGCGACGGGCTCGTGCTGACCTGTAACAACCCGCTTCTGCCTACAGATTCCAGAAATTTGGTCTACCAGGCTGCGGCTCAGTTTTTGGCCGCTGCCGCGATTAATACAGGAGTATGTTTGCACCTGGAAAAACGGATTCCAATTTCAGCCGGGTTAGGCGGAGGAAGCGCCAATGCCGCAACAACCCTGCTGGGGCTGAATGAATTATTTGGATCTCCATTGAAAATCGCTCAACTGCACTCGCTGGCGGCTTCGCTTGGCTCTGATATTCCATTCTTTCTTCAAAACAAGCCGGCCCTAGCGACAGGTCGTGGGGAACAAATTCAACCGCTCAATGATGCTCCTGCATTGCGCGGAATATACTTTCTGCTGATACATCCGGGCTTTGGCATCCCAACGCCCTGGGCTTACGGACAATTGCAACGATTCCCCAGCGCGCTTAATGGGAGACCAGGCCGAGCCCAGGAACTCATTTCCGCTTTGCAGGAATCAAACGTCGCTGGCATCACAGCCAAGCTTTACAATTCTTTGGAAGCCCCCGCTCTTAACAAGTATCCGCTTCTTGCTCTCTTTCAGGAATTCCTCAGGGAAAATGGCGCGGTTGGATGCTTGATGTCAGGGAGCGGTTCGACGACTTTCGCTCTTACTCCGGACAAGTCGAGCGCCGAGTACCTGGGTGAAAAGTTTAAAGAAAGATTTGGCGAGAATAACTGGGTAACGGTCGTTCCAGCTTGAGCCTATAGTAAAATGAGGACGGTCGCCCTTATTCCTTTCGGGCCGGGGACTCAATTTCTATCGCGGGCTCTTCGGTTTTTTTTCTGATTTTTTGCCGGCGCATTTCCCAATCCGCCCAACTTGCTTGCCAGGCTTCCCCCGCCAGCACTTTTCGTGCACGAGGCCATGCCTCATCCAATGCTTTTACTTCCCGCTTCACACAATTGCGATCGCTCCATTTCAGAAATGATTCGATTAAGTTCAACCGGTTTTCCGGATAATCCCGCGCTAGTTCGACCGCTCGCTCCAGGTGTTTCTTAGCTCGGGTTCGGTTGCCAATGCTGATCAACGACGGCGCGTCGCGATAGAGCAACCCCAGATTACGATCGGGTCCACCAAAATCGAAGGAGGCATCAAGCTCTCGGGCGACGCTGAACTCATGCTCCATTTCGGTTACCAACTTCAGGGCGCCAATCCCCCGAGTCTGGGCCAGTTGGGCGAGGTTCATGCCCAAATAATAATGTCCCGGAGCGGAACTACGTTCGCGCGCAATCAGTTGTTTACAGGCCTCAATGCCTAGGGTGGCAATTTCGCTGCGTTGCGTGCTGTTGGTGGCAAACTCCGCAAGGTCGAAGCAGGCACGCCCAAATTGCCAGGCGGCCTGGCTGTCACGTGGCAGCTTGCGGTACGCTGCTTGTGCTTCTTCAAATTTTTGCGTGGCCGCCACAACCGCGCTCGTGGCTCCCTCAAGGCTGGGAACCAATGAGGGGACACACAAACAAAGAGTCGAATAAAGCATCAACCCAGACTGAGGCATCCCTCTATAGAATTTTCGCTTCCGCCAGAAACTCCACCATGAAGCTGCAATCAGGAACTTGCTGCCAAACCGTGAATTATGTAAGGCCATCCACACACCTGAAACTATAATGAATCGTCCTGGGATTGAATCGGAAAATTCTCAGGATCACGGGATGTGATTTTATCATGAGGAATTCGCTCCCCGGCTCTATATAGTTATCCAAAATACTGCCAATTAGGTATTGCCAACTATCAATGTAAAGCTATAGTTCCTTTTTGTGAGATTAAATTGGAAAGTTTTGCGGCTTGCAGTCTGCGCGTCAGCTTTATTGCTGCTGGGCGTTGGTTGCAGTGGCATTAATGTCAGCAAAGGTGTCTCGCCCGCCAGTTTCCTGTTGCCAGGGTTGCTCCAAGACAGCCCGCGACCAGTGAATCCGGACGAAACATTGCCCGCAGTCGAGCCTCCCCAGGAAGTCGCTCAATTCTAAAATAAACTCATTGCTCGAAAATTACCTTAATCAAAAGGAGACCTTCTATGCGATTCCCGCTCGCGTTGACGGCGAAGATTGCTCGCCACATTATTCGGCATAAACTCAGAAGAACTCCCAAATTCGCGCTGGTGCTGCAACTGGAGCCGCTGCACACGTGCAATTTAACCTGCACCGGTTGCGGAAGAATTCGGGAATACTCCACCAGTCTCAAGGACCTGATGAGCCTGGAGGATTGTCTAGGGTCGGCACAGGAGTGCGACGCGCCCATGGTTTCCATTTGCGGCGGAGAACCGCTCATATATCCCAAAATTAAGGAACTCGTGGGTGGATTGCTCGAACAGGGACGTATCGTTTATATCTGTACCAACGGGATGTTCATGCGACGCGAAATGAAGGATTACCTCGCCAGCATTTATTCCCCAGCCTCTGAGCCGATGGTGGTACGTTTGCTCACCGAAAAACTTATTTCCGACAAAGACGCGGAGACAATCCGCAAAGGCAAACAAAATAATCGGCCTGCCATCGCGCCCACGCAATGGATGTACTGGAACGTCCACATTGATGGTCTGGAATATACGCACGACCTCATTGTCGAAAGGGAAGGCGTGTTCAAAGAATGTGTCGAAGCGGTTAAGATGGCAAAGATAATTGGTTATCAGGTTGCCACGAACACGACGGTGTACAAAGAGACCGACATGTCCGAGATCGAGCAGATGTTCGAATATTTTTCCTCGCTCGAAGTGGATGCGCACACGATTTCGCCTGGTTACGAATATGATGCGGCCAAGAAAGACATGGTCAAGCGCCTGGGGAAACAGCCCGAGGATTTCTTCCTGACGCGGGCGATGACGCGCCAGAAATTTTCCAATATTATGGAATGGGGCAAACGTTTCACTTTGCTTGGCACAACGGTGTATCAGGAGTTTCTCGCCGGCAAACGTGAGCTGACCTGCACACCATGGGCCATCCCCACCCGCAACATTAAAGGATGGAAAGCGCCCTGCTATTTGATGACCGACGGTCATTACTCCCGCTACCAGGAGATGCTCGAGACGGTGGATTGGAGCAAGTATGGCGTGGTGGATGGCGTCGCGCGCGATGTGCGTTGCGAGAATTGCATGGTCCATTGCGGGTACGATCCGAGCGGCGCGCTCGGAACACAGTACAAGCGCGGCGACAACTGGAAAAATTTTAAATACAACTTTTCCCCTAAACCAAAACCATACTACCAAGGCAGCAAAGTCAACGCTTTCAATGGTTTTTCAATTGGAAAAGGTCATTTGGCTGAGGCCAGGGCAGCCATCAATGCCGGCTCCAAACCCAAGACTTCGTTCCGAAAGAATGGCAGTGAGGGGGAATCCGAGAGTGCATGCGGCACAGGCGACACCACCCAGCGAGATGAGCTGTTGGCAAGAATAGCGCCCAAGTCGAGTTCGTAGATTATTATGAGCAAAACTCTGTTTCTCAGCCCCCCTTCTTTCGATGGTTTCGACGGCGGCGCGGGGTCGCGCTACCAGGCCCGGCGGGAGGTAACTAGTTTTTGGTACCCCACCTGGCTGGCACAGCCAGCGGCGCTTGTTCCAGGAGCAAAACTGATGGATTGTCCGCCTCATGAAATTGATATCAAACGATGCTTGGCGGAGGCTCAGGCTTATGATCACGTTATCATCCATACTTCAACGCCTTCCTTGAAGAACGATTCCAAGGTGGCGGAAGCGATCAAGCAGAACCGGCCGGAAACAAAAATTGGTTTTGTTGGAGCCCATGCGGCGGTCCTGCCAACGGAAACATTGAAAGCCTCCCCAGCCATCGATTGGGTCGGCCGAAAGGAGTTTGATTTTACCTGCAAAGAAGTGGCTGAGGACCGGCCGCTCGAAACTGTTGCCGGGCTTTCATTTCGAGATAAAGACGGGAAAATTCGACACAATCCCGAACGGGAAATGATCCAAAACATGGATACACTTCCCTGGGTCGCGGATGTTTATAAACGCGATCTTGAAATTGAAAAATATTTCATTGGTTACCTGCTCCACCCGTATGTGAGTCTCTACACCGGCCGTGGATGTCCCGCACAGTGCACTTTTTGTTTATGGCCCCAAACTATTGGCGGTCATAAATATCGGGTCCGTTCACCACAGAATGTTGCGGATGAAATGGCCTACATGAAAAAGCTGTTTCCGCAAGTAGCCGAGTTTTTCTTTGATGACGATACGTTTACAGCGAATCTGCCGCGCGCTCGGGAGATTGCCAAAAAGCTGTCGGGCCTGGGTTTGACCTGGAGTTGTAACAGCCGGGCAAATCTGGACTATGACACCATCAAATCTTTCAAAGATTCTGGACTAAGATTGTTCCTGGTCGGCTACGAAAGCGGTAATGAGGATATCCTGACGCGCATTAAAAAGGGCATCACCATGGAGGAAATGCGCCGATTCACCAAAGCCTGCCATCAGGCCGGAGTGGTGATCCATGGAACATTTATTCTCGGCCTGCCCGTCGAGACGCAGCAGTCGATCGAAAATACCATTCGTTTTGCAATGGAACTCGACGTGTTCAGCATCCAGGTCTCCCTGGCAGCGCCCTACCCTGGCACGGAGTTGTTCGAAATGGCGCGTCAGAACGGCTGGTTCACCAAAAAGGACAAGACCGATCTGGTCGAGGGTGATGGCTTTCAACAAAGTGCTTTGGAATACCCCGGTTTGTCCAAAGATGAAATTTTCGAATCGGTAGATCGCTTTTACCGCACTTACTACCTGCGTCCAAAGCCTATTCTGCGGATCATTAAAACGATGCTGGAAGACAAAGACGTTTTTGTCCGGCGTTGCCGTGAAGGATACGAATTTTTCAAAAGTCTTCGGCAGCGGAAGGTGGATCTTGCAGCCTCTAAGGGCAGCAGGATAACCGGACAGCCCGCGACAGCTTGAGCGTCATTCGTGCGAGGTTTGCACGTTCAATCGTGCTTTCTCTTTCAGGGCATACAAGCGATTCATAGTGGCGAGGTAGATTACTCCATTGGCGGCAGTCACTGTCGCGCTTATGGGATCGGCTAATTCCAATGTGCTGAGCACTCGTTTCTGCTGACTTGCAGCGAAAACGTAAAACGCACCACTTCGAGTTCCCAAGTAGACCTTCCCATCTGCCACCAAAGGAGACGCCCAAACTTCCCCGCTGACGTCGTGGGTCCAATAAGTTTTCCCGCTGCTGGCATCCAGACAATGAAACATCCGTCCGCAATCGGCGACAAAAACCAGGTTCTTAGTAAGCGCTGGAGTGGCCATCACATGTTTCTGCAAAGGATAAGACCAAACTGAATTGCTGCGCGTGCCGACTCCACCCGGATCGATGCATTTTAGCCACGCTTCGTTCTTACCCCACCAAATATCCCCGCCACCAGCCAGATAAATGCGATTCTTATAGAAAACAGGGCAACCATAAAAATTGCTAGGCCCTTCCCGGCGGTTGCTATTGAACTGATGCACATTGGTTTTCGGACCTGCCGGGTCGAAGTCGAATTTCCAAATAGCCCGCAAGTTTTGAACTTGCCTGCTTGTAGAACCGTATCCACGGGCTCCCTCATCTTTCAACGTTTTGAAGCCATAAAGAATGCCATTTCCTGCCGCTAAGAAAATTATTCCCTGGCCATCAACCTTCGCCCAGGAGGGTGAAGACCAGGTGCCATGAAAAATATTGGGAGCAATATGTTCGTCGTCGCGGGCAAGCAGTTGGCCATCGCGCTTGTCAAGAACGAGCAGGCTCGGCGCATCGGGGGTGCGTATGCGCTTGTGCGTGTTGTCCACACCTGTGCCGGTGTTCAGATAGAGGTGATTACCGTGAATGAGAATCGAACTGTGAGCAGCGTCATGGGACCAAATGCCCGCGCCGGTTGTCAGGTCGAATCGCCAAAGAACCTCGCCACCGCGCAGCGCATCCAAACAAAGCACTTCTCCTCTGTTGCTGACGATGTAAACGCGATCATCCTCAACCGTAGCTGGTGAGGCTATTCCACTTTTAGGCCAATCGAAGTACACATCCTCCCCGCGCTTGGGAACGGCAAGTTGCCACAAAAAACGGCCGGTGGCCTCGTCGAAACACATCAACACTCCTCGGTCGCCTTGCTGTTGCGCATCGCGGGGATGGCCATTATTGGTGCCGATATAAACCTTGCCACCTGAGATAACCGGAGTGGAGTGAGTCTCGGTTCCAATTTCGACGGACCATTCCACATTCCGGCCGCTTTTTGGATCAAAGGATTCGGGTAGTCCCCGTTCGCTTGAAATCATGTTGCGAGACCAGGCCTGGCCCCACTGTGGTTGATCGGCAGCAACGGAAAGGAAACTCGACGACAGCCAAAGAAAGCTGGCGGGCAAAATTAAATACCATCCTAGAAATAGCCGGCTTTGTCTGGGGAAGATGCGATGATTCATGCTTTCTTTCCCCAAGCCCCACGATAAAAGTTTAGCACTTTGTGGTGCACTCAGCATGGCTCCTTCAACTGCTCTAAAAACGGTTCGCCGCGCTGACGCAACCTTGCTTCAAGACGTTTGGTGCAATCGCAATTTGAGCAAGCCCACGGTTCGGTCCCGTTCCAGTCACGACAGTTGTTCCGGTTATGGGCATCTTTGACGCTTATCAGCTCAAAGTATTTTTCCCAATAAGGCCGTTCTTCCTCCAAAGGAGTAGAACAATAGCAGGTCTCAACCCAGTGAATAGCCCCGTCGCCGCTATACCTGGCTTGCTCCATGTCATAAAGATATTCGTCCCCGGCTATCGACCCCTGGCCCAAGCTTCCATCGTGTATAGAGTCGAGCAAGGCCTGATGCAGGCCCGGCTTTACTCGAGCTTTTACCAGATATCGCATTTGTTCAAATCCGTTATCGTGAGATTTCGCCTTGTTTCAAAGTCCGAAACTGATGACGACGCAAAGCTTGTTCTGCGGTTTCATTGTCCTCGATGCTCAAGCCCAGGAGCGGCTTACCGTCGGGCCATAACATGAAGGAATAAAGGTAATTAACGTTTAATTCCGCCTCGAGCAACGCCGACATTAAGCGGTTTAGGTCAGTGGGGCCGGCTTCAACGACGATCAAATTGCTTTCTGTGAATGGAAACCCTTCACGCACCAGCATCTCACGAGATTTATCCGGATCATCCACCACCAGCCTTATAATCGCACTGTCTGTGGTATCCAGAACCATAAGCGCCAGCACATGGACATTTTGAGCCCCTAACAAACGGATTAAGTCATGCAAACGGCCCAGGCGATTGGGTGTGAATACCGAGAACTGAATAACGGGATCTGCGCGCCGCATCTTAGTTGTTTGCGTAACCATAAAATCTTTTCAATATAAACCGTATCTTTTTGTCATGCATCCGGGGAACACGAAATAAAGCTCAACTCTCTTGGAACAATTTATCAGAAGCGGGCCGAATTCGGAAGCTTTGTATTTTGAAACGGCTTCGATCGAGTTGCCTCAAATTAAATGTTACCCGAGAGCGGTTTTAGGAGGGGTGGAAACTATATCGTTGCCTCACGGGAAAATGTTACCCGAAATCGGAGGCAATGAAGATGAAAACTCTAAGTCGACAAGAGCAGTTGGAGCGGTTGAGAAAGCGCTATGAAGGGCGTGGTCCAAAAGGCAGGAGCCGGATTTTGGACGAGTTGTGCGAGCAGTATGGCTATCACCGCAAGCACGGGATTCGCCTCCTTAACGGGGCGGCTGTGCCTCGCAGATCCCCTCCTGGGCCGCAGCGGCAGTACGAGGGGATAGGCGAGTTGGTGGAGCGGATCTGGGCGGCCGGAGAGCAGCCCTGCGGTAAACGGTTGGCGCACATGCTGCCATTGTGGTTACCGCATTATCAACGGCGGCATGGAAAGCTCTTGCCGAGCCAACGCAAGCTCACCGGTCAGGTCAGCGCCGCGACACTGGACCGCTTATTGGCACCGGTGCGTTCCAAGCATTTGCGAGGGCTCAGTGGCACCAAACCAGGCAGTTTGTTACGTCAACAGATCCCAATCCAGGGAGAGGTCTGGGATGAGAAACGGGCGGGTTTTCTGGAAGCCGACAGTGTTGCCCATTGTGGCAGCAGCTTGGCAGGCAGCTTCGTTTGGAGCCTGACCTATACGGATATTGCCAGCACCTGGACCAACGGGAGGGCCGTTTGGAATAAAGGCGCCGCAGGCGTTTTAGAGCAAACCCGGCAGGTAGAGGAGAGCCTGCCCTTTGCCCTATTGGGAATGGACTTTGACAATGGCAGCGAGTGGCTCAATTGGCATCTGATCCGTTACCTGCAGGAACGCTCCGCACCGATCCGTGTGACGCGCTCCCGGCCCTATCACAGCGATGACAACGCGCATGTCGAGCAGAAGAACTGGATGTGGCCGCGGCAGCTTTTAGGTTACGGCCGCCTGGAAGATCATCAACTGGTTGAGCCGATCAACGAAGTTTATCAGAACATCTGGGGGCCGTTGCACAACTTCTTTCTGCCTTCGATGAAGCTCATTGAGAAGCAGCGCGTGGGCTCACGGTGGCGCCGCAAACATGACAAGCCACAAACGGCATACCAGCGTTTGCTTAAAATGGACGTGCTCAGCAGCAAGAGAAAACGGGAACTGCGAGACCAGTATGAAAGTCTGGATCCTTTCGAGCTGCACGATCAACTGGAGAAGCGCTTGCGTCCGATTCTCACAAAGGCGCTGGAGGTTAACTAAAGGCTTGAATCGGCCGCCTGGAGGCGGAAGATCTGGATGACCTAGATAACGGAAGGGGAGGAGGTCCTGTGGTTTCCAGGGACCTTCTCCTTTCCAAATTAATTAAATGAATTAACAAACACCCGGTAACATTTATCTTGAGGCAACGACCCCCTCAATTTAGCCGTCACCCGGTAACATTTTCCCATGAGGCAACAGGCGATGCATCTCACATCAATCGATCCCGAGACGCGCCTTTACCTGGCACTTTACCACCTTCACCGCTCAGCATGCAGGTAAGCTGCCACAATTGAGGTGACCAGCCCCACCATCACGATGTGGCCCGTCAACGCCAGGGTGGGTCAACACCAATCGCAGACAAAGGCGATTGCTCTCCAGGTAGGTGGGCAGCGTTGTAGAGACCTTCCTCTAACCCGTTGTGAGGCAGAAGAAACTGCTGACCTTCGTTGTAGGATTTCGCGCTCAGTGAATCGGCGTTGGTCGAGAAATAGGTTGCTCCGGGAAGCATAGTGTTTAGCGGGATAGCATACATTCTATGTTCAAAACCGAAGTGCGTAACCTTGTTCGCTTGCAATAACTCCATATTGTGCAATCACAGTAGTAAAGTGCGTACTGAAGTGTGAATCGATAATAATATGAGGTCTATCGTCACAAACGATTGAAGTTCCTGCCGTTAATGCAATGAACAAACCTGGAACTGCCGGAACCCATCGAGGAAAGAGAGTCAAAATATGATCCGTTTAAGAGAAATTGCCTTTATTGCATACCCGGTGACTGATGTCACCCGTGCACGAACGTTTTATGAGGGCGTACTTGGATTGAAACCTAACGCGCCATTACAATCGGAGCAGCCAAACTGGATCGAATACGATATAGGTCCTGGGACACTTGGCATTGGTACATCTGAGCAATGGCTCCCGTCAAAAGACGGGGCATCCGCCGCTCTGGAGGTTGAAGATTTCCAGGCCGCGGTTGCGGTGCTGCAACAATGCCAGGTCCCCATCGTAATGGGTCCGTTGGATTTTCCTTCCTGCCAAATGATCACTGTGCGTGACCCGGATGGGAACAAGCTCACGTTACACCGCCGTAAAAAACCGCAAGGCTAAGCAGTAAGGGAAGCAGGTAAATCTCGCCTGAAAGAAACATTGCTACCAGGCTGATTTTCCCTTCAAAATGAGAAAGGTTTACCACTGGTAAAGTAATGAATTATGCCCGCAGTAATATAGCAGACACGGAGGTGCCCGAAATGGCCTCAGTACCGGCCGCCTCGGGACCGGTAGTCCGGCCAAAGAAGGGTGCTTTCAAACTTTTTGCAGAAGTTTTGGATCATGGCGGGCCAGGATACCTGCAGTTTGCGATCACAAATGTCTGCAATGCAAAATGCGATTTTTGTGGCTTCGCCGTTGACCGATTCGACCCCAAGCAACGCCGGACTGTAACACTGCCCGAGGCGCGGGACGTCATAGATATTTGTGTAAAAAATCATATTGGCTACTTGCTTTTCGTTGGAGGAGAACCGCTGGTCCACCGGGATTTGTGTGCCATGACCCGATATGCGTCCGAGAGGGGAATTCATCCAATGGTCTGCACCAACGGTTCCCTTTGGACGGAACAAAACATGCGTGAATTGGCACGCGCTGGGCTCAGCAGCGTCATCATGTCCATTGACTCCCACGATGTAACCAGGCATGAAAAAAATCGCGGTTTGCCTGATGTGTGCCGGAAGATCAAACATGCCAATGAAGTATTCAAAGAACTCGGGATTCAAACCACAGCCAGTGTCACGGCCAGCAAACTAATCGACGATTACGAAAAACTTCCTTCCTTCCTTGCTGAACTTGGGTTCGAAAGCTGCACGTTCAGTTACCCGCTGACAAATTTGGCCTCGAGCTACTTGAGTTTTAGCGATTCCAGTTTAGTCAGTTATAAAACTGAGGAACTCATCCAGGTGTTCGAAAAAATCAAGCAGATGAAAAAGCACAGTGATTTTCCGGTCGTTAACCCGACAGAATCACTGACGGAAATGCAGCGGCATTTGCGGCGTGAGCCGGAGAAATTCGGATGCCTGGGCGGACACAAATATTTTTATCTGGACTGGAATTTGAATTTGTACCGATGTCATTTCTGGGAGAAGCCAATGTGCAGTATTTACGAATTTAACGACTCCAAGCTGATTCGCGATGGGTGCACACGATGCATGATCGATTGCTACCGGGATCCGAGCATTCTTCAGTTCGTTGCCATCAGCGCCAGCGATGCCTGGCATAATTTACGAAAAGGTAAAGTCCTGGCAGCGGCAAAAAACATTTTGGATTCGCGTAATCTTACCTCCTTAAAAGCGGTTTGGGAGGATCGAAAGTGGATCGGCAAGGTGTGACCGGTCTCTCAGGCCCAACCAGGCGAGCCTGATCCAGGACGTCAGAGGCGGGCAGCTTGAAGGACAGCCGTCTTGTAGCAGGCCTTATGAAGGTGGCAGGTTATCATCGCGCCGATACTGACTACGACTGCCGCCCAAAATCGATGATCGTCGCCGCCCTGGCACGTCAGCAATCGGATGAAGCTGTGCCGTTACTCATTGGCCTCATCGATCATGGCAATCAAAACACGCGCCATTGGGCTCTCGGCGCCCTGTCACGAAAAACCAGCCAGGACTTTGCCAGAGATAAGCAAGCCTGGGCCCGTTGGTGGCAAGCGCAAGGACACAAACCGATTGACCCTGAACTACTCAAACCCTGGCAACCTCCTCCCCCTAAAGACAAAAAGTGATGGGGATAGCCGCTGTTTGCAGGCCTTGTGCTGAGAGCCAGGAATGTGAAACCCAGGCTGAAGATGGGAAAGTTCCAACACCTTCGTATCCCCCGTGTAAAAACAGGAATGCCACTGTAGACTTCGCTTTGTCAACTTAGCGATTTTCCACTCACCTGCCACGAAATGTGACAAGCGTATCGCTCAAGGTGAACTCGTCCGGCGGATACCTACGTGCGGACGATTCAGAGTCGGCAGTTAATACCTGTAATGTTCGGCCTTGTAAGGACCTTCCACTGGAACGCCGATGTAATCAGCCTGTTTCTTTGTCAGTTTAGTTAGCTTAACACCGATTTTTTCCAGATGCAGCCTGGCAACTTCTTCGTCCAGTTTTTTGGGCAAACGATACACAGCCGGTTTGTAAGACTCGCGATTGCTCCAAAGATCCAGTTGAGCCAATACCTGGTTGGTGAACGAGTTTGACATGACAAAGCTGGGATGACCTTCGGCACAGCCCAGGTTTACCAGCCGGCCTTCCGCCAGCAGGTAAATGCTCTTGTCTCCAGGTAAATCATAGCGATCGACTTGCGGCTTGATGTTTACGCGCGAAACGCCTTTGGCATTATTAAGTTGATCCACTTGAATCTCGTTGTCGAAATGACCGATGTTACAAACGATTGCCTGGTCCTTCATTTTCAGAATGTGCTCCAGCGTGATGACGTCACTATTACCAGTGCAACTCACATAAATGTCAGCCTTCCCAAGTGATTCTTCAATGGTCGTGACCTGAAATCCTTCCATTGCCGCCTGCAGCGCATTAATCGGATCAATCTCTGTCACAATTACCCGGGCGCCAAAACCGCGCAGGCTATGCGCGCTTCCTTTGCCGACGTCTCCGTAACCGCACACCACTGCAGTTTTGCCGGCTATCATCACTCCAAGAGCGCGCTTCAGTCCGTCGGCCAGCGATTCGCGGCATCCATATAAATTGTCGAACTTGGATTTTGTTACGGAATCATTGACGTTGATTGCGGGCACGAGCAGTTTCCCCGCCTCCAACATCTGATATAATCGATGGACTCCAGTGGTGGTTTCTTCGCTCACACCTTTCCAGTCCTTGACCACCGTTGTGAACCAACCCGGTCGCTCCTTGGCACAACGCTTGAGGAGGTTTTTTATAACCCCTTCTTCGTGGCTGCTGCTGGCGGAATTAACCCAGTTGCTTCCCTGTTCCATCTCGTACCCCTTGTGAAGCAGCAGCGTGGCATCTCCACCATCATCCACGATGAGCTCGGGCCCTTTGCCACCCGGATGCGTCAGCGCAGCCAGCGTGTAATCCCAATATTCTTCCAGTGACTCCCCTTTAAATGCGAAGACGCTGATTCCCGCTTTAGCGATGGCCGCGGCAGCTTGATCCTGGGTGCTGAAAATGTTGCAACTTGCCCATCGCACGGATCCCCCCAATTCAACCAGGGTTTCAATTAAGACCGCGGTCTCAATGGTCATGTGAAGCGACCCGGAGATTCGCACCCCGCTAAATGGCTTCTGCGCTCCATATTTATCTCGGACCGCCATCAACCCAGGCATTTCCTGCTCAGCAACTGAAATTTCCTTTCGGCCCCATTCGGCCAGGCTGAGATCCTTTACTTTGTAGTCGGTATTGCCGCGAGACCTGCCGCTTGAGGTTGTTGTTTTCTTCCCGTTGCTTTTCGTTAAGGTTGGCATAACTGTATTGGTAAAATTGTTTTTTGTTATTATACGTTGCTCTTCAATCAGGCGCTGATTTGTGGACGGCTCGAACCACGCTGAGCCATTCGACGATCCAATAACGTGGCCGCCTTTTTTAACGTGATCGGGGAAACAACGACGGCTGATTTGCCTACCGCCTTCTTAAGAGCATCCACTTTGTTAGGCTTTTCCCAGGTTAGGTCAGGGTCGTTTTTACCGAAGTGGCCATAATTCGTTGTCTTGGAGTAAATCGGGCGAAGCAAATTGAGCTGCTTGATAATAGCCGCTGGTTTGAAGCTGAACACCTCGCACACCGCGCGCTCAATCGCCTCATCACTAACCGCGCCGCTACCGAAAGTGTTTACACAGACAGAGACCGGATCCGGATAGCCGATTGCATAGGCGAATTGTATCTCTGCGCTCGAAGCCAGGCCGGCGGCAACGATGTTCTTGGCAACATATCGGCCCATGTAGGCCGCGCTACGATCGACTTTCGAAGGATCTTTTCCTGAGAAGGCGCCGCCCCCGTGCCGCCCCATCCCACCGTAGCTATCGACAATAATCTTTCGACCGGTCAATCCTGTATCACCTTGCGGACCGCCAACAACAAAGCGTCCTGTGGGGTTGATCAAGTATTTGGTGTCCTTATTTAGAAGGTGCCGTGGTAAGGTTTTTTTGATCACTTCTTCAATGCAAAATTCTTTGATTTCCTCATGGGAAGCGCTCGCGCTATGTTGCGTAGAAATAACGACATTTACAATCGCCACAGGCTGGTCGTTTACGTATTTGACGGAAACCTGGCTCTTGGCATCAGGACGGAGCCACTTCACTTTACCCATCTTGCGAATTTTGGTGAGGTTACGGCCCAATTGGTGGGCATACATAATGGGGGCCGGCATCAACTCAGGTGTTTCATTGGTGGCATAACCAAACATCAATCCCTGATCGCCTGCGCCCTGCTCTGATGTTTCCTTTCCTTCTGCCTTCCGCGCGTCTACTCCCTGGGCAATATCCTGACTTTGGGAAGTGATAGCATTCAGGATGAGCACACGGTCAGCATGAAAGACGTCGTCATCGTGGGTGTAGCCGATTTCACGAATTGCTTCGCGAGCAATTTGGTTGAAATCGAGTTTAGCTTTGGTTGTAATCTCGCCTCCCACAACCACCAGGTTGCTTTTTGCGTAGGTCTCGCAAGCCACTCGGCTGGAAGGGTCTTGCGCCAGGCAGGCATCCAATACCGCGTCGGAAATTGTGTCGCACACTTTGTCGGGATGGCCCTCGCCAACGGACTCGGAAGAAAAGATATAATTTTTGCTCATCGGGTTAAGAATGAATTGAGGTCTAAGACATCATATTAACGTATCAGGATAAGATGATATATGTTTTTCAAAAAACGTCAACAGATAATTTGCTTCAGAATCCATAGCTGGAATGTCGCGGCGGACTGCACAAGCGTATTGAGGCGATCAAAGAGCTCCTGCTGGGTTCATCTCAACTTTATTTCCTTCACGCGCTCGACAAATGTGACAAAGCCTTCCGCCTGAGCCTTTAACCTACCCACCAACTCTTCGTCCTTCAACCGACCGTGTTGGTCGAGCAGGCCTTGTATTCCAGGCAGAAACACTCGTTCCGGAAAAATGAAGGCGTTTCGATAGCCGAAAATAGCTTGAAGCTGTTCAATTGGTCGGAGCGCTCCCCAAATACCAGCCGATAATCCGACGAAACAGACAGGACGATGAACAAAACTCTCGGGAAACTTCAACATATCGATGAAGTACTTAAGCACACCTGGAACACTGCCGTTGTATTCCGGCGTGACCACGTGCAAGCCGCTTGCCTGAAGAATACCATCAGAAAAAGGCTCAAAAGTTTTCGGTTTGGAAGCGTATGAGCTTTGCAAAAAAATCTCTGGCGGCAGGTTGGCGAGGTCGAGCACTTTTAGCGGGACCTTCATTTCCAAGTAGATTTCCTCAATCTGCCGGGCAATCAAACGGGTATTGCTTTGAGGCCGATTGGTGCCGATTAGAAGCGTCATCATGGCTGGTTATCGGTTACGGATTCAAGACCCATCTCGGCTCCTAAAAAGATCGCTTAGGCTTTTTCCGGTGCCAGTTTAAGCAACCGGTTTTTTTTCTTCTTCACTGGCCTTGCCAGCAGTGGCAGGGCTGGGTGGCAAAGGTGGCGGAGTTCCAGAAGGGCGCCGCCGGCACTTATTCTGAAACCACAACCGCCAAACCATGACCAGGGCTTCCTGCACAATATGGCCGGACATTTTGGAATGGCCTTGAAAACGGTCAGTGAAGACGATTGGCACCTCAACAACTTTGAGGCGCTGCCTCCAAAGTTTGTGCGTCATCTCGATTTGAAAACTGTATCCATTAGACTGTATTTCATCGAGTTTGATGGCCTGCAGAGCCCGGCGGCGGAAGCATTTGTAACCACCGGTAGGATCAGTGAAAGGCATGCCCGTGACCAGCTGCACATATTTGGCTGCGCTCTTGCTGAGCATCAAGCGGCTCAGGGGCCAATTGATAATTCTGATGCCGTTCAGATAGCGAGAGCCAAGCACCAGATCGTTCTCCCTTGCGGCTTCCAAAAACATCGGGATGTCGTCGGGGTTGTGTGAAAAGTCTCCGTCCAACTCAAAAACGAATTCATACCCCTGTTCCAATGCCCACTTGAAACCAGCGATGTAAGCACGCCCCAAACCGTTCTTTTCTTTCCGATGCAGGACGTGCACCGATGGAAACTGGGATGCTAATTGATCGGCGATTTTGCCCGTGCCGTCCGGCGAATTGTCATCAACGACCAGCAAGTCCACCTTGACCGGCAGCGCCAGAATTCGTTGTGTCAGCGGTGGAAGATTCTCCCGCTCGTTGAAAGTTGGCACAACGACAATGGTTCGATTCATGGAATGCAGGCCCGCAGACAAATAATCGGAGATCCGGGGTGAAAACAAGCTTGGATTTCCATCGCGCGAAGTCTTTGGATTGAGCCGTTGGAGAGATGTTTCCGACAGCTGTTCTCGACCCGGGCGCATGACTGAAATCTTCAAAATTTGCATTTTGTGCTTTTTTTGTTGCCAAAGTATCTACTGGTGTAGATACTGCGCTCATGAATCATTCCACTTCTTTGCCGACCATCCTTCAGCAAATCGCCCAAATCCAATCCATGGAGCGGGGCAAGCTCTCCGTCATCAAAGAAAGTGCTTCCGGCCCCTTTTATAAGCTTCAGGCACGCGAACATGGCAAAAACGTAACTCGCTATGTGCCGCGCGAGCAGGTTCCGGCGGTCCAGCAGGCCATCGAGGGTTATAAGCAGTTCCAAGCCCTTAGTGAACAGTATGCCGACGAGGTAGTTACTCAAACGCGAGTGGTCATCGCAGCGGGCTCTAAAAAAAAGCCCTCCCGCATCAGATCCTCCTGGCCCAAGAACAAGAAATCGAGCAACTCGTAGCCCGTTTCCAAGCTTCCACACCTGCTGGTGGCGATGTGCAAAGGCTCGAAGTGCTGGTCCGAACTGCCATGTTCAAACCGGCGACATCGCTGGTGGGCTTTCTTCTGCAGAGCGCTGCCGAGCAGATCGATACTGTCTACCAAGCCAAACCCGGAGAACAACGCAAGGGGCGGGAGTCGGTAACGGTCGATTGCATTTTCGGCTCCTTTGTTCTGGAGCGGGACTACTACTATCATGCCGGCAAAGGCATTGGACATTATCCAGCAGATGCCGCTTTGGGCATAGAAGGAGGCAAAACGCCAGCATTGCTGCGGCTGGTCTGCTTGGAAGGGGCCGATGAAGCCAGCTATCAAAAAGCTGAGGAGCACTTGCGGGAGACAGGCGGAATTAATATGTCTGCTCGACAAATCCAACGCACGGTACAGCACATTGGAGCAGCGGCGCAGCAATGGCAGGAGCGCGCTGCCACCAAGCCGCTGCCGGAATGCAAGCCGGCGCCGATCCTCTATGTGAGTGCCGATGCCACGGGCCTGCCAATGCGCAGGGAGGAACTGGAGGGCCGCAAAGGCAAGCAACCGGATGGAACGGCCAAAACGCGTTCTGTGTACCTGGGGTGCGTCTTTAGCCAGCACCACCGAGATGAAAATGGCCATCCCGTCAGAGACTACGAATCGACCACTTACGTCTCAGCCATGAAAGGCATTGAGGAGTTTGGACCGATGCTTCGGCAGGAAGCGATTCGGCGAAATATGGGACAAGCCAGCAAAACGGTTCTGCTCATGGATGGAGCTCTGGGGTTGGAAAAGATGGGCCAACTGAACTTCCCGGGCGCCACTCAGATCGTGGACTTTTGGCATGGGGCCGACCACGCTGGCAAAGTGGTTGAGGCTCTACTGGGCTGTAAAGAGCACGCTTTATATCAGAAACAGCGTAGTCGCTTTGTGCGTCGTTTACTGGGAAATGGAGTGGAAAATCTCATTAACGAAACCCGACAGCAATGCGCAGGAAAGGACAATGCGCAAAGCGTCGAGGAACAACTCAATTACTTCGTTCACAACGTCGCGCGGATGAAGTACAGAACGTTCCGGCGGCAAGGGTTGTTCATAGGCTCTGGAGTGGTTGAGGCCGGGTGCAAAACGGTCATTGGATCCCGATGCAAACAATCAGGCATGTTCTGGGGTCAACCCGGCGCAGAGAGTGTTTTGGCGCTGCGCTGCATCGGTGCCAGCCGGCGCCTGAACGCATTCTGGAAAGACCGTCTGGACACCTTGGCCGCCAAGAATGACTGCTTGGCTCTCGCTGCTTAGAAGAAATCTGTCCTGCGCCCTCTCGACCCACAGTTCCGAGTTAGGAGTTGCCTGTCTTGAGAGGCTTGTTTAGTTTTAGCACCATGCTGGGTTCGATGTTTTCCAACCTGTTTGACATCGATTACTGGCTGACCAATCCATGGCTTGTACTCATGTCGTTGTTCCAGTTGTGGATGTTCATTGATGCGGTGCGAAGGCGTGAATGGATATGGGCATTTTTCATCTGTGTCGGCCTTGGAATATCGGCCCTGTTTTATTATTTTGCCGTTTACCGAAACGGTCCCTCAGCAACGCAGGGATTTGAGTTGCCCGGGGCACAGGACCGGCGGCGTATCAAAGATTTACGGGCCAAAATTCATCACTTGGATAAAGCGCATCACCATTTCCAATTAGGTGATGTTTATTTCCATCAAGGGAAACTGCCACAAGCTGAGAGTTGCTATCGAATGTCGCTCGAGCGGGATTCTCAAGATATCGACACGCGTGCGCATCTTGGCCAATGTTTGCTGCGGCTAAAAAGACCTGCTGAGGCCCGGCCATTGCTGGAAGGTGTTATTTCCCAAAACCCGAAGCATGACTATGGGCATACGCTTATGGCTTTAGCAGAAACGCTTACTGCACTGGACGAAAAAGATGCTGCGCGACGTGTTTGGGAGCAAGTAACGGAAAATCATTCTTATCCTCGCGCAAAGGTGCAACTAGCCGAACTACACCTGGCCAGAAACCAAGCTGAGCTGGCTCGTTCCGAATTGCAGGAGGTTCTTGCTGATGATGTTCACGCCCCGGCGTTTCAAAGGAAACGTGACCGCATTTGGATTAGGCGAGCGAAAAATCTCTTAAGCAAGGTCCCTCATACTGAAGGTATCAGGGTCTAGAACAATTGGGTAATTTAAAGTGGTGGCCGAGCTAAGGTGAAAGAAATAAGTCGCCCGAATTGCCGGGAAAACCGCTCGCAAGGAGAAACATGCGACTCCAAGGTTCGGCTTGGCTTGCCATGAAACGAGAATTATCGTTGCAAGCCATGCGGCCTCTACGAGCCTTGAGTATTTACATCCTGGTCGTTTTTATAGGAGGCGCACTCATCGCACCAGGCCTCTATTGGATGGTGCAACCTCTCGAACATTGGTTTCCGCACATAGCAGGCAGCCCCTTTCACCGATACGTCAATCGGTCCCTATTGGGAATTGCCCTGATTGGATTGTGGCCCTTATTCCGCAGCTTTGGTGCAACCTCCTGGAAGGACATCGGAATCCTGCCTCCAGGGACTCATTGGAAAAGACTGGGCGTTGGTTTCGCTCTTGGATTTTTCTCTCTAGCCATTGTTGCCTTGAGCGCACTGGCGTTCGGCGCGCGAACTCTCACTTCAAATAACGTTCATACTGCCCAAAAGCTTTTCTCGGCTACCATGACCGCGATTGCTGTGGCACTACTTGAGGAGATTCTATTTCGCGGTGGAATTTTCGGGGCTTTGCGCAGAAACTTTCGCTGGGGCCCGGCCCTCGTCATGAGCAGCAGCATCTATGCTCTTGTCCACTTTCTTGGAAACCCGCGTCAAGAGGGACAAGTGATGTGGTACTCCGGTCTCGAACTGTTGCCACGAATGGCGGAAGGTTTTCTTCACTGGAAACAATTGGTGCCTGGTTTTCTTAACCTTACCTTGGCAGGGGGTCTTCTGGCCTTGGCTTTTTATCGGACGGGCAATTTATATTTTTCCATAGGACTGCACGCCGGTTGGATTTTTTGGTTAAAATCCTACGGTGCCTTCACTCGCGAGATCGCAGGGGCCAATACCTGGCTTTGGGGCAGCAGCAAACTGATCGACGGCTGGCTGGCGCTTTTGGTTTTGACGTTCAGTTTGCCGCTGGTGTTGCTCATATCGGCTCCCACACGTCCTCGAGAGGTTCCGAGCAGTTCCAATGTGGTTGCCTGAATCATGCACCCTTTTCTAAAATCCTTGGAGGGCTGGGCAAATGCCGGGCTTAGTTTCATCTACCCTGAGAATTGCCAGACTTGCCTTAAGAACAGGGCTACTCCTCACGAAGGTTTTGTCTGCGCTGAGTGCCGTGCAAAGGTCTGCTGGATCCGCCCTCCTTTTTGCCAATGCTGTGGCTTGCCGTTTGAAGGAGCAATCACTACGGAATTCGACTGCGGAAACTGCCGGGACCTGGAGCCAAATTTCGTCTGGGCCCGGGCGGCGGTCGCCTCCAGCGATGATGTGCGCGAGGTCATTCATCGTTATAAATACCAGCGAGCACTCTGGTTTGAGCCATTTCTCGCCCAACTTTTGATCGAAGCCGCCGCGCCGCAATTAGCCGGTCAGGGCTGGACGCGGGTGGTGCCTGTGCCATTGCATCCCACTCGAGAACGGGAACGGGAATTTAACCAGGCCGAACGGCTCGCCCGCCGCTTAAGCATGGCAACAGACATCCCGCTTCTGAACGGTTTGATCCAACGCAAGGTCCCTACGCGCACGCAGACTCAGCTAACGCGGCAAGAGCGACAGGCCAACGTGCGCCGGGCTTTCGCTATTGCGCGGAAACAGGAATTGCACGGAGAACGAATTGTGCTTGTTGATGATGTTCTAACCACGGGCGCGACGACCAGTGCCTGTGCGGGCGTTTTGTGCGCAGCCGGTGCCACAGAAGTTTGCGTCTGGACAGTGGCCCGTGGAATTTGATTATATTCTGGTCAAGACGTAAGATGATCCTTGTGGCAAACTTAATCTGCGCCTGCTGGCGTAGCTGCCTGCCGGGACGGCATGCGAACTCTTTTGCGCCCTGACTATGGCTTCAAGCTCCTTCACAAAGAAATCCATTGGGACTGAGCAAACTGAGCCTGGAGTTACGCCTCCGCCCAGCACCAGCAATACTACCTTTGCCAAGAAACCAAAACTCACCTCCTCGAAGTCGAAAAAACGCGAGATCCCGGAAGGCCTGTGGACCAAATGCCCGCGCTGCAGTACGATGGTTTTCGACAAAGAACTCGAGGAGAACCTTAAAATTTGCACGGCTTGCCAGTACCATTTTCCGATCAGCGCTCGCCAGCGTATTCATTCATTGACCGAGGAGGGCACTTTTGAAGAAATGGACTCTGATATGATTAGTGTGGATGTCCTCAAATTCACTGGGGCCTCTTCCTACATTTCCAAACTTAACAAGTATCAACAGACCACTGGACTGAACGACGCCGTTATCACCGGACTGGCCAAAATGGGAGAACGTCGAGTCGGGTTAGGAGTAATGGATTTCAGCTTTCTAGGTGGATCAATGGGGTCAGTAGTTGGTGAAAAATTGACTCGTTTGGTTGAAAGTGCCACCCAACAGCGCCTGCCAATAATTCTTTTCTCAACTAGCGGCGGGGCGCGTATGTATGAAGGAATGTTCAGCCTGATGCAAATGGCCAAAACTTGCGGAGCGCTGGCATATCATGCCCAATCCAGGCTGCCGTACATCAGTGTGCTCACCGACCCCACGATGGCCGGAGTAATGGCCAGCTTTGCAACTGTGGGAGATTTGATCATCGCTGAACCCGGAGCCATGATTGGATTTGCGGGTCCCCGCGTCATCAAGGACACGACTCAGGCCGAACTGCCCTCCGGTTTTCAAACTGCCGAATTCCTGCTCGACCACGGCCTGATTGACTCGATTGTGTCTCGGAAAGAGATGAAGGTGCGCTTGATTGAATATTTGAGTTATCTTAGCCCGAAAGCAAATGGAGCGGTTCCGGATGAGGTAAGGCAACCCTCATCATAACGCTCCGCCGCTGGTGTGTAACTGCGGGCCACGTGCAATAATCTTTTCACGGGCTTGCTCAATTGGAACATGACACGGCACGTCCGCCTTCGCTCCCTGAGGTTGCGCCCATAAGATTGCGTTATAGATAACGCGTTGAATAAGCGGGTTATGGTAAATGGGATAGCTTTCGTGCCCAGGGCTGAAGTAGAAAATTCGTCCACTGCCTCGAGTCCAACAATTGCCGCCACGAAAGACCTCACCTCCCTCAAACCAGGAAATAAATACCTGTTCATCAGGGGCAGGAATCCCAAACGGCTCGCCGTAACATTCTGAGTTTTCCAATTCAATAAATCGATCAATCCCCTTTGCAATAGGGTGACCCGGATTAATTACCCAGACACGTTCCCGTTCCCCGGCTTCGCGCCAACGAAGATGGCAACTTGTGCCCATCAACCGTTTGAAGGGCTTTGAGAGATGCCCTGAATGCAGCACGACCAGGCCCATCCCCTCCAGGACTCGCTGCTGCACACGCTCAGCAATAAGGTCATCCACTTCCTGATGCGCTGCGTGGCCCCACCACACCAACACGTCCGTTTGTGAAAGGACTTCCTGGGTCAAGCCATGTTCTGATTCGCGCAAAGTTGCGGTGCGCACGACCAATTCCGAATGCGCCCGCATTGCCCCCGCGAGAACAGCGTGAATTCCGTCAGGATATATACGCCCGACTTCAGCATGAGTGCGTTCATGAATGAACTCGTTCCAAATCGTGACGCGGATGGGTCCCATCTGTTATTAATTGAGCGGTCGAAGTTTGATATTCTTGAACCAGCAATCCGCCCCGTGATCCTGAAGCCCAAGGTAACCCCTGTGCGGGTGCTGTTTGTATGCGGTGTTAAACTTGTGGGGCGTCCCGTCGGGTCTTTTGTTTGGCTCTGTGAATTGATCTAAATCGATGTGATTTACTTTTTCCGAGTTCAACACCACGTCAATTAGTCCGCCATTGCAAGTCACTTCGATGTGGTTCCATTCGCCAACCGGTTTCATGGCGTTTTTGGTGGGTCGGGAGAGATCATAAATAGCGCCCGTATCATGATAATCGGCAGTCGTGCTATCCAAGAGTTGCACTTCAATGCCGTTATATCCCACATCTTTGCTTTGAACTGGTACCAGGGAAGCGGTCCGCACGAAAATTCCGCTGTTACAGCCTTTGCTAATCTTGAAATCGAGCGAAAGCACAAAGTTAGACCATTGCTGAGTATGAACCATCATATAATGGCCGCACATGTGCGGATTGATGCAGTTATCCTCAACGGGTTTGCGGCTCGGCTTGCTTGCACTAGTCATCCAACCATTGAGAGTCTGCCCATCAAAAAGCAGGAGCCACCCCTCTTTCACTTCCTTATCTGACAATTGATTATCCGCAGCTAAAGCCATCATCCCCGTTAACAGGATAATTAACGCTGCGCGAACACAACTGCTCAACCACCTCATATGAATAGTTTTGAAGTTAAAGCGACAATTGGAGGGTACAGTCATATCAGTTTTTTTTATTAAAATTTTCCCGGCTAAACAAACACACCTTTGGGAGAGCTGCAGCCGGAGGCTACTTTAAGCCGTATACACTTTTTCCTGCTTCGCATCCCACAACATGGTTTTTCGCTGCCGATAAGACTCCACCGCCATCTTGATGGCAACCATGGTTGCGCACCCCAGTTCTGCATTGCAAAAAACCGGGCAATTCCCACGCATGGCATCGATCCAGTTACCTTCCAGGTCGCGGCGAGGCTCAGCCGCGATTGAAACCTCGAGTTTATCTTCATTCCTGGCACTGAACTCCTCCTGAAAAGCGCCGTTGAAGCGCATCTTCACATCTCCACCCAGGTCCATCGTCCCGTATTTCCCAAATATTCTATCCGGTATGCCGGCGTCATTGGTCAGCGTGCTCACGAGAAAGAGGGCCCATTCCGTAGGGTAGTCGGCGGTCATTAGAAATGTGTCAGGGATATCGCGCCCATCTTTTTCGAGGTAAAGCCCGCCGCAAGCATTGACCCGGGCCGGATACTCCCCATTCGCCCCCGCCATGGCGATAAGGAGAGGAGCCAGTTTGTGATAAAGCAGATCGGTGGCAACTCCACCGTTATACGGCCAATACTTTCGGAAGCGGAAAAAGTGGTCAGGAGTCCATGGGATGTTTGGCGCAAGGTTCCATTCGTGACCCAGCCACATGTTCCAATTAATATAATCCTCACCCGATTTATCAGGTCCGGCCGAGGGGTCAATTTTCTGGTGCTCGTTGAACAGGCAAATGCGGGCATTGCGATTGTAACTGCCATGAACCCAGGTCGCTTTGCCTATCTTTCCCTTCAAAATCGCTTCGCGAGCTTTCCAATACGTATCGCTGGCAGTGGCATTGGGTCCGACTTGAAACGTTTTCTGATATCGTTTCACGGCATTACGAACCTGCAAGGCTTGCTCGACTGTGTGGGTCATTGGTTTCTCGCAATACACGTGTTTTCCAGACTCCATCGCATCGATAGAGATCTTTGCATGCCAATGATCCGGCGTCGCGATCAGCACCGCGTCGATATCTTTGCGTTCGAGCAGCTTGCGGTAATCCAAATAACCCTCTCCTTTGCAAACCTCCCGGGCGCGAGTCACTCGCCGCTGATAGACATCCGAAACAGCTGCCACACTGATGTTATCGTCACCGGAACGTTTCACTAGACTATGAACGTGGCCAGTCCCTTGACCTCCGCAACCGATCACTCCTACTCGGATTCGTTCATTGGCTCCAAAAGCACTTGAGGGAATTACACTCGCAAATGACACGGTCCCAGCAACAAAGGCCGAGCTTTTAACGAACTGCCGGCGCGATAGTAGAGTTTTATCTTGCGCAGGTCCTGGTGATTTTTGACTCATGGTTGTCCGGTAAGTTGTCTGATATCAGCAAAAAGAAGCACGAATGCAATACCGTGGGGAATTTGTGCCGAGATCATTTGGTTTAGCAAAGTTTTGTTAGTTTCCCGTGGAGTGTCGAGCAAAACTTGGAAACCTTCTTTCGCCTGGTCACCGTGTAAAAACAACTTGATTGTTGTTTATCCTGGAGCCATGGTTTGCCTGAACCGGCACGGGCGATCTTAAGGATTGTAGCGTTTGCCTACCGGTGAAGTACCCTATAAAAACCGATCACTATGAAGCGTCTACTTGTCATAAGCCTATCCGCATTCTTAACCCAGTTAGTTTTTGCGGCTGACTCAAGTCCAAAGAGTAAAATCAGCGCTGCGTCAAAACAATTGGGGGAAAAATCCAATTACAGTTGGACAAGCACTTCAAAAGAAGCTGACGGCAGCACCGGACGGCTCGGACCCATTGAAGGAAAGGCAGAAAAGGGTGGGTTGACCTATCTCAGCTTTAGTGTGAGCGATGTGCCTGTTGAAGTTTATATGAAAGGCGAGAAAGGGACGGCAAAGGCATTGGAAGGCTGGCAATCATTTGATGATATCTCCCAAACCAGCACGGCAGCCGCCGGGATTGTAAAGTTTTTACGTGCCCACAAATCGCCTGTCAGCGAGTCAGCCACCTTAGCTGATAAAGCGACTGAGCTTAAGGAATCTGATGGGATAGTTTTGGGGGACCTTAAGGAGGAAGCGGTAAAGGAGCTGCTGCTGCGAGGCGCTCGCCGCCGTGAAGGTCAGGACCCTCCCAAAATTGCCAATCCTAAAGGTTCAGTGAAATTCTGGATTAAAGAAGGTGCTTTGACCAAATATGAGCTGAACGTGCAAGGCAAAGTCACCGCTGGTGATCGTGAGACAGACGTCAATCGCACAACCACGGTTGAAATCAAGGATGCTGATGCTACCAAGCTCGAGCTGCCAGCGGATGCAAAAGAAAAGATGACGTGAGTTATTCCGTTCTGCGGGGTGGCTGGTCGAAACGTTCAATGTTACTCCGTAAGAACAAGCTTTAAGTCCACCTTTCGGCTTGTATTTGCGGCTGGCTTTTTCTGAGGCTCAGATAGTTCCAAACTGACAACTGGACGGCTTTCCCCGTTGACACAGCCTCTGCCTTTGTTATATTTCTTTTGATATAACCCCGGTCATAAAGCTATTGGCAAAAGTAAACGCTCCCGTCAAACTATGGAAAGCTGCTGTAAACCCAAAATCCCAAAATATCGCACCAGCCGTCTAGAAGGTTTTACACTGATTGAGCTACTCGTCGTCATAGCCATTATTGCTATTTTAGCTGCGATGCTTCTTCCCGCTTTGGCCAAGGCCAAGCAAAAAGCGCAAGGTATCTATTGTCTTTCCAACCAAAAGCAAATGACCTTGGCCTGGATAATGTACTCTGACGACAACGCAGGAAAGCTGGTGCCTAATCATGACGGTGGGACAACGGATTACAATTTAAGCTGGGTTCCCGGGTGGCTTGACTTCACTGTTGGCAACACCGCCAACACCAACAAGAATTATCTACTTTTGGCCAAGATCAGCCCTTACACAAAGAGCGTCGGAGTTTATAAATGCCCCGCAGACATATACCTTTGCAGGATAGGCACGGCATCGCTCCCTCGGGTCCGCAGTGTCGGTATGAACGGGTTTATAGAAGGGGGTGCCTACCCCAAGGACCACGCCGCGGACGGCTCACATTGGTTTTCAGGATGGTGGAGCTATCAAAAGATGGCGGACATTCAACACCCACCTCCTTCAATGCTCTGGGTTTTCGTGGATGAACACCCCGACAGCATCAATGATGGTTGGACCATTATGAACGTGAATGACCCCAACAACTGGACTGACTTACCTGCCAGTTACCATAATGGCGCCTGTGGTTTCGGTTTTGCCGATGGCCATGCAGAAATAAAAAAATGGCTCGAACAAAGCACAAAAGTTCGAGTAACTCAGGGCCAATACAACGGATTCCCAGCTCCAAACAGCCGCGATATTCAGTGGATAATCGAAAGGTCCTCCGCAAAAAGTAAATGACAACTGAGGAACCGTTTCGCCTTTCTTAATTATTGATTCTCTGTTCCTTCCCCTTCCTAAATGGAACTCTGTGGGTAGGCCATTCAACTGCCAGCATATATTTAAACACCGCACGCGCGCCTCAGCAATTCGCGCATGAACAGGTTTTCCGCAGCTTTTCCAGGACCATTGTTCCGCGCCTCGTCTGTTCTGCTTGTCCTCTTGTCTCTGTCCATCGGCTGGGGAATTAGGGGCAATTATGGACATGAGGCAGGTGCGATGATACCAGGCGCACTTGCTGCAATCGCCGCGTGCCTCATGTCTGGGCGCGAAGATTGGCGGCGCCGGGTGCCCTACTTCGCATTCTTCGGCGCGCTTGGTTGGGCCTTCGGAGGCTCGATTTCTTATATGCTCCCGCCTTCCTATACTGAAACCGGCCATCTGCCCACGCAAGTATATGGGTTTTTCTCGACCTTCTTCGAGGGCTTTCTCTGGGCTGGACTGGGTGGAGCAGCAACCGCATATGCCGCCGTTGAGGACAACGAAAAACTCACCGAAATTTTCCGCCCCATCCTTTGGGTATTTGGAATCTGGGCAATTCAGTACATAATCCAGGACACGCCCTTCGACTTTCAGGATAAGATTTTCAAAGCTTTCGGTGCTGACCGCTCTGGGTTTCGTCAGCGCGATCCGCTCTATTGGCTGGACAGTGAATGGCTGGAAGCCGTACTTGCTTTGATTGCTCTTGGGCTTTTTGACCTGTGGGATCGGCGCTTCAGCAAATTGGGGTATTTGTTCCTCTTCCTGCTTGGAGGAGCAATCATCGGCTGGGGGATTCAATATTTTCTCCTGACTCTGCACTGCCAGGAAGCAATTCTCTCGGCGATGGTGCACCCGCAGGGCGATCTCACTTTACTCAATCCATCGACGGGAGTCGCAAAATTCGCATCCGCGGACATGGTTACGAACTGGCCTGTTATCCTAACCCAACTCGGCCCGCAAGTCGGGGGCTTGTTAGGCGCGACTGGAGGTGCATTCCTTTACTTCTGGAAATATGGAGCATGGAGGTCGGGTTCCGCTCTGCTCGTTCGAATGGCTGTATGGAGCTTGCTCATATTTTTGATTGGGCCGGTGCTTCTCTCCAATTTACCCCTGTTTCAAAGCGTGGGTGGTTTTCGCCTTACCCCGCCTCGAGGGGACAGTTGGGCAAACATACTCGGCTGTTTCATTGGGTTATGTTTACACTTCCGGAAAACAGGTCAAAAGCCAGTCGTGTTTGCGGCGCTGCTTTCGGGCGCTCTTGGAGGCCTGGCATTAACCACCGCGCAGTTTTTTAAGGTACTCTGCTATTCGCCAGGCAATCCAAAGCTCACAAGTAATCCGGCGCTCATTCAAGCCTGGCAACATTGGCGCAGCGCCAATTGGCACAGCCTCGCGCTGGAGCAATTTGCGGGACTCCTTTATGGCCTGGCCATTGTCATCCCCATGGGCATCCTTGCCGCTCGACTTCCGCAAAGACCGGAGGAACCTCGAACTCGTCCATGGACTCAGCTCTTTGCGGTGGTATTCGTGTTTAACATCGTATCCTACCTCAACATCGTGAAGAACGTGAGGGATTGGACGGCGCCGCATCAGGTTCTAGTGAATGGCCAACAAGGTTTCTTTCGTTCCGTCGCCCAAGTGCTTCAAGCGCCATTATTTGATAGTGTCCGACTCTCTGCCTGGACCTGGTTTACACTGGTCTGGGTTCTGTTCACCGCGTGCACTATTCTGGTCCTGGTGCGTCATCGTCGGCGCGCGGTTGCTCTGCTGCCCCAAACCTGGATGGGGAAAGGACAACTGCTCTATCTCATGTTCCTTTGGTTAATTGTCATTGCAAACCTTACCAAAGCGCTGGTGGCATTTTCCGATAGCCGTATCGGGACGGAAGGCGTGGTTATGGTAAACGCCCTGCTCTGCACTGTGTTAATTCTTATCCTGACACCGCAGAAGGATGATGTTCCTGCTATACATCAGACTGATTACGGCCTATTCGTGCGCAGGACAATTTTGTTGGTGGGCGTTTTACTTGTAGGAACGATGGCCGTTTACACCAGCGGTATTCGAACCATTTATGGAGATCAATGGACTGGCTGGGGTGGAAATAATCTCCGCTTTGGGCCCAATGCTGACTGGCGAGTCAAGCCCGTCCTCAAGTCCAAGCAGCACAATTAATCATTGCTCAGAATAAATTCATAGCGGGCTACTTTGCTCGGTTATCTGAGTTGAATCAATACGTGCGAATCAGCCATATCGCGAACCCACCCGCCAACACAAAAAAGGCAACCAACAGTCCCAAACACCCACGGCGGTCTTTTTCTTTATTAAAGCTTTCCGGCGCGGTGGTTCGCAGTTCCTTTTCGAGACTTTCAACACCTTCTTTGGCGTCCTTCAAGTCTGTTCCAGCGCTTGCGCGAAAGGCCTTGATAGCTTCGATTTTGCGCCCTTGGAATATGAGCTCCTTGATGGCGTCGAGTTTGTCTTCAGGAATCGGAGATAGCACGAGGTTATTCACGCAAAAAGCTGAGTGGTTTGCAATCTTCGGAAACAGAATTGTTGTTCAACAATCATAAAAGGTGATTGCTCTAGAGAAGCCACGCGGCAACGATATAGCCGTGCGGCGGCAATGAAATGATCATGGCAAGCCATCTTCCCCCGCACACCATTGGAAAAAAACGTTCGCTCTGGCTAAAACAAGATCTATTCCGCCGTTTGAAGATGCATTCCCTAAGCATGACAGACAATGTCCTAAACAAACCATGCCTGCGCAGTTTCCCAAGGCAGGGTCGCGTCATCAGAGCAACAAACATAGGCAAGCTCCTTTTACTTGCAGTCAATTTGATTATCCTAAGCTTCCCCTGCTCTGCTGAAAACAATTCGGCCTGGAAATTCGGGGTGGCGCACGCAAACATCACTCCGAAAAAGTTTTTTTGGTTGGGCGGATTCGCCTCCCGGACCAAACCGGCGGAAGGAACGCTGGATGAGTTGAAGGTAAAGGTGGTTGCCTTGGAAGCAAATGACGGAGGGCGGTTTGTGGTTGTCACCCTCGACCTGGTGGGCATTCCTGAATGGCTTTACGACGAACTTTGCTTAGAGTTGGAACGAAAACACGGTTTGAAGCGCAGCCAGTTGCGTTTCGCGGCATCGCATACTCATTCAGGCCCAGTTCTTACCCAGGCGCTAAGCGACATTTACCCTCTGGATGATAAACAAAAGTCGCTTATCGCTGAGTATTCCCTCTGGCTCAAAAAAGTCATCCTTGCGACGGTAAGCAAAGCATTGGCCCTTCAAAGTCCCGCCACACTCTGGGCTGGAGTTGGGAAGGCAGATTTCGCCGTCAACCGGCGAGCGAACAAAGAAGGTGAGGTCCCCGAAATGAGGCGCAAAGGAGTCTCGCCGAATGGGCCCTCAGATTTTTCGGTTCCTGTTTTGGTCATCAAATTGAGGGACGGAGCTTTGAAGTGTGTGGTTTTTGGCTATGCGGCGCACACCTCAGCTCTCACAAACAATTATCTTTGGTCGGCGGATTATGCTGGGTTCGCGCAATCATCGATTGAGGCAACGCATCCAGGAGTGACAGCGATGTTTTTCCAGGGCTGTGGCAGTGATCAAAGCGCTCTTCCCCGAGGAACGGTTGCACTCTGCCGTGAAAGAGGCAACGAGTTGGCCAGTGCAGTTGAGGCCGTGCTGGAAAAACCGATGGAAGGATTGACCTCAGAATTCCGCAGCGCTTTTGCGTTTATCGAGTTGCCTTTTGGTGAACAGCCCTCCCGCAACGAGTTGGAAAAAGCTGCCCAAGGGACAGATTACCGCGCGCGCTGGGCTAAACGGTTACTGGGGGAATTGGAGCAGGGCCGTTCTTTTCCACACGGTTATAGTAGATACCCGGTGCAAATGTGGAAACTGGGAAAGGGTCAACTCTGGCTGGCACTGGGTGGAGAGGTCTGTGTGGATTACGCCTTGAGTTTCAAAAGGAGGTTTGGGAATGGACTTTGGGTTACCGGTTATGCAAACGATGTTATGGCGTACATTCCCTCGCGGCGAATTTGGGAAGAAGGTGGCTATCAGGCTGGCGCATTCGATGTGTACGGTCTGGCAGCTAATAAATGGAGCCCGGATATTGAAGACCGGATTGCGACAACCGTTGCTCAACTCGTTGAGATGGTGCGATGAAGTAGAAATTGAGATTGCTGTTTTATTTCGCGTGACACGGAGGCAACCCCGGCTATACTGAAACTTTTGCAAGACCCTATGGTCTAGCGGTTAGGACACCGCCCTTTCACGGCGGTAGCACGGGTTCGATTCCCGTTAGGGTCGCCATCTCCTCTTCTTCAAAGAGCAGACGCCGACTTTTTTAGTGGCGTTTGTTTCGATGTCGTTTGTGTCGCCAGGTATCTACGACCAGGAACAGAAAAACCACAAAACCCAAAACCAGCAAAACAACAGCTCCTGGTTTGTTCTCCCACAAGAGCTGTAGATTTTTGAAGATTTCGTAGAAATCCATTCGAAGAAATCTACATCAAATCTACTCGAAGGAATAATGAATTTGCGGCTTGGCAGTTGAACAGCCCGCCATCTGGCTATTCAACCGATGGGGCTCTAGTTTAAGGCTTATCGCGTGGCCATCATTTCCAACCGCTCGGCGCGAGGTTCAGACCCACGAGAAGAACTGTTCTCTGCTTCTTGCCCCCGGGAAGCTTCCCAAATCTCATGCTCAATCTGGGGATACTCACGATTGAGTTCTTCAACCAAAGACTTGGCCCGTTCCCTATCGAAAAGCTTTGTGCCCGTTCCCGCACGTCCATTTACCTTCGATTTCCAATGAATAACGTACATCTTGTTCATTATATCTCTTCGTATAAGTCAAAAAGGATTGATTGGAAGTGGGTTGTAACCCGAACTTTCGGCAAAAGCGCCCGGGGAGGTTAAATACTGCTCAGAATTGAAGCTTTTTTAAGCTATTTCTGAAGCAAGTCTTTGCAAGCGGCCCGAAGTTTTTGGAGATTTGCATTGGTCTTTGCTTCGATGTAACACCGAATTAAGGGCTCCGTTCCGCTCGCCCTGAAGGCGACCCATTCTCCACCAGGGAGAAGGTATTTATATCCATCAGTAGTGATGAATTTTTGAACTACAAATTTGCCTATTGTTGAAAGCCCGGAGCCGAGCTTTGCTAACAATGCCTCTTTTGTTTCCGGGCGAATGGTTACATTGATTCGGTCTGTATGGAACTCGCCGGTCACCTTTTCCAAATGCTTCAAAATTTGCCCTAGAGATTTTCGCTCTGTGGCTATCAACTCTGCCATGAGAAGGCACGCGAGGATGCCGTCCTTTTCTGGCACATGCCCTTTCACGCTTAACCCACCTGATTCTTCGCCCCCGACTATTATTGGCTCACTTTCCATTAAGGCACCGATGTATTTGAACCCCACGGGTGTTTCGTGCACTTTAACACCGAGCATTGCTGCAACCGCGTCAACCTGATGGCTGGTGGGGACAGTGCGCACCACCGCGCCGGTCCAATGGCGATTCTTTTTCAGATGATACAACGCGAGTGCAAGCACCTGATTCGGTGTTAACCAGGTTCCGTCTTTGTCCACAATCCCGAAACGATCGGCATCGCCATCGAGTCCTAATCCCGCTTGGGCTTTTCCACTACGCACAAATTGTATGACGTCGGCCATGCCTTCCGCGTTTGGTTCCGGGTGGTGCCCGCCAAAGAGCGGATCGATTTCATTATGGAACACGGTCACCTTAGCCCCGGCCTCTTTGAGCAGGCGGTCCAGGTACCCTCGGCCCGTCCCGTAGGTCAATTCGACCGCGAGCTTTAGTCTCGCTTTTCTGATTGTCGCAAAGTCTACCAGTTTGTGGAGTTGTTTGAAGTAAGCAGGTTGCGGGTTGAAAGTTTTAAAAACGTAAGTGCCGACTACGGAGCCTTTGAAGCTCCAGTTTCTGGCAACCAGACTCTCCACGTTTTTTTCTATTTGCCTGGTGACTTCCGGAGCGGCCGGAGCCCCATTGCGGGTCGAGAATTTTAGCCCCTGATATTCCGCAGGATTATGACTGGCAGTCAGGTTGATGCCACCGAGTGCTTTGCGAGAGCGTATAGTATGCGCGATCACCGGTGTCGGAGTATCGCGATCGGTCAGCAATGGTACCAGATCGTTACTTGCCAGTACTTCGGCAGCCGCCAGGCTGAACTCACGGCCGAGGAAACGAGTGTCATAGCCTACAATCACTGTGCGCGAGGCATGGTCTTGATTGCCGGCTTGTGTCTTGAGGTAATCAGCTATGGCCTGGGTTGCCAGCCGAACATTTTCAAAAGTAAAATCACGCGCAATAAGCCCGCGCCACCCAGAAGTGCCAAATTTAATCATAGGTCGCCGAAACTCCCTGGAAATAAATCGCTGCTCATGCTTTCCAATCAAAAGCTCCCTTCTTCAATGCGTACATATAACCCACGGCCAGAACCGCAAGAAAAGAAATCATCGCGCCGAAGATCATGGCCGCATTGTTTTTTAGCATTTCCTTATAAACCACCGCCCAGGGATAAAGAAAAACCACTTCGACATCAAAGAGGATGAAAAGCATCGCCACCAGGTAGAATTTTACCGAGAGCCGTGGGGTGCCCTCACCAACTGGTAACATGCCGCATTCATAGGCAGTATCCTTAATGGGCGAACGCTTCCCCTTTTTACCCGCGAGGACGGATAACCCGAGCATTCCAAAAGAAAAGATCACCGCGAGGGCACCTAGCATCAGAACCGGAAGGTATTCTCTTATTTGCGTATCCATAGCGCGAAATTGAAGAGCCGAACACGCTTTGGCAAGTGAATTGGTAAGGGAGCAGGATAACCCACTTTGACGCGGACATAAAATTCGCAGTCCATTATGTTTTGCCTGGCACTCTTGTCTTGCGCATGGTTGGTTAACTGTTTTCTTCACACCACATTTTGGATCCGCATGAGACCGGCGCATTTATTTTTGCTCTTACTGATGAACCTCTGTTGGGCTTCAGTTTATTCAGCCTACAAAATCATTGGATTGCCTGCCAGCGCTACTGTGACAATACGTTTCGGGCTGACCGCAGGAGTTCTGCTTCTGGCATGGCCGTGGTTGCCTGGAAGGTCGCCAAGGGGAACAGATTTACTGAAAACGTGCCTGATGGGGTTGTTACTTTTCGTCGTGGGGCAGCGTTTGCAGGTGTACGGGAATCAAATTGGCACGGCTGGCAATTCGGCAGTGCTGATGTCTCTTGAGCCGCTCGTCACGTCCCTGGCAGCAGCGCTCTTTCTTCGGGAACACCTCGGACCTCGCCGGCTTTTTGGGTTCGCCCTGGCCATGGCCGGTGTGGCATTGCTCAATGGCGCCTGGCGTTCTGACTTCCAGATGATCCAGTTGTCAGCAAGTCTCCTCTTTGTTTCTTCTTTTGCTTGTGAAGCAATTTACTCTGTCATGGGCAAGCCGATTATTCTGCGTGCCAGCATGATGAAAATGGTGACACTCTCATTAATAGTGGGAACTGCTGCGAATCTTGCAATTGATGGCCACGCCACATTGACGGCGGCAAAAGGGTTGCCACCCTCAGCATGGCTTCTCTTTGCATGGTTGGCATTAGTCTGCACAGCTCTTGGTTATTTTGTGTGGTTCGTAGTGATTCGGGAAGCTCCTGTGAATGTCGCAGCCTTAACTATCTTCGCGCAGACGATTTTCGGGATGGGCATTGCCGCAGTGTGGGTTGGAGAGAAGTTACAATGGGAACATTTCTGGGGGAGTTTGACTATTGTATGCGGCTTGGCTATTGGCCTTTCAGGGCAGATCCGTTCTGAAGGAACACCCTCGTAGGGCAAAGCTGGTTTAGCGCAGCCCAACTGCAGCCATTCGCTTAGCTGTTTCGTGATAGGCCTCCTCTACCCATGGCACAACTCTCGCCGGGTTGGGCGCGTATTCCAGTTCAATGGCGATCACTCCGTCCAGCTTTAATTCCTTAATCGCTTGGAGGTAAGGTGCGAATTTGACCACTCCGCGTCCAGGAGGCAAATCGCCATGCACTTTGCCATCGCAATCGCTGAGATGCACATGGATCACTTTCCCCTTCAGCTTCTTTATCTCACCTGGCCCGGCATCAGACAATACCAGGTGGCTGATATCAAGATTGGCTCGGACTCGAGGGTGCTCGCACTCGTTTACAAAACGCACCATGCTATCCACGCTGTTGAGCAGGCTCAACCGGAATGGCTCCAATTCCAAAGCAATATCGATATTCTTCTTGTCCGCAAAATCTCCCAGGCGTCGACAGCTCTCAAGAGCCCATTGCCACTGAGCTTCAGGGGGGATCACTTCGCGTTGCCAAATGTATTCCCCCAACACGAGCAATATATTCCTCGCATTCCAGGTGCGCGCCAGCTCAATAAATTTTTTTGAACGTTCCACATGAAAATCACGAATGGCTTTTTGAAAATCGATCAAGCCGAGCGCAGTAAAAGGCAATGACACGATCGGAAGACCAAGTTTTTCAGTTGTGCGCGCAACACGGCTAACTTCCATTTTTGAAATCCCGACCGCCTCCGTTGCAATATCGACGCAATCAAAACCTATCCGTGAAATATGGTTAAGGCCGGTAATGGTATCCATGCCGGTTTGGTAGAAAACGCTGTTGATTATTCCTAGTTTCATTTAGGGCTTTCTTTTCCAAGGTTATGGTGAACTCGGAGGATTTGCTTTGGGTTTGCTGGCGGTATTCACACTGACTTTATAGCCCTCGGCCTTCTTTGTCCTCACCTTCGCTCGTGAGCCGAACGGGAGTTGTCGGGTTCACAGGTAGGGGTGATCGAGGGCCCTGCGTACCTTTGCTGCCAATGCCTGAACCTTCTTTACCCACGGGGTGTATCGAGGCTAACTCGATCGATCGAAACTGGGACGCGCTCAGATATGACGCCTCCACCAGTGCCATCGTCATGAGATTATCTCGTCCGCTAATTGCCGGTTCCCCACCACTTTCGAGTGCGATTAGCAATTGTGCCATGGTGCCAATGAAAGCATCTGGAAACCAGCTTTCAGACCAAACAGGGCTCTTGAAATGTTCCTGACCTTTGGCAGCGTAGCGAATCGTCGAAGGAGTAGTGTACGGGTCTTTGCACCAACCAATGTCGCCAATGGCTAATCCGTTCAGGCCTTCAATGCGCCACTTGATATAGATGTCACCCGGGCACCCTTCTTTTGCCGGGCCTGTCCACGGATCATCGATGCCAACGCACCGAAAGCCATTGTCATATTCCAAAATGTAAGTGCAAATGCCATCCGTGTGAGGAAATTTCGTTCGGGGGTCGGGTCCAATGCTGCAATAGATTCTTTGGGGGTCCCCAAACCAATAGCGAAAAGTATCCAGATGATGAATGGACATGATACGAAGCGTTAGCCATCCAAGGTCTTTCTGCCAGTCCATCCAATGCGGAATCCCTCGCATCTCAATCGTAGCAAAGACGGGCACACCGATAGTTCCGTTTTCCAATAAAGTTTTTGCAGCTCGGACGGACTGGTCGTAGCGCATGTTTTGGTTCACGGCCAGAGTAATGCCGGCAGCCTCACAGGCGGTTACAGCTGCCGCCGCCTCGGCATAGTTCATGCCCAGCGGCTTTTGGGCAAGAATGCCTTTGACCGTTTTACGAGCACAGGCAGCCTTGATAAGGCTAAGCTGCGCATTGGGTGGTACCGCTATGTCGAGGACTTCTATGGCAGGATCATCCAGTAATTGATCATACGTATTGTATGCCTTACGGACGCCATGCTTTTTGGCCGCTTGCGAAGCATGTTGTGAATCTCGTGAAGCTATGGCTACCGGATTAAAACCGGCTTTGCGATAAGCTACCAAATGGCATTCATTGACTATGAAACCGCTTCCTAGAATGCCAATGCGCCAATCCTTCCGCGCCGGAAAAGGAGACTGAATTCTAAGTTCCATTTAGATCGCAAAAACAGCATGCGAACGGGGACCGGCAAGTGCAAGGCGGGAAGCAAAGATTGCAAACCGGGGTAAAAAGGCAGTGCCGGAAGGACAGCAAGTGGGCAGACGAAACTATTCTAAATTCTTATTTATTGCTCACTTCTTCGAAACGGGAGGCTGGCAACCAGGAGGGGAACTGGAGTGATTTCACGCCATTGCGGATCGTCAAATCTGACGACAAATTGAATTTCGGAAAGGTGCTTATCACGAGCAAAAGTGAGCGCTTGATCAGGATGGCGAAAATAATAGGCAAGGCTCAGATTATCCGTCCAAACACCCATGACACCGAAATAAAGTTTTGTTTGGACGTTTTGTAGTAGTACTTTCACAGTTGCAGTCGATTTTATGCGTTCCTGGTGGATCGCAAAAACCTTCTTACGATAGCCTGGACGCGCTGCTCCGCAACTGGATGCTGCTCCAAAGAGTACGGAGCTTCACCGGGGAATTCCTGATCAAGGTTTCGATGCCTGCCTGGGCGTGCGTCTAATCCAACAGATGTTGGAAAATGGTTACTGCAGCTCGTCGCACTTGCTCTGACTGTGTTTCCAGCAAACGATAATTGTCCAGCCATCCCGGTTTGGCTTGATTGCGCTCGCCCCACAATGTCTTGAGCACGCGCTCCGTACGCTCAATCTGTTGCACCGCGGAAGCCATCGATTCCCGGCCCTCCGGAAGATCGGAAATGCTTCCCACAAAAAAACGGCTGATCCGCTTTCGCGTGAACATAGCCTGCAACAGCATGACTACGGTCTGCTCGTACGCATACCAGCGTTGACGAAGCACTTCCTCCAGGAAACCATGGCGCAGCGCGAAAAATTCCGACCGTGGCCGCTCAGTAAATTGCCGGATTTCTTCGGCTTCAACGGGGAACCAGTTGTAAAGCAAGGCAAACGTCCCGTAGGTGTCGATCAATTGTTTCGAATTATTATGGTCTGTGGCGATTTCACCGATGCATAAATCCTGGCCTAACTCCAATATGATTTCGGGCAAATCGTGCAATCGCCCGAGCACCTCGTGTCCAACCGGTGTGCCATAATTAAAGTCTCCTGGAATCAGCCAGTACACATCGTCACTTGCTCCTTTTTCGAAAGCCGCGCCGAGTCCGGCATACCACATCTGACAGGTGTCCACACACCAGGCATCGAGGATATCTGAATACTTCGAAACAACATCTCTCATAAACTTATGAAAAGTATTGTTGCCGTTCATGGCATAGTGCGTCTTGCGATCGAGCACTGTAATTGGACGGGCGTACAAATTTTTATCTGCATCCAGCCGGGCAACTAACTCGTAAAGCGCGGTCAAGTCGGCGAAGTGTCCCTGGGGCTTGTAAGGGTAGATAATAACAGGGTGAACTTTGCCGGAAGGCGTTCTCGCGGCTCGGGTTCTTTTGGATGCGCTCGAAGCGGACTTTCGGCTTGCTATTTTAGTGCTTTTCATAAGTTTGCAAACTCCACAGAAGAAACCAAATCACTCGGGGGCCTACCTTGGCAGCCAAAAGCACGCGCGGTTTTGCGGAGGCTTGACATGAGCGTCAGCCTAATATGCTCCAAAAATGACAGCAATCGAAAAATGGGGGCTTTGAGCTATAGCCGGAACGATTCAAAAAAGAACGTGAGAAAGGAACCAGAGGATTCACTGGGCCGGTCGATCGTACACGGAGACCAACTGTCAGAGAGTGTTAATTCTTTTCACATTGGCAAGCGCAGTTAAGTCGCTTGCTCATCGTTTCCCAACGCACGACGGCCGGCTTTTTTTGCTGAATGACGCGATTTATCCGCCAGCATCCGATCCTTGGCTCGACGGCTGCGACGGCGCTTTTGCCGGCGTATCTTTTCTCGTTCAGCTTGTTCTCTCGCTACCGCGCCCGTTTTGAACCGCTCGATTTTCTCCAGCAGCAATCGTCGGGCAAAGAACCGGTTCAATCCTTGCTGACGAGTAGTCTGGCATTTAACCTGCAACCCGGTCGGACGGTGAAGCAGCATCACGCAGGTCGAGCTTTTGTTGACATTCTGACCACCATGACCTCCCGAACGAACAAACGTCTCCTGAATGTCTGATTCGGTCACCCCTAAAGCGGCCATGCGCTGCAGTAACTGGGATTCCTTTTCCGAACTCACGGATAGCACGCTCATGTGTCACCTTAACCAGGCGAAACTGATTGGGTAAGTCAATATTATCGCAGACGCTCCATTCGCCCTTGCCGCTTGCAGGACCGAGGTTACTGTGAAGCCGTGAAAGTTTTATTCATTGGGGATATCGTAGGACAACCAGGCCGGCGCGCGGTAACGGAGCTGGTACCTAAGCTGAGGCAAGAGCACGGCTTGCACGTGGTGGTCGCCAACGGTGAAAACTCTGCCGGTGGCTCAGGCATCACGCCAGGCACGGCCGATGAGATTTTCAACGCAGGGGTGGATATCATCACGAGCGGCGATCATTTATGGGACCAGAAAGAGGTGATCGAGTTGCTCGATAACGAGCCCCGGTTCGTTCGACCGCTGAATTATCCCGCGGAAACACCCGGACAGGGCAGCACCCTGTTTAATCCTCCGGACATGCCTTCAATTGGCATCATCAATCTCCAAGGGCGGACCTTCATGCAAGCGCTGGAGAATCCGTTTCATAGTGCGGTGGAAGAAGTCGAAAAACTACGGAGACGCACCAAATTGATTTTGATCGATTTTCATGCTGAAGCCACCTCCGAAAAAATTGCTCTGGCCCGAATGCTCGACGGCACAGTCAGCGCAGTTCTGGGCACCCACACCCATGTGCAGACGGCTGATGAACAAATTTTTCCGGGTGGAACTGCCTTCCTGTGCGACGCCGGCTTTACTGGACCACATGAGAGTGTCATCGGCCGGCAAATCGAACCGATTGTGCGGCGCTTTCTGACCAATATGCCGCAAAAGTTTGAGGTTGCAAAAGGCCGGATCCTTCTTCAGGGGGCAATAGTGGACATCGATGAGATCTCAGGACAAGCCAGGCGGATTGAACGAATTTCCCGGAGAATCTCATGAGCGGCAACAATTTCCCAAGACGCAACATGCGTACTACGTGATCAGATTTATGGCGTGATCAAGCCGGGCCAATACACGTTCCTTTCCTAGTATAGCTATTAAATGGTACAGACTGGGTCCGGCGGCGTTACCGCAACAGGCTAGCCGTGTGGGATGCACCAACACTCCTGGTTTTACTCCGAGTTGCTGCGCAGTAAGCTTTAAAGTGTTGCCGATCGAATCCGGTTCGAATGGTTCGAGCTTTGCCAATGCTGCACGAAGTGCTTGCAGTCTTAATTTGTTTTCTGGGGTAAACTCACGACTTACTGCATCTGGGGGATATTGAACCTGCTCGGTAAAGTAGAATCCCCCGTAGGCTGCAAGCTCGCTGAAAAGCTTTACTTTGCCTTTGCAGGTGTCCAATGCGGCCTTCACGTACTCAACGGATCTGCCATGCAAATCAAATCCAGCCCGCTCCAAAGCCTGAATCGAAAGCTCGTAGAACCGCTCATGGTTCATCTCCCGAATATATTCACCATTGAGCCAGACCAGCTTGGTCATGTCGAATCTGGCATTGTGACGTAGAATTTGAGGCAGGTCGAAAAGTTCGATAATTTCTGCAATAGGAAGCTTTTCGCGGTTTCCTTTCGGCGACCAGCCAAGCAACGCAAAGTAGTTCGTCAATGCTTCCGGAGCATAACCTTCCTCGAGATAGGTTAACAATGAAGCGCCCTGGTCACGCTTGCTCATTTTGCTTCCATCTGAATTCAGAATCAATGGGATGTGGGCGTACTTGGGAGGCTCGACACCGAATGCACGAAAAAGAGCGATATGTTTGGGAGTATTGCTCAAATGATCCTCACCACGAATCACGTGGGTGATATTCATTTCCAAGTCGTCCACTACATTGACCAAATGGAACACAGGCTGTCCATCCGAGCGCACAATGACAAAATCGGGATCCACTTGTTCGCGATCAGTCAGTTCCCTTTTCACTTCTCCGACCACGAGATCTTCTACAATGATCGGCTCGCGGACCATTTTGAATTTGATGGCACCCTCGTGTTCATAAGCCAGTCCGTGCGACAGCAAAGCCTCGACCCGGCGTTGATAATTCGCCTTGCGCTGACTTTGAAAATAGGGGCCGTACTCGCCTTTGCTGGCACCGGTGGCGTCCCCGGTGATCGGTCCCTCATCCCAATCAAGCCCAAGCCAGCGCAGGCCCTTAAGAATGACGTCAACAGCTTCCTGAGAGTTTCGCGCGACATCAGTATCCTCGATGCGGAGCACAAAAGTGCCCCCGGTGTGACGCGCGTACAGCCAATTGAACAAGGCCGTGCGAGCCCCTCCAATGTGCAGGAAGCCTGTCGGACTGGGAGCAAATCTAACCCGCGGTTTCATAGCGAAGACTCTAATAAATCCATCAATACAGTTAAAGCTATGTGTTCAGTGTGCCACTGCAAATCTATGACGGCAGACGATTGGTTTCTATGTCCAGCTTGGTCAAAACCTGGCACAACCGCTCGAGCACCGGGACAGGTACATGAACTCTTTGCGCTTGCTGTAACGGTTGAAGAAAAAGGCTTTCCAGTTCGAGCGGCAGCCCACGTTCAAAATCAATCAGTGTAGAGGCTTTGTAAGCTCCCATACTGCGGGTGCGTTCGATCTGTCTTTCGACCAACTCATCAGGAAGGAAAAGCCCTAGAGCCCGCGCGGCAGCAATAACTTCACGCATCAATTCACGGACCAGGCTTTCCCACTTCGGATCGGCCAGCAACAGATCCGTCGTCAGACAAGGACCGGAAGGCGGAAGATGCTCCAGAGACTGACCGGGGCACAAAGCATCGTAGCCGGCAGCGCTAGCAACGCCTAAACCGTTGAAGGGAATGTTCCACGCCAACTTTTCCCAATGGGCGCGCTCGAGAGTGTCGGTCACCTTGCAAGGAATCCCTGCCTGACGAAGCATGGAAGCAATGTCATGCGTCCGCGGTTCCGGAAACCGTCTATATTCTCCCAGGACTATCAGACCATGCTCTATGTGATGAATTAACCCCGGTCGGAGCCGATTCAAACAAACGAAGCACAACCCGCCCATGATCTGTTCAATCGGAAAAAGTGACGCGAGTCTTTCTTCGTTTCCCAATCCGTTTTGAAGAGTAAGCAAGGCAGTGTTTGGACCGACTAACCGAGGCAATAGTTTTGAAAACTGCTCGTTCGCTGTTGTTTTGAGCGCAACCAAAACCAAATCGCTGTGGCCAATTTGCTCAGGGACCTTGGCGCATTTGGGTTGAACGTGGAAATCTCCTTGCGGGCTGCGAATTGAAACGCCCTTGCGTCGAACCGTCTCATAATCCGAACGCAAAAGAAAATGCACCTCATGGCCGGAGCGAGCAAGCTTGCCTCCATAAAAGCTGCCAACTGCGCCACAACCGACCACGGCAATTTTCATGCAGAATGGAAAGTTATAGGCGTGCCCTAAAACAATTCTGAGACCCGCGCTCCCCGTCTCGATTTATAAAAAAAGCACCCTGACAGAATCAGGGTGCTTATGGAAGAAATGGAAATCTACTACTTGGCGCCCAGGATGGCATCTTTAGCGGCTTTTGCGACGCGAAATTTTACCACGCGCTTGGCGGCAATATTGATTTGTTCTCCAGTGGCGGGGTTGCGCCCGATGCGGGCGGCTCGATTAACCAAAACCAGTTTGCCAAGCCCGGGCAGAGTGAAGGTGTTGCGGGCATTTTTATAAGCGAGTTGACAAATACTATCAAGGATCTCAGCGGCTTGCTTTTTCGTCAGCCCGTTCTTCTCGGCGATTGCTGCGGCAACCTGGGATTTGGAGAGTGCTTTTGCCATAGTGTTTAGTGTGTTGTTGATTGTTCGTCTTAAACTTCAGTCGTTCGACTTGGGTCGTATTAAAGCGTCCCGTGCAAGTGGTGCAAGCAGAAAATGAAAAATTCTCTGAGCAAAACCGCGGATTTTCGAAGGTGAGTTATTGCTGGACTTGACATCTGCCGCCTTTCAATCAACATGACTTTAGTGGCCCTCTTCACCATTCAAAACGAGTTCCATTACGAGATCGTCCGCAAGATCTTCGAGGGCGGCATGGGTGTCGTGTATGAGGCCGAACAACTCGGCGCGCGCGGATTTGTCAAGCGCCTCGCGATCAAGGTTATTCGCCAAAATTACGCCAATCAAAAACAGTTCATCGACAATTTTATTGGAGAAGCCAAGCTGGTCGCCGACCTCATCCACACCAACATTGTTCAGACTTACCACCTGGGCGAAACGCGCGGAATTTACTTCATAGCCATGGAGCTGATTCGAGGAGTCAATCTCGAACAGTTCGCCCAACAATTAATCGACAAAAATCGAGTGCTGCCCAAAGAATTGGCCGTATTCATTGTCAGTCGAGTCGCCCGTGGACTGGCCTACGCCCATGCTAAAAGCGACAAAGACAGCAAGCCCTTGGGCATTGTGCATCGTGATGTGAGTTTCAAAAACGTCATGATCGCTTTCGAAGGCGATGTCAAGTTGACCGATTTTGGCATAGCCAAAGCCCGAGGATTCCTTGTGGATAATGAAGGCGAAGTTGTTGCAGGCAAGGCGGATTACATGAGTCCCGAGCAGGCGAATTTTCAAATCACCGATAAACGCTCGGATCTCTTTTCCGCTGGAGTAGTCCTGGCGCACTTGCTCCTGGGCCGAAATCTATTCAAAGGCGCGAGTCCGGAGGAATCACGCCAACGCATGATGAATTTGCCCATTCCTGATTTTCGCGCCTTGGACCAGCGGATTGATGAGCGGTTGAATGAAATTTTGCATCGAGTGCTGGCGCGAGACCTTGACAAACGTTATCCCAGCGGCGACGAATTGCTCTATGATTTGGAGCATTACATTTATCATTCCGGATACGGTCCGACCAACGAGACGCTGGGCAAATTTATGCGCGAGCTCTTCGGTCAATCCGCGCCGCCAGAAATTAAAAATAAGGGCGCCACTCAAATCCTCGAACGCACCGAGCGGCTTTACGTGGGAAGCTGAGAGTGCGAGTCAGGTCGCCGGATCGAAGCACTTCGTGGCATCATGAGCAACTCCGCTTCAGCACGGGTCGTCCAAATCGGCTTGATTCAAAGCCCCTGCTCCGTTGATCCGGATTCAAACCTTAATAGAACGCTCGCGTTAGCTGAAAAAGCCGCCACCCAGGGCGCCCAAATCATTTGCACTCAGGAATTGTTCCGCTCTCAGTACTTTTGCCAGGCTGAAGATCATAAATATTTTGAATTGGCAGAACCGATTCCTGGAGCAACGACTGAAGCTTTCCAAAAGATAGCCGAACGCAAGAAGGTCGTAATCATCGCCTCCTTATTCGAGAAGCGAGCCCCGGGACTTTACCACAACACGGCGATCATTATTAACGCCGATGGCGCCGTACTGGGACGGTATCGCAAAATGCATATTCCCGACGATCCGCTTTATTACGAGAAATTCTACTTTACTCCCGGCGATCTCGGCTTCCGGGCGTGGCAAACTCGCTTCGGAAAAGTGGGCGTGCTCGTTTGCTGGGACCAATGGTATCCTGAAGCTGCCCGCCTCACTGCGATGGCTGGCGCCGAAATCCTGTTTTATCCCACCGCCATCGGCTGGCACCCCTCAGAAAAGCAAGAGCACGGCCAAAGGCAGCATGACGCTTGGGAAACCATCCAACGAAGTCACGCTATAGCTAACGGCTGTTACGTGGCAGTGCCCAATCGCATAGGCCACGAGAAACTTGCAGGGGACGGCATCCAGTTCTGGGGGCAAAGTTTTGTGGCAGGAACCTCCGGTGAAATCCTGGCCAAAGCCACATCTGATCAGGAGGAGATATTAGTAGTGCCAGTAGATTTGAGCAAAGTCGATGAGACGCGAACTCATTGGCCGTTTCTAAGAGATCGCCGCGTCGATGCTTACAGTGAAATAACCAAACGATTAATCGACTGACCACACCAGGCTGGCTTTCTGGCGCTTCGTCCACTTAGAGTCATTGCAGAAATCAAAACCATACCGTGGCCGTTTGGCACCTTCACCAACAGGGCTGTTGCACCTTGGCCACGCCCGCACCTTCCAAGTGGCCCAACAACGGGCGCTCCAGCAAGGTGGCATTCTAGTCTTACGAAACGAAGACCTTGATCGAGCAAGGTGCAAACCCGAGTTTGTTTCTGCCATGCTCGAGGATTTGCATTGGTTTGGTTTTGTGTGGCAGGAAGGACCGGATTGCGGTGGCGCTTTTGGTCCGTATTGTCAAAGCGAGCGACGGACTTTTTATCTTGCTGCTTTCGAACAACTGAGAACCAGAGGTTTTGTGTATCCGTGCGGCTGTTCAAGACGTGATGTATTGCGCGCGTTGCGGGCTCCGCACGCGGGCGAGGAGGAGCCTATTTATCCTGGAACTTGCAGGCCCGCTGCTCTCCACGACAGAATGCCGCCCGACAGCAAAGCAGAGCCTGATCCCTATAAAACTTTGAATTGGCGCTTTCGAGTGCCTGATGGCGAGATAGTTTCCTTCATGGATGCTAATTTCGGCAAACGGCATTTTGAGGCCGGCAAGGATTTTGGAGATTTCATCGTCTGGCGGCACGACGATGTTCCCTCCTATCAACTGGCAGTTGTGGTTGATGATTTCGCAATGGAAATAAGTGAGGTTGTGCGTGGTGAAGATCTTTTGCTCTCAACCGCTCGTCAATTGCTGCTCTATCGTGCGCTGAGTTTGGAGCCGCCCGGTTTCTATCATTGCCCTTTGGTGACGGACGATTCAGGAGTGCGGCTGGCCAAACGTCATGACGCCCTAAGCCTGCGTGCTCTGCGAGCTGCCGGCCTTGCTGCTGCTGAATTTCAATCCTCCAGTCCAAAAAATCTTGCTTCCCCGAAACAGCCGGACCAGACTTAAAGGGGCGAGTGGAGAGATGGCTGAGTGGTTTAAAGCGCACGCCTGGAAAGCGTGAGTGGGTTTATCCCCACCGGGGGTTCGAATCCCCCTCTCTCCGCCAACCGTATTTGTTCCAAACAAAGCAAAGCTGCCTCCGTGGCAGTCTCATGCACATCCCATCGCCCGGTAAACTTTTTTCATTCTATTTACACTCGGACAGCAGATGTCCCTGCGGTCCAGCGATGCTGCAGGGATGAAAAAACGTAAAGAACTTTTCTTATCGGCGGTGCAGATCCTCCCCCCAAACGACCGATTAATACTCGAGGCGGCCCAACGTGTGCGAGAAGAAGGGCTCCCTAAGGCGCGCTGGCCATGCTTAGCCCGGTTCAGGACTTTCGGCGCCAGCTCTCAAAAATCCACACAATCTCCTCACACTAGAAGAAATCCGGTTGGACGATGCAATAAAGATTAAAAGCGTGGAATTTTGGCTGAGACTTGGTCAACCGGATCAGGCGCTCCTGGCAATAGAAGGCCTGCCCGAACAAATTCAGAAACACCCTTCAGTCATCAAGGCACGCCTGGCAATTGTCAGCATGACCTGGACTTAAAGCTCACCTGGCCGAAACCGATGAAGTATTTTGTGTCGGTTCGCATTGAAGATTACTCCTGCCGCTGATTCCATTATAAAATTGAAACTCAACAATCATTAGCGGGATCAATCGGAATTTATTTTCCCGAGCCTCCACTGGCTACGGTGCTAATCTGAGCTGGCGGGTCTTCCCCTCGTCTCATTTGGAATGGAGCACTTTTAACGATGGCAAAAATTAAAGCTGAGAATTTATAATCCCCTTTCACAACAGATTTGCTGATCTCCTGAACAGCGCATTTATCATAATATTCGAGCCCACGTCCTAAAGCGTAAACCAAGAGCTTTTCGGAAAGGCATCGAACAAAATCCTCTCTCTTTTGCGACAGCAGCAACGTTTTTAGCTCGCCAGGTCCGTTGAAGGATTCGCCGGTGGTGAGTTTGCCCGACGAATCAATGGCAAACTCCTGTTCCTTGTCTCGCCAGGCGCCAATGGCATCAAAGTTTTCGAACCCGAACCCGATAGGATCCATCCGCGCGTGGCAGGAGGCGCAGTTAGGATTGGAACGGTGTTGCTCCATTCTCTGGCGAAGCGAGCCGGTGAGGGCCTCTTTACCCTCCTTAAGTTCAGGCACATCAGGTGGGGGCGGCGGCGGGGGCGCTCCCAAAATGTTTTCCAGAACCCATTTGCCGCGTTTGACTGGTGAGGTGCGTGTAGGGTTTGAAGTAATCGTCAAGATGCTCGCTTGAGAGAGCAAGCCACTACGGTGAGTTCCTTTTAAGCTGACGCGCCGAAAACTTTCACCTTTAATACCCTCGAGTCCATAAAGTTTAGCCAAACTCTCGTTTACAAAACTGTAATCAGCCTCGAGCAAATCAAGTATGCTGCGGTTTTCCAGCCAAATAGATTCAAAAAACATTTCGGTTTCTTTTTCCATAGCGGCCCGCAAATTATCATTGAAAGCAGGAAACTGTTTCCGGTCAGGCATGGCTAACTTTAGATTCCGGAGCTGCAACCATTGACCAGCAAAATTCTCAACCAAGGCATGGCTTTTCTTGCTATTGAGCATGCGTTTGACTTGAGCTTCCAGATTTTTACGGAGGGATCGGCGCGCGGCCAGTGTCGTCAACTCTTCATCGGGCATCGAACTCCAGAGAAAATACGAAAGACGGGAAGCGAGTGCGTACTCATCTATTTTGTGGATCTCCCGGACATTGTCCGGTTCTGGTTGCACATCGCCTCTGAACAGGAATTGGGGAGAGATCAACACAGCTTCGAGAATCAGTTTGATTGAGTGATCAAAAGGTTCACCCGGGGCATCGAGGCTTTTGTACAATTCCAAAAATCGTTGCTGTTCGTTTGCGGTGACAGGTCGCCGAAAAGCCCGGCTTGCAAAACCCGAAATAATCTGACGCGCACGTACCAGCTTGGGCGCTCGAACTTCTCCGGGTTCCATTAAGCTGCGGTACGCGGCACTGTACTCACCTGCGCTCGCGTCGTTAGTGGCCTTCTGAAAGACCGAATTCATTATGTGTTCAGCCGCAGTAAGATACTTTTCCATGAGAAGGGGCGAAACCGAAAGTACATCGCCATTGTTATCAAACCCATAGCCCGAATCGTCGGCGGGGAAATCGGAGGCCGGCTGAAAATCGACGCCTAATAGATCACGAATTGTCGTGTTATATTCAGCACGGTTGAGACGCCTAATCGTAACACGGCCAGGATCGGGATGTCGGCAGTCGCATGCAAAGAACGAAGCCGTCAGCCAGTTTGTAAGTGCTTCGGACTGAGCAAGCGTTGGCTGGGGCTTGTTTTGGGGAGGCATTTCATGGGATTGAAGTTTGGAAAACATTTTTTCGAACACAGGCCGGTCACGAAGGGCAAGGCTTTGGTTTGTATAAATGCGAAGGTCCAGACCTCCCTTTTTTTTCTCGCCATGACAACCACTGCAGTACTCGTCTAGAACGGGTTTTACATCTCGCGTGAAGTCAATTTTAGTTTTTGTCCTGGAATACCGAGAATCTGTTCGAGAGGAAGCGGCGGCGAAAGCCAGGCTTCCGCTTAGAGCACCGATCAGCATACAGAGCAACACAGCGCCGCAATATCTCATAAGACTATATCAAAATACAGTAATTGAGTTATGCAGCAAGATGGTAAGCCAGTCATTCGAAAGAGCCGGCTCGGCTATCATGGGGAGAATAACCCGTACTCCTTGCCTATTTGAAGGGCGAACACAAAGTTCGGCTATCGCCGTGAACAATCTCACCAATGAATGCAAAGCCGCAAGGACCCTAACTCAAACCAGCCCCTAATTTTCGCTTAGTGCGCTGAATTCAGCGACTTTTTTATCGCTGAGATGACCTTGCGCTGAACTGAAAGCGGCTTGCCTGTGACGCGCGCGCCCGCGGCAGCGGGATGGCCCCCACCACCAAATTGAGCTGCTATCTCATTCACATTCACGTGTTCGCTTTTAGACCGCAAGCTGATACGAGTTAGCTCCGGTTCTATCTCTTCAAAAACACAAGCCACTACCACGGGAGCAATGGCACGAATATGGTCGATCAAACCTTCAGAGTCGCTGCTTTCAGCACCGGTCCGAGCGTAATCAGCCTTTTTGAGCCAGAAATACGCTATTTTGTTTTGGTGTGTCAGCCGGAAGTGACTATAAAGATGGCGAAGCAAGCGGGCCCTGGACAGCGGATACGATTGATAGACCTCATCACAGATTTTGGCCAGATCCGCCCCCCGGCGGACTAGTTCGCCCGCAACATTGTAGGTCGCCGGAAGAGTGGTGGCATATTGAAACGACCCGGTGTCTGTCGAAACGGCAGTAAACAGGCAGTCTGCAATTTGTTTTGAAATCGGCCATTTTGCCGCCGTTAACAAGCGAAAGACCAACTCCCCACTGGAAGGTTCCCGAGGTGAGACCCAATTGATATCTCCATAGCGGGTATTGCTCTCATGATGATCAATGTTGATTAGAAGCTTTCGTTGCGCTACGAGAGGCCCAACCTTGCCGAGCCGGTCGAAGCTCGCTGCATCGGTGGCAATCACACAATCGAATTTTACCCCCATTTTCGGCTTTTGAAATAGATGTTCCGGATCGAGGAATACGTATTTTTGTGGAAGCTCATCCTCATTCCAGCAGACAACTTTTTTCCCTTCGGCTCGCAACGCCAGAGTGAGCCCCAGTTGCGAGCCCACGCAATCGCCATCGGGCCTAATGTGACCGGTCACGCAAATGGTACGGCTCTCACGAATGGCTTCCAGAATGCGATCGACAATTTTAAGATGAGATTTCATCAAAGTTGAACACCAAACAAAAGAACGTTGGAAGGCAGCCTTTCAATAGCGTTTCAATCCTGAGAATCCGATTTTTCCGGATTCTCCTCCGAAGTCTTATCGAGTTCTTCAATGATTTGAAGCACGCGATTACCGCGCAGAACTGAATCATCCATCAAAAATTTAAGTGTAGGGGTATATTTTAAAACTACGGCGCGTGCAACCAGGTTCTGTATACGTTTGCGATGGCGCACAAGCAAAACAAAGCCGCGTTTTTGCTGTTCCGCGTTGCCGAAAATGCTGATAAATACCAAGGCTGAGTGCAGATCACCGGCGACATCGACATCGTTGACGGTTATCAAACCTGCTTCTGTCACTGGAAATTCACGACGGATCACCTCGCCAATTTCGCGCTTAAGTAATTCGCGCACGCGTTGCATTCGCAAAGAGGCCATAGAACAAAATTGGGGCGTCAAAAGCAGCGGCCCGAGGTCTCAACAGGAGCGAGGCGTGCGATGTATATGGTTTGCAATTTCGTTTGTGCGATACATCGCACTTCAAAGTGGCTTATAACTTTTGTGCCACTTTTTCCATAGTGTAACATTCAATGGCATCGCCTACTTGAAATTCACTGAAACCTTCAATGCGAATGCCGCATTCCATACCTGAACGCACTTCATTCACCTCGTCTTGAAACCTGCGGAGTGACTGTGTCAATCCCTCGTAAATGACTTCCTTGCGGCGGCGCACCCGAACCTTGCCTTTGACAATTCGGCCCATGGAAACCATGCACCCAGCAACAGGGGCACCCTTGGAAAGCTCAAAAATTTTCCGAACTTCAGCCGATCCAATTACGGTGTCTTTAAGGATTGGATCCAGCAACCCCGACATACCCTCCTTAACCTGGTCGATCAGTTCGTATATAATGGCGTAGAGCTTAATCTGGACACCTTCGTGTTTCGCTTTGTCTGCCACTCCACTGTCCACCCGGGTATGAAATCCAAGAATCACGGCATCGGACGCTGACGCTAAAGCGACATCTGACTCGGTGATAGTTCCCACAGCACTGTGAATGATTTCGAGAGAGACTTTCTCCGACTCGATTTTTTTCAACGCCTCAACAATTGCCTCAACTGAACCCTGCGTGTCAGCCTTGACCACCAGCTTTAGAACTTTGTTGGTCGTAGATTGGAGCTGGGCAAAAAGATTTTCGAGTGTGATTTTCGCGCGAGCTTCCTGGCCCATCGCCTTTGCTTCCTGCTCCCGCTGGCTGGCATGTTCCCGGGCTGCCTTTTCGTCTTCTACTACGCTAAATTCCAAGCCGGCTTCCGGCACTCCGTTCAACCCGAGAACCTTCACGGCCACAGACGGCCCGGCTTCTTTAAGGCGTTTGCCTTCCTCATTTATTAAAGCCCGAACACGGCCATAGTACTGTCCACAGATAATAACGTCCCCAAGCCTCAAGGTCCCTTTGCGCACCAGAACTGTTGCGGTAGGTCCGCCAGGTTCCAAGCCGGATTCGATAACGTTTCCCTTTGCTCGACGGTTCGGATTGGCTTTGAGTTCGAGAAGATCCGCCTGGAGCAAAACCATCTCGATTAGTTTATCGACGCCGCTTTTGGTGAGTGCGGAAACATCCACGTAAATGGTGTCACCACCCCAATCATCTGGCACCAGCCCTTTGTCCTGCAGTTGCTGGCGGACTTTGAGAGAATTGGCATTGGGATGATCAATCTTATTGACCGCAACAAGGATCGGGACTTTGGCGGCCCGCGCATGATTAAGCGCTTCGAGAGTTTGGGGCATGACCCCATCGTTTGCCGCAACTACCAGTACAACCAAATCTGTTACGTTAGCTCCCCTGGCGCGCATAGAACTAAATGCCGCATGGCCCGGGGTATCGAGGAAGGTAATCTGTGCCAGCTCCTTTTTTCGCTCAGGATGGGGAAAAGAAATGGTATAAGCACCAATATGCTGGGTGATACCGCCAGCTTCTCCAGCTGCTACGTTGGATTTGCGTATTCCATCCAACAAGGTGGTTTTTCCATGGTCGACATGGCCCATGATAGTAACTACCGGAGCGCGCAAAACCAAATGCTCAGGCTTATCTTCCACGTCCAGTTCGAGCTTGCGCGTAGGCGCATGGACCAATCCGCTGCCGCGTTCACGTTTTTCCAGCTCAAAACGATATCCGTACTTGGCGCAGATCCTTTGAGCAATCGTTTCATCGATGGCTTGGTTGACATTTGCAAAAACACCAAGCTCCATCAAATCCGCAATAATCTTGAAGGGTTTTTGTTTTAATTGTTCCGCGAGCTCTCGTACGACGATCGGGGGTTTGATTGAAATGACCTTCGCGTCTGCCGGCAATGCAATTTTGGCCGTTCCCGGAGCGTCACCCGGCTTGGGGCTCGTAACGGGCTTCGGCGGCAACTTAGCTCCTGTAAGGGGAGGGCCGGAAGGCGCAACCGGGGCCCCTCGCACCCCTCGTATGTCCCCGCGTTTATTGAATTCGGTTCGCCGAGAATCAACCGGTCTCTGCGGCAATTTGGAAGGAGCGGGTTTTTCAACCGGTTTGGGAGTGGGTTTTTGTGGAAGTTGAATAAACCCAACTTTGTCCCCCACCTTGGGCCCAGCCGGAACATTGGGCGGCGTTTCTTTGGCCATGACTTCAGCGGGCGGAGTCAGGACGGGATCTTCGAAACTTGGAGGAGCTGATTCAAGAGACTCCGCAGCCACCGCGTCCGTAGAACTCGCCTCCTCGGGCGGTTCAAGCAATGCCGTAGAAGTTGTGGTTTCGGAGTTTGGCACGATTTCGGTTTGCGCAGCAGGAGGAGGTGGCGGCGGCGGCGGGGCCGTTACCAATCGGATGGGTTCAGGGACAGATACCGGCACAGGCGGTGGAGCAGGAACTGTGGCTGGACCAGCATGGTTTGGGTAAGCTTGGATGAGCTGCTGCTCAAGATATTCAGCGGTGATCTTATCGAGGGAACTTGAAGCAACTCGAGCGGCTGCAATGCCCAGCTCTTTCGCCTTGGAGAGAACCTCTTTGTTCTCCAAACCGAGCTTTTTTGAAATATCGTAAATTCGAACGGGCATAATTCTCTAACGAAACGGGCCTGCTTGGGCACAGAGCCATCATAACCTAAACCCTAACACGCAAAACTGCTTTTTCCAATGGCATAACGCCAAAATCACTTAACCACTTACTGGGGCCTCACCCACTTTAAAAGTACGTCGTGAGGCTTCGGAACGGGCAGCATCCAGGATCATCTCTGCTTGTTCTGCCACTTGGGGAATCCCAGACAAATCACTCACATCAGCTTGCAGCAAGTCTTCTAAGCGGGTCAACCCATGATGCACCAGCGCGTCAGCTTGCTCACGTGAAATGCCAGGAATTGCCGCTAAAGACTCAACCGCTTCGGCCACCTTCTGTTCAAAACCTTTCGTAACCACGACTTCTGGTTCGATGTCGACCTGCCAGCCTGTAAGCTTTGAGGTCAAACGAGCATTTTGACCACGCTTGCCAATGGCCAGGGAGAGTTGGTCCTCGCTTACAGTAATCTTCACCCGTTTGGCAGCTTCATTGATCTCAAAAGCTTTTAGCTTTGCCGGAGCAAGAGCATTGGTAATAAAAGTCCTGACATTTGGATCCCAACGAATGATGTCAACCTTCTCGTTATTCAGTTCGCGTACGATATTTTTGACACGTTGTCCGCGCAAACCAACGCACGCCCCGACCGGATCCACCTTTTCGTCCCGCGTCCAAACTGCGAGCTTAGTGCGAAACCCTGGTTCACGAGCGATGCCTTTAATTTCAATCGTGCTATCGTTGATCTCGGAAACCTCCAACTGGAACAGTTTGATAACGAAACGGGGGTCAGCCCGGGACAAGATAATCTCCGGCCCATGAGGACCTTGCTCGACCGCCTTTACATAACACCGAATCCGCTCCCCCACTTGATACTCCTCCGTCGGGACTCGTTCTCGGTTGGGCAAGAGCGCCTCGTACTTTACTAAATCCACAATAACGTCGGAACGTTCAAATCGGCGCACAGTCCCACTGATGATATCACCGACTCGATCCTTGAATTCTGTAAAAATAAGCTGCTTTTCAGCTCGCCGGATATGTTGCATCAGAGCCTGTTTAGCATACTGGGCGGCAATACGCCCGAAGCCCACCGGCGTAACTTCAATTTCAAATTCCTCGCCTACCTGCGCATCCGGTTTGACGCGCCGCGCATCAAAGACTGAAATCTGGTCATGCTTTGATATCACCTTTTCGGAAACCATCAGCTTCGCAAAAGCACGTATGTCACCGTTTTTCGGGTCAATAACCACGCGTAGTTCACGAGCTGGTCCAACTGCTTTCTTGGCCGCCGACAAAAGGGCTTCATGTACAGCACCGACCAGGACATCACGATTGATGCCTTTCTCCCGCTCCCAGAATTCCAAGACTGCCAAAAAGTCGGCGTTCATACTCTTGTCGGCAAACGTTGCTGGAGAACAAAAAAGTCGGCAGATTTGGGTCTTCCGACTTTGGCGAACTCAACCAGCAATGTACCGTTCTGGGATAATTTAGGGTTTTGACCATGGACAGTCAAGCGGCAAAATGGTTGAGCTCGCTGAGTATAGGGGTCGTTTAGGGCTAGGGTGCAAAACGAAAAGGATGTGCCTATTCCAGTTCTTACCAAACTACGTTCACGTTCTCAATAGTTCCACTTATAGTAGACTTGATAAACATCTACGCGACCCCCAGGGAAGTAGTCGTTTGGCCCAAAAAGGAAAGTCTTGGTTTGGCGATCATATGTAATGACACCCGGTTGAGCAGGTTGGTTTGGATCGTAAGTAACGAATTCCGTGTAATTGGGATTCTTCTTTGCACCGTAAATAACTACAGCATGATTTATCGTTAATCGTGGAAATCTGACAAGGTGAACCACGATTGGTGAGTTTCTGGCGAGTTCCCTCAAAAGCTCTTGGGACGTCCTTTCCTGATGATCGCGACTAAAAGGGAACACCATTCGCCAATGGCCACGTTGAACATAACTTTGCCAAGCCCCTCCACATTCGCCTTTTAACAAAAGTTCATGGGCCTGGCTGAAGGAGCGCAAATCGGCAAAACCGGGAATGATGATTTTATTTTCTTCAGGCAAACTTGCGCGAGGGCTGGCAGTTACTACTTTGCGGATAAGACGCCGGTAGGTGGCATCATCGACAGCAGGTTTGCTTGGGTCGAAACGAGCGTTGTTGTAGAACTGCCGAGTGGATCGGGCGACAACGAAGCAATGTTGATAGTAAGATGGCCTGGGTTTGCGATGATAGGTGGTCCAATGTCCCTGGCTATCATATTCATAGGCCCAAACTAATTCGTTGGCAAAGTTGAACGTGTCCTTTTTGAAATCGAACGTTCGGTCCGAGTTAATCTCCTGTCGAGAAGTGGCGCAACCTGCCAGGAGCAAGGCTCCAAGGGCCAAACTGCACACCGCAGGACTTAGCAGAGTCCCACACACTTCCGAGCAAGACTTACCCCAGACTTTGACCGCTCGGCATCCGGCCAATATTATGCGCATCATAAAGCAAATCAGCATGATCCTGCTTGCGAGAAAGCTTATCTGCGCCCAACCTAACTGACAATGTTGTACGAGCGTTGGCGACAAGTCGCACTGGCGTCGGACGCGCGAAAAGCGTTGCGCGACCTGAGTTCGGGTGACTCTTGGACTTTCAAAGAGCTTGCGGCCAGGATTGAAAATGAAAACCTCACCCAGGAATCGATCGTATACCCCCAAGGTAATTCTGCCGGATTTATCTTTGCAGTGCTGCGAGCATGGCGGGCCAATCAAGTAGTTTGTCCCTTGGAATCGTGTCAGGCAGTTTCTTTGATTCCAAGCGGAGTGCCTCCTGAAGTCAAGCACCTGAAAACAACCTCGGCTACAACAGGCGCGCCACGATTAGTCGCCTTCAAACCCGAACAATTACTCGCTGATTCCGAAAACATAGTCACTACCATGGGCTTAAATGCCTCTTGGCCGAACCTGGGTGTAATTTCCTTAGCGCATTCCTATGGTTTTTCGAATCTGGTTTTGCCTTTGCTCTTACATGGAATCCCGCTTGTTTTGGTGGGATCCAGCCTCCCGGAAGCCCTACGCCGAGCAGCTGCGTCGGAACAGGCAGTCACATTGGCCGGGGTGCCTGCGCTTTGGGGCCAATGGCATGAAGCCAATGCTATTCCAGAAAACGTCAGGATTGCCATTTCTGCCGGGGCGTCTTTACCGCTTAAGCTGGAGCAGAACGTATTTGGGAGTCGCGGCCTGAAAATTCATAACTTCTATGGCAGCAGCGAATGCGGAGGCATTGCTTATGATGCCAGCAATGAACCACGGACTGATAACTCCTGCGCGGGCGCGCCATTAGCGAACGTGCATGTTACGATTGACGACAGAGGCTGCCTCGAAGTTCGCAGTCGAGCTGTCGGTGAAACGTATTGGCCCAACCCGCATTCAAACCTGGAAAAAGGCATTTTTCGAACCAGCGATTTGGCCGAGATCTCCAGCGGGTTGGTCTATCTTTCCGGCCGAGCCTCCGACCAGATCAACGTAGCTGGACGAAAGGTTTTACCTGAGACGATAGAAGAAGTCCTTGCCTCACATCCCGACGTCCGGGAATGCGTGGCGTTTGGGATACCGAGTTTCGGCGATGAGCGGGGCGAAACGATCGTGGCGTGTCTGTCAGTCAAATCGAACGCTAGCGGAGATGTTTTGAAGCAATATTTGCTGGGCCAACTGCCTTCATGGCAAGTTCCACGCAGATGGTGGTTTGTCGATTCGCTCGAAGCAAACTCACGAGGAAAAATTTCGCGCTCGGAGTGGCGCAAGCGTTATCTTAAGAAGGCAACCGAGGAGACAAAGGATTAAGGCAGGCCGGTTCCTGAATGGCCGCTTAAAGTTAGTTCCGCTTGCAAGACCAATTCGCCGTTAATTGAAGCGCTGCCCTGGGCCTGAACCAGATTTCCCAGCCGAGCGGTTATTCGTGCTTTCAACAGAATAATTTGGCCAGGTCTGGCAGAGCCATGAATTTTTACAGCCCGAATGGCGGTGAGTTTAAGCCCGTCCAATGGTTTGATTAAAGGATCCGATTGGCAAACAACTCCAGCGAGTTGCGCCACAGCCTCCACCAACAATACTCCTGGAAACAAGGGCTGCCCTGGAAAATGACCTTTTAAAAACGGTTCATCTCCGCGGACTTCGTATTCTCCCACGCCATTTTGGCCGGGCTCAAGGCTCAGCAACCGATCCACAAAACGAAACTCTGGACCATGCGGCAGCCGCTGGAGAGCTTGGGTTAGAACCTCTGGTATCGAGGAGGAGGATGCATCCTGGCAAAAAGGAATGGGATCCTTCATCAACTGCGTCCTCGGGGCGCACCTTTGCGAGACCCGGGTTGTTTCAGAGGTTCGATAATTTTATAATCATCGGGAATGTGTGGTGCGAATAACTTCTCATCAATTTTCGGGTTCAATTGTCCATTGGTGAAATCATTGCGCATAGTTGAGCCGTCGGCGAACTCCAATTCGGTTGCTCGCAACATGAAACTCTGCGTGTCAAAAATAATTTTGATTTGAGGCATCATTTTTCTAGCCGCGGCGGACTTGGGCTGAAGAACAAGCTCGCAAGTATCATTTGTGACCTGTTGTGAGACAATTTTTAAGCGAGATTCCATTTCTGCCTGGCTGCGAGGAAACCCGGCTTCCAGCAGAGCGAGCGCGTCTCTCCAGGGACCGGGTTGATCCCCAGTCAGAGGATACCGTTCAACTCGCTTGAGACGCGGGTATAAAACCAGCATCTCATCGGGAGCCCGCACAGCGATTGTCTGTGCCGGTTGACCAAGTTCCCAATGAAAGCGATTGGGCGCAGCAAAAAACACCTGGCCAGTGGCCATCAGAGGTTGAGTAAGCGACTTGAAGGTCCGTGTTTGAATAAAGTCTGCCGACCAGGTTTGAATTTTAGGCTGGACGCTCAACCATGAATTTACCAATGAGTTTGCATCCGCTGCAAGCAGCGAAACAGTGCCCGACTCGAGGCAAAGCACCGACAAGAGCAATAGCAAAGGTCCTGCCCAACCAATTTTTCTTGCACATAACTGCTCGGGAGCAAGTTTCACTTGGCTTGGATATCTCAGCATCATCATCTCTATCCATAAGCGTTTTCTTAATTTGCGCAACAGCGATGATTAGGAAGAAGGCCAGATCGGGACAAAGTGATACCATTGGTCAAGATGATTGCGGATCACGGGTTCAAAGACGGTCATGATTTTCTGTGTGAGTTGCTGGCGAGCAGCCCGATCGCGCAGCGCGGCGCGGTCATATCTAACAGCCGGCAGAACATGAGCGGCATAGGTATTATTTGTGCGAGGCAAATAAACCGGCAACAAAACACACCCAGAGGCGCGCGCAAGTTCGGCGGCCGCCACCGAGGCGGCAAACGGCCTTCCAAAAAGTTCTACTTTGACTGCCGTTGCTGGGGGTGGGCGATCCATCAGCAACGCAACCGTGGCACCTCCTTCCAGGCGTTTTATGATTTCCAGAAACGCGAAGGGATCTTCACCGATCACGAGAGTTTCGATGTTCCAGCGCGCACGCGATTGCTGCCGCAGCCTGGTAAAGTCTACCGTTGGTTCTGCCATCGTGATTACCTGCAAAGATACTCCACTGCGCGCCAGCCAGGGAGCGCCAAACTCCCAGTTACCAAGATGCGGAGTGAGCAGTAGCACGCCACTTTTTTGGTTTAGCGCCGATGAAAAGTGTTCCCACCCAGTGGATTTGCCAAAGAGACTCTCTATAGGCAGACCAGCTTCGTAACGCCACAAATCGATTACCTTAAGAGCCATGTTCTGAAAAAGACGGCGCGCAGTTCGTTTGGCGCACCCACGATCTTCCACGACCCCTGGCCGAAGATTTGCGATGGTGATTTCCCTTCGATGTTTGGCAATATGCCAATAAAGAACCGCCACCGCCCGACACAAACCAGCACAAAGCTGAGGGGGCAGCACCTTCACAAGCGACAGCCCCAAACGCCAAAGTTCCATTCTGTACAAAGACGAGGGCCGGGAGGGCGAAGAAGCGTCGGCTATTATGTTGAGATTACGGGAACCTTGCACGTTATCGAACTCCTTTTTGCGCGCGTCGTTGGCTTACGTGCCACCAGATCGGCAGCAAAAAAATAGAAATCATCATATTGAAAGCAATGCCAACCGCGCAAATCCGTCCCAGGCTCCCCATACCTGCATTGGTTGAAAAAGCAAGCGACCCGAAACCAGCGCAAGCTGTACCACCACAAAGCAGGAGGGCGCGGCCGACAGAATGATAAGCAAGTTGTAAATCTCCATGGTATCGCCGCAAAGCCAGTTGCATGAAAATGCTGTAATCAACACCGGTCCCCAAAATGAGCGGAAGTGCCATTAAATTGAGCAGATTCCAGGACCAACCGAACAGACGCATCGCTGTGAGCAGGCAGAAAGCGCTCAAGGCGAGCACCGCCAGGCTGAGCAAGACTTCGACAGCGCGCCTAAAGGCGAGCAAAAGTGATATAAAAACCAGCCCAACCATTGGCGTAAGGACGAACCACATGTTGGCTTTGACTCGGGCAAAAATTGCATTGCCGAGAAGTTCCCAGCCTGAAATCCACACATTTGCTCGAGGCAATTCCGATTGTAAGGCAGCAAAATGTCTCTCCCCCCCTGCCCCGCTGATGGACTCCGGGTTTATCAAGCCGAGTGCAAAAAAATTAGTAGGCGAGCGGGCGGTGGCCTTTTCAAAAATCCATTGTACTAAGTTATTGGAGGGCCAAAAAACCCCATTCGCTTGACCCGCCCTCTGCCAGGCATCCAGGATTTGACCGGTAAGCGCCAGCGCCTTGTCTGAAAATATATTGCTAGCGGCGGTTTGCTTAAAGAGTTCGCGTTGGGAAACCAGTGCCATGGCAGCAGCGCGATTTGCCGCCTGCGATTCAGGCCGAGGCCATAGCGCGGTGGGGAGTGTAAAGCCAACAACCGTGTTATTGGAAACTGCTTTAGAAAGCGCATTTTGCACTGCATCCAGTTCCTGGGCCACCTCACTTTCAGTTCGGCCGCCAATGATAACCCATAGAGGTTCCCGGTTCTGGTTCAGCTCTTTCTTGATTTCATCCATTGCACCGTAGGCTGGACTATTGCGGGGACGCAATGCATTTGCGGTAGGATCGACTGAAGGCAGCCCACCCGCTAAAACGATCATGCTAATGAATGCAACGCTAAGCGATAGTCCGAGAACCAGTCGAATTTTTACGCGTCCGGGTTGAGAACCGGGGGACACATTCTTCGAACTGACACTCGCATTCACCTCAGCTCTCTTGCCCAGGGCTGGACTTGGATCGTTTCTGTTTTGGATGAAAGGGCGATGCCTTCGTTCGGGAAAAAGCGGCGGCAGATATTCAAAAATCATGACGCAAGCCGCCAAAGCCACACCCAAACCCACGAGACTGCCAAGTTGCCCAAGCCCAGGCAAACCTCCGAAATTGAGAACCAGAAACGCTGCGATGGTTGTGATCGCAGCCCAGAAGATGCTCGGGGCAATCGCGCTGCGAATTTGCGGAATGCTCAAGTCTGGATGAGCCAAGGCCTCTTGATAATGGACTACAGCATAGTCAACCGCGAGGCCCAGCAAAATTGCCGCAAAACCCATGCTAACCACATTAATTGCGCCAAAAATGAGACCTCCCAATGCCAGGGTACCCCCCAAAATCAGGGCTAACAGCGTCAAGAGCCAAAGCATTGGCTTTATGCGGCGGTGGGCGAGCCAGAAAAGAACGGCAATAATAAGTGCAGTTCCCCCTACAGAAATCTGAACATCGTGTTGCATTCCGAGTGCGACCTCTGCCACAAACGCTGGCCGTCCAGTGTAACCTACCGTTACACCCGGCTGCACGACTTGCTGTTGTTTGATGTCTTGTAGCCATCGAGCGCACTCGCGATAGGTCGGAAGGTCTCGGGCAGCTTTTACATAAATGATTCGAAACTTCCCGTCAGGAGAACTGAAGGCTTCCTCACCTTGCCCTATCGACGGAACCGCTCCCGTAACCTCCTCTGGAAAGCGTGTCAGCCCGTAGGGATCATATTGCAGACGCGCCATTTCATCCGGAGTAAGCGTAGTGCCAAGTTGCTCACGCGTTGCAGCTATGGCCTGACTGAGCTTAGAAGGTGCGAGCCGATTCGTAAGTTGCTGAAAAACTTCGGGCGGCTGGTTGAACCAGATATAAGCCAGAAGCTCTCCAACCTCCCCAGGATGTTCGAGCCAGGGTGGTTCCCAGGTGACTGACGCAACCAGATTGGTCTGTTGGCGCAGGCGTTCAGCGAGAGTTCGCGCCGCATTTTCGGCTTGGTTGGAGTCGGAGGCACGAATCGTGATTATCAGCTCGCGAGCGTTAGCGAAATGTTGTTGGTAAAGCTTTAGCCCGTGGACCACGGGAAGATCTCCAGGCAGAAGATCAAAGACTTCGACATCAAATCGAAGTCGCGCAAGGCCAAGCGCCATTGGCACGAGCAAAATGAGCCACAGCCAGCGTCCAGGATGTTTCATGGCTCAACTGCGGAAAGAAGCGCGATGTTGCCTGGCGCCGGGATTACCTCAACAGAACAGAACTTCATGCGAAAGTGAAACGTCGAGGCCACCGTTAATGTGTCGGTGAGCCATTAATCAGGTAACCTTGAAGCAACTCACCGGTTGCTCGATTTTCCAGGCGCCAGCCATTTTCATCTACCTGCCATGACCATTTTTCAGCAGGCAGTTTTCCTGCAAACGCTTGCGAAAGCCAAAGCCAAATCAACCGTGAGGGTCGTCTGCCCGAACCGGAGTAGCGTTTATTTTCAGTAGGAAATTGAATTTGCCACCGGTTAGTAGTCTGTTGTGCGATCACGAGCGGAAACGGGGTTTTGGTAAACTGGATAAAGGCGTTCCCGTTCGCCTGTGTGGCCAGGAGGATTTCTCCCGCGATTTCTGGTGCCTGGCGGGAGGTGCGCCACACGGCCTGGCCTTGTCGCACGTTCCAGCCGGGCTCACTCAGGTTCGAAGCAGGAAACGGTTGTAGAGTTCTACAACCCGCCATCACTATGAGGAACAAAAACCAAAGAAACATGCGCCCTCGCAAAATGACTTGAACAACTACACGCGGCTGTTTCATTCCTTTGACTTTAAAGGTATGACTGCAACTCCGCAACCGAGCGTCTGTGGGCTAAATGGAAAATAACTCCTTTATGCATATGGCAGTAACGACCGGGAGCTCACCTGCGTCCGTCATACCACACATGGCAGGCTTCCCGACGCTTCAAGCTCCTGCCTCCGGTCAGCATCGTTCTAACTATAAACCATAACAGCTCGCGCATGCTGTAAAGGCGCAGTTTGCGCGAGGATGTAAGCAGCGGATTCCGGTGGAGAATAATAATGTCTTTGCCTCGTTTCCCAGCCAAACGCTTTAAACGTTTAGTTAAATCAAGTTCTTCGCTTGCAAACAGTTCATGGCTGAACCCGCCCACTTCGCGAAACGCGGCCGCCTCGCAAAAAATGAACGACCCCGCGAGCAAGCGGAAACAGCGGCTGATCCAGTTCCAACATTTCGTCGCGCGTGCGCCCAATGGATTGTTCCCCTCAAAGCAAATCGTGCTTCCACCTGCCAAACATCGCTTTGACTCTATTTGCTCAAGGACATCGGCGAACAAACCGATACTCGGCTGAGAATCCGCATCGACGAACAGCAGCCATTCTCCTGAAGCGGCGGCAGCCCCGGAATTTCGCGCGCGGCTGATCTGATTGATGGGTTCAAAAATGACGTGAGCCCCACTTTGCGCTGCCAATTCGGCGGTCCGATCGGTGGAATTGTTGTCACAAACGATTAATTCCGAGCTCCAGCCCACGTTCAAAAAGGCACTCATCGCCTCTTTAACTTTCCCCAAAGTCTGTTTAATGAGCTCCTCCTCATTGTAGGCGGGCACTATAATGCTAACTTTCATCCAGCTCCAGATTCATTCACCGATCTTTCTGGGCGGGACTTGCGGATGCGCGTACGTAAGGTTCAGAATGCTGCTCATGAGCATGCCAATTTTCGATATACGATTTGGCCAATACGGGGTCATTGATCACTAAAAGGTTTTCGGCATTTTTGTCTTCTGCGGCCCGGGTGAAATTGAAGGAACCCGTCAGGATTACTGCCTCGTCAATTATCATGATCTTATTATGTGCGATTGCGTGTTTCGCATCAATGAGAGTGGCAATCTCATTATGACATAGAAAATCAGCCTCGGAATATCTTTCTGTACGCTGACTGCGATCGAGGATTACCTGGACTGAGACGCCGCGTCGTTGCGCGGTTACCAGGGCTTCGGCCAAGGAAGCAGAAGTAAAGCTATAAGCCTGAACCAAAATACTGTTCGTCGCTTCTCTCAGCGCACTTACGGCCGCTTGGGTGGCACCTCCATTTGGCGAAAAAAAGACCTGGATACCTTGAGGTATTGACGAACGAGGCTGGCAACCGGCCAACGCCAGTAGCGACGCCGCCCAGGATGCGTATACCAACCTCACCTGGAATGCAAGGCCACACGGTTTCCTTCGCTATCAAGAACAATCGCCCGAAAGCCGTAAGGACCTATGGAATGTTTTGGCTGAACAACCTTTCCACCATTTACCTCGACAACCTCGAGCGCCTGGTCAAGCCGGCCTTGGCAATTTAAGTAGAGAAGTGGCCCATGCTGGGAGGGTTTGGTTCCATCTTTTTCGGAACCAGGAACAAGGCATCCCGAAATCTCCTTTTCTCCGTGGGGCAGCACGGCAAATTGCGTGCCTTGCATTTCATGCTTTTGGACAGGTGCGCCCAGCACCGCTGAATAGAAGCGAACGGCTCGGTCCAGATTAATGACTGGAACATCAAACCAAACTACCTGGTTGGCCATAGCATTACCCTTCGTTAAGAATTTATTTCGAGCTCAATGTTGTTTCCGAAATTGTCAAAAAACGTCAACTCTGTCAAACCGGAGCGCGGAAATTCGACATGCGTGGAGATTGATGCTCTTGGTCCGAGATATCCATCAGAAACAAGTTCGAATTTTGCAAGAGTGGCATGGAGTGGCATGCATCGCCGCTTGCCATGCCAGCGCAAATTTGCAACGGTTTGCAGAATTTTTCATGAATACTACTAACCAATTAAAACTGTTCAAAGGCAACACAAGCAACCTGGTAGCAAACGAACTTTCTCGAACCCGCGGTTTGCTGCGCCTGGCGCCTGCTTGGGTGCCGCGCTCGTTTCTTCAACCGGGTCTGCGGATCAAACTGCACCCTGACGATACTTATGCCTACGGTGCAAATCGCGGCGGCATCGACGAGCGCTGGTTTGCATCGACAACTGAGGCAGCTAATGAAGGCCGGGTGCCAGATGAAGGGCTTAGCTATTGCATCGTGGGAAAGCAAAAGTTCACATTACGCAAAGCGGTCCAAGATTGTGGTTCCACTTTGGTGGGTAAGGCAATTTGGAGCAAGTATCGGCGCTGGCCTGTATACTCAAAATTTTTCGATAACATGGGGCCAATCCCACATCACATGCACCAAAGTGAGAAACAGGCGAAACTCCTTGGCCTCGAAGGCAAACCCGAGAGTTACTATTTCCCACCCCAGCATAACCACGTCGGCAACAATTTTCCGTATACGTTTTTCGGCTTGGAACCCGGCACAGTGAAAGCTCAAGTCCGCAAGTGTCTGGCCGATTGGAACAAAGGAGACAACGGGATTTTGGACCTCTCTAAAGCCTACCGTTTAAAGCTTGGCACAGGCTGGCTTGTCCCCCCGTGTATTTTGCATGCGCCGGGAAGCTTATGCACCTATGAGCCGCAATGGGGTAGTGACGTTTTTGGCATGTATCAAAGCATGGTCGAAGGCCGCTACGTGCCTTGGCAATTGCTCGTGAAAGATATGCCAAAGGCCAAACACCGCGATTTGGACTTCATCGTTGAGCAACTGGATTGGGACGCGAACGTGGACCCAAACTTTAAAGATAATCATTACCTCGAGCCTGTGCCGGTGGCAGACACAGCCAAAGAAGGTTTTGTTGATCGCTGGATCGTCTATGGAAAGGTTGCCGGTAAACAATACTTTACCGCAAAAGAGCTTACTATCGATCCGGGAGTAAAATGCACCGTCAAAGACAATGGGGCGTATGGACTTATCTGTGTTCAGGGCAGCGGCAAGATCAATGGCTTAGCCCTAAACTCTCCGAAAGTTATTCGTTTTACGGAACTGACTGAAGACGAGTTCTTCTGCACAGAAGAAGGTGCTCAAGCGGGAATCACCTACGAAAACACGAGCGAAACTGAACCGCTTGTTCTCCTGCGCTATTTCGGCCCCGAAGTGAACCCGGACGCGCCTGGAATACGGAAAGCCAAACGCTTTTAAGCCGACTTTATTATGTGGGAATTTGGAGGGACCATGAGAAGAGTGGGCTCGAGTTACTCAAACCAGCCTCGCGAAATTGAGATATCCGCCACTGGCTCGCAGCTTGCCCGCAGGTGCCTGCGCCAAAGTGCGGGTATTCTTCCATAAATCTTATATGGCCATCCAGATTGATTATCGGTTGACGCCAGCAAAACTACGCAATAAGTGCGAAAGGTTGTTCGAACTTTCCGCGCGGAAAATCCTTATCCTGGAAAAAAACTGGAATCCGCAAAGAGGAACACCTGTGTTTACCCAGAATGGCAAATACAGTTCGCGCGGGTGGACAGAATGGACGCAGGGGTTCCAGTTTGGTTCGGCAGTGCTTCAGTTCGACGCTAGCGGGGAAGAATATTTCCTGAAGCTTGGTCGTGACAAGACCGTGCAGTTCATGGCCACTCACGTCTCGCATATCGGTGTGCACGATCATGGTTTTAACAATATTTCAACCTACGGAAATTTGTGGCGCCTAATGCGGGAAGGTAAGATTCCGCACAATGAGCATGAAAACAATTTCTACGAACTAGCGCTAAAAGTTTCAGGCGCTGTTCAGGCCGCGCGCTGGACACAGACTGCCGCTGACGAAGGTTATATTTATTCCTTTAACGGGCCGCATTCGCTCTTCGTTGATACCATGCGAACTTTGCGCTCGCTCGCGGTGGCTTACCAACTAGGTCATGTGCTGATGGGGGAACGTGATCAGAGAATCTCACTGCTCCAAAGGGCTATTGCACATGCTCAAACAACCGCGCGCTATTCCATTTATTATGGCGAGGACCGTGATGCTTTTGACGTTCAAGGGCGCACCGCTCATGAGAGTGTCTTCAATCTCAACGATGGGAGTTATCGATGCCCCAGTTCGCAACAAGGATATTCACCTTTTAGCACCTGGACCCGCGGATTAGCCTGGGCAATGCTCGGCTACGCCGAGCAACTGGAATTCCTTTCCGCGCTCAAACGCCGGGACATCCTTGAGACGAATGTTTCTCCCTCTACTCAATCGCTTTCTAAAGCGGAAGCCCTTTTTGTTCGCGCGGCAGGAGTTACAACCGAGTTTTACATAAAGACATCCTGCATGGACGGTGTTCCTCTCTGGGACACCGGCGCACCGGATGTTTATCGAATGAAAAATTTCGTAGAAAAAGCCGCGGATCCATTCAACGCCTGGGAACCGGTGGACAGTTCAGCCGCCGTCATAGCTGCGCAAGCCTTGATTCGTCTCGGTAATTATTTACAATCCAAAGGCGAGCAGAAGAAAGCTTCCCGCTATCGGCAAGCAGGTCTGACAATCGCCAACACTCTTTTTGCTGAACCGTACCTGTGCGACAAGCCGGCGCATGAAGGACTCCTCCTGCACTCGATTTACCATCGCCCGAATGGCTGGGATTACGTGGCTCGTGGCCAAAAAATACCAAATGGTGAGAGCTCAATGTGGGGTGATTACCATGCACGCGAACTTGCCTTGATGATTTTGCGTGAGGCGAGAAAAGAAAAATACATCACCTTTTTCGCACCCCTATCCAAAAAGCGGCAGGTACGGTGAAGTAAAACCAAACTCAATCTGCGGCGTGGCAAATTCAATAACCGAACTGAGGCTTGCTTGTGCGCGCATCAATGTAGCCGGTTCGCTCGAGGTACCAGTTAAAATCGTTGCGGCCCGCAATATCGAACGACTTTGTATTGGGATAGCTAAACGACACTCCATACTTGGAAGAATTGCTTCGCCACTTCTTGATTTCCGAATGGCCATCAGCAAACGAGAACCCGCAAGCGCCATTGTGATATGAAGCAGGAATATCCTGCCAGGCTGAGGCCGTAGGGTTGTTGATGAAGTAGCCATCATTAATTGAATCAGGATGCTCATCCAGAAACAACCATGTCTTAGAGGGTCGGGGAACATTTGCCTGCTTGAGGTACTGTCGATACTCTGAAAACCCCCAATTTAATCCTTTGGCTGTCGGATCATTACCAATGCTAAATCGTCCGAAAATGGAGTTCATTGACAGACTCCGGTTGCGCTGCGGAAAGCCAGCCATTCGCTGGTCAGCGCTGGTGTAATTATCGGCCGGACATTTGTAAACTCCGATTGCTGCGGCTGTATAAGGCCCGAGCACGCCGTTGGCAACCCATGCGGTGTTGGTATTACTAACATCCGCAACATTACCACCCGATCCCCAGGTCATAACGTTGTTCACCCAATTATCAAATTTCTTCGCCGCGATAGCATCTAAAGTTTCTTGAACGCCATAGTTATTCGCAGTGCGATCATTATAATCGCCCGAATAGACGTGCCAGGCCACGGCAAGCTGCTTGTTGTTGCTTAAGCAACCAATGCCCAGTGCTTTGGTTTTTGCCTTGCTGAGGGCCGGCAAAAGCATGCTGGCGAGAATGGCTATGATGGCGATTACGACCAAAAGTTCGATCAACGTAAAAGCGCGCGGTCCTGAGTTTGTTCCGTTCTGGGCGAGGAACGGGGGCCGCCAAAACTCTTTGAGCCAGCGGGGGAGAGACATACCGAATCTTCCGGCTTCCCAATTGGAAAAGCAAGTTTGATTCTGAGGCATTCATCCGAGTTATTCCTGGCTATCCAATCCCCAACGCCGCCGGATTCTTCTTTCAACCACACCAAAAACAAAGCGATCCAGCAACAACCCGACCAGTATGGTCACCAGCATGATCCCGAGGACTTGCGAGGCGTCGTTCAACTCCCTCCCCATGTAGAGAAGGAATCCGAGTCCAACGGATGACTTGATGAGTTCTGCCGACACGGCCCCATGCCAACCCAACGTCCAGCCAAGTTTCAAACCAGTGACGATGTTCGGCAAAGCTGCAGGTAGAATAACGGTCATCGGCATGGCCAGTCGGGAGGTGCCCAGTGTTTTTGCCGCCCGGATGTAAATAGGAGGAATTTGTATGATCCCATCACTGGTCGCGATTGCGACAGCGGGCATTGAACTCATTAAAATAACAAAGTAGATCCCTTGCTCTTTCAAGCCGAACAACAACAGCGAAACTGGAACCCACGCCGCGGTTGGCAATGTCTGCAAGCCTAAAAACAAAGAACTTAAACACCGGTAAACCAGATTGCTCATGCCCATTAACAATCCAATCGACAGGCCAATTAACCCGGCCACCAGAAAACCTGTGCCCATTCGCAGTAATGTCGCCCGTACGCTTGGCCAAAGCATGCCTTCCGACCCGAGCTCCCATAAGCGACGGGCAACCTGCAAGGGCGAGGGAAACACATAATCGGGAAGGCCGATCAGGGGTCCAATATTGTACAAGCTTTGCCAGATCGTCAGAAGAAACAGGTAAAATGCCAAAACGTAAATACTTGACCGGCGTTCACCCCCGTTCATGGTTTTGGTCCCTCGCCCAGCTCGGACATGATCGCGCTGGAAAAGCGCGCTATTTCGGGGTCGGTGATCTCTCGCGGACGAGGCAAGTCCACAGTAATTTGCGCCTTGATCCTTCCAGGCCGGCCGGTGAACACATAAACTCTGTCACCCAGACAGGCAGCTTCATTAGGATCATGGGTAACGGAAAGGATGGTTTTGTGGGTTCGAACGAGAATCTCCTGCAATTCGCCATATAACTTGGCCCTGACAAGAGCATCCAAAGCGGGAAACGGTTCATCAATCAGAAGCACTTTTGGATCCGGCGCCAGTGCGCGAGCCAAAGCTGCTCGTTGTTTCATTCCACCCGATAACTCATGGATGGCGGACTTTTCAAACTCTTGCATATGCATCATTTCCAAAAGCTCGCGAGCACGCTGCCGGCGTGCTCGTCGCTTAAGTCTGAACCCCTTTTGCCGCTTTAACCCGTACAACACGTTATCGATCACATTCAGCCAGGGAAAGAGCGCGTGCTCCTGAAATAGCATCAACCGCTCAGGACCTGGCCGTTTCACCTGCTGTCCTTCAAGCAGGATCGTTCCACTTGTGGGCGTCTCAAACCCAGCGATCATATTGAGCAAAGTGGATTTTCCACAGCCGGAAGGCCCAAACAGTACCACAAATTCACCCTTGTTTACTTCCAGGTTGATTGGCTGCAGCGCCTCGACTTGCTGCGTCGTGCTGGCAAATGTTTTAGCGACATCGATCAACTTGAGAAAGGCTCCTCCATTGTCGTTCACCGGCCCTCGAATTTCTTCCATTTCATTCATACCATTGGGCAATCTTGTCAAACCAGACCTGCTTCTGGCACACTAACGTTTCACACCCTCGGGCTCGTCAATGGTCGGCAATCCTTTCTCCTCCAAAACTTTCTTTAATAATCGCAAGTCATAGATGCCTTCGAGATCAGGTCGCTTGCGAATAAAACCCACTTTGAACGCATCTTCCGCGTATTTGAAGAGCGACGAAGCTATTGGATCCCAGGTAAACTCAATCCTATTCAATGCCTTGGCGATGACAGCCTCACTGAGGGCTTTGCCAGTTTCTTTTTTCAGTTCAGCGTTCAATATCTTGCTGGAACTATCTCGATTAGTTTGGATTTCCTGAGTGATCTCTACATGTGCAACAAGAAGGTTTTTTACCAGTTCGCGATTTCTAAGCAGGAATTGTTTATTGCAAACGATATGAGTGGTTACGTAGCGGTTTTCAGGCCAAAGTGTTTTTTCATCCAGAAAGAGAACTCCACCCCCTTCAATTTCCAAGCGAGAAACCCAGGGCTCGATCGTCCACGCACCGTGGATCTGTCGCTTGCGAAACATAGTGAGTTGATCCGGGTTCGACAAAGCCACCAGCGATAGCCGCCCGCCCTTTTCCGTGAGTTTATAGCCCTTCTGGTCAAACCAGGTTCGCGCCGCGACATCCTGAGTGTTGCCGGTTTGAGGTGTGGCAATAATTTTGTCGGCAAAATCCTTGTCCGTTTGAATGCCCGAGTCCTTTCGCAGCACCAGTCCGGCGCCCCCACTCGCGGCCCCCGCAATGATGACAAACTTGCTTCCTTTGGATTTGATATAGCCATTGATTGCGGGGCTGGGTCCAATAAAGCTGACATCAATGGCATCAGAGAAGAGGGCTTCGATGGCACTCGGTCCGGCATTAAACGAGACCCACTTGATTGGGGTTCCGATTGACTTTTCAAACTGGCCGGTTGCTCGCGCATAAACCGCCTGCGCGTGAGTTAGGTTGGGAAAATGTCCCAAGCGCAATTGCCATTGCTCACCAGAAAAAGCGGTGGTGCTTGCGAACGCAAGCAAGCAAAAGAGCCCGCTGCATGCCCATCCGCCCGAACAAGCCCGCATGAAAAAGACATGCATCCAGTTGGTAAAGCATTTCATTGGGTTTAAAGGTGGCACATGGGGTCTTTGCCTTATCAATTTATCTTCTCGCAAACGACTGGACATTCGCCAATCTTGCGAGTAAGGAGAATGTTAATGAAAACCCAGATCATGACGCTCATTTGTGTGGTGGCCATTTCCATGGGCAGCACCAACTCCAGTTTCGCAACCAACCGCACTGATCCGGCAATGGTCGTGGCGGACGTCATTATTGTCCGTCCTATGTGTCTCGTGGCAACCCTGATTGGAAGCGTATTTTTTGCTGTGAGTTTGCCGGTAGCCGCAACCTCAGGCAGTATTGACCGCGCTGCCAACGCGCTGGTGGTTGGGCCAGCGAAGGCCACTTTTACCCGCCCGCTGGGAGATTTGGACGATTTGTTGGATTATTAAATCCAGGAACTGTTCCCAACCTGCTCTGTATTGCGACCGGCAGCGCTACAAATTCCCTTCGAAATTGTAAGTGACGAAAGCTCTGGGCAAAGGCATTCTTCCAAATTGTGAAAGGTTTTTTCCGACCGCGAGCTTGGATTCAAGTCCGCCGGACTGTGGCACGAATCGGCTTCGATGAGTAATTTCTGGCGCTCGAAGTGCTCAGTTTATTTACTGGCCTCGGCAGTCATCATACTGGCTCAGTGCATCTCCTTTGCTGCGAGTGATGCGTTGCAAGACATCAAGCAAAGAGGCGTTTTGCGCTGGGGTGCGGATGCTGAAGGTGGTGCTCCTTACGTTTACCCGGACCCTCAACAGCCAGGGAAATTAATCGGATTTGAGTTCGAAATCGCCGAGGCGCTGTCACGTCGACTGGGAGTAAAGGCGGAAATGGTCCAGAACCAATGGGACCAACTCATACCCGCCCTTGAGCGAGGAAACTTTGACCTGATTCTAAACGGGCTCGAGTTGACTCCTGAAAACCAGCAGCGCATCGCAATGTCGCGACCCTACTTCGTCTATGCGCAACAAATTGTAACCCGCGCAGACACGCCAGGGATCGAAAACGCACAAACTTTGAAAGGCAAAATTATTGGAGTGCTCTCTTCTTCTGTGGCTCAAAGATTTTTGGAAAAGATGGGGAGTGTCGAACTGAAGATATATCCTGGCAATGTGGAAAGCTTTCGCGACCTCAAAGCAAAACGCATTGAGGCAGTGTTGCTCGATTTACCAATTGCACTTCATTATGCTCAGCCTGATTCTTCGTTGCGGCTTTCCGGCGCTCCGTTCGCCCCTGGCTATTATGGTATCGGCGTTCGCACGCAAGATACAAACTTGCTCGTAGCAATCAATCAAGCGATAGCCGAGTTGGGCGAAAGCCGCACTTTGGAATGCATTGATCGAAAATATGGCCTTTGGGATGAGCGGCAGGGCTCATTGCTTGGCTATAAACCTGATCAAATCGCACCGGCGAAACTTCAATCAACAATCCGTGACTGGCCAAAGTACCTTCCCTTGCTTTTGCGGGGTGCAGGCACCACCGTTGAACTGTCAGTTCTCGCTATGGCGATTGCGGTGCTCGCGGGTCTCATCATTGTTTTAGTGCGGCTTTATGCTGTTACTCCGCTGCAATGGCTCGCAAAGTCTTATGTGGAAGTAATTCGCGGAACACCTTTGCTCATTCAACTTTTCTTGATTTATTACGGTTTGCCTCAGATTGGAATTCGCCTGAATGCATTCGTAGCCGCAATACTGGGTTTGGGCCTGAACTATGCCGCTAGTGAATCTGAAAATTACCGAGCAGGGATCCAGGCCATTCCTCGGGGCCAAACCGAGGCCGCCCTCGCGCTGGGAATGAGTCGCTGGCAGACCTTGCAGCACGTCGTTCTTCCTCAAGCTCTGCGAGTCGTAATTCCACCCGTCACCAATGACTTCATCGCCATGTTTAAAGATTCTTCAATCGTTTCGGTGATTACCATGGTGGAATTGACCAAGGTTTATGGGATGCTGGCAATGTCCACTTACGATTACATCGGTCTAGGGGTTATGACTGCGGCCATTTACTTTGGCCTGAGTTATCCAGCTTCCATTTTTGCGGCCTGGCTGGAAAGAAGATTGCGCTATGATCACCGTTGAAAAACTTTTTAAATCCTATAACTCGAATCGAGTACTGCAGGGCATTGACCATTCACAGCAGCCAAGTGAGACCGTCGTCCTGATCGGTCCGAGTGGCTGTGGTAAGACGACCTTTTTGCGTTGCCTCAACCAACTGGAGACTCCCGACACAGGACGCATCACGATTGACGATGTGACCATCGAAAGCGGCGGCGCGCCTTGCACTCATGGGCAACGCGAGCAACAGCGCCAGTTACGTTTGCGCGCCGGCATGGTATTCCAATGTTTTAACCTGTTCCCACACCTGACAGTTTTGCAAAACATTATTCAAGCACCCATGGTGGTGAAACAAATGCCGCAGGAACAAGCCGAAGAACTCGCTCTAAACCTTCTGACCAAGGTTGGATTGGAAACCAAAACCGAGTCTTACCCTTCGCAACTTTCGGGCGGACAACAACAACGCGTGGCTATTGCGCGCGCGTTGGCCATGAAGCCGCAAGTAATGCTTTTTGACGAACCCACTAGTGCTTTGGACCCGGAGTTGCGCGATGAAGTTTTGCATGTCATGCGCCAATTAGCTGAGGAGGGGATGACAATGATCGTGGTTACCCATGAGATGCAATTCGCCCGGGACATGGCCGACCGCGTGGTGTTCTTCGACCAGGGCCGGGTAACTGAATCAGGGCCACCGGAGCAGGTCTTCACAGCCCCGCAGCATGAACGCACCCGCGAGTTCCTGCGTTGCGTCAATACTCGACTTCAGTCTTGAATATACTGCGCTCTCCGATGACCGAACTTCATGCAAGCGCAACAGGCTTTCCTGGCTCATCCACCGCTACGTAAACCACTTCAGCCTGAGTGACCCGAACCGTTCCATGGGGAGGTGTTGAGCGACGGGCATCAACGGTAACCAGAATGGTTATTGATGTGGTCCCAATCTTCACGGTTTGGGTATAAAAGCTTACCAGGTCGCCTACAAAAACCGGGGCTATAAACTTCACTTCGTGCATTGCAACAGTTACCAGCTTTTTCAAAGAGTGCTGCCGCGCGTGAACCGCCCCTGCCTGATCAATATAACTGAGTATCAGTCCGCCAAATATGGTGCCTAAGGGGTTTGTGTCCCGAGGCATCATTACCACCCGAATGGCTGGCTGCATGTCATCCGGTTTTTCCATAGCTGATAAACCTGCCGATCCACCTACTCCAGGATCATGGGATCGCCATAAAGGGTGAAAGAGCCTGTGCGAATAATTTTCACCTTGAGCAATTCTCCCACGTGTCTGGAAGACCCTTCAAACAGCACAATCTTGTTGCACCGGGTGCGGCCTTGCAATCGCTCGGGCCGTTTACTCGGGCCTTCCACGAGGATTTCAACCATATGCCCGATCATGCGAGCGTATCTCGCCGCGGCAATCTCATTGATCGTGTTCAGCAATCTTTTGTGCCGCTCCTCTTTTATCTCCGGCAGGACCTGGTCCGCCATCTCCGCGGCGGGTGTATCACGGCGCGGAGAGTACTTGAAGATGTATGCCTGGTCGAACTGCACTTCTCTGGCCAGCGCCAATGTCTGCTCGAAGTCATCGTCGGTTTCGCCAGGAAACCCGACGATGAAATCGCTGCTAATCCCGATTTCTGGGTGGACTCGGCGAAGGTCTGAAATAATGCGAAGGTACCGTTCACGGGTGTAGCCTCGATGCATCAACTTTAGAATTCGGTCGCTTCCGGTTTGGACCGGGATGTGCGCGCTTTCGACCAGCTTGGGCAAGCGACGGTAAGCCTCCACTAGATCATTGCCGTATCCCCTCGGATGCGGTGAGGTAAATCGGATGCGCTCAAGACCTTCAATCTCATGAACCGCTTCAAGCAGCTGAACAAATGGGCTCACCCTGCTCCCAGTGGCCAAGCCGGAGGGAATGAAGGTTTCCATTGCATTCCGCTTTCGTCCATAGCTCGTAACAATTTGGCCCAGCAGAGTAATCTCCTTCACTCCGTTCAACACTAACTCCCGGCATTCGGCAACTATGTCGGCAATGGTTCGGCTTCGTTCCTCACCACGCGTATAAGGCACAATGCAAAACGTGCAATATTGATTACAACCTTGCATGATGCTGACAAAAGCCGTGAACAATTTTTTTCCATTGCCGGTCAAAAGATGCTGGCGAACGGCAGCTTCGCTTCGATTCTCCGGCTCGACATCGACCGCCTTCGTGCGGCGTCCTTGAAAAATATCATCCAGGTACTCCGCCGTGCGGTGAAATTTCTGGGTCCCTATAACCAGGTCCACATCCGGCAACCGATCGATTAGTTCCTGTCCTCTGCTTTGCGCCATGCATCCCAAGAACCCCAGCACCACATCGGGCCGAGACCGGCGGGTCTCGCCAATGATGTTTTGCATTTTGCGCAACGCCTTTTGTTCCGCGAGGTCTCTGACACTGCACGTATTCAGGAGGATAACATCAGCGGTTGTTTCCGAGGGGGCTAGTTCGTAGCCTTTTGTGATCAGTTGCGCGGCGACTGCCTCGCTATCCCGCTCGTTCATCTGGCAACCGTAAGTTTTTATGTAAACGCTCGGCATGGTTAACCTGATCGACCTTTCAGGTTAAGCTAATAAGAAGGCCGTGGAAAGGCGATTCCTCTACCCTTTCAGGGCCGACGCATCTAAATGAATTATTTGGGTGCAAGAAACAGGTTGAAGAGTGTGCCAATTTGGCACTTGTACTTTTTGAAAATGTGTTTAGATGGAATGGGATGCAAAAGCATCCTAAACTAAGTCTCATCGAACACTTCAAAGATCTAGCTGACCCGCGGATTGATCGAACCAAAGATCATGATTTAATCGACGTGCTAATCATCGCCGTATGTTGCCTGCTCTGCGCGGGAGAAAGTTTCAATGACATGGAAGATTTCGGCAAAGCCAAGGAGGAGTGGTTCAAAGGTTTTTTGAAGTTACGCAATGGCATTCCTTCGCACGATACGTTCAACCGGGTATTTCAAGCCTTGGAGCCCAAACAATTTCTGGAGTGTTTTCTACGCTGGACGCAGAGTTTGCGCGAAGCGATTCCCCAGGAAATCGTGGCGTTGGATGGCAAGGCATTGCGGCGGGCGATGAACAAGAGCCAAACCCCCCGATACATCGTGAGCGCCTGGGCCGAGAGCAACAATCTGGTATTGGGTCAACTGAAGGTGGAAGAAAAGAGCAACGAAATCACAGCGGTACCTGAACTATTGAGAGTGCTGGAATTGGCTGGCTGCATTGTGACGGTCGATGCCATGGGCTGCCAAAAGAAGATTGCCAAAGAGATCATCGAAGCGGATGCGGACTATGTGTTAGCTTTGAAGGGCAACCAGGAGAAGGTTCATGAGGAGGTGAAAAGTTTTCTGGACGGCAGTTTAGAACAACAGAAACAGCAACGGCCCAAAGGGGCTTTAATTCCTAAAGAAGCCGCTGCGCTCAAAAGCTGCGAAACAGTGGAGAAGGATCACGGTCGAATTGAAACGCGTCGATACTACCAAAGCGATTACTTGGACTGGTTTGCAGATAAAGACAAATGGGAAGGCCTGCGTTCGGTAGGGATGGTCGAATCCATTCGTCAGACCGAGGGTAAGAGCACTCTGGAAAGGCGGTATTATCTCTCCAGCTTGCCCTTGGATGTGGAAACCTTTGCTCGAGCGGTCCGGGGTCATTGGGGTGTGGAAAACAAACTGCATTGGGTCATGGATGTTTGTTTTCGGGAAGATCAGAGTCGGGCTCGACAGGGCTATGCCGCCGAAAATCTAGCGACGCTGCGAAGACTCGCACTCAATCTATTGAAGCGAGAAAAAACCAAGAAACGGGGCATTAGAGGAAAGCAACTCAACGCCAGTTGGGATCACCCTTATCTGCTTAGACTATTGGGCGTCTCCCCGGAAGATATTTAGATGCGTTTGCCCTGTCTACCCTTTACTTAAACACTTAACCGGGCACCGAGCAGAGTTCAGCAATGACAGACCAGCTAAAAGAAAGCAGAGCTCTCCATCTCCGGGGCCCGTGAGCGTTCCCTTCGCGACACTAACAAAATGCAGTTTTCAAAATTGTTCTTCTGCTCGCTATCCTCTGCTTCCTGGCTGTTGGTTTCCGAACCGTTCCAGCAAAAGTAAGCTGGCACCCCCCGGGGTTTACACTGGGTCTAGGTCCGCAAGTTCACTGAAAAAACTTTTACAGAAAACGAAATCCGCCCAAGGGGTGCGTCCCGATAAAACTGATCTCACCCCAATATTCCGGTAATTCGTCCCAGTCCTGTACATCAATCCTGACAAACCTGCTACAACGCAGCCTGAGTTCTCGTCCTGCGGGAAAGTTGAGATAGTTTATGAATGTAAAAAATGTCCGTCAGTGGCTGGGTATTGCGTTTCTTACCGTGAGCTTTAATTCGTCGCTTTCGGTCGTTGCCACCGATCAGATTGAAACAACTTCCCAAATGCTGGTCGCGCGCCGTGGTCATACCGCGACTGCGCTTCGCGATGGCCGCGTACTGATTTTGGGTGGAGTGGACAATTCCGGCCCTGTGCCAACCGCCGAAATTTATGACCCGGTCGCCAAAGTGTTCCAGCCAGCGGGTAGCCTCGTCGTTGCCCGCTGGGGTCACACCGCCACTTTGCTTGCTGATGACCGGGTACTGATCATCGGCGGACAGGATGCTAATGGAGCGCTTGCTTCGGCTGAGATTTTCGATACCGCTGCCAATCCACGCTTCCGGATTTTGGTGGCCTCAATGGGAGCAGCCCGACGCGGCCATTCCGCCACCTTGCGCACGGATGGCAAGGTGTTGCTTGTAGGCGGAGATGCGTCCCCGACCGGTACCGCCGAATTATTCGACCCAGCTAGCGAAACATTCTACACGCCGCTGTTTCCGATGATGGAAGCGCGCGCAGGTCACACTGCGACCTTGCTTTTGGACAATGATATTTTTATTGCAGGTGGCGGGACCAAATCGATCGAACTTTTCAGCGCTGCCTCGAACAGCTTTACGCTCTGGCCCAATGAACTGACCACCATTCGTGTCGGCCATTCCGCTATTCCGACGCTGGATTCCAAACTGCTTTTCATTGGTGGAGACGATAACGGCACTTTTGAACGCTTTGATCCCTTGACTGGCTCGGCTCCACTGGCCTTGAGCCTCGGGACGCCCTATTCGACCGCCACGCTCCTGGCCAACAGCAAAATCCTCGTGCTCGGTCCCGGCACCTCCAGCCTATACGACCAGCCCAGCGCTTCATTGTCATCACTTTCGTTGACTAATTTCGAACTGCTCCAACGTAGCGGCCATACCGCCACCGAACTTCCCACTGCCAACAAACGCATCCTCGTCGCCGGCGGTCTCGACAACAGCAACCAATTGGAGACCATCTCCGCTGTCTTCAACCCGGCGAGGGTTGCCACCGACCGCGATGATTATCCTCCCCTCTCAACTGTCGATATCGACGGCAGCGGCTTTTTCCCTGGTGAAATGGTCACGAACCAGGTCGTCCAGACCGCTGGTCCTGCGCCCGGTTCGGCTTATGAGCCGTGGGGGGTCCTTGTGGATACGAATGGCAATTTTTCCACGACTTGGTTTGTGTTTACTGAGGATCTGCTCGGAACGACTTTGGAGTTGACAGCTATCGGCCAAAGCTCAGGGTTAAAAGCACAAACTACATTTGGCGATGACGTGGCTGTTACTCCTGCGAGTGGAGGAAATGTAATATCGGCAGATACGGCGGCAAACGCAGCATCGCCTGCTTGGACTACGCTGGGTACAGTTACAATCAAAGAGGCTAACGGCTCCGGCGGCCGAGACGACTTTCACACGGGTACTGGTGTCACGCTGGTTCTTAAAGCTCCGACGGGTTTCGAGTTCAACACCGCAGTTACTCCTAATGCTACTGCAGGTGGCGACATTACGGCTGCGTCAGTGGCCGTAAATAATTCCACAACAATTACAATTACATTAACGATTTCCGGAACAGCCAATAATGACACTCTGACAATTGGAAATGCGACCGGAATTCAGGTGCGTCCGACACTCGGTACGCCGTTGGCGAGTGGCCAGATTTTCAGGCCGACTTCTGGCGGTGGCTCGGCGATTATTGACGTCATAACGACATCAGGGAATGCAGATGGATCAGGGGGTTCAAACTTCGGTACGCTTACAGAAGTCCCTGGCACACCCAGTAAGCTCGTGTTTACGACGGCTCCGCAGATTACGACAGTGGGAGTAAGCTCAGGGACAATCACAGTTCAGCGCCAGGATCAATTTGGGAATCCGAACACCTCGGAAGGCACCAGAACTGTTAATCTGAGCAGTAGCTCAGCTGGTGGAACTTTCCGAAACGCGGCGGATACCGCGACAATCACAAGCGTAAACATCGGTTCGGGCTCCAGCACCGCGAGCTTCCTCTATCGGGATTCGGTTACCGGTACGCCGACCATTACCGCTGCAAGTACCTCCCCGTCCATCGTAACCTCCGCGACGCAGACAGAGACGGTCAACGCTGCAGCGAGCACCACAACGCTGACTTCCTCCGCAAACACGTCTGTCTTCGGACAGTCTGTGACGTTCACTGCTACTGTAACGAGTTCGGGTGCGACGCCAACCGGAACGGTGACTTTTAAAGACGGGGCGACCACTTTGGGCACGGGAACGCTGAACGGCTCCGGCGTAGCAACTTTGGCTACGAGCACCCTTGCTATCGGGTCACATTCGATCACTGCGGTTTACGGCGGTGACAGTAATCACAACACCAGCACTTCAAGTGGGCTTTCCCAAACAGTAAGCCAAGCCAACACGTCCAGCACAGTTTCCGCGTCTCCCAACCCGTCAGTGGTTGGCCAATCGGTTACCCTCACAGCGACCGTGACCGCGACAGCACCCGGCTCCGGGATTCCCACCGGGACAGTCACGTTCAAAGATGACACGACCGTTCTGGGTACTGGGACGCTCAATGGTAGTGGCCAAGCCACACTGACGAGCACGTCATTAGCGGTGGGAGCTCACAACAAGATCAGTGCCGTCTATTCCGGCGATAGCAACTTCAATACGAGCACCTCGCCCAACTTTACTGAGAGCGTTAATAAGGCGGACACGACGACAGCCGTGAGTTCGTCGTTCAATCCTTCCGTCTTTGGGCAGTCCGTGACATTTACCGCGACGGTGACCGTGAACTCTCCAGGTTCGGGGACACCGACCGGGACCGTAGCCTTCAAGGATGGCGCTGCGACGCTCGGGACTGGCACAATTTCCGGAGGGCAGGCGACATTCACCACCAGCGCACTTTCCGTGGGCTCGCACTCGATCACGGCTGTTTACGGCAACGATAGTAACTTTAACGGTAGCACTTCGAGCGTCTTGACCCAGACGGTGAACCAAGGCAATACAACAACGGCGCTCACTTCGTCCGCGAACCCCTCGGTATTTAACCAGTCAGTGACATTCATTGCGACGGTGGCGGCGGTAGCGCCGGGCTCGGGCACCCCAACCGGAACGGTGACCTTTAAAGACGGTGCCGCAACGCTCGGGACTGGCACCTTGAACGGATCCGGTGTGGCCACTTTCAGCACCTCGTCACTCTCAGTTTCAGGCTCACCGCACTCCATTACCGCAGCCTACAGCGGAAGCACGAGTTTCACCACCAGCACGTCCAGCATCCTGTCACAGACAGTGAATCAGAATGGGACTACCACGAGTGTTGTGTCCTCCGCTAATCCGTCCGTGTTTGGCCAATCAGTTACTTTCACCGCAACGGTGGTCGCGGCGGCGCCTGGCTCAGGCACCCCGAGCGGAACAGTGACCTTTAGAGATGGGGCCACCACACTGGGAACTGGAACCCTCAACGGTTCCGGTCAGGCGACTTTCGCCACCAGCACGTTGTCCGTTGGGTCGCATTCCATCACTGCTGTGTATGGTGGCGACAGCAACTTTACAACAAGCACCTCCGGCGCCCTCTCGCAAACAGTAAATCCCGCCAATACTTCCAGCACAGTTTCCGTTTCACCAAATCCATCAGTTGTCGGGCAATCGGTAACGATCACAGCCACCGTGACGGTAACGTCACCTGGCGCTGGTACTCCCACCGGGACAGTGACGTTCAAAGATGACACGACCGTGGTTGGTACTGGAACACTGGACGGCACGGGCCACGCCACACTGACGACGACCGCGTTAGCGGTGGGGAGCCACAATAAGATCAGCGGGATCTATGCCGGTGATAGCAGTTTCAATACGAGCACTTCACCCAACTTTACGCAAAACGTGAACAAGGCCAACACGACCACGACCGTTACTGGCTCATCCCCCAATCCCTCTTGCTTCGGGCAACCGGTTACATTCACGGCGTTGGTGACCGTTAATTCTCCCGGATCCGGCACTCCTACCGGCACCGTAACCTTCAAGGATGGGGGAACAACGTTAGGCACGGGGACGCTCGATGGCACGGGCCACGCTACGTTCACGACGTCTGCGTCATCAGCTGGTTCGCACTCCACAATCACGGCAACATACGGTGGCGACAGCAACTTCAACATTAGCCCCGCCTCGGCAAACTTCATCCAAAACGTCAATGCCTTGCCCGTTTGCTCAATCACCGGCGCAAGCGCGGTGTGTGCCCATTCTATCGGGAACAGCTACAGCGGGACGGCGGGAATGGTTAGCTACAGCTGGTCGATCAGCGGTAGTGGCTCGTTTGTTGGCTCCAGCACCAGCCCATCCGTGAGCGTGACTGCCGGTGCATCCGGCTCATTCACCTTGACTCTGGTGATTGTCGATGTCAACGGCTGCGCCAATACTTGCAATCAAATAGTGACGGTTAACGCGACGACTGGCGGCGGCTCGGCTTCAGCTTCGCCGTCTAACATTTGCAGCGGCTCATCCTCCAGTATTTCGCTCTCAGGGCAGGTCGGCGCGATTCAGAAGTGGCAATTCTCGACTGACGGCGGAACGATCTGGACGGATATCGCTTCTACCGCGAATCCGCTGAACACCGGGGCGCTGACTCAGACCACCCAGTTCCGAGCGGTGGTGCAGAGCGGAGTATGCGCGACGGCCAATTCGATTGCCGCGACTGTGACCGTGAACCCGACACCCGATCCGACCATCTCGGCCGAATCCAAGCTTTGCCCCAACTCGACTGCGCATCCCGCATCAGTGGGCGACGCCGACGTGGGAGCAACCTACGGCTGGACCATCAGTGCCAACGCCACCATTACGGCTGGACAAGGCACACGTAGCATTACTTACACCGTTGGGACCGGCAGTTCAGTTACTTTGACGGTCAACGTCACGAACTCGTTTGGCTGTAAGGCCACCAGCACAGTGACCATTCCGATCGCCAGCCCGAGCACGGGCCTGATGGGGTGGAAGAGCACAGTGACTCGTAAATGGCAAACCAGCACGCTTAATAATGGCGACCAACATTACAAGGAAGGAGACAGTGTCCCGGTCCGAGTCGAGCTGAATAACCTTTGCCCGGGAGATACCTGGAGCGTTACTGTCGGGTATGATTTCGTTAAAGGTGGCGCCCGCCTTTTCGATTTCATGGATACGTATAATAGCTCGGAGGCGACGGTGAACGGAAACGAATGCATGAACCAGAGCTGCACGAGCGGGCCGAACACGTTCCCGATCCCGACTGACCCGGGTCTTTACCCAACTCCCGGCTACCAGATCCCCGGCAACTTCACAGTTTATAATGGGAGCATTACCAGCGTCAGCTCCTACACGGCGGGATCGTCCGGAAGCACCACCACCCGGCTGATGACCCTCAACGGCGTAGTCGCCAGCGATCCGAACGCCAAGAACGTCCTGATCCTTTTCGGCGTTCACGTCTCTCGCACCAACGAGTGGGGTCCTGGCGGCGGCGCAGCTTCAGGTGGCGCTAACCCGACGATTTACGCCGGCAGTCAATCACTCGGTGTGAATGTTGAGTCCGCACCCGGTGGCCTGCAGAACCAGGCGGATCTGCTCATGAACAAACTTGATAGCCCCGACCCCGTTTGCGCCGGATCGACCCTGACTTATACTTTGGTAGTTTCAAACCAGGGACCGAACCAAGCCACCAGCGTGGGTGTGACTGACAAGCTGCCGACCGGTGTGACTTTTGTCTCCGCAACTCCTTCGCAGGGTACCAGCTCGGGCACTTCGACAATTGTTTGGTCGGTCGGCACTTTGAACTCCGGCGCCACGGCGACCAGCGTCATTATGGTCAGTGTGGAGACCAGCACGAGTGGCACGCTGACTAATACCGCGACAGTCACCAACGCGGTTTCCGATCCGAACCTTAACGACAATACTTTCACAACGACCACCACCGTGAACAATAAGTCGTCAATTGATACACAGCCGCAGGGTCAGACCGTCTGCGCACCCGACACCGCGACGTTCTCGATCAGCGTAAGTGGTGGAAACCCTGCCCCGACTTACCAATGGCAGCTCAGCACGGATGGTGGAAGCACATTTGCCAATATTGGTGGCGCGACCAGTTCGAGCTACACCACGCCGGCGACCACAGGCTCTGATAGCGGCCAGAAGTATCGGGTTGTCGTTAACAACAGTTCCTGCTCGCAGACATCGAGCATTGCCACGTTGACGGTGAACGTGAAGCCCACCTTCACTGCTTGCCCGATCAGTTTTTCGCAGAATACCGATGCTGGAGTATGCACAGCGGTTGTGAACTATACCGCAACAGTGTCCGGTTCGCCCACTCCGTTGCTCATTTATACTTTCACCGGCGCAACCACCGCCAGCGGCAGCGGCACTGGCAGCGGCTCGCCTTTCAATAAGGGCATCACGACGGTCGCGATCTCTGCGCATAACGTTTGTTCTCCCGATGCGATTTGCACATTCACTGTCACCGTCAAAGACAATGAGAATCCGACTATCACTTGCCCAAGTAATAAAACAGTCAATACGGATCCAGGTCTGTGCACCGCAATGGTGACTTACACAATTGGCAGCACTGACAACTGCACCGGGCAGACCGTCTCCCAGACTGCCGGCCTACCCAGCGGTTCAGCCTTCCCGAAAGGAATCACGACCAACAGCTTCACAGCCACTGACGCCAGCGGCAATACTGCTTCCTGTTCGTTCACGGTGACGGTTAATGATAGCACGCCGCCAACCGTGGTGACTAAGAACATCACCATCCAATTGGATGCTGCTGGCCAGGCGTCGATCACCGCCGCTGATGTGGACAACGGCAGCAGCGATGCTTGCGGGATCACTAACCGAACGGTCAGCC
>JADMIO011260241.1_pt1 | contig 84663 bp, 71 predicted proteins | sample 8958161 | NCBI WGS metagenome assembly JADMIO01 (sample SAMN16585339, study PRJNA669376) | soil metagenome | isolation source: Crop rotation soil | place: USA: Cullars Rotation, Alabama | collected 2011 | reverse complement strand
GCCGCGACTTCAAGTCACGTGAATTCCAAGCTTCGGATCCCACTGTGCTGGAAAGCCTGATGACCTACGACTTCTACGGCAGCCTCAGCGATACCACCGGCCACCACACCGCGCTCGACCGCTCGGCGCTTGCGCCGGCCGGCAGCCGCACCACGGTGCAGGCGGTGGACGAGTTCCTCGCCGCCGGCGTGCCGCCGCAGAAGCTCAATGTCGGCGTGGCGTTCTACGGCCGCCAGTTCGCCGGGGTCGATCCCGCGCACGACGGCGTGCACCAGCGCTACGCGCGCTACGTCGACGCGCTGCCCTGGCGCGACCTGCGCGGCATGCCCGGGCGCGACGGCTATGTCCGCCACTGGGACGCGCAGGCGCAGGCGCCGTACCTGTGGAATCCGGCGACGCGCCACTTCGTCACCTACGACGACCCGCAGTCGCTGGCCGCCAAGGCGGCGTTCGTGCGCGAGCGCGGACTGGGCGGCATGATGTACTGGGAACACCGGCACGACGCCGGCGACGAACTGCTCGATGCGCTGCGCACGGGACTGGATGCCCCCGCGCCGGCCAGGACCGTGGAGACGGCACGATGAGACATACCGCCGGCATACCGGTCACCCGGGACGCCTGGACGCGCGTGGCCACCGTCGCCATGGCCGCCGCGCTGGCCGCCTGCAGCACCACATCCGCGCCGCCGGCCGCATCGCCCGCGACTCCGGCCGCCAATACCGCGCCGGTGCCGGAAGTCCGCCCCGGCATTCCCGCCGGCTACCTGGCGCCCGATGCGATTCCCGACAGCCTGGCCCTGGTACCACCGCCGCCCGCCGCCGGCAGTGCCGCACTGGCGCAGGACCACGCGGTGATGCGTGCCGCGCTGGCGCTGCGTGGCACGCCGCGTTTCACGCAGGCCACGCGCGATGCCGACCTGGATTTCCCGTTCGCTGCGGGCACCTTCGCCTGCGCGCTGGGCGTGGGCATCGATGCGCAGCGCACGCCGGCCACCTACCGCCTGCTGCGACGCACGCTGATGGACGCGGCTGTTTCCACCCGTGTCGCCAAGGAGCGATACCAGCGCACGCGACCGTTCGTGGAGAACGGCGCACCTACGTGCACGCCGGACGAGGAAGCCGCGCTGCGCGGCAACGGTTCCTACCCCTCCGGACATGTCGCGATCGGCTGGACCTGGGCGCTGGTGCTGGCGCAGGCCGCGCCCGGGCACAGCAATGCGCTGCTGGCGCGCGGGCGCAACTTCGGCGAGAGCCGCCTGGTGTGCAACGTGCACTGGCACAGCGACATGCTGCAGGGCCGGTTCATGGGCTCGGGCACGTTCGCGCGGCTGCAGTCCGATCCAGTGTTCCGTGCCGATGTCGCCGCCGCCTCAGCGGAACTGGCTGCCGCGCGTGCGCAAGGCCTGGCCCCGGACCGCGATTGCGCGGCCGAGGCCGCCGCGCTCGCGCAGCCTCTACCGGGCGCGCTCTGATCCCCACGCGGCATCGCAATGCCGTCGAACCGGCTCAGCCGGACGGCGGCGCGCGGCAATAGCGCTCATAGGCCTCGGCGGTGTTCTCGAATCCCTGCGTCCCCGCCAGTTCCCAGGGTCGTTCGCAGCGCGCGGTGCGCTCGCACCACCGGTAACCAGCGGCAGGCAGGCAGCCATGCGTATCGCGCTGGCCGCCGACCGCCGGCGCAGGTGAGGGCGCGCCGGCAGGCGGATCGGCAGGCTGCAGCCACTGCGCGTGCCGGCCGGCGAGCTTGATCATCTCGTCCTGGAAGGCCGGGTCGCCGCGCCTGGTCGTCGTATAGAGCGCGGCCCGGTCGACGAAGAACTGTTCGAAGCCGCCTGGCGTGATCGTGAGCAGCAGCTTCACCGGCGTGCCGGTGCGGTTGCCCTGTGCGTGCGCCGCGCCCGGCGGGATGGTGATGTAGGAACCGGCGGGGTAGTCGCGCGTTCCGCCCGCGTCCTGCACGGTGAGGGTGCCCTCTACGACGTAGTAGCGCTCCTCCATCGCGTCGTGGCGGTGCCAGGGCGTCTGGTAGCCGGGTCCTTCGTTCAGTTCGATCACCGAGAAGCGCCCCGCGGTCGCCGCACTGGGAACCAGCAGGCGGTAAGAGGATTCCGCGTCATACGGCACGACGGGCACATCCGCAGGCGCACTTGCCTCGACCCGCGACTGCGCGGACGCGGCCGATGCCGTTGCAAGCAGTGCCAGCGCGAGGAGCGTCGTGGCCTTCCGTGGGTACGTGGTCATGATCGTTCGGGTCCCCGGTCTGGAGCGGCGCCTGCCGGATGGCCTGCGCCATGGAATGCGCGGATACAGCGGATCAGCCGCCCGGATCGCTGATGTCCAGCGTGGCGTAGCGCTCGCGCGCGCCGCGGGCGATGCGGCACTGCACCTTCACGTCGCGACCTTCCACGCGCAACCGCCCTTCCACCGACAGCGTGTTGCCACGATCGCTGTAGGACGCGCTCCACTGGTAGGTCGTCTCGCCGCGGGCGGTGTAGCGCGCTTCCGCTTCCTGCCGGCACCACGGCACCAGCTCGCTGGCCTGGTGGATCTCGCGTTGGTCCGGGTCGTAGCCGTTGCCGGTGGCGGCCTGCATGGCGGCCAAGAGCAGCAGGGTCGAGGCAGGCATGGTCGTTCCCCCGTAGGTATCGGGGCTCGATCATAGGCCTTGCCGCGTCGCGGTCACGGTGCATTGCAGCGCGGCTTTGGGCAGCCGGGCACGCCGCGTATCCGGGATCGGGTGCGGACCGTGGCCGCTCTGGCGCGGGGGGACGAATGACCGCGGGACCGGCGCCCTCGGACCGGTTGGCTCAGGCCTTCGGCAAGGGCAGTCCGGCGAGCGGCTTCACCGTGCGCAGCACGAAGCTGGAATTCACGTCGGCCACGCCGGAGGCGTTGAGCAGGCGGTCGAGCAGGAAGCGCGAGAAGTGTTCGAGGTCGTGCACGTAGACGTGCAACAGGTAGTCCATGTCACCGGTAAGCGCGTGGCACGCCACCACTTCGTCCCAGCCGAGCACGCCCTCGACGAAGCGCTCGATCCCCGGCGCGCCGTGCTTCTCCAGCTGCACGCGGACGAAGGCCTGCAGGCCGAGGCCCAGCGCCTGCGGATCCAGCCGCGCGGCGTAGCCGGCGACCACGCCGGTCGACTCCAGCCGCTGGATCCGGCGCAGGCAGGCCGAAGGCGACAGGTTCACCTGCGCGGCGAGGTCGGCATTGCTGGCGCGGCCGTCGCGCTGGAGCAGGGCCAGCAGGCGCAGGTCAGTGCGGTCGAGCGCGGGCGTAGCGGCCATTTGTTGCCTCGCAGCATGTTCTAACGCAACAAGATTGCGTCAACGCGGCCACAGCATGCAACTTAGCAATCCTGTTGCGCGCTTTCCGGCCTACGCTGCGTGTTCAACACAGGATCGCGCCGATGACCGATACCGCCGCCCCGCGCCGCGTCGAATCCAGGCCCGCCGAGGGCCAGCAGACCGACAAGGGCTATGTCCCGGTCTACACCACCGCCGTGGTCGAACAGCCGTGGATGGACTACAGCGCCGCCGACCACGCGACCTGGGGAACTCTGTACACGCGCCAGCGCGAACTCCTGGCCGGCCGCGCCTGCGACGAGTTCCTGCAGGCACAGGACGCGATGGGCATGGACGCGCATGCGATCCCGCGCTTCGAGCAGCTCAACGAAGTGCTCGGCGCGGCCACGGGCTGGACCCTGGTCGGCGTGGAAGGGCTGCTGCCGGAGCTGGACTTCTTCGACCACCTGGCCAACCGCCGCTTCCCGGTGACCTGGTGGATCCGCCGCCCCGAACAGATCGACTACATCGCCGAGCCGGACCTGTTCCACGACCTGTTCGGCCACGTGCCGCTGCTGATGGATCCGATGTTCGCCGACTACATGCAGGCCTACGGCGCCGGCGGAGTGAAGGCGCATGCGATCGGACCGGAGGCGCTGCAGAACCTCACCCGGCTGTACTGGTACACGGTGGAATTCGGCCTGATCCGGCAGCCCGACGGCCTGCGCATCTATGGCGCCGGCATCGTCTCGTCCAAGGGCGAATCGCTGCATTCGCTGGAATCGGATGCGCCGAACCGGATCGGCTTCGACCTGGAGCGGATCATGCGCACCCGCTACCGGATCGACACCTTCCAGAAAAGCTACTTCGTCATCGACAGCTTCAAGCAGCTGATGGACGCGACCGCGCCGGACTTCACCCCGATCTATGCGCGGCTGGCGCAGCAGGACACGATCCCGGCCGGCGACGTGCGCGAAAGCGACACGGTCCACCAGCGCGGCAGCGGCCTCGGCTGGACGCAGGACGGCGACGTGTAGTCACGCCGGCGACTATGACGCGCGTGACGCGACCCGCGGCAACGAATCGCGGGCCACGCGCGCGGACGTCGCAGGCGCCTTGAGCAGCTGCGCAGCGAGTTGCCGTGCCGCCACGCGCAGCTCCGGCACCGCGGTGATTTCCCACAGCTGGCCGCGCAGCAGCGGGCCGATGCAGTAGAGCCCGCGCACCGGCGCACCATGGCGGTCCAGCACTTCGGACTGCGCGGTCGCGCGCAGGCCCAGGCCGAGCGGGTCGGCGCTGATGGTGCCGGCGTCGCGCAACTGGCCGACCAGCGGATGGCTGGTCCGTTCGATGTCCGTGTCCAGCCCGGTGGCGCGGACCAGCACGTCGTACTGCTCGGCCGAGGCATGCGCCTGGCCGCGTTCTCGGATCACCACTTCGACCGCCGCTTCGCCGCGGCGCGCACGCAGCAGGCGACCGGCACGGATCCGCAGCTGGCCGTGCGCCTGCAGCTGCCGCAATTCCTCGTGCACGCTCGGCGCCAGCCGATGGCGCACGATTTCCCAGTACGAGCGCAGGTGGCGCAGGAAGCGGCCGCGCTCCTCGTCGGGGAGCGTCTTCCAGTAGCCCTGCAGGTACGGCCGCAGCGCATCGACCAGGCCGCGCCAGTCCGGCACGATCGGCGCCAGGCTGCGCAGCGCGCGCAGCAGCTGGCCCACGTCGGCACTGTTGAGCGCACTCAGCACCGTCGGCGGCAGGGCGATCGCCGGGCCCGGTTCGGGCAGGTGCGCGTGCGGCAGCAGGCCGTGGCGCGACACCGCGGTGATCGGCCCCTGGTGTCCACGGCGCACCAGGGTGACCACCGTGTCGGCCATGGTCAGGCCGGTGCCGATGATCAGCACGCGTGCGTCGTTGGGTACGCGTGCCAGCGCGTCCTCCCCATGCAGGTTGCGCTGCCAGGGCCAGGCGACATAGCCCGGATCGACCAGCAAGCGCGGCCCCACGCCCTGCAGCCGCTGCGGCGGCAGCGTGCCCACCGCCAGCACCACGCGGTCGGTGAGGAAGTCCGAGCCGTCGGCGAGCAGCACGCGGAACGCTTCGCTCTCGCGGTCCACCGCCACCGCCTCCTGCGCGACCTGGTTGAAGCCGGCCAGCGAGACCTGCGCGGCCGACTGCAGGCGCGAGTACAGGTACTCGCCGTACACAAGCCGCGGCAGGAAGCTCTCCTCGGCGCGCCGGGTCAGGTTGAGCCAGCGTGCGAACTCGGCCGGCTGGTCCTGGGTCGCGCCCAGCTCACGCGCGCGCACGTTGAGCAGGTGTTCCGGACGCGCTTCGCCGTAGGCCACCCCGCGTCCGTAACCGTCGGGCGTACCGACCAGGCACAGGTCCACGCCCGATGGCGCGCTGCGCGCCAGTTCGGTCGCCAGCACGCTGCCGCTGAAACCCGCACCGATGATCGTGATCCGCATCGCCGTGCCCCTCCGCCATAACGAGGACGCAGTAGAGCCGCAGCGGCGCGCCAATGGGTAAAGCGCAGGTTATTTCTTGCCGTTTCCGTGGCAACGTTTCGGCAGATGCACATGGCCGATTGGAATGAGCGCCGCATCCGAGCCGCCCGCGGTGCGCGCGTGGAGGCGGCCTGCACCGGCACCCGCTTACACTGCCGCCCCATGACTTTCCGCTTCCGGTCCCGGCTTCGCGCCGCCTGCACGCTGTGCGCCGTCGCTCCGGTCGTTGCCGCCGCCGCCGAGACCACCACCCTGCCGCGCGTCATGGTGACGGCGCGGGTGGATTCGGCACCGGCCTTCGAACTGCCCGCGTCGCTGGATGCGATCGACCTCGGTGGCTCGGCCCGGCCGCAGGTCAACCTGTCCGAGGTACTGGGCGGCGTCCCCGGCCTGCTGGCGCGCGACCGGCAGAACTTCGCCCAGGACACACAGCTGTCGATCCGCGGCTTCGGTGCACGCGCCACCTTCGGCGTACGCGGTGTGCGCCTGTATGCCGATGGCATTCCGGCGACGATGCCGGACGGGCAAGGCCAGCTCTCGCATTTCGCGCTGGCGGCCGGCGACCGGGTCGAGGTGATGCGCGGGCCGTTCTCTGCGCTGTATGGCAATTCCTCCGGTGGCGTGGTCCAGCTGTGGAGCGCGGACGGCAGCGATCCGGCCCAGGCGGAGCTGCGCGGAACGGCCGCGCGCTATGGCAGCGTGTCGGGCAGCGCGCGCATCCGTGGCATCGCGGGAGGCACCGGCTATCACGTGGCAGCATCGCTGTTCGATATCGACGGCTACCGCGAGCACAGCGCCGCGCGGCGCGAATCGGCGAACCTGAAACTGCACCGCGACTTCGCCGGCGGCGGCCGGCTGGAACTGGTCGGCAACCACTTCCGCGCGCCGGACGCACAGGACCCTCTTGGCCTGACCTGGGCCCAGGTGCGCGAGGATCCGCGCCAGGCGCCGGCGGCCGCGCTGCAGTTCGACACCCGCAAGTCGGTCGGCCAGGACCAGCTCGGCGCAAGCTGGCGACAGCCGCTGGGCGAGGCCAGCCAGCTGCGGCTCACCGGTTACGGCGGCACCCGCAGCGTCGTGCAGTACCTGTCGGTGCCGGTCGCGGCGCAGGCCAGCCCGCTCAGCGCCGGCGGCGTGGTCGACCTGGACAACGGCTACGGCGGCGCCGACGCACGCGCGACCTGGCAGGGCGAAGCGGGCGGAGGGGCACTCGAGCTCACCGTCGGTGCCAGCGCCGATCGCCAGCGCCAGCAGCGCCGCGGCTACGAGAACTTCGTCCGCGATGGCACGACGGCCACGCTTGGCGTTCGCGGCGCCCTGCGCCGCGACCAGCGCGACGTGGTCGACAACTTCGACCAGTACGCGCAGGCGTGGTGGGCATTCGCGCCGCGCTGGTCGCTGCAGGCCGGCGCGCGCCACAGCCGCGTGCGTTTCGATTCCCGCGACCACTACGTCACCGCCGGCAATCCCGACGACAGCGGCCGGGTCGACTACGCGCAGCTCACTCCGGTGGCCGGCCTGGTGTTCGCCGTGCACCAGGACCTGCGCGTGTACGCGTCGGCCGGACGCGGCTTCGAGACACCGACCTTCAACGAACTGGCGTACCGCGCCGATGGCGGCGCCGGACTGGCCTTCGACCTGCAGCCTGCGGTCAGCCGCAACCTCGAGTTCGGCATGAAATGGCGCGACGGCAGCGGTGCCGCGCTCGAAGCGGCGCTGTTCCGCGCCGACACCGACGACGAACTGGCGGTCGCGCGCAACAGCGGCGGTCGCAGCAGCTACCGCAACGTCGGCCGCGCACGCCGCCAGGGCGCGGAACTGTCGACGCGCCTGCCGTTGTCGGATGCCTGGTCGCTGCAGGCCGCCGCAACATGGCTGGATGCGCGGTTCCGCGATGCGTTCCCGCTCTGCGCCGGCACCTGCACCACGCCCAGCGCGGTGGTGGACGCCGGCAACCGCATCCCGGGCGTGCCGCGGCCGTTCGGCCAGGTCCGCCTGCAATGGCGCGGCGCGGTGTGGGAAGCAGCGCTGGAAGCCACGGCGATCGGTTCGGTCGTCGCGGACGACCTCGGCACCGCCGCCGCGCCTGGCTACGGCCTGATGCACCTGGAGACGTCGCGTGCCTGGACGCTCGGCCAGGGGCGACTGCGTGCGTTCGCGCGGATCGACAACCTGCTCGGCCGCGCATATGTCGGATCGGTGATCGTCAACGAAGCCAATGGCCGCTACTACGAGCCCGGACCCGGACGCGCGTTCCTGGCCGGGCTGGAGTGGCAGCCTCTCTAGCGGGCGCCGGGTTCGACGGTATAGTCGGCCTGCGGTCGTAGCGCTTCGTGCGGCGGCCACTTCCTGGATCGGGGGATTCCATGCCGCATTCGGTTCGTCGCAGGACCTCTTTGCCTCTGGCCGTCGCCGCCGTGCTGGCGTCCGTGCCGGGCATCGCCGCCGCCGTCGAGCCGGTGGACACCTTCAGCGCCAGCATCGGCGGTTACATCACCCGCTTTGACACGCGCGTGCGTGCCGATGGCCAGTTCTTCGACGGCACCACGATCGACCTGTCCCGCGACCTGGGCCTGGACAAGGACGACATGATCGGCTTCCTCGGCGTGACCTGGCGTCCGTTCGAGCGCCACGAGGTGGGCCTGCTCTACTTCCAGAACGGCGTGGACAGCGAGAAGCGCCTGGAACGCGACATCGTGTTCGAGGACCGCCTCTACCAGGCTTCGGCCACCGTGAGCGGCCACTACGACCTGGAGGCGCTGGAGGCGTACTACACCTGGTGGGGCTTCTTCGAGGAGAGCTGGGCGCTGGGGCCGCGGCTTGGCCTGACCTGGTACCGGGTCGAGCTGGGTATCGAGCTGGAAGCCGACGTCAACGGCAACCCGATCGGCAGCGGCGGCCTGACCGACTCGGTGAGCGCCGACCTGCCCGCGCCGACGCTGGGCGCCGCCTGGCGCTGGACCCCGGCGCAGGACTGGCGGATCGTCGCCGATGCCGGCTGGTTCTCCACCGAGATCAACGGGATCCATGGCGACGTCGTCTTCGCGCGCGCGGGCGTGGAGTGGTATCCGTGGGAGCGGATCGGGCTGCTGCTGGACTACACCCTCAGCGACATCGACGCGCGGACCGAGCGCGACTCGTTCACCGGGCACCTGGAGCTGCGCAACAGTGGCCTGCGCCTGGGCGCGAGATACCGCTTCTGAGGTTGCCGGGCCGGGCCATGCGGGCTCGGTCACAGTGGAAACGGTCGAGGCCGCGGCGGCGGCCTGATAGCATTGCGCGCGCGGTTCGCTCACGTTTTCGCCCACGCCGGCGCTTCCGGCGCGAACCCGCCCCCCTCCGAACACAGAGCCAAGCCGTGTCCTTCTTCTCGAACGTCGAACTGGTCCCGGGCGATCCGATCCTGGGCCTGACCGAGGCCTACAACGCCGACTCCCGCGCCACCAAGGTCAACCTGGGCGTGGGCATCTACTACGACGAACAGGGACGGATTCCGCTGCTCAAAGCGGTGCAGCAGGTCGAGCAGTCGCTGGCCGCCGCGGCGCGCCCGCGCGGCTACCTGCCGATCGACGGCCTGCCGGCCTACACCCAGGCCACCCGCGAACTGCTGTTCGGCAAGGACTCGGCGCTGCTGGCCGCCGGCCGCGTCGCCACCACCCAGACCGTGGGCGGCAGCGGTGCGCTGCGGGTGGGCGCCGAGCTGCTGCGCAAGCTGCTGCCGCACGCCACCCTGGCGCTGAGCAACCCGAGCTGGGAGAACCACCGCGCCGTGTTCGGCGCCGCCGGCTTCGAGGTCGTCGACTACACCTATTTCGACGCGGCCAGCCACGGCCTGGACTTCGCCGGGATGCTCGCCGACCTGGGCAAGCTGCAGCCCGGTACCACCGTGCTGCTGCACGCCTGCTGCCACAACCCGACCGGCGCCGACCTGACCGTCGAGCAGTGGAAGCAGGTTGCCGCGCTGCTCAAGGAACGCCAGCTGTTTCCGTTCGTCGACATGGCCTACCAGGGTTTCGACAAGGGGATCCGCGAGGACGCCGCCGCGATCGGCATCCTGGTCGAGGCGGGCATCGACAGCTTCATCGTCGCCAGCTCGTATTCCAAGTCGTTCTCGCTGTATGGCGAACGCGTGGGCGCGCTGTCGATCGTGGCCCCCAGCGCCGACCAGGCCAAGGCGGTGCAGTCGCAGATCAAGCGCATCATCCGCACCATCTACTCCAGCCCGTCCACGCACGGCGCCGCGCTGGTGGCCGGCGTGCTGACCAGCCCCGAGCTGCGTTCGCTGTGGGAAGCGGAGCTGACCGGAATGCGCGAACGCATCCATGCCCTGCGCGCCGGCCTGGTGCAGAAGCTGGCCGCGCTCGGCCACCCGGAGTTCGAGTTCATCCGTCGCCAGGCGGGCATGTTCTCGTACTCGGGCCTGAGCAAGGCCCAGGTCGACCGGTTGCGCGACGAGTTCGGCATCTATGCCGTGGGTACCGGCCGCATCTGCGTGGCCGCGCTCAACCAGGACAATCTGGACTACGTGGCGCAGGCCATCGCCACCGTCAGCCGCGGCTGACGTTCACGGTTACCTGCTTCCGCGAAAGCCCGGCCTTGGCCGGGCTTTTTCGTTGCAGCCTCTATTTCTGGCCGGGCAGCTTGGCCGGCACGAACGGGGAAACCGGGTCGCTGGCCGGGAAGGTTTCTTCCAGCGCCTCGTCCTGGTTGCGGCTTTCGTGCTGCTTGCGCACCTTGCGCTGCAGCTCGGTCTCGTCCGCCGGCGTACAGCCCGGTTCTGGCGGATCCTTGCGGTCTCGCGTGGCCATGTCGATGCCTCGCCGGATAGGGTATCCATGCTTGCGCCGGCCGCGGAAAGGACGCGTGATCCAGCGGTGACGCCATCGTGATGCGAGGCCGATCCATCACGATCGAACGACGCCGGGCGTGAAACCCTGCGTTCCCGCCGCGACGCGAGATCCCGCCATGGCCCGCCCCATCTGGACCGGCACCCTGTCCTTCGGCCTGCTCAACGTGCCGGTATCGCTGATGTCCGGCGAGCGCCGCACCGACCTGCACTTCCGCATGCTCGACTCGCGCGACCGCAAGCCGGTGCGTTACGAGCGGGTCAATGCGGACACCGGCGAGGAAGTGCCGTGGAAGGAGATCGTCAAGGCCTACGAGTACGACAAGGGCAGCTACGTCGTGCTCGAAGAGGCCGACATCAAGGCCGCCGCGCCGGAAAGCCACGAGACGGTGGAGGTGGAGACATTCATCGATGCCGCCGACATCGACCCGCGCTACTACGAGAAACCCTACGTGCTGGTCCCGGCCAAGAAGGCCGAGAAAGGTTACGTGCTGCTGCGCGAGACCCTGCGCGGCAGCAATCGCGTGGGGATCGCCCGGGTGGTGATCCGCACCCGCGAATACCTGGCGGCGGTGCTGCCGCAGGGCGACGCGCTGGTGCTGATGCTGCTGCGCTACCCGCAGGAACTGGTCGACCCGGCCGACTATCCGCTGCCGGCGGGCAAGCCGTCCGACTACCGGCTGACCGCGAAGGAGCTGCAGATGGCCGAGCAGTTGATCGACTCGATGAGCGGCAAATGGAAGCCGGACGATTACAAGGACGAGTTCCGCGAACGGCTGCAGGCGATCATCCGCAAGCGCATCAAGGGCAAGGGCAACACCACCCAGGTCGAGGACGAGGACGAGCCGTCCGAAGAGACCGCGACCAACGTGGTCGACTTCATGTCGCTGTTGAAGCAGAGCCTGGATGCCAAGAAGCGTACGCCGGCGAAGAAGGACGCGGCTGCGGCCCGACCGGCGAAGGCCGCTGCCAAGCCGGCCAAGGCGCCCGCCAGGAAGGCGACGGGCAAGGCTGCCGGCAAGGCCACCAAGAAAACCGCCGCCAGCAAGGCGACCGGACGCAAGACCGGGTAACCGGCGATGTCGCTGCACGACTACAGCCGCAAGCGCGACTTCGGCGCCACCCCGGAGCCCAGCGGTGGCGGGCGCGGGCGCGGGCGCGGCACGTCACGACGGCCGATCTTCGTCGTGCAATTGCATCACGCCTCCAGCCGCCACTACGACTTCCGCCTGGAAGCCGACGGCGTACTCAAGAGCTGGGCGGTGCCGAAGGGCCCGTCGCTGCGCGCGGGCGAAAAGCGCCTGGCGGTGCAGGTCGAAGACCATCCGCTGGACTACGCCGGCTTCGCGGGCGACATCCCCGCAGGCCACTACGGTGCCGGCCACGTCGATCTGTTCGACCGCGGCACCTGGGCGATCGAGGGCGACCCGCTGGAAGCGATCGCCAGGGGCAAGCTCGACTTCGAATTGCACGGCGGCAAGCTCAATGGCGCCTGGAAGCTGGTCCGCACCGGCAAGCAGGCCAAGCAGCCCCAGTGGCTGCTGATCAAGCGCAGCGACGCCCACGCGGGCGACCGCGAAGCCGACGATCTGGTCGATACGCCGGCTCCGGCGAACGCGGCAACTGTTTCAGGCAGCACCGCCCGCAAGGCGCGTTCGAAGCCGGCAGCCGCCTCACGTCGTTCCGCAGCCACGACGACGGCCACGAAGAAGTCGGCTCCAGGCAAGGCCGCACCACGCCGGAAGGACGCCTCCTGGCGCAAGCGCGCGCTCGCGATCGACGGCGCGCGCCACACGCCGCATCCGCCCGGGTTCGCGCCGGAACTGTGCACGCTTCGCAGCATGGCCCCCGCCGGCGATGGCTGGCTGCACGAGATCAAGTGGGATGGCTACCGCCTCCTTGCCGACCTGGTCGATGGCGTGGTGAAGCTGCGCTCGCGCAACGACCTGGACTGGACCGGGCGCGTGCCCGAGATCGCGCACGCGGTCGCGGCCCTGCCGGTATCCGATGCGCGCCTGGATGGCGAGCTGGTAGTGCTCGATGCGCAGGGGCACAGCGACTTCTCCGCCCTGCAGCGCGTCCTCGAGGGCAGTTCGCGACAGCCGCTGCGCTACGTGCTGTTCGATATGCCAGGACTGGCCGGCGTGGACCTGTCGCAGGCGCCGCTGCTGGAGCGCAAGCGGCTGCTGCAGGAATTGCTGGGCGACAAGGCTGGCGTGCTCGCCTACAGCGACCACGTGGTCGGCCACGGTGCCGAGGTGCTGGAGGCCAGCGGCAAGGCGGGCTTCGAGGGCATCGTCAGCAAGCGCGTGGATGCGCGTTACGCCGGCGGTCGCAGCCAGGACTGGATCAAAACCAAGCACGAGCAGGGCGACGAGTTCGTCATCGTCGGCTACACCGCGCCCAAGGGCGCGCGCGGCCACTTCGGCTCGCTGTTGCTGGCGCAACCGGAAGCAGGCGGGTTGCGCTACGTCGGCCGGGTCGGCAGCGGCTTCGGCGATGCGGTGTTGCGCGACCTGCACCGGCGCATGCGCGGGCTCGAGACCGGGCGCGCCGCGGTGGAGTTGCCCGCGCACGTCCCGTTCAGCGCGCGCAGCGTGCACTGGCTGACGCCGCAGCTGATGGTCGAGGTCGCATTCCGCGGCTGGGCCAAGGAAGGACTGCTGCGGCAGGCCAGTTTCCGCCGTCTGCGGGAGGACAAGAGCATGTCGGATCTCGTCGCGCCCAAAAGCGCAGCAGGCGCCCGTCCGAGGAAGAGCGGCACGGCAGGGACGAACAAGGCGGGTCCGCGCGCGAAGACGGACAAGCCGGGCGGGACGGCTGCAACCTCGGCATCGGACGATGTCGCCATCACCCACCCCGAGCGCGTGGTCTATCCGGCCGATGGCCTGACCAAGGCCGATGTCGCGGCGTACTACCGCACGGTGGCGCCATGGCTGCTGCGCGACGTGGCCCGGCGTCCGCTGTCGCTGGTGCGCTGTCCGGACGGTGCCGGTGGCACCTGCTTCTTCCAGAAGCACCATGGCCCGGGCTTCGGCGCGGCGGTGCACGCGCTGCCGCTGCGGCAGAAGAGCGGCGTGGAGGATTACCTCTGGATCGATGACGCGGCCGGTGTGCTGCAGCTGGTGCAGATGAATGTGCTGGAGTTCCACCCCTGGGGCGCCACGGTTGGCGACCCGGAGGATGCCGACCGGCTGGTGTTCGACCTCGATCCCGGCGAAGACGTGACCTGGAAGCAGGTCCGCGACGCGGCACGCGAAGTGCGTGCGCGCCTGCGCGAGACCGGGCTGGAGGGCTTCCTGCGCATGAGCGGCGGCAAGGGCCTGCACGTGGTCGTGCCACTTGCCCCGGCCGCCCCCTGGGAACAGGTGCGCGATTTCTGCGAAGCGTTCGCCCGGGCGATGGAGGCGCAGGCGCCGGAGCGATGGCTGGCCAGCGCGCGCAAGGACCAGCGGCGCGGACGCATCTTCCTGGACTGGCTGCGCAACACCCGTGGCGCGACCAGCGTGGCGAGCTGGTCGCTGCGCGCGCGCGAACACGCCACCGTGGCCGTGCCGCTGCGCTGGGAAGAACTGGCGAAGATCGCCTCGCCCGGCGCCTTCACCCCCGCCAAGGCGCTGCAGCGCGCAGCACGCCTGCGCGCCGATCCCTGGGAAGGGATCGAACGCCTGCGCCAGGCGCTGCCCGGGGCCTGACCGGAGTCGCACCGACCTCCGCGCGACCTGCCGGAAGTCACTTCCTGCCGTCCTGCCATTGCCAAACCCTTGCGCGCGGGCCGAGCATGGCCGCATGCGCCAGATGCTCAAGCTCCTGCTGCAGCCGTTGCCGTTGGCCGGGCTGCTTACCATCCTCACCGTCGGCTACTCGCTGCGCTTCGTGGAGACGCAGCGCACGCTGGCGGCGATCCTGCTGGCCGGATTCCTGCTGCTGTTCGTCGCCCTGCAGCTGCTGCCCGACGCGTGGCGTCGCAGCCAGCACGCGATCCTGCTGGCGATGCCGCCGATCGTCCTGGCGTTGAACGCGATCACCTTCAAGGTCAGCGCCTCGCAGGTGCTGCTGGTGATCTGGGTCGCCTGCGTGTTCGCGGTCTGGCCGTGGCGCGTGGCGGCGCTGGCCGCGCTGCTGGTGAACGCCGCCGTCTACGTGCTGCTGCGCATGACCGGCTTCGACTCGCCGATGCCCATGGTCCTGATCAACATGGGCTTCCAGGGGCTGGCGGCGATCTGCGTGCACTACGCCATGTCGGCCGAGCGCGCGCGCGATGCGCTGGCCCGGGTCAACGCGGACCTGCTCGCCACCCGCGCCCTGCTCGCCGACAGCGCCCGCGACGCCGAGCGCCTGCGCGTGGCCCGCGAGCTGCACGACGTCGCCGGGCACAAGCTCACCGCGATGCGGATCAACCTGCGTGCCCTGGTCGCCGACCCGGCCCTGGCCGGGCGCGCCGAGGTGGTCCTGGTCGAGCGCCTGTCCGCCGAACTGCTCGGCGACATCCGCCAGGTCGTGCAGTCGCTGCGCGACGACCGCGGTCTGGACCTGGCCACCGCGCTGCGCGCGCTCGCCGCCCCCTTCCCGCGGCCGTCGCTGCAACTCACAATCGCACCCGGGGTTCGCGTCACCGATCCGGCCGTGGCCGAGACGGTGCTGCGACTGGCGCAGGAAGCGCTGACCAATGCGGCACGCCACGCCGGTGCGGAACGGGTGTGGCTGCGGATCGACAGCGAGGAAAGCCGTTTGCGCATCGACATCCACGACGACGGCCAATGCGTCGCGCACATCCGCGAGGGCAACGGCATGGCCGGCATGCGCGAACGCCTGGCAGCCCTGGACGGCACGCTCGACCTCGGGCGTACCGCAGGGGGCGGCCTGCGCCTGCTGGCGAGGCTTCCGACGTGAGCGATGCGCAGCCGTTGCGCGTCGCCCTGGCCGACGACCAGGCGCTGGTCCGCGCCGGCCTGCGCGCGCTGCTGGAACGGCTGGGAATCGAGGTCGCGTTCGAGGCCGAGGACGGGCAGGGATTGCTGGATGCGCTGCAGCTGCAGCCGGTCGACGTGGTCCTGAGCGACATCCGCATGCCGGGCGTGGACGGCATCAGCGCCCTGCGCGAGCTCCGCGACGAGGGTGATCGCACCCCGGTGCTGCTGCTGACCACCTTCGACGACAGCGACCTGCTGCTGCATGCGCGCGAGGCGGGGGCGCAGGGATTCCTGCTCAAGGATGCCGCACCGGAGGACCTGCACGAAGCGATCGTCCGCGTCGCCGCTGGCGAGACCCTGCTGGCGCCGGTGAGCACCGACCCGGTGCGCGCGCGCTACCGCTTCCACGACGAGACACCGCCGCACGACACCTTCGGCGAGCGCGAGGTCGCGATCCTGCGCCTGCTTGCCGGCGGCTACTCCAACAAGGAGATCGCCCGCAGCCTGTTCCTGGCCGAAGGCACGGTGAAGAACTACGTCTCCACGATCCTGGACAAGCTGGGTACGCGCGACCGCACCCGCGCGGTGCTCAAGGCGATCACGTTGCGGATCATCTGAAAGTGCCCCAGGCCACGGGCCACGAGCCAGCTGGACGTACCCTCTGGGCCTCGGCCCCTCCATTGGACAGTCAGGCGGGAAAGATGGCCTACGTGATCCCCATGCTGATATGCCGCGACGCCGCGGCCGAGATCGATTTTTGCCGGCGTGCCTTTGGCGCCATCGAACTGTCGCGCCGCGCCGCGCGCGATGGAAGCGTGGTGCATGCGACATTGCAGATCGGCACGGCGATGATCATGGTCCATGACGAACAGCCGCACCTTGCAAGTCGCGCCCCCGGGCCGGATGGCAGTTCGCCGGTGGTCGTCTATCTTTACTGCGAAGCGGTCGATCCGGTGATCGAGCAGGCGATGGCCGCGGGCGCGCGCGTCCTGCTGCCGGCCGAGGACCAGTTCTGGGGCGATCGGGTCGGGAGGATCGTCGATCCTGCAGGGCACGTCTGGAACCTCGCCGCCCGCGTCTGCCAGGAGGCCCGCGCGGAAGCCGCACCATGAGCCTGTCGTTCCATGTCGACTTCAACGGCCAGTGCGAAAAGGCGTTCGGCTTCTACGCCGCGGCGCTCGGCGGGAAGATCGGATCCATGCTTCGCGCGGGGCCGCGGGAAGGCAAGGTCGTGCATGTCAGCATCTGCATCGACGGCGTCCATGTGGCCGGTGCGGATGTCGAACCGGACGGGTACGAAAAGCCCAAGGGCTTCCACGTATTGCTCGGGGTCGACTCGAAGGACAAGGGTCAAGTCGATCTTCGCGGCGCTGCAACGGGACGGAGAAGTCGTATTGGCACCGCAAAAGACGTTCTGGTCGCCCTGCTACGCGATCGTGGTCGACCGCTTCGGCATTCCCTGGAAGCTCAACTGCGTGCTCAGCGCTTGACGTCGTAACGCCCTTCGCCGACCAGCGCCTCGACGTCGGCCTCCGAGACCAGGTTGAAGTCGCCTGGAATCGAATGCTTGAGGCAGCCGGCAGCCAGTCCGAAGCGGATGGTGCGTTCCGGCGCCCAACCGTTGATGAGCCCGTGCAGCACGCCCGCGGCGAACGCGTCGCCACCGCCGATGCGGTCGACGATCGGGCCCACTTCTTCCTGTGGTGCGAGCGCGGTGCCGCTGTCACGACCGACCAGCACGCCCGACAGCGCATGCGCATCGACGTTGCGCGGTTCGCGGATCGTGCAGGCCATCCACTTCAGGTGCGTAAACGCGGCGAAGGCTTCGGCCGCGGCGGCCTCGATCCGCGCCAGCGGCTCCGCCTGCGGGTACTGGCCGCCCAGGACCACGCCCATGTCGCGGTAATCGGCGAACAGCAGGTCGGCCTCGGCCATCAGTTCGGACAGGATCGCCTTGGCGTCGCCCTTCCAGACCTCCCATAGCTTGGGCCGGAAGTTGCCGTCGAAGGACACCTTGACCCCGAGCTTGCGTGCCGCGCGCGCCGCGGCCAGCGCCGCGGCGGCGGTGTTGGCGCCCAGCGCCGGCGTGACGCCGGACAGGTGCAGCCAGTCGGCACCCTGCAGCAGGGCAGGCCAGTCATAGGCATCGGCCGGCGCCAGGGCGAACGCCGAACCGGCGCGGTCGTACAGGACTTCGGCCGGGCGATGGATCGCGCCCGGGGCGAGGAAGTACAGGCCCATGCGGCCGGGAACCCTGCGGATGCCGCCGGTATCCAGGCCATGCCGGCGCAGCTCTCCGGTGGCGGCCTCGCCCAGTGCGTTGTCGGCCACGGTGCCCACTGCGGCCACGCGGTGCCCGAAGCAGGACAGGGAAACGCCGACATTGGCTTCCGCGCCGCCGATGCGAACCTCCAGCTGCGGGCTCTGCAGCAGGCGCTCGCGGCCGGGCGCGCTCAGGCGCAGCAGCAGTTCACCGAAACACACGACACGCGCCATCTTCCTCTCCTGTAGTGCCTTCACGACACGGATGGTGGCATGCCCCGACCGCGGGAATGCCGTTGACCAGCGGTGTCAATTCTAGCCGGCAAGAGGCCGCGCGCCCGCGGGCACGGCGATTGGACCGTGCTGCACTGCAAGATGAAGCCCTGTGCGGCAGGTGTTAGTTTCGCGTTTGACCAGCGGTGTCATCCGTTGGCAACGACTGTTTGCGCATCCGCGAATCACAGTATTTCCTTTGGGAGGGGACATGCACACCCGGAACATCCGCCGGAAGACACCGGTTACCTTGCTGGCCGCATCGATCGGCCTCGCGCTCTACATGCCGTCTTCGTTCGCCCAGGAAGCCGCCACCGCGCAGGATCCGGCGCCGCAGGCCTCCCAGGAAGCAGCGACCGACCTCGACACCATCGTCGTCACCGGCTATCGCGCAAGCCTCGAGCGTTCGCTCGACATCAAGCGCGGCGAGACCGGCATGGTCGATGCGATCGTCGCCCAGGACATCGGCAAGTTCCCCGACCTGAACCTGGCCGAGTCGCTGCAGCGCATCCCCGGCGTGGTGATCACCCGTGACGGCGGCGAAGGCCGCCAGATCACCGTCCGCGGCCTGGGCCCGGCGTTCACCCGCGTGCGCCTGAACGGCCTGGAAGCGATGAGCAGCGTCGGCAGCTCCGACGGCCAGGGCGGCGCCAACCGCAGCCGCGCATTCGACTTCAACGTGTTCGCCTCGGACCTGTTCTCGCAGCTGGTGGTGCGCAAGACCGCGCAGGCCAGCGTCGACGAGGGCTCGCTGGGCGCCACCGTGGACCTGCGCACCGCCCGTCCGTTCGACTACGACGGCTTCACCGCCGCCACCAACCTGCAGGCCAGCTGGAACGACGCCGCAGGCGCCGCCAGCCCGCGCTTTGCCGGCATCATTTCCGACACCTGGGCCGACGGCACGTTCGGCGCCCTGCTGTCGGTCGCCTATTCCGAGCGCAACACGGTCGACGAAGGCACCGGCACCGTGCGCTGGGCCGGCGGCACCACCAACGGTGGCTTCAACCCGAATTCGCCATTCAAGCCGGCGCTGCGCTCGGACGTGTTCGCGCCGCGCTTCCCGCGCTACACGCTGATGGAGCACGAGCAGGACCGCCTGGGCGTCACCGGCTCGCTGCAGTGGCGGCCGAGCGACAGCACCGAGTTCAGCTTCGACGGCCTGTACTCGAAGATCGACGCGATCCGCAACGAGAAGTACATCGAGGCCAATGGCCTGAGCGCGTCGGGCACCACCGGCAAGCGCCAGATCCTGGTCAAGGATGGCGTCGTCGAGAACGGCGCCCTGGTCTACGCCAGCATGGACGACGTGGACATCCGCGCGGAGAACCGCCACGACGAATGGGCCACCGAGTTCTACCAGTTCAGCCTCGACGGCGAGCATGAGTTCAGCGACAGCTTCACCCTGTCGGGCAAGGTTGGTACGTCCAAGTCGGAGCACAAGAATCCGGTGCAGGCGACGATCATGATGGACAAGCTCAACGTCGACGGATACAGCTACGACTATCGCGGCAACCCGAACAAGCCGGTGTTCAACTACGGCGTCAGCCCGACCGATCCGGCCGGCTGGACCCTGTCGACCATCCGCCTGCGCGAGAACTACGTCACCAACGAGTTCGACACCGCCGACCTGAACTTCTCGTGGCTGTTCGGACCCTCCTTCACCCTGGAAGGCGGCATCCAGGCCAAGGACTACAGCTTCGACTCGATCGAGCGTCGTCGTACCGCGACCGAAACCATCGTGCCGACCTTCCCGGGCGGCACCACCGTGGTGCCGGTCGACATGGTCGCCCTGGCCAGCCTCAAGGGCCTGAGCGGCAATCCGGGCACCTGGGTCGTTCCGGACTTCAACCAGATCGCCAACCTGTTCGACATCTTCAGCGGCACCGGCACGTTCGCCATGTCCAACTACGTGCCCAGCGACTATTCCGTCGAGGAAGAAGATCGCGGCGCATGGTTGATGGGCAAGTTCGGCTTCGATATCGGCTCGGTGCCGGTGACCGGTGATGCCGGCGTGCGCTACGTGAAGACCAAGCAGAGCGCGACCGGTATCGCCACCGCCAGCGGTCAGCCGGTGGCGAGCACCGTCAACCGCGAGTACAGCGACACCCTGCCGTCGCTGAACCTGGTCGCCGAACTCAACCCCGACCTGCTGCTGCGCTTCGGCGCCGCCAAGGTCATGTCGCGTCCCGGCCTGGCCAGCCTGACCCCGGGCGTGACCGTCAGCGTCAGCGGCAGCGCGCGCACCGTCAGCGGCGGCAATCCGTACCTGGACCCGACCCGCGCCGACACCCTCGACCTGGGCGTGGAGTGGTACTTCCAGGAAAGCGCGATGCTGGGCGCGGCGCTGTTCTACAAGGACATCGAGAGCTTCATCCAGACCACGCGCCAGTCGATGGTGTACGCCGACAGCGGCCTGCCGGCCAACCTGCTCGACGGCACCACCGCCACGGTCAACGACGAGTTCGTGTTCACCGTGCCGATCAACACCCCCGGCGGCAGCCTGCAGGGCGTGGAGCTCAACTACACGCAGCCGTTCACCTTCCTGCCGGGCGTGTGGAAGGACTTCGGCGTGCAGCTGAACTACACCTACGTCGATTCGGAGATCCAGTACCTGCTGGCCAACGGCACCGCCGCGCAGAAGGCGGCGATGGTCGGCCAGTCGAAGAACTCGTGGAACGCGACCGTCTTCTATGAAGGCGACCGCTTCTCCGGCCGCGTCTCGGCGACCAACCGCAACGACTACCTGATCCAGGTGCCGGGCACGGAAGTGGGCTTCGACAGCGCTGCAGCCGGCTACCACGGCCAGAGCGGCACCACGGTCTTGGACGCCTCGCTCCGCTACAAGCTGAGCGAGAACGCCGAGGTGAGCCTGGAAGGCCAGAACCTGACCAACGAGGCGCAGGAGTCGTGGGTGGCCAACCCGTCGGTCAGCCTGCCGCTGGAGTACAGCGAGACCGGCCGTACCTTCCTGCTGGGCCTGCGCTACAAGTTCTGATCGGGCACATCCGTTGCCATGCAAGCCGGAGCGGCATTGCCGCTCCGGTTTTTTTTTGGATGTCTGCATGGCATTGGGGGAATGCATATAGGGCGGCCCGTCTGAATAGCCGCAACGAGGCTCTTGGTGCGCTGCAAGATGCGAAGCCTCGCAGGCGCTGTTAGGTTTCCGTTTGGCCAGCGGTGTCATCCATGGCCAATGCTGGCCACTACACCGAGCTCCACCATTCCTCCCGGAGGGGATATGCATACCCGGAACACCCGTCGCTCGACACCGGTTACCTTGCTGGCCGTGTCGATCGGCCTCGCGCTGTACATGCCGTCCTCGTTCGCCCAGGACGCCGCCGCCACGCAGGATCCGGCGCCGCAGGCCTCCTCCGAACCGACCACCGACCTGGATACGGTCGTCGTCACCGGTTACCGCGCCAGCCTCGAGCGCGCCATCGACATCAAGCGCGGCGAAGCCGGCGTGGTCGACGCGATCGTCGCCGAGGATGTGGCCGACTTCCCCGACCTGAACCTGGCCGAATCGCTGCAGCGCATCCCGGGCGTGGTGATCGCCCGCGACGGCGGCGAGGGACGCAGCATCTCCGTGCGCGGCCTCGGCCCGGACTTCACCCGCGTGCGCGTCAACGGCATGGAAGCGCTGACCACGGTCGGCAGCACCGACCAGAACGGCGGCACCAACCGCAGCCGCGGCTTCGACTTCAACGTCTTCGCCTCCGACCTGTTCTCGCAGATGATCGTGCGCAAGACCGCCTCGGCCGACATCGAGGAAGGCTCACTCGGCGCGACCGTCGACCTGAACACCTCGCGTCCGTTCGACTTCGACGGATTCACCGCCGCCGCCAGCGCCCAGGCCGCGTACAACGACATGTCCGCCTCGGCCAGCCCGCGTTTCGCCGGGCTCATCGCCAACACCTGGGCCGACGGCAAGTTCGGCGCGCTGCTCTCGGCCGCCTACTCGGAGCGCGACTGGATCGAGGAAGGCACCGGCAGCGGCCGCTGGGCCAACGGCCCCAGCAACGGCGGCTTCCACCCGTCCTCGCCGTTCACCCAGGCGACCTCGGCCAGCGTCTTCCACCCGCGCTTCCCGCGCTACACGCTGATGGAACACCACCAGGAGCGCACCGGCATCACCGGCTCGCTGCAGTTCAAGCCGGGCGACAGCACCCAGTTCTCGCTCGACGGCCTGTACTCGAAGATCGATGCGACCCGCAAGGAGCGCTACATCGAGGCGATCTCCTTCAGCCGCTCCGCCGCGCAGGGCGGCAAGCCGCAGACCATCGTCAAGGACGGCTACGTCGACCCGGCGACCGGCGCGCTGCTGTACGGCGAGTTCGACGACGTCGACGTGCGTGCCGAAAACCGCTATGACGAGTGGGATACCGAGTTCAAGCAGCTCAGCCTGAGCGGCGAACACGAATTCAGCGACGCCTTCAAGATCAGCGGCAAGCTGGGCACCTCCTCCTCGGTGCACAGCAATCCGGTCCAGACGACGATCATGATGGACAAGCTGAACGTCGATAACTACAGCTACGACTACCGCAGCGACAAGTGGGCGCCGGTGATCGACTACGGCATCTCGCCGACCGATCCGAATGGCTGGACCCTGTCCACCATCCGCATGCGCGCCAACGAGGTGCGCAACGACTTCGACGTCGGCCAGCTGGACTTCAACTGGAGCATCAGCCCCGGCTTCCGCCTCAAGGGCGGCGTGCTGGCCAAGGACTACGCCTTCGATTCCAGGGAGTCGCGCCGCACCGCGAACGAGGCCACCGTGCCCAACTTCGCCAACGGCACCAAGATCGTTCCGGTGGACATGACCCAGCTGGTCAGCCTCGCCGGCATCAACGGCTCGCCGGGCACGTGGGTGGTGCCGGACTTCGACGCGATCGCCAACGAGTTCGGCATCTTCAGCGGCGAAGGCACCTGGGCGTTCAGCCCGTTCGCGGCCAGCACCCGCAGCGTCGAGGAAGAGGATCGCGGCGCGTACCTGATGGGCGAGTTCTCGACCGACCTCGGCTCGATCCCGTTCTCGGGCAACTTCGGCGTGCGTTACGTCAAGACCAAGCAGGAATCGACCGGCATCGCCACCATCGCCGGCGTGCTCACCCCGATCACGGCCAATCGCGAGTACAGCGACACGCTGCCCTCGATGAACCTGGTCGCCGAAGTCGCTCCCGACGTGCTGGTCCGTTTCGGCGCGGCCAAGGTGATGAGCCGGCCCGGCCTGGGCAGCCTGACCCCGGGCGTCACCGTCAGCGTCAGCGGCGGTTCGCGCAACGTCACCGGCGGCAATCCGAACCTGGATCCGATCCGCGCGACGAACTACGACCTGACCGGCGAATGGTATTTCCAGGAAGCCGGCCTGCTGAGCCTGGGCCTGTTCTACAAGGACATCGAGAGCTTCGTCCAGACCACGCGTGAAGTCCGTCCGTTCAACACCAGCGGCCTGCCGGACAGCATCGCGACCGACTTCGGCGTCAGCCCGACCGACGACTTCGTGTTCTCGACGCCGGTCAACACCCCCGGTGGTCCGCTGAAGGGCCTGGAAGCCAACTACATCCAGCCGTTCACCTTCCTGCCGGGCCTGTGGAGCAACCTCGGCGTCCAGCTGAACTACACCTTCGTCGATTCGCAGATCCAGTACCTGCTGGCTTCCGGCGCCAACTCGCTGAACACCGACCTGACCGGCCTGTCCCGTCATTCGTGGAACGCAACGCTGTTCTACGAAGGCGACGCGTTCGCCTGGCGCGTCTCGGCGACCAATCGCGACGACTACCTGATCCAGGTGCCGGGCACCGAGCAGGGATTCACCGAGGACGTGCACGGCCAGACCGGCACCACCTTCGTCGACGCATCGATCCGCTACAAGATCGGCGAGAACCTCGAGCTGAGCCTGGAAGGCATCAACCTGACCAACGAGCCGTCCACCGAATCGTGGGTCGGCGCTTCCTCGCAGCTGCCGCTGGACTACAGCGAGACCGGTCGCCAGTACCTGATGGGCATCCGCTACAAGTTCTGATGCCACGACATCGTTGCTGAGTTCCGAAGGCCGGAGCGGCGCCGCTGCTCCGGCCTTTTCCTTGTCAGTGCCGGCAGCGCGCGTGCACTCCGCGCCGACCCTCCGGCGATGGACGCCGCAGCGCCCGCAGGTGTTGCGCTGCAAGATGCCAAGGCCGCCCGGCACTGTTACGTTTCCGTTTTGACCATCGGTGTCATCGACATCGACACGTGCGGCGCACCTGCTACGGCTGCGATCCGCCATCTCGTGCAGCACACCAATGCCCTGGGAGGGGACACGCAATGCAGCAGCGCGCTTATCGCAGGAAGACACCGGTTACCTTGTTGGCCACCGCGATCGCGGTCGTCCTGTCGGCACCGGTCATGGCGCAGGAAGTGGAAGCGCTCAAGCCCGGGCAGGACATCGCCGACCTGGACAAGGTCACCGTCACCGGCTACCGGCAGAGCCTGCAGAAATCGCTGGACGAGAAGCGCTACAGCACCGAGCAGGTGGACTCGATCTTCGCCGAGGACATCGGCAAGTTCCCCGACCAGAACCTGGCCGAGTCGCTGCAGCGCATCGCCGGCGTCTCGATCGATCGCGAAGGCGGCGAAGGCCAGCGCATCTCGATCCGAGGCCTGGGCTCGGACTTCACCCGCGTGCGCCTGAACGGCCTGGAAGCCCTGGCGACGGCCGGCACCGGCACCGCCGGCGTCAACCGCAGCCGCGGCTTCGACTTCAACACCTTCGCCTCCGAGCTCTTCAGCCAGGTCAAGGTCAACAAGACCCAGTCGGCGCAGATGGACGAGGGTTCGCTGGGTTCGACCGTGGACCTGCGCGGTTCGCGCCCGTTCGACTACGACGGCTTCAAGGGCTCGGCCAGCGCCCAGGTCGGCTATGGCGAGCTGACCGAGAAGTTCGACCCGCGCGTGTCGGGCATGATCTCCAACACCTGGGCCGATGGCACCTTCGGCGCGCTGCTGTCGGCGTCCTACAGCAAGCGCAACGTGTACGAGGAAGGCTACAACCCGGTGCGCTGGGAGCACGGCAACCACCGCAACTCCAACCAGTCCACCGCGGCCAACAACGGCACCTACGGCTTCTGCTCGCCGGTCGGCTACAACCCGCAGACCCCGCGTAACCCTGCGTCCAACGAAACCCCGGCCGGCAGCGGCAGCCAGGCCAACCAGGACCGCAACAACGGCTGGGGCAGCTACGGCATCAGCCGCACCATGTGCGGCACCGGCCTGCCGCGCCCGGCCGCCACCCCGGAGAACATCGCCGCCTACGAGACGGCGACCAACGCCTGGATCCCGCGCTATCCGCGCTACATCCGCACCGCGCACGAGATCGAGCGGATCGGCGTGACCGGCGCGCTGCAGTGGCGTCCGTCCGACGACACCCTGCTCAGCTTCGACAGCATGTACTCCAAGCTGTCCAAGGACCAGCGCGAGGACTCGCTGGGCGCCAACCTGCACCGCGCCGCCAACCTCGGCGGCAAGACCCAGATCGTGGTCCGCGAGGCCGAGGTCGACGACATGAACCGCCTGACCTATGGCGTGTTCGACAACGTCGACTTCCGTACCGAAGCCACCGCGATCGAGGAGAGCACCGAGTTCAAGCAGTTCAGCCTCACCCTGGAACACCACGTCAACGACGCGGTGCGCCTGGACGCGCAGCTGGGCCACTCCACCTCCGACTACGAACGCCCGGTGTTCTCGCTGGTCAGCTTCGACAACCAGAACCTCGACGGCTTCGTGCTGGACATGCGCGGCAACCCCGACCTGCCGCGGATGACGTTCCCGCTCGACCTCAACGATCCCTCCGCGTGGTCGTGGCTGGGTTACGGCGCCGTGCCGGTCAACAGCAACGGCACCGCGCGCGGCAGCAACATCAGCGAGGTGCGTCTCAACCCGCAGTACGTGAAGAACGCCTTCGACACGGCCAAGGTCGACCTCGAGTTCATCCTCAACCCGACCTTCACCCTGCGTGGCGGCCTGGCGTACAAGGACTACGACATGAGCACGGAGGAGTACCGGCACATCAGCTACGGCCGACTGGCCCAGGCGTTGCCGGCCGGCGTGGGCGTGGCCGACCTGAGCACCACCCTGGACGGGTTCGGCAAGAACCTGTCGGGCGTGCCCAGCAGCTGGCTGGCCCCGGACTTCAACAAGGTCGCGCAGCTGCTCGACATCTACTGCAACTGCAACAGCGGCGCGCTGGGCGGCGACTACCGCCTGGCCAGCATCGGCCACTTCGGCGCCTCCAACAACAACTTCGAAGTGAACGAGCGCAGCCTGGGCAGCTACCTGCAGCTGGATTTCAACACCGAGCTGCTGGAGCGCGCCTTCCGCGGCAACATCGGCGTGCGCGTGGTCGAGACCCAGATCACCGCCTCCGGCTGGGCGCCGTGCGCGGCGACCAACCCGGCGCAGAACTCGGAGAACTGCCAGGCGTTCTTCGGCGTGGCCAACGCCACCTCCGCCCCGGGCGATCGCTACCTGGTCGCCACCGAGGTCACCCACGACTACCAGGACGTGCTGCCGGCGATGAACCTGGCCTGGGACGTGGCCGAGAACGTGATCGTGCGCTTCGGCGCGGCCAAGACCATGGCCCGCCCGACCCTGGGCTTCCTCTCGCCGGGCGTCAGCGGCGGCCCGACCCAGTACTTCGACGACGGCCGCACCTTCTCGATCAACCTGGGCAACCCGCAGCTGGAGCCATTCCGTTCGACCAACTACGACCTGATCGGCGAGTGGTACTTCGCCGAGGGCGCGCTGCTGTCGGGCGCGATCTTCTACAAGGACATCGAGAGCTACATCCAGCGCACCCGCCTGCTCAGCACCTGGGAAGACATGGGCTACTCGCTGGACCTGCTGCCGGAAGGCTTCACCCCGGACACGCTGTTCAACGTGCAGAGCTACTTCAACACCCCGGGCGGCCCGCTGAAGGGCTACGAACTGACCTACCAGCAGCCGTTCTCGTTCCTGCCGTCGTTCTGGAGCAAGTTCGGCGTGCAGCTGAACTACACGCACGTCGAATCGAAGATCAAGTACCTGTTCAGCACCGCCGCCAACAACAACACCACGGTGGTGACCGAGTACACCGAGAACGAGCTGATCAACCTCTCGCCGAACTCGTACAACGCCACCCTGTACTACGACGACGGCCGCTTCAGCGCGCGCCTGTCCACCAGCTACCGCGACGGCTACATCAGCGAGATCCTGGCCCGCGAGAACGTCTGGGACCTGGACGGCAACCAGCTGATCACCCCGGACGTGACCAGCAAGTACTCGGTGCGCAACGTCGACTTCAACATGGGCTACCGGATCGGCGAGAACCTGACCCTGACCTTCGAGGCGATCAACCTGACCGACGCGGCCGACTCGCGCTTCATCGATTCCACCCTGTCGATGCCCGACCGCTACACCGTCAACGGCCGGCAGTACTTCGTCGGCGCGCGCTACACGTTCTGACGTGATCGCCTGGATGCGTTCCTCGCGCCTCTCCCGCGGGCGTGTCCGGGCAGGCCGGCGGCCCCCTTCCGCGCTTCGGCGCGGCCGGGGGCCGCGCAGCCTGGTACTTGTTTCGCTGCTGGTCCCGGCCATCGCCTGCGCGGCCGGTCCCGCTTCGCCCGCCCCGGGCCGGGCAATCCTCGACGTCGATGCCCGCGGCGCCGCGCAGCACCGCACCGTGCAGGCGGCCGTGCTCGCCGCGGTGGCCGGCGGCGTGCCGGCGACGATCCGCCTGCACGCGGGCACCTATCGCGAGGTGGTGCAGATCCCGGCCGGCGCCCCGGCCATCGAACTGGTCGGCGCGGGCGTGGACAACACCACCCTGGTGTTCGACAACCATGCTTCGCGCATGGACCCCGCGACCGGCAAGCCGTTCGGCACGTTCGGTTCGGCCACCGTCTTTGTCCGGGGCGACGACTTCCGGGCCTCGCACCTGACCATCGCCAACGACGCCGGGCCGGTCGGGCAGGCGGTCGCGCTGGTGGTGGTCGGCAACCGTGCCGCGTTCCGCGACGTGCGCTTCCTCGGCCACCAGGACACGCTCTACCTGCAGGGCCATGACAGCGTCTCCTGGTTCGGCGACTGCGAGATCCATGGCACGGTCGATTTCATCTTCGGCGCCGGCACCGCGCTGTTCGAGCGTTGCCGCATCCATTCGCTCGGCAACGGATATGTCACCGCCGCCGCGACGCCCGACGCGCATCTGTTCGGGCTCGTGTTCCGCGACTGCACGCTGACCGCCACGCCAGGTGTGGATGCGGTCTACCTCGGCCGGCCGTGGCGCGCGCATGCACGGGTCGCCTTCCTCGACAGCACGCTGGGGGCGCATATCCTGCCGGCCGGCTGGCATGACTGGGACCGGCCGGAACGCCAGGCGACGGCATTCTTCGCCGAGGCCGGCAATGCCGGCGCCGGCGCCGACACCACGCGACGCGTCGGCTGGTCGCACCGGCTCGCGCCCGCGCAGGCCGCCACGTACTCCCGGGAAGCGATCCTGGACCACTGGAGACCCTTCGAATGACCGCCACCTCTTTCCTGCGCCTGGCGCTGGCGCTGCTACTGGTGCTGCCGGCCGCATGCGCCACCGCCGCCGCGCCGCCGCCCGCGACCGACCCCGTCGCCGAGAACATGCTGCTGCTGCAGACCGCATCCGGCGGCTGGTCCAAGCACTACCACGACAAGAAAGTCGACTACGCCCGCAGCTACGACGACGCCGAGCGCGCCGCACTGCGCGCACCGGACCGCCGCGACGACGCCACCATCGACAACAAGGCCACCACCAGCGAGATCGCCTACCTCGCCCAGGCCCATGCGCGGACCGGGAACCCTGCCTACCTGGACGGTGCGCGGCGCGGCGTGGACTACCTGCTTCGCGCGCAGTATCCGAACGGCGGCTGGCCGCAGTTCTATCCGGACCTGTCGTCGTACCGCCACCAGATCACGCTCAATGACGACGCGATGGTGCATGTGATCACCTTGCTCCAGCAGATCGCGGACGGCGACGGCGACATGGCGGCACTGGCGCCGGAGTTCGGCCCGCGTGCGGCGGCCGCCGCGCAGCGCGGCATCGACAACCTGCTCGCGCTGCAGGTGCGGATCGACGGCCAGCCGACCATCTGGGCGGCGCAGTACGACGAGACCACCCTGCAGCCGGCCAAGGCCCGCGCCTACGAACTGCCTTCGCTGGCGGTGGCCGAATCGGTGGGCGTGGTGCGCCTGCTGATGCGCCAGCCGCAGCCCGACGCGCGCATCGTCGCGGCGATCGAATCCGCCGCGCAGTGGCTGGACGCGCACCGCCTGCACGACCTGGCCCTGCGCCACGTCGACGCACCGGTGGAGGAAACCGGCAAGGACGTGCTGGTCGTCGACGCACCCGGCGCCTCGCTGTGGGCGCGCTTCTACGACCTGGAGCGGCAGCAGCCCATGATCGTCAACCGCGACGGCAGGATCGTCGCCTTCGCCGAGCTGCCCAACGAGCGCCGCACCGGCTACGGCTGGTACGGCACCTGGCCGGAGAAGCTGCTGGCGCAGGAACTCCCCCGCTGGCGCAAGGGGTCCATGCGACCGGCGTGGCCGTACCCTGATCCCCTTGTGCCCTATCGTTCGTGAAGTGGAAACCCGATCCGATGACTGAACCGATGCGTCCCACCCTGCTCGCCATGTTCGTCGCCGCAGCGCTGGCCGCGTTGCCGCTGGCCGCGTCCGCGGCGGCGCCGCAGCTGCTGTTCCGGGTCTCGGCCGACAGCGGCTTCGTCGCCGACCACGCCGAAGGCGAGGCGGTGCCCAACTTCCAGGACCGGGTGAAGATCGTCCCGACCGGCGTGCAGGGCGGCGCGATCGAATGGGCCGACGACGGCGTGCTGGCCTGGAACGCGCCGGGCAACATCTTCGCCGAGCGCGGCACGCTGTCGTTCTTCTGGCGGCCGCGCTACGAGGTGGGCGAGGCGCCGTTCGTGATCTTCCGCGTCGGTTACGCCGACCACAGCAGCTGGGACATGGCCTGGCTGCGGATCGACTGGAACGGGCACGGCTTCGACGCCTTCGTCACCGACGCCAACCTGGCGCGCACGCGGGTGTCGTTCAAGCTCGACACGCTGCCCGACGCGAAACAGTGGACCCACCTGGCCTTCGCCTGGGACGAGACCGCCGGCGTGCGCCTGTACGTGGACGGCAGGGAGGTGGCGAAGATCGACACCACCGCCGACTACGACGCCGCGCTCGACCAGCTCGGCCTGGCCGGACGGGTGATGGCGCCGTACCAGGTGCAGAGCCGTTACAACTTCCTGCGCGGCAGCGACTTCGACGAGATTCGCGTCTACGACCGCATGCTCGATGCACCTGCGATGGCCACCTTGGCCCGGCGCGGCGACCTGGCCAAGGCTGCACCCGCCACCGCGGCGACGATCGGCGACGACGCGCTGCGCGCCGCCTGGAGGCACCGCTACGGATGGGACCATGGCACGCCGCCGGCGCTGGCCTCGGCGACGAACTCGATCCGCCGGATCGGCTTCCTCGATGTCCGCGACAAGAAGCAGTGGATGTGGAAGGGCAGCGACGGCATCCCCGAGACCACCTGGCCGGGCGTGTACAACCGTTCGCGCCTGCCCGGCCGTGACGACTATTTCCAGTTGCCGGACTGGAACACCTACGTCGAAGGCGGCCAGGCGCTGGACCTGGCGATGCCGGACGAGCCGTTCAACCGCATCGAGATCCGCGGCGCGGCCTATGGCACGGCCAGCCATGGTGCTGACGTCGATCACCAGCAGCCGCTGTTTGCGCGCACGCAGGGCGTGGTCCGCAGCGTCGACAGCTTCGCCGAACGCCGCGGCGGCCACGTCCGCTTCAGCAACACCACCCCGGAAACCCCGATCCAGGAGATCTGGGCCTACCACGCCAGCGACGCGGCCGAGCCCGAGGGCACGGTCAAGCAGAGCTACGTGGTCGACAGCGCGGTGCTGCCCGACTACGGCAACGTGCAGGCGCTGCGCCAGTACATCGATGGCCGCTTCCTGCCGGCCGGCCGCAGCATGGTGATGGCGCTGCCCAAGGGCGCCGGTTCGCGCAAGCGCGATGCCGCCACCACGCTGCCGGCCTCGCCCGATCCCATCGTGCACGTGCTCGTGCCTTCCGGGGTCGCCGACGCGCCGGCGGCGCAGCCGCTGATCCGCAGCTGGGCCTACAGCTGGGAAAACATGCATGACGGCCTGGACGGCGTGGCGATCGACATCCCCGCGCTGGACCTGCCGGCCACGCAGGATGGCCTGATCCCGCTCAACATCCGGATCAAGGATCCGATCTGGCCCGCGCGCGACATGATCGACGTATCGGTGTCAGTCGCGCCGAATCAGAAGCGCACGCTATGGCTCGACCTGCGCGACCGCATCCTCACCGCCGACAGCCTGTGGCTGAGCGTCGCCTCGGCCGCGCCCGGCTTCGATGCGCAGTCGCTGGACGGCGCCGAGATCCGGCTGGTGTTCAAGGACCGCGCCGAGGCGAAGAAGGAACACGTCGCCGACCGCTTCGACCAGGTCCGCGACAACTGGGGCTTCCTGGTCGAGGAGCACACCACCTCCAAGCGCCAGCGCCTGTACGCGCGCGTGTACGCCGACCTGAGCGACCTGCTGCGGGTCGATCCGGACCACGAGCAGGGCCGCCGGTACTGGAACTACATCAGCTACAACAGCCAGGGCCGGCCGCCGTTCGCGCTGCCGCAGGCGCCCAAGGGCGTGCCGCAGTGGGCATTCCTGCAGACCCTGGACATGCAGTACGTGCGCCGCTTCATCGACTGGTGGATCGACAACCGCCAGGTCGCGTACGGCGATTTCGGCGGCGGCCTGTCCGACGATTCGGACCTGGTCCAGCAGTGGCCGGGCGCGGCGCTCATGGGCATCCAGCCCGACAAGCTCAACGCCTCGCTGACCGCGGTGTCCGATGCGATCTACCGCAACGGCATGTTCGCCAACGGGCTGAGCACGATCGAGACCGACGAGCTGCACGCCTACGAGGAAGGGATCAACGCCAACAGCGCGATGCTCTACCTCAACTGGGGCGACCCGCTCACCGTCGAGCGGCTGATGGAAACGGTCAAGGCGTTCGACGAGAAGATCATCCTGCCCAATCCGCACGGCCACCTGCTGTTCTCCAGCAACTGGTTCGGCGGCAACAAGGTCTACCGCGAGCCGAACTGGCAGTGGCAGAAGCCGTATTCGTTCCCGGCGCTGCACCCGGCGTTCCTGGTCGGCGACTGGAATGCCGACCCGACCGGACGCAAGCTGGTCACCGGCCTGGCCGACGGCTACCTGGCCCACGCCTACACCGCCGACGACGGTACCTGGGTGCTGCCCAACGAGATCAACTGGGCCACCGGCAAGACCCGCGGCGGCGAGCTGATCAAGGGTTCCGGCGGCGGCGACACCATGCACCTGTTCTGGACCGCATGGCGCTGGACCGGCGACGACAGGTACCTCAAGGCGCTCGACTATCGCGCCGGCCGCAGCGGGCCGGGCAGCCTGGCCAACGTCGGCGAGAACTTCGTCGGCGTACTCGGCCGCCAGGACGACTGGGGCACGGCACTGGTCGCTGCCGCCGACAAGGGCGACACCGGCTTCGCCAGCCTGGCCGCGTGGCAGCAGACCGGCGACAAGAAGTATCTCGAAGCGATGCACGCCGAGTCGATCGAGCTCAAGGCGCTGCGCGAGTACATGGTCACCGAGGGCCACTGGTGGTCCGACCGCGTGGAATCGGCCAGCGAACTGCTGCAGCGCGAGCGCCTGGGCGGCGTGGCGCTGGAACGCAACCAGTCGTATCCGGGCCACACCGTGAGCTGGCGCTTCGCCCGCGACGGCGGCGCCGAGCAGGTCGCGATCCTGATGCCCGATGCGCGCCGTGACCGCTTCAAGGTGATCGGCTTCAACCTCGACGGCAAGGCGCATCCGGCGACGATGACCGGCTGGAACGTCGAACCCGGCACCTGGCGCATGACCTGGGGCGTGGACCGGGACGGCGACGACCGCATCGATGGCAAGGCCAGTACGCGCGAGTTCACGCTGGAGAAGAGCGCGTCGGTCGACGTGGTGTTCCCGTCGATGCAGACCGTGGTGATGGAGTTCGAGCGTGTCGAAAAGGGCACGCCGGTCGAACTGCGCCCGGACCTGGGCATCGGCCGCGGCGACGTGCGCGTGGCCGGTGACGCAGTCGAGGTCACCGTGCACAGCCTGGGCCATGTCGGCAGCGGTGCCGGCTACGCGGTGCTGGAGGATGCACGCGGCCGCGAACTGGCGCGCGTTGCGATTCCGGCCATGGCCGCGCCGACCGACCTGCTGCCTAAGACCACGATGGTGTCGCTGCCGTTGGGTGGCCGCAAGTCCGACGGGCTGCAGGTGCGCGTGGCCCTGGAGGGCGACGCGGAAGAAGTCACCCGGCTCAACAACCGGCGCGCGGTGGACTAGCTCGCCAACCGTCCGCTGCGTGCGGTAAGCGGAGCAAGCGGAAGGCCGGGCATACCCGGCCTTCTTCTTTCGACGTTCGACATGAGCACGCCACGATGCGTGCGCGATGGTCGATGTCCCAGGCGTTGCCCTGGCTTCCCGACCAGGCCGCGTCCATGCATGTCCCGCCGTACTTCAACCCGACCTTTGCCGGGTCAGCAGCCTCCGTCGGGACGCCTCCTGCCTGCCGTCCCTGACCCGGCAAAAGCCGCCACTGACGGAACGTCCCCGCCGGTCACGGCATCCCCGCACCGACCGTCGCCCGGACCGGAATGCCGGCAGGGTCGAAACCCTCCAGGCAGAAGACATTGATGCCGAAGTGGTCGGGCGTAACCCGCTTCCGGTGGAAGGGATAGATGCCGCACGTCGTGCAGAAATAGTGCTCGGCGGTACCGGTGTGGAACCGGTAGGTCCGCAGCGACTCGTTGCCGCTGATGAGCGTGAATGCGCTCTCGTGCACCTTGACCATCAAGGCGTTCTTGCGCCTGCAGATGGAACAGTCGCAGGTGGTCAACTCGGGGAAGTCGCTGGTGATCTCGAAGCGGACGGCGCCGCAGTGGCAGCTGCCCTGGAACGTGCGCAGTTGATTCGACATGGAACACCCTGGCTGTGGACGCATGGCCCGGGCCAGTCGCGAAGCGACGTCGGCCCGGGTCGATTTCGCTACGGAGCATGTCGGCTAGAGCTGTCCGTACCGGTGCTTGCGCTGCTCCGTGAAATGCCACCACGGTTGCGGCGGCGAGCCCTCCAGGAAGGAGGTCACGGACATGAAGACATCCAGCACGCACGGATCCTGTCGCGCCCCCGTTGCGATGCAGAGCGACTGATACAACTCGAGCGGGTCCGCCCCGAGAAGCTGACCTGGTTCTTTGAACCCCAGCAGCTCGAAGTCCCGGGCCGCAGCCGGCCCGATGTTGGGCAGGTCGGTGAAGCGTCGTACCTCTTCTCTCACGACCTTTGAAGGATGCATGGAATCCGTTGGATGAGTTGGGACGGGTCGCGAAGCGGCTCGGCCTTGAACGAGCTTTCAGGCTTCACTCGTCATGACGGTCGCTAGTGAAACGTGGAAGTCGTCGAGGTCGAACGCAGCTGGCTAGGACTAGCTTCAGGCGGCACGCCGTCAGTTGGCGAGTTCGCCGGATACATGGGCGGCAATCTCACTCGTGTTCCTGACAAACTCCGCCTCCAGGTCTATTCCACATTTTTTCGCCAACACAATGATCGACCACAAACAGTCCGATAGTTCGTGGCCAAGTTTGGCATGGCAGTCGTCTATGGCCCGGACACCGTTATGCGCCTGGATAAGTTTCGCCAGATCGCCCACATCGCCTACGAAGCCAAGCGCAAGCTCTTCTGTGCTCCAGGTGCGACCATACCTCTTGGTCTCAAGCCGCTCGTAGAGCTCGTTTAGCTGCAGTGCTGCCTTCTCCAGATCGCTGAAATTCATGCCATGTCGCCTGACGATTGAGCTGATGAACGCTGCGAAGCCGGCCCGGCTCGAATGAATTATTAGGCCTTGGTCATTGGTGCCCAGGACTTGTATGCATAGCGAATGATGCCAACCAATAGGAAGAACACCGCGGTGCAATAGATGACCTTTGGCGCGTGCGATAGGAGAGCAGCCGAGAGCATCGAGACACCGACAAGAACAAGTGCCATCCCAGGATCGCGATCTCGCGACCTGGTCGCCTCTGATGGTCTATCGCAAATTAAGGTTGCTTCTACGTCCAGTGCCGCCGCTATGCAAACTCGGGTCTCCCTAGAAGCTGTACCGTCCGTCTCCACTCGCTGGATCGTGCGAAGACTCAGGCCGGCGGCATTGGCAAGTTGCTCTTGTGACCAGTTCCTTGCTTCTCTAAGACTACGTACGAATGACGGACTTAGTTTCATGTCGGACCCCATAGGACAGCTCCTGTGCTGGAGCCACGATTGTTGGATCTAGCGGTGCCTTTCGCCACGACAGTACCCTGACTTTCACCCGCCAACGAGCCGTCACTTCCGTTCACAAGGCCTAACGCCTGCGTTAAGCAGACCTGCGAAGCGGGTCCGGCTTGAATGAATTGTCAGGCCACCCGGCGTGTGGTGAGCCAACCGATTGCGGAACCCGCGAGCCCACCCCAGACAACTCCCTGGACAAAGGGAAATCCGCCGATATATGTGCTGGCTGCGCCGATGCCCGCCCCAAAGAGAACGAACCAGGCAACTCGCCGCTTGCGGGCCTGAAGTGCCTCCTCCGCGACCTGCTTGACGCGCAGCTCCTCGTTCCTTGCCTGCTGCGCACGAAGATGAGGCTCCAAGATGGCCTCGGCAGCCGCATCCGCTTGTTTCATTTCCACTCGCGACAACTCCTGACTACGATCCAGGCTATGAGCAGCCCCTGGCGGGGCGCAGCACGGAGTTTGCTGGGGCTGCCGGGAATGCGTCAATCGAGAAACCCGCGCCTAGGTCGCGGGTTTGGCTGACTCTCTGAGCCCGGGACGGCGGCAGCATGCCGGGAAGGGCGGCGTGCAGGGCACTATCTCTCTTACTGCGGCGTACAGACCGTGTATTCGCGGACAGATCGCGCTCATGCAGAACGGTGCGCCTCTTCGCTGTGACGGACTACAGGCCGTGTGTCGCAGCTAGATCGGCAGGACCCGCACGAGTACAGCGGCCAGCATCGCGGACAGCAGCCAGACACCCACGCGCGTGACAAGTGCGGCGTCCGGCTTTCCTGCAGCGGTCGCGGGCAGGCGGCCGAAGCCGACCACGCAGGCGTGCGCGGGCAGCGCGATCACCAGCAGGAACGCGGCCACCCAGGTCAGGCTGTCGTCGCCCAGGTGCGGCCACAGCAATGGCATCACCACACCGGCGAAGAGGCCGGCGAGCGCCGCGCTGACCGGCGTGGCGGAGAACTTCATGGCGTGTCCCTCTGCATCAGGTGTCAGATGTGTTTGCCTGCCCGCTGCGCGCGATCATCCCGGCCATGTCAGGGAATCAGGTTGCGGCGCAACGCCGGTACCTGCCGCGCCAGTTCGTCGGCGACGATCGCGGCGAAGAAGTCCGCACCTTCGCGGCCCAGGTGGGTGTAATCGAACGCGGCCTTGGGCGTGCCCATCGGCTCGACCGCGGCGTTGTCCTGTGCGGCGGGTTTGACCAGCGCCCCCGGCGGCGCGGTCGGCGGCGTGGCGGGCGGCGTGCCGATCGTGGTGCCGGCCTGCGCCTCGCTTACCTGCTCGGGCAGCGCGCGTGCCTGGGCGAAGCGCATCGCCTGTACCGGCCCCATGCCCTGCACCGCGGCGACGCTGCGCGCGTGCAGGTCGACGAGGGGCACGTCGAGTTCGGCCGCGACCGCGCGCGTGGCCTCGGCCCACGGCGCGAGGTCGTCGATGAGCTCGCCGTCCTTGAACTGCCTGCGGGTCAGCGGCGTCAACAGCACCGGCACCGCGCCGGCGGCACGCACCTCGCGCACGTAGCGGCGCAGGTTCCCGGGAAACTCGCTGGCCAGGTCGGTCGAACGCCCCGGCTTGCCCGGCTGGTCGTTGTGGCCGAACTGGATCAGCACGTACACGCCACCGGCGTAGGCGCCGCTGCGCATCTCGTGCAGGGCGATGTCCCACGAACCTTCGGCGCGGTAGTTGTAGGTGCTGCGCCCGCCGCGGGCCAGGTTGATGCAGGCCAGGAACGAGGCGACATGGTCGGCGCAGAACGACGGACCCCAGCCGCCCTGCACCGCGGTGGTCGAATCGCCGACCAGGACGATCTTGCTGGCGCGGATCGGCGTCGGCGGCGGCCGCTCGCCGATGGAGGGATCGGTTGCGGCACGCGCATCGGAAACGGCCAGGGCGACGGCCAGCGACAGGCAGGAAAGCAGGCGGGGCAAGGCGGCGGACAGTGCAGGCATGGCGACTCGTGGCAGGCGACGGGCCGGGCGGGTTCCGCCGGCAGGCTGGTTCAGCGGTGTCATCCAGCCATGCACACCCGGCCGTCGACAAGCCCGACTTTAGCCGGAGGCCTCGCCGGGCCGTGTTGCGGCGCAGGATGCCGGCCTCGGCGCGGGTCTGCTACGGTCCTATGACCATCGGTGTCATCCGCGGTCCGCCGCGCGCCGCGACGCCATAAATCCCCCGCCCTCCAAAGGACCAGCCATGGCCCTCCGTCCCTTCCATTCCCTCCTGCTGCTCGTGCTGCCACTGCTGGCGACGCCGGCACTGGCCGCCGACGCGCCCGCCAGCCCGTGGAAGCGCGGTATCGAACACCAGCGCCAGGCCGACCTCGGCGACGGCACCTTCCTCAATCCGGTGTTCGCCGGCGACCGGCCCGATCCGTCGGTACTCAAGGACGGCGACGACTACTACCTGACCTCGTCCTCGTTCGACGCCTATCCGGGCCTGCCGATCTGGCATTCGCGCGACCTGGTCAACTGGCAGCCGCTGGGCCATGCGATCACCAGGAACGTCGGCTCGATCTGGGCGCCGGACATCGTCAAGCACGAGGGGCGCTACTACATCTATTTCCCGGCGCGCACCGGCGGTACCGAGGGCGTGACCCGCAGCAACTACGTGGTCTGGGCCGACGACATCCGCGGCCCGTGGAGCGAGCCGGTCAACATCGGCCTGGGCAAGTACATCGATCCGGGCCACGCGGTCGGCGAGGACGGCAAGCGCTACCTGTTCCTGTCCGGCGGCGACTACGTGCAGCTGGCCGACGACGGCCTGAGCGTGGTCGGCGAGCCGAAGCACGTGTACGACGGCTGGCGCTACCCGGAAAGCTGGGATGTGGAGGGTTACGCGCAGGAAGGTCCGAAGATCAACAAGCGTGGCGACTGGTACTACATGACCACCGCGGTCGGGGGCACCGCCGGTCCGCCGACCGGGCACATGGTGATCACCGCGCGTTCGAAGTCGATCCACGGGCCATGGGAGAACGCACCGAACAACCCGATCGTGCGCACCGTGGACCGCGGCGAACCGTGGTGGTCGCGCGGCCACGCCACCGTGGTCGAGGGCACCGACAGCCGCTGGTGGATGATGTACCACGGCTACGAGAACGGTTACTGGACGCTGGGCCGGCAGGCGCTGCTCGAACCGATCGAGTGGACCGAGGATGGCTGGTTCGTCGCCAAGGGCGGTGACCTCGGCAAGCCGTTGAAGAAGCCCAGCGGCAAGTCGGTCGGCCAGCACGGCATGGCCCTGTCGGACGCGTTCGACGGCAAGCGCCTGGGCCACCAGTGGTCGTTCTTCAATCCTGCGCAGGACGAGTACAAGCGCCTGTCCTTCGCCGACGGCACGATGACGGTGCGGGGCAAGGGCAAGACCCCGCGCGACAGTTCGCCGCTGACCGTGATCGCCGGCGACAAGGCCTACCAGTTCGAAGTGCAGATGGAGATCGAGCCGGGCGCCATCGGCGGCGCGCTCCTGTTCTACAACGACCGCCTGTACGTGGGCGTGGGCAGCAATGGCGAGAAATTCATCATGCACCGCTACGGGCAGGAGCGACCGGTCGAAGGCCTGGCGCCGGGCAAGGGCGGCAAGCTGTGGCTGCGGGTGACCAACAACCAGCACATCGTCACCATCCACACCAGCACCGATGGCAAGACCTGGGAGAAGTACCCGGTGCAGATGGAAGTATCCGGCTACCACCACAACGTCGCCGGCCAGTTCCTGGCGCTGAAGCCGGCGATCTACGCCGCCGGCGACGGCAAGGTCCACTTCCGCGACTTCAAGTACCGCGCGCTCGACTACTGAGCGCCGCATGCGCGCAGTCCTGGCCGGGATCCTGTCGCTCTGTGTCGCGGGTGCCGGCGCGCCCGCGGCCGGAGCGGCGCATGCGACCGGCGCGGCGCCATACACGGTGGCGCCGGGGCTGTTCGATCCGGATGCGCCCGAGCTGGGCCTGCATCCGGCGCCGGGCACGCAGACCTTCACCGTGTTCGCACCCACGCCTGCGCGGGACCGCTTCAACAACGGCGCGGTGCTGGTCGCGTTCAAGGGCCGGCTGTACGCGCAGTGGCAGAGCTCGCACAGCGACGAGGATTCGCCCGACACGCGCGTGCTCTACAGCCACAGCACCGACGGCGAGCACTGGAGCGCGCCGCGCGAACTGGCCGCCGCCGGTGACGGCGGTGCGATGCATTCCAATGGCGGCTGGTGGACCGACGGCGACACCCTGGTCGCCTACCTCAACGTCTGGCCCTCTGGATTCCAGTCCGGTGACGGCGGCTGGACCTCGTACATGCTCAGCGCCGACGGCGTGCACTGGTCTGCGCCGCGCAGGGTGGCCGCGGCCGACGGCACGCCGGTCGAAGGCATCATCGAGCAGGACCCGCATGTGCTGGACGACGGTCGCATCGTCGGCGCCTTCCACACCCGCCCCGGGATGATCGTCGCGCCGTACTACACCGATGATCCGCGCGGCGTGTCGGGCTGGACCCGCGGCGCGATGCACAACCTGCCGCACGAGGGCCGGGTCAGCCGCGAACTGGAGCCGAGCCTGTTCCTGCGCCGCGGCGACGATGGCGCGCAGTGCGCGGTGATGGTGTTCCGCGACCAGGCGTCGACTTTCCACCAGCTCGCTTCCGAGAGCTGCGATCGCGGAGTGACGTGGAGCGCTGCGGTGCAGACCGGGATGCCCGACTCGCGCGCCAAGCAGAGCGCTGGCAACCTGCCCGACGGCAGCGCCTTCCTGGTCAACGCGCCGAATGCCGACCGCGTGCGCATCCCGCTGGCGGTGACGCTGTCGGACGACGGCAAGGCATTCACCCGCAGCTTCCTGCTGCGCGGACAGGCGGACCTGCCGCCGCTGCGCCACCAGGGCCGCTACAAGCGTTCCGGCTACCACTATCCCAAGAGCGTGGTCTGGAACGACCACCTCTACGTGGCCTATGCGGTCAACAAGGAAGACATCGTGGTGACCCGGGTGCCGCTGGCCGCGCTTTCGGCCACGCCGTGACGCGATGCCTCAGGCGTCCAGCCACGCGCGCAGCAGCGCGGCGCTGACGTCCGGCTGCTCCATCGGCGGCAGGTGGCCGCATTCGGCGAGTCGATGGAGCGTCGCGCCGCGGATGCCGCTGGCGATCGCTTCGGACTCGGAGGGCGGGGTCATCACGTCGTCGGCGCCGACCACGACCAGGGTCGGCACCGCGATGCCGGCGAGCATGGGACGCGAATCCGGCCGCCCGAGGATCGCGGTCTGCTGGCGCAGGTAAGCATCGGCGCCGACGCGCTGCGCCATGGCCTGGACCTCCGCGCCCACCGGGCCATGCACGTGGCGCGCATGCACCAGCCGCGGCAGCAGTTGCCGGGTCACCCCGACGAATCGACCCTGGCGGATCGAGGCAATGCCCAGCCGCCGCTGCCGCGCGCGCTCGGGCGTGTCCGGCGCGGCACTGGTGTCGAACAGGGCCAGGCGCTGCACCCGGTGCGGCTGCTGGCGCAGGATCTCGAAGGCGACGTAGCCGCCCATCGACAGGCCGGCCAGGGCGAACCGCGGCGGGGCGGCGTCCAGCACGCGTGCCGCCATCGCGACGATGCTGTCCTCGCCACTGAGGTCGGGCACCGATGTCTGCGCCAGGTCGGCCAGTGCGGCGGCCGGATCGCGCCAGATCCGCGCGTCGCAGAGCAGCCCCGGCAGGAGCAGCAACGGAACCCGCGCGCTCACATCGTCCCGCGCTGCACGAACGGCGCCTGCTGCCAGAAGCGGCGCTCGGCACCGCGCGGATCGTCGGCCAGCGTCGCCGGCACGTCGAACAGCATCGTCTGCCGGCGCGCCATCGAATACGGTTCCCAGCGCGCGAGGCCACGATGGTTCGGATCGCCGTGCCGCGCCAGGGCCAGCAGCGCCTCGCTCATCCGGTCGGCCATCGCCTGCGCATCGGCACCGTCGCCGGTGCGCGATCCGGGCTGGCGCACGTTGTCAAACACGAGCGGAATGTCCAGCGTGTGGAAGGCGCGGAATTTTCCGTCATCCAGCGGAGAACCCCAGTCCAGCTGGTAGGCCCAGGTCGGTGCCGCCGTATCGGGCTGGCGCGCGCGCGCCTCCGCTTCCTCGATCGCGCCACGCCAGGAACGCCCCGCGGTGGTCGCGGCGAAGAACACCTCCGACGGCGTGTACTGCGGGTACAGCCGCCGGTACTCGGCCATCACCAGGTCGGCGCGGATGTCGACGAACTGCGCCTTCTCCAGCCGCGCCGGCAATTCGTCCCAGGCCAGCGTGAAGTTCTTCGGGTCGTTGCCGAGGAACGCGCGCGTCTCGTCGCGGGTGTTGCCGATCACCATCGGGATCGCCGCGGACTGCGCCGGCGCATCGGGCCAGAACGGGTGTCGCGGCAGCACTTCGCCGTCCATCACCGGACCGAAGTACAGGCGCGTGTCCTCGACCCGGGAAGGATCGCGCGCGGTGGTGCCTTCCAGGATCTGCTCCGTCGACATCGCGCCGAGGCGCGCCACCGCGTCGGGCGCGGCCGGATCGAGGCCGACCGTCTCCAGGAAGCGCTGCGCGCGCTGCGTCGCCGCGCGTGGCCCGGCGGCGGTGACCTGCTGCCCGCTCATGGTCCAGGCCTTGTGGAACAGGCCGCGCGCAGCCGGCGTCGCCATCAGCGTGGCGATCTTGGCGCCGCCGCCGGACTGGCCGAACACGGTGACATTGCCGGGGTCGCCGCCGAATTCCGCGGCATGCTCGCGGACCCACTGCAGCGCCAGCACCAGGTCCAGCTGGCCGGCGTTGCCAGAGGCGGCATGCCCGGCGCCGCCGAGCAATCCCAGATACAGGTAACCGAACGCGTTGAGCCGGTGGTTGACCGTGACCACGACCACGTCGCCGCGGCGGCACAGGCGTGCGCCGTCGTACAGCGGATGGCTGCCCGAGCCGGTGTCGTAGCCGCCGCCGTGGAAATAGACCAGCACCGGTCGCCGTCCGCGATCGCGCAGGCCCGGCGTCCACACGTTGAGGAACAGGCAGTCCTCGCTGCCGGGACCGTCGTTGCCGCGCTGCGGCGCCGACGCGCCGAAAGCCAGCGCCTCGGCCACGCCGTTCCACGCACTCGGCGCGCGTGGCGGCTGGAAGCGCGTGGTCGCGGTGTCGGCGCCATAGCGGATGCCACGGAACGCATGCACGCCCTGCTCGAGGCTGCCGCGCACGCGGCCGCTGCGGGTGGTGGCCAGGGTGGTGGTCGCGGGCGTGCCGCTCACGCCGGTGGCGAAGGCCGGCGGCGCGACGCCTGACAGCGTGATCGCCGACAGCGCTCCCGCGGCCTGCAGCAGGCGTCGGCGTTGCGGATCGACAGGAAGTGCAGCGGGGGAGTGGGGCGGTATCGGGTTCGACATGTTCAATCCGGTCGGGAAACGGTGGCTGGGTCGTTGGCCGGCGGCGGCGCATGCGCGTCGATCCATGCCAAAGCCAGCTGTGGCCACAGGGCCAGCGTGCCACGCGCCTCGCGCACGCCAAAGCCATGGCCGCCGTGCGCGTACAGGTGGGTTTCGTGCTCGACGCCGGCGCGGCGCAGCGCGTCTTCGAACAGCAGGCTGTTCTGCACCGGCACGACAGCATCGTCCTGCGCGTGCAGCAGGAATACCGGCGGCGTGCGTGCGTCGACCCGGTTCTGCAGCGATGCGGCGCGCAGCGTTTCCGCATCCGGCGCGTCGCCCAGCAGCTTCTGCCGCGAGCCCGCGTGCGCATGCGCGCCCATGTCGATGACCGGGTAGACCAGCAGCGCATAGGCCGGCCGCGCGTCCAGCGCATCGGCGGCGTCGACCGGCGCGTACACACGCTCGGCATGTCGCGTGGCCAGGCTGGCGGCGACATGGCCGCCGGCGGAGAAGCCCATCACGCCGACGCTGTCCGCATCCAGGTCCCATTCGGCCGCGTGCTGGCGGATCAATCGCAGCGCCCGCTGCGCATCGGCCAGCGGCACGTCGCGTGCGCCGCGGTGGCCTTCGCCGGGCAAGCGGTACTGCAGCACGAACAGGGTCAGCCCGCCGTCCTGCGCGAACGCCGGCACCAGCGCGGTGCCCTCCTTGTCCAGCACCACCCGCTGGTAGCCGCCGCCGGGGATCACCAGCAGCGCGCGGCCGTCGGGGCGGGCGGGGCGGTATACGGTCAGCGAGGGGGCGATGACGCCGTCCACGTAGCGGTCCGGCAGCGCGGGGTCGGTACTGCGCTCGACGGTGCGCGGCGCCAGGACCACGCCTTCCGAACCGGGCGCCACCCCGGGCCACAGCGGCAGCCGCGCCGGCGCCGGGGACCCGGCCAGGGCCGGTGCCGCGGCCAGGCACAGGAACATCGCGAGCCACCCACGCAGGCGCAGGCCGGCCCGATTTTCAGCACCACGGAGGCGCGCGCGGCTCCCCTCGTTCGAACGCATGGAACCCTCCCTGTGATGCTGCGTTGCAGCGTGCAGCAGGACATTGACGCAGTGCACATTGCCACATGACACCGGTTTACCATATACAGCTGCAGCGCCTGCTGTCGATCCGCGGCGCAGCACACCACAAGCACTTTTCTGGGGAGACACCTTGAGCACTGTCACGGGCCATAACGACGATACGCCGACCCCGCCGGAGCTGTCCGCCATCGCGGACCGCTTTGTCGCCGCGCGCCGTCGCGGCGCGGCACTGGACGCCTTTCCTGGCGTGATTCCCGACGATCTGGTCACCGCGTACCGCGTGCAGGACCTGGCCATCGCGCAGTGGCCCGACCAGGTGGTCGGCTGGAAGGTCGGCTACATCGCCGAAGAGCGCCGCGACGCTTCCGGGGACGAGCGCCTGCTGGGCCCGATCTTCGCCCGACAGCTCTGGAATGCCACCGGTAGCAGTACGCCGATTGCGGTGTTCGTGGGCGGTTTCGGCGCGGTCGAGGCCGAGTACGTGCTGCGCCTGGACGCCGACGTCCCGGAAGACAAGCTCGACTGGACGCCGGACGAGGCCGCTGCGGTGCCCGCCACCCTGTATATCGGCGTGGAAGTGGCCAGCAGCCCGCTGGCGACCATCAACCAGCTCGGACCGCGTGTGGTCGTGTCGGATTTCGGCAACAACAACGGCCTGATCCTGGGCGCCGAAGTGCCGGACTGGGTCGCCCGCGACGAATCGACGCTGCTGGCCGAGACCTTCATCGAGGACGCCAGCGTCGGCAGTGGCGGCGCCACGCGCCTGCCCGGCGGCCTGCGCGCCGCGTTCGCCTTCGCCCTGTCGCGTTCGGCACGGCGCGGCCGACCGCTCAAGGCCGGCGAATACATCGCCACCGGCAACGCCACCGGCATCCACGACATCGCCGCCGGGCAGCGCGCCCGCATCGTGTTCCAGGACCATGGCACGCTCGACTGCCACGCCGTGCCCGCCAGCCAGCAGGAGCCCCTTGCATGACCGGATTGACCCGACGCCGCCTGCTTCTGGGCGGCGCCAGTGCCGCGTGCGCATTGCCGCTGGCCGCCACCAGCCGCGCCTTCGCCGGCACCGACAAGATCGACGCCGCGGGACACCGCGTGCTCACCGCCAGCGACGTGCATGTCTCCGACTACCCGACCGTTGAAGCGGTGCGCTGGATCGGCGAGACCCTCGAGCGCGAGACCGGCGGCCGGCTGAAGCTGCGCCAGTACCACTCCGGCCAGCTCGGTCGCGAGGCCGAGGCCATCGACATGGCCCGCTACGGCGTGATCGACATCACCCGCGTGTTTTCCGGCGCGCTCAACAACGCCTTCCCGCTGACCCAGGCGCTGTGCCTGCCGTACGTGTTCGATTCGATCGAGCACCTGCGCCGGGTGGTCGACGGCGACGTCGGCGACACGGTGCTGCGCAGCTTCGAGACCCGCGACCTGGTCGGCCTGGCGATCTACGATTCCGGCGCGCGCTGCTTCTACAACATCAAGCATCCGATCGTCGAACCGAAGGACCTGCACGGCATGAAGATGCGCGTGGCGGCCTCGGACATCTTCATCAAGCTGGTCCGCCTGCTGGGCGCGAACCCGACGCCGATGTCGCTCGGTGAGACGTTCTCCGCGATGGAGACGCACATGATCGACGGCGCCGAGAACAACATGCGCAGCTTCCACTCCAGCCGCCACTTCGAAGCGGCGAAGTACTGGTCGGAAACCCGCCATTCGTACGCGCCGGACGTGCTGATCATGTCGCGCGACAGCTTCCTGTCGTTGACCCCGTCCGACCGCGAGCTGCTGACCCGGGTGGCACGCGAATCGGTACCGGTGATGCGCGCCAAGTGGGACGAGTCCGAAGGCGCCGCACGCAAGGCGGTGCTGGAGTACGGCGTCAAGGTCAACGACGTCGACATGGCCGCGTTCCAGAAGGCCGCACAGCCGTTGCTGGACGAGTACCACCAGAAGCCCGAAATCGAAGCCCTGTACCGTCGCATCCGCGACCTCGCCTGAGCCGAGCCCATGACCGAGACCGAATCCACCGTCCCGGCCAGCCCCGCACAGCGCGTGCTGGACCGTCTTGCCGATCTTGCCATTGCCGTTGCCGCCATCGCCCTGGTCGGGCTGGTGGTGGTGCAGGGCTGGCAGGTTTTCACCCGTTACGTACTCAACGACTCGCCCAGCTGGACCGAGCCGGTGACGCTGCTGCTGCTGGCCACGGCGATGAGCCTGGGCGCGGCCGCCGGCGTGCACACCAACCGCCACTTCGGCTTCTACCTGCTGGCCGAAAGCCTGCCCGCCGGCGTGCGCCGTGTGCTGGGTGTGGCCCGGCCGCTGCTGGTTGCGGGCGTGGGCGCGATGATCGCCGGCTGGGGCGCGGTGCTGCTGCTGGACGGACTGGACATCAAGATCGCCGGCGCACCGATGCCGCAGAGCATCAACTACCTGCCGCTGTCGATCGGCGGCGCGCTGATCTGCGTGTTCGCCCTGTACAAGGCGTGGCTGGCCCTGGTGCCCGCGCGCGAAGAAGGAGCCTGATCCGTGGCCATCGCAATCCTCCTGGGCCTGTTCGTCGTCCTGCTGCTGCTGGGCGTGCCGGTCGCTTTCGCGCTCGCCGTCGCCGCGCTGGGCACCCTGATCTACCTCGACGTGCCTTCGATCGTGCTGGTGCAGCAGATCTCCGCCGGTACTGGCGCAGTGTCGCTCATCGCCATTCCGCTCTTCATCTTCGCCGGTGAGCTGATGCTGCGTGGCGGCATCTCCGAGCGCCTGATCGCGCTGGCCGCCGCCCTGGTCGGACGCATGCGCGGCGGCCTGGGCCAGGTCAGCGTGCTGTCTTCGCTGTTCTTCGGCGGCGTGTCCGGCTCGGCGCTGGCCGACGTCTCGGCGGTCGGCGGCACGATGATCCCGCAGATGGTCAAGCGCGGCTACGACCGCGATTACGCGGTCAACGTGTGCATGACCGCAGCGCTGGTCGCGCTGCTGGTGCCGCCGTCGCACAACCTGATCCTGTTCTCGGCCGCGGCCGGTGGCGGCATCTCGATCACCGACCTGTTCGCGGCGGGCATCGTTCCGGCGCTGCTGATGACCGTGGCGATGATGATCACCGGCTATGCGGTCGCCCGTTACCGTGGTTACGGCACCGAGCCGTTCCCGGGCTGGGCCGCGGTGGTGGTGCGGCTGATCGCCGCCCTGCCGGGCCTGGGCCTGATCCTGCTGATCTTCGTCGGCATCCGCGCCGGCATCTTCACCGCGGTGGAATCCGCCGCGATCGCGGTGGTCTATGCGCTGCTGGTCACCGCCGTGCTGTACCGGCAGCTGCGCTGGGCGGAGTTCCGCGGCGCGGTGGTGCATGCGGCCCGCACCACCGGCGTGATCCTGTTCGTGATCGCCACCGCGGCGGTGTTCGGCTGGCTGCTGGCCTACCTGCAGGTGCCGGCGGCGGCGGTGAAGTTCCTGCAGTCGGTCGCCGACAGCCAGGTCACCGTGCTGCTGATGATCGTGGCGATCCTGCTGGTCCTCGGCATGTTCATGGACCTGGCGCCGAAGATCCTGATCTGCACGCCGATCTTCCTGCCGGTGGTGAAAGCCTACGGGATCGACCCGATCCACTTCGGCCTGGTGATGGTGCTGGCCGGCGGCATCGGACTGGTGACTCCGCCGATCGGCTCGGTGCTGTTCATCGGCACCTCGATCGGCAAGATCACCGTGGCCGAGAGCATGCGCACGATCTGGCCGTTCTGGCTGGCCGCGCTGCTGGTGCTGCTCACGGTGGCGCTGTTCCCGCAGCTTTCGCTGTGGCTGCCGGCAGTGCTGCGCGGCTGAAGACGCCCTGACCCACCTGCACCCGCCCGGCTCCGTTCCGGGCGGGCCTACGACCCCGGCGCGCTCCGGCTAGAATCGACCGACCCACCGACCCACCCACCGACCACCTCCATGCCCGCGCGCTCCCTACCCGCCACTCCGGCCTCCGCCCGGCTCCCCGCCGGCAAGACGGCCACCATCAACGACATCGCGCGGATGGCCGGGGTTTCGAAGAAAACCGTCTCGCGGATCATCAACCACTCGCCGCTGGTCCGTAAGGACACCCGGGAGAAGGTCGAGACGCTGATGCGCGAGGTCGGCTACGTGCCCGACCCGCTGGCGCGTGGCCTGGCCTTCCGCCGCTCGTTCCTGATCGGCATGGTCTACGACAATCCGACCGCCCAGTACATCGTCGACATCCAGTACGGCGCGCTGGATGCGTTGCGAGAGTCGGGCTTCGAGCTGGTCGTGCATCCCTGCGACACGCGCAGTCCCGGCTACATCGACGGCGTGCGCCGCTTCGTCCAGCAGCAGAAGCTGCACGGCGTGATGCTGATCCCGCGCGCCTCCGAAGACCAGAACCTGGCCGACATGCTGGCCGAGCTGAGCTGCCGCTACACGCGCATCGTGCCGGTCGGCTTCGAGGACCACGAGGGGCGCATGATCGTGACCCACGACCGCGACGGCGCGGCCGAAGCGGCCGATTACCTGCTGACCCTGGGCCATCGCGACATCGCGCTGATCACCGGTCCGCTGGCCTACCGTTCGGCGATCGAGCGCACCGCGGGCTTCGTCGACACCCTGACCCGTCGCGGCATCGAGGTGCCCAAGTCGCGGATCATCGAGGCCAGCTACACCTTCGAGTCCGGCGTGGCCGCGGCCGAGAAGCTGCTCGCAGGCAAGGACCGGCCGACCGCGATCTTCTGCGGCAACGACGAGATGGCGGCCGGCGTGTACAAGGTCGCCATGCGCGCCGGGATCAGCATCCCGCGCGATCTTTCGGTGATCGGCTACGACGACAGCCCCCTGGCCGCGCGCCTGTGGCCGTCGCTTACCTCGGTCCGGCGCCAGACCCGCGACACCGGCCGGATCGCCGCGACCATGCTGATCCGCACCGACAACGCACCGATGCCGGTCGCCAGCGTGCGTCCGCACCTGATCGTCCGCGACTCCTGCCAGCCCCCCGCCTGACCCTTTTGCGGCCAGGCGCATCGCGCCCGGCCGCTTTGCCGCAGCGCGGAATGACACCGGTTACCGTCCTTCGCTAGAATGGCGCACCAAGCAATAGCCACGCCCCGCCCCGCGGGTCGCGCGCACCGTCCGAGGAGCCCCACCGATGTACCAGAAGACCTATTACGCGACCCATCCCGGCGTCATGCAGGGCGCCAGCAACGACCAGCTGCGCGACCTGTACCAGATCGGCGAGCTGTTCGCCGCCGACGAAGTGCGGCTGAACTACACGCACTACGAGCGCTTCGTGATCGGTGGCGCCGCGCCGGTGGGCAAGTCGGTATCGCTGCCGAAGCAGACCGAGCCGGCCTCGGCCGCGGGCAAGCCGTTCCTGGAGCGTCGCGAGCTGGGCGTGATCAACGTCGGCAACGGCGCCGGCACGGTCACCGTGGACGGCACCGCCTACACGCTCGGCCCGAAGGATGGCCTGTACGTGGCGATGGGCAGCGAGGACGTGAGCTTCGCCTCGGCCGACGCCGCCAACCCGGCCAAGTTCTACCTGACCTCGACCCCGGCGCACGCGCGCTTCGAGACCAAGCAGCTGTCGATCAAGGACGCGGTGGCGCTGGAGCGCGGCGCGCTGGAGACCAGCAACGAACGCACCATCTACCAGTTCATCGTGCCGGCCACCTGCCAGTCCTCGCAGCTGCTGCTGGGCCTGACCGTGCTCAAGCCGGGCAGCGTGTGGAACACCATGCCGCCCCACCTGCACGACCGCCGCAGCGAGGTCTATTTCTACTTCGACCTGGGCGCCAACGATCGCGTCTACCACTTCATGGGCCAGCCGGACCAGCAGCGCCACATCGTCATGCAGAACGACGAAGCGGTGGTCTCGCCGCCGTGGTCGATCCACATGGGTTCGGGCACCAGCAACTACGCCTTCATCTGGGCGATGGGCGGCGAGAACCTGGACTACACCGACATGAACGTGCTGGACATCTGCCAGCTGAAGTAATGCTCCAACGCGCCGCGTGGATTCCGCGCGGCGCGCTCCATTCCAGCCACATCCGCATGCAGAGGAAGGGAACCACCCATGACGAATCCGTTCAGCCTTGAAGGCAAGGTCGCACTGGTCACCGGCGCCAACACCGGCCTGGGCCAGGGCATCGCGCTGGCACTGGCCGCCGCGGGCGCCGACATCGCCGCCGCCGGTATCGTTCCGGCCGAAGAGACCGGCGAGAAGGTCAAGGCGCTGGGCCGCCGCTTCCTCAACATCGATGCGAACCTGATCAGCATCGAGCCGGTCGAGCGCATCGTCGCCGAGACCGTCGCCGGCCTGGGCGGCCTGGACATCCTGGTCAACAACGCCGGCCTGATCCGCCGCGCCGATGCGGTCGAGTTCTCCGAGAAGGACTGGGACGACGTGATGAACGTCAACATCAAGTCCGCGTTCTTCATGTCGCAGGCCGCCGGCAAGCACTTCATCGCCCAGGGCCGCGGCAAGATCATCAACATCGCCTCGATGCTCTCCTTCCAGGGCGGCATCCGCGTGCCGTCGTACACCGCGTCCAAGAGCGGCATCGCCGGCATCACCCGCCTGCTGGCCAACGAATGGGCGGCCAAGGGCCTGAACATCAACGCGATCGCGCCCGGTTACATGGCCACGGACAACACCGCGCAGCTACGCGCCGACGAGGACCGCAACAAGTCGATCCTGGACCGCATCCCGGCCTCGCGCTGGGGCGAACCAGCCGACCTGGGCGGCACGGCGGTGTTCCTGTCCAGCGCCGCGTCCGACTACGTCAACGGTGCCGTGATCCCGGTCGACGGCGGCTGGCTGGCGCGCTGAACCCCACGTCGGGACGCGCTCCGGCCGCGGATGCGCATCCGTCGTGCCGCCGGATGCACTCTCTCCGCATCCGCGGCCGGAGCCAGTACCGATCCCGCCCCGCCCGGCCCAGCCGTCAGCGGGGCGTTTTATTTAGCGAGTGACCGCCATGCGCCTGCTGCCGATTGCCCTGCTCTTCGCCGGCCTCGCCGCTCTCGCCAGCGCGCACGACGCGCGCGCGGAGTCGCGGCGGGTGTTCATTGCCGGCGACTCCACCGCCGCCGAGTACGGCCCTGAACGAGCGCCGCGCAACGGCTGGGGCCAACAGCTGCAGGGCTTCCTGGATCCTGCCTACTTCGAGGTTCGCAACCATGCGATGGGCGGCCGCAGTTCGCGCAGTTTCATCGAAGAGGGACGGCTGGAGCCGATCGCGCGCGAACTGCGCAAGGGCGACCTGCTGCTGATCCAGTTCGGCCACAACGACGCCAAGTACGAAGACGCGCGCCGTTACAACGACCCGGACCAGGCGTATCCGCAGTGGCTGATGCGCTACGTCGCCACTGCGCGCGAGCGTGGTGCCACTCCGATCCTCCTGACGCCGGTATCGCGGCGCGTGTGGGACTTCGGCTCCCTGCTGGATACCCATGCGCGCTACTCGCAGGCGGTGCGCACGTTGGCCAAGGACGAACAGGTCGCGCTGATCGACCTCAACGCCAGCAGCACCGACTGGCTGCGCGCGCTCGGCGACGAGCCATCGAAGGCGTACTTCGAACACGTGCCCGAGCGCGGCGTGCGCGACGACACGCACTTCAGCGTCGCCGGCGCGACGATGGTCGCCTGCCTGGTGGTACGCGACTGGAAGGCGCTTGATCCGGCGCTGGCCGCGCACGTAGTCCGCGATACCGACTGCGGCGCCCCCGCCAGCGCGCGCGGCGACCAGGCCGCGCAGAAGAATCCTTCGTCGGTGGTCCACGAGCGCGACTTCGCCCGCCAACAGCCCGGCCCGCATGGCGGGCCCGGCACGACCACCGCCTATCCATTGTTCGCGGATGCGCCCGGGCTGCCATTCGTGATGCGCAAGCGGGTGCTGCACAAGGGCGCCGGCATCGGCCTGCACCAGCACCACAAGGACGAGATCTACTACGTGCTCAGCGGCCAGGGTCGCTACGTGCTCGACGGCAAGGTCCACGAGGTCGCCGCGGGCGATGCCATGCTTACCCGTCCCGGCAGCACCCATGCGATCGAGCAGATGGGCGAAAACGACCTGGTCCTGCTGCTGGCCTATCCGGCTTCACCTCGCTGAACCCCTCATCATCCTGAAGCGGGCGCCGCACCGCTTTGTCCTGTCCTCCCGACTGTCGGCGTTTTCACGGATACAGCCGCAATTCCTTCCATCGCGGCTGCAAGCAAGTTCCGGGGGAATACCATGTCAGGCCAATATCGTCCGACCCTTCCGATTGCATCCTGTTATCGGCGCTACCGCGATGCGGTGGCAGGCGGACGGCGCTGAGTCCAGCGCCCCACGGCACATGACCGGTTACTCCGGTCGTCCTTCATTTTTCTAATTAGCCCTCTGTCACGGAACGATGGCAGGCTGCGACGACGGTCGTCCAAGGGGGCGACCGTCCCGAAAGCGTCCCGCGCAGCTGGGCGACACCAGGAGCAAGGAACTATGGCGGCAGTTCCCGAAATCCGACCACGTTGCATGATCTGGTTGGGGCATCCCACACCCGCGGAACGCGACGTCCTCGCGGCCGCAGGCTGGGACCTGCGCGTGATCGCCGATCCGCTGGGTGCCCGCATCGGCCTGCGTGGCAGCGACCGCGTCGCCGCACTCCTCGACCTGCGCCAGGCCGACGGCGCATGGATCGCGGCCATGCAGGACCTGATGGCCCCGCATTCGGACCTGCCCCTGGTTGCGCTCGGCGACTCTGACGCCGGTCTTCCGGGGTGCCTGCTGCACCTGCGCGAGCCGCTCGACCTGACCCAGATCCAGCGCCTGGCGAAGATCGTCGACGGCGATGTGCCGGTCGGCGCTGGCCATGGAACCGACTGCCTGGTCGGGTCCAGTGCGGCGATGCTGGCCGTCCAGGCCAGCCTGCACAAGTTCGCCCCGGTCGACCTGCCGGTGCTGGTCACCGGCGAAACCGGCACGGGCAAGGAGCTGGCCGCGCGCGCGCTGCACGAAATGTCCGCGCGCCGCGGACGCCCGTTCATCGCGATCAACTGCGGCGCGCTGCCCGCCAGCCTGGTCCAGGCCGAGCTGTTCGGACACGAGAAGGGCGCCTTCACCGGCGCATCCGCGCGGCGGATCGGCCTGTTCGAAGCCGCCGACACCGGGACGATCTTCCTCGACGAGATCGGCGACCTGCCGCTGGATGCGCAGACCAACCTGCTGCGCGTGCTGCAGGAAGGGACGCTGGAGCGCGTCGGCAGCCACCATTCCATACGCATCGATGTGCGCGTCATTGCCGCCACCCACATCGACCTGGAAGACGCGGTCGCCCACGGCCGCTTTCGCGAGGACCTGTTCTACCGCCTCGATGTATTGCGCCTGCACATGCCGCCGCTGCACGAGCGCGGCGCCGACGTGGAGCTGCTGGCCAAGCATTTCCTGGCCCAGTTCCGCGAGCAGCACCGGGTCAGGGCGCGCGGCTTCGACGCTTCGGCCCGCCGTCAACTGCATGCGCATCGCTGGCCCGGCAACGTCCGCGAACTGATGAACCGCGTGCGCCGCGCTGCGGTGGTCAGCGAAAGCGAGCTGATCGACGCACACGCGTTGCAGCTGGCCGACGCGGCGGCTGCCAATGGTGACGGACTTGATGGCGTGCGCGTGCACGCCGAACGCGAAGCCATCCTCACCACCCTGCGCGATTCGGGCTTCAACGTCAGCGAATGCGCGCGCCGTTTGCGCGTGTCGCGCGTCACCGTCTACCGGCTTTGCAAGAAGCACCGGCTGGAGCTGGAAGCGCTGCGGCTGTAGCCGCCCGGCTCTGCGTCGAGCGCTCGCATGATCGAATACGACGACGGCCGCTTTCGCGGCCGTCGTTTTTTCATCGCGTGCTGCTGCAGCGCAGGCTACAGCGAGTACGGCACCCGGAACCCGAGGCTGAAGTCGGGCGCATCCGGGGTCAGGCCGATGCCGAGCAAGCCGACGATGGTCGACTTTTCACTCAGCGCATAAGTGACGCCGAGGTTGAACAGCGCCGAGTTGGCGTCGCTGCCGATCACTTTCGACCAGGGCTGGCCGTCGTAACGTGTCCGCGTGCGGGCACTGAGCCGGTTGCTCAGCGACATGCTGAAGCTGGTGCGCTCGTTGAAGGCGAACGCCACACCAGCACCGAAGTAGAACGACTCGCCCAGCTTCACATCGCCCGGGTTGACCGTATCGGGGTTGTTGTCGATGTCGTCGAAGCTGGATTCGAACGAATAGGTGTAGCCGAGGTTGCCGTAGAGGATCGCCGGGTCGCTGGTCTTCACCGCCGAAACACCGATGCTCGCCTGGTAGGCGCCATTGCCGGTGGGTTGTTCCTCCGGCACGGCGAAGCGGATGAAGTCGTCGTCGTCGCGCTCAAGCACGCGCCACGGAATCCCGTAGGGTTCCTGGCCCGTGGGCACGGTCAGGCCGGCGTTCAACACCAGCTCCGGGCGCCCGGTCGTCTCGGGCAACATCAGGAAGTTGCCGCTGAGGGTGATGTCGCCCAGGCCGCTGCCGTCGGTCTCTTCCTGCGCGATCGCGCCTGCCGCGCCGCCGGCGCCACCCTTCTGGTATACGGTCTTGCGCCACAGGTAGGGCGCATCCAGGTTCAAGGTCAGCTTCGGCGTGACGCCCCAGCGCACGGCGAAGTTGTAGTTCATCGTGTCCGATTCGACGTTCTCGATGGCGATGTTGCCCAGGAAGATCGCGTCCAGAGCCAGGAAGCCATTGAGGGTCAGCTGCTTGCGGTCGTAGCGGTTGTAGGTCAGGCCGTTCTCGATCACCAGGCGCTGGTCGAACAGGGTGCGGGTCGCCTGCTTCACGTCGGCGACGCTGCGCGACATCGAATCGCTCTTGGCCTGCTCGGCTTCGGCCGCGGTGCTGGCGTAGCCGGCCTGCGCAGGCGGCGGCGACGAGGGCGGCGACGCGCCGATCGGGGCGGCCGGCTGCACGGCCGCGGCAGCTGCGGTCGCAGCGGCGGCAGGTGCGGCGGCAGCCGCCGTCCCGGTGGTCGCCGGCACCTTGCCGGCCAGGCGTGCCTGCAATGCCTGGACCTGCATGTCCAGCTCGCGCAGGCGCCGCACTTCCTGTGCGTAGGACGCCTTGAGCTCCGCGAGCTGTTCGCTGAGCTGGCGCAGGTCGGCCTCGTCGGCCGGGGTGGCGCCTTGCGCCTGCTGCGCCGATGCCAGCGGCGCGAATGCGGATGCTGCCAGCGCGGAGATGATCGCCAGCCGCAAGGCCGGTGTGGATAAAGCCGCCGTCTTCCTGATCACCTGCGTCTCCTTACTTCGGTCTGACCGTCAGTACCCGACGGCGATGCCACGGCTGAGCGAGATCGCCTGGGCCACGTTCTGGGCCACGCCGGCGCGCGCCTGTGCGGTGTTGGTGTTGCGCACGATGTCCAGCTCCATCCAGTTGCTGGCGGTCTGCCCGTCGCTGGCCAGCATGATGGTCTGGCCCATGCCGCTGCGATTGATCCACTGCTCGACGGCGCCCTGGCCATCGATCTGCAGCAGCACGCGCACGGCATTGCCTTCCAGCTGGGCGACGGCATTCATGCCGGCCACGGTGGCTGTTGCGACGGTGCTCGAAGAGGTGGCCGGATCAGGCATGGCGGCCGCTACGGCAACCGCGGGGACCACTGCGGCGGCCGGAGCTTCGGCAGCGGACGAGACGACGGTGGATGCAGCGACAGCCGATGACGCGGCGTCGGTGGTCGCGGCGGCGGCGGCCGACGAAGCGGCGGCGCCTTCGCTGCCAGGCACCTGGTCACGCACGGTCACCTGGGCGACGTTGTGGGCGGCGTTTGCGTCGCCGGCCACCTGGATGCTCTGGGTCACGCCGGTGACGTTGGCCAGGCCGGCATTGTCGATCTCGCGCTGCCCACCCGATACGGGCGGCGGCGCGTCCATGGCGGTGATGCTCACGTGCGGCTGGAAGGTCACTACCGGCTTGTCGGGCTGGCGCCCGTCCATCGTCACCTTCATGGTGCTGGTCAGTTGCTGGCCGGCCTGGGTCTGCCAGGTCGAGACCATGGTCACGCCGAACCACGCCACGCTGTTGTTGCTGACCGTGTAGCGGCCGCGCATGTCGCCCATTTCCTCATCGGACAGCTCGGTGAGGCCGGAGGTGGGAGCGGCCGCGGGCTGCGCCGGCGACGCGGTCGCCTGGGCGAAGGCGGGCAACGCGGCCGGTGCGGTCGCCAAACCGATGGCGATGCAAAGGGTGCGTTTTCCGTTCATGTTCAACTCCTTTTAGAACAGGTCGGCATGGGTGAAACCGAAGTCGAGCAGTTCGGCGTCGGTGATCGGTCCCTGCCGCGCATAGAGCGCCCGGGCACTGGGTCGGGTGCTGGGCTGCAACAAAACCGTGTTTCGATCGAAGTCGGTGCCGATAACGACGAACACCGCCCGTGACGGCCACGCCTCCAGGAATTCCGGGAGCGGGATGACCCGGTTGCCCAGGATCGGGTCGCCAAGCTCCACCAGGTCGCCGCGTACCTGCTTGAGCACGACGAAATGGCGGAATCCGTTGACGTCCATGAGCACCAGGCTGGGCACCCGCAGCGAGCGCAGGCGGTCCTCATCGACCCGGTAGCCGCGTCCGCGCATGCCCATCGATTCAACGTAGCGCTTGATGTCCAACAGCGAGAAGCCGCGCTCCTTGACCACTTCGGCATCGGAGAGCGCGAGCATGCCTTCGATCACGGTGTTCTCATCCGCGTCGAGGTGGTAGGCGTATTTCAGGATGGTTGCCAGCGATGCAGCGCCGCAGCTGTAGTCCGTCTGCTGGCGCACCAGGTTGCTGTAGCGCGCTTCGCGCATGCTCACGACCGGCGCGTGATACAGCGCCCCGTTGGGCAGTACCCCGGTGAAGGCCACGTCTGCCGCATGTACCGGTTGTGCCGGTACCGCGCACGCCAACAGCAACAGCATGAGGGTCGAGGGCAGCAGTCGCGACATGACGATGGATTCCTCGGGGCCGGCACTTGGGAATGGGTCCGCCTTGCGAAGTGGAAGCCCCGTCCCGCGGGGGAGGCGGGACGGGGCATTCCGTGATTTCCCGGTCACGGCGGATGATCGGGAGTCACTCTTTCATCCCTTGCGGGACGTTTTAACCAGGATCAGAAGCTCACTCGCCACCACCGCCACCACCGGTCGGCGCGGTCGACGGTTGGGCGACGGCCATCGACAGGCTGTTGGCCTGCTGGTTGCCGGTACCGGCCGAGACGTTGACGCCGATGTTGCCACTGGCACGCGCGAACGCGTCACCGGACAGCGAAGCGGTGTTGGTCGTGTAGGTATCCACCACGTTGCGGGCAATCGTCACGTAGCCGCTCAGGCTGGCCCACAGGTCCGCGTAGCCCAGCTCCAGGAAGCCCAGATCGCCTTCCTCGGTGCCCTCGTACGTGCCTTCATCCTCGGTGTCGAAGGCGAAGCCGCCCACGCCCTGACGATTCGGGTTCGCCACTGCGCCCTGAGCCGCGGCGTCGTAGTCGATGTGGCCGGTGCTGTCGCCGCCGGAATGGCTCGCACCAGTCCAGGAATCGGCATACAGGTTGCTCTGCTGATAGGCGGCGCCCTCACTGGACGTATCGCCCGACGCCGTGCCCTCGTAGCCACCGAGGCCAACCGCGATGGTGCCACCTGCAACGCGACCGCTGAGCGAGATGCCGACGCGGTCGTACTGCACGTCACGCTTCGGCGCATTGACGACGAAATTGCCCGACGACTGCTGGTTGGAGCTCACAGCGGCCGAAGCATACTTCGAGGTCGCGACCGAGGCGGCCAGCGAGTTCTTCTGCTGGTTGTTGTTGCCGGAGGTGACGTTCACGCCGATGTTGCCTGTCGCGTCGGCAAACGCCGCGTCGCCAACGCTAGCGGTGTTGGTGTTGCCGATGTTCTTGGTGACGTTCGAGGAACCGGTCTGCTGCACGAGCACCTTCGAGTCGGCCAGGCCGAACGCGAAGCTGGCGTCGGCGGCAGACAGGGCGGCCGCGTTGTCCTGCTGGTTGTTGTCGCCGGCGGCGACGTTGAACTGCAGGTTGCCTTCGGCTTCGGTCGCGGTGTTGTCGGCGATCGACGCGTCGTTGGTCAGGACGTCATTCAGGCCGAGGTTGCCGCTGTTGCTCTGGCGGTTGTCGATCACGGCGATCGCCGCCGAGTCGATTTCCAGGTCGCCCGACACGGTCGGGTTGCCGGTGAAGTCGATGTCGGAGGTCAGCGACAGGTCGGACTCGAGTTCGGCGGAGACGCCGTGCTCATCCACTTCCTTGTCGACGTTGATGTCGTGGTCGATGTTGACGTCTTCATCATGCGTGATGTCGGTGTCGACGACGTTGCGCTGGTAGTCCCAACCCAGGTCGAGGTCCACGTTCTTGTTGATCGTGGTGTTCTTCTCGAATGAGTCGCTGTACGAGGTGTCGATCGAGTGCGTCGCAGTCGTCTCGCGGTCAAACGAATCACTGTATGACAGGTCGACGGACTTGCTGACGTCAGACGTATACGAGGTGTCGACCGAGTGGCTCTCGTCCGAGGTGTACGTGGTGTCGACGTCGTGGGTGATCGTCGTATCGCGATCGAAACTGTCGCTGTAGTCGAGGTCGGTGTCGATCGTCGTGTTGGTCGTCCAGTTGTTCTCGACGTTGTTCTCGACGTTGTTGGTCCAGTTATTCTCGATGTTGTTGACGACTGCGGCATTGGCGGCCGTCGCGGCGGTGATCGCCACGGCAAGCACGGTCCACTTGATGGTCCTTTTCATGGTGTCCTCTCTCTCTCTTGCTCTCGGTTGGTAGGATTACCGCCTCACGGGCCCGGAGGGAGCGACAACGTCAACACGTTGCCGGTCTCGTTGGCCGAGCCCGCGATCTGATTGAGCTGGAAAACTCCTTCGAACCCACGCAGCGCGGTGGCTTCCACTGCCACCTTGCGACTGGCGGTCCTCCCCGCCGGGTTGAAGGCTGTTCGCCGCTCCGCCGACGCGGCAACGCCACTGGACAGGATGCTGTCCGGCGTTTCGCGTATGCCCTGTTGCGCCAGTACCAGCGCCACCGCGTTCTGTTCCGCGTTGCCGCTGCCACTGGCCTGATTGATCGATGCGATTCCGCTGGCGCCCGCGAGCGCCGAACCGCCGATGGTGGCGCTTGCCGCCAGCGGCACGTCGTAGACGTCTTCGCTGCGCTCCTGCGATGCGCTCATTTGCACCATTGCGGCGCCGTCGCCGATCGCCAGCGCGCGCAGGTTGCTCTGCTGGTTGAGGTCGCCCGCCGCCATGTTCACGGCGATGGCACCGCTGCTTCCGGACAACGCGCGATCTTCGAGGCGGGTCTGCGCCAGGTAACCGAGCATGTCCGTGTAGTCGTCGGCCGCGCGAACCTGGCCCGCCGCCAGCGCCGTGCCGCTGGCGATCGCCAGCAGCGGCAGCCAGGTGCGGCGAACAGAACCGCTGCGGACCGGGGTGCTCACGGACCGGTCCCCTGCTTGCCCATCGGGAACTGGGAGAGCGCCCCGGTCACGGTCGAGCCGATGCCGCGCGTGGCGCCGGTGACCGCGCCAGTGGCGCCACCGACGCTGCGGCTGAACCCGCTGCCGGAGAAGACACTGCTCTCGCCGGTCAGGCGTCCCATGGAACCCTGCATGGCCCGGTCGGTCATCTGCTGCGGCACGGTGACCTGGCCGTTGCTGGGATCCAGCCGGCCGGAAGACATGCCTGCGATCTCGTCGTCCGACATCTCGCCGGTGCCCAGGGCCTGGCTGACTTCCCGGGTCGGAGTGGGGTCGACGATCAGGGCTATACCCGGGGGAGCCGGGCGATACGCATGGCGCGCGCTGACGTCGCGCAGCAGCACGATCTCGCCGCGGTCCGCTTTGACGCCGACATGCGCGTCAGCGGCACGTACGGTCGCCGGTGCGGCCAACAGGGCCAGCAGCGGCAGGCAGGCAAGGCGTCGTGGCATGTGTGCGATCCCCGCGGGTAGGCGGAGACAAGAGCGCACGACTCGTGCCATCTAATATTTTACTTTTAGAACAACAACTTGTGTGGCGCTCGCCCTATCCACGCCGGCGCAGGTGTTACATCCCTGTAGCGGTCATCCATACCGCCTGGCGGCGTAGCTCCCGCAACAGCGGCTTCTACGGTCCTGTTTCAGACCTGATACACCCCACGCCCGCGGTTTACACCGACGGGTTGTCAGAACAGTTCGCCCTGCGGCGAAGGGGCCCGGGGCGGGAGGAATCGGCTGCAATCCAGTCGTCCGGGCATTCTTTCGTCGAAACCGATCCGCCGACTGGCCAGCGCGAAGCGCTGCGCCAGCAGGTCGGCGTACTGGCCGCGACCGCGCATGCGCGTGCCGAAGCCGGATTCGTAGTCGCGCCCTCCGCGCATCTGCCGCACCGCCGCCATGACCCTCAAGGCCCGGTCGGGCACGTGCGCTTGCAGCCAGTCGCGGAACAGCGGTGCCACCTCGTGCGGGAGGCGCAGCAGCACGTAGCCCGCACTGTCGGCGCCCGCCTCGTGCGCTGCTTCCAGCACGGCTTCCAGCTCGTGGTCGTTGACCCAGGGGATCGCCGGCGCGAACAGCACGCCGACCGGGATACCGGCCTCGTGCAGCCGCTGCATCGCGCGCAGGCGTGCATGTGGCGCCGTAGCGCGCGGCTCGAGCCAGGCCGACAGATGCGGATCCAGCGTCGTCACCGAGAAGTGCACGCGTACCAGGCCCTGCGCGGCCAAAGGTTGCAGCAGATCGACGTCGCGTTCGACCAGCGCGTTCTTGGTGATGAGGCTGAAGGGATGCCTGCACTCGAGCATCACTTCGATCAACCGGCGGGTCAGCTGCAGGCGGCGTTCCACCGGCTGGTAGGCGTCGGTGTTGATCCCCAGCGCGATGGGGCTTGGCCGGTAGCCCGGCCTGGCGAACTCGCGGCGGAGCAGTTCCGGTGCGTTGGTCTTGGCGAAGATCTTCGTTTCGAAGTCCAGCCCGGGCGAGAGGTTGAGATAGGCATGCGAGGGCCGGGCAAAACAGTAGCTGCAGCCGTGCTCGCATCCCCGGTAAGGATTGACCGACTGCGAGAAGCCCACGTCCGGCGAGGCGTTGCGGCTGATGATGCTGCGCGCCACCTCTTCCCTCACTTCCGTGCGCGGACGCAACGGATCGGGTCCGGATTCCGGTTCCGCCGGCGGTGCCCAACCGTCGTCCACCGCCTCGGCCGTGGTGACCTCGAAGCGGCCTGGCAGGTGCTGCCGCGATCCGCGGCCCTTGATGGTGTCGGCCATGGTTCAAGCCTACGCGCGCAGCGTCTCAGGGGCGGCGACCATCGCAATGTCGCCGCTGCGGATGCGTCACCGCTTTCGTCGCCGGCGCTCGCCTAGAATCGCAGCATGACCCTACCGCACGCTGCCTGGAACTGGCTCATCGAGTTGCCGCGACTGGGCCTGTACCTGGTCCTGGCCTGGCTGGTCTACATGGTGGGCTTGAGCATCTGGATCGTGCTGCAGAAGCGCGAGCCGGTCGCCACCCTGAGCTGGGTGATGTCACTGGCGTTGCTGCCCTACGTGGGCTTCCTGATCTATTTCCTCCTGGGGCCCCAGAAGGTCCAGCGCCAGCGCCTGCGCCGCGGGCGCTCGCGGTCCGGACTCGACCAGTTCAATGGAACGCCGGCAGGCGACTCCCAATGCGTGGAACTGGCCCGGCTGGGCCAGGCGACCACCGGGCTGCCACCGTCATCGGCCACCTCGGCGGACTGGCTGATCGATGGTCATGCGACCTACGAGGCACTGCTGCAGGCGATCGCCGGGGCACGGCACCACGTGCACCTGGAGTACTACATCTGGAACCCCGACCGCACCGGGATGCGCCTGCGCGACGCGCTGGTCGAGCGTGCCCGCGCCGGGGTGAGCGTGCGCCTGCTGCTCGATGCAGTCGGTGCGGGCCGCATGCGCAGGCGCCACCTGCAGCCGCTGCGCGACGCAGGCGCCGAGGTCGGCTGGTTCCATCCGACTCGGTTCCGTCCGTTCACCCGGCCCTGGGTGAACCTGCGCAGCCACCGCAAGATCGTGGTGGTCGATGGACGCATCGGCTTCGTGGGTGGCATCAACGTCACCGACGAGGAGAACGAGAACCTGTTTCCGGATGCCTACCGCGACCTGCACCTGCGCGTCGAGGGCGCGGTCGTGCGCAGCCTGCAGCTGGTGTTCGTGGAGGACTGGGTGTACGCGGCCGGTTGCGAGCCACGCGCTTTCGGCGCCGCCGAGTACTGGCCGGAGCAGGAACCCGGACCGGTGGGGGCACAGGTCCTCGTCTCCGGGCCGGACTCGTCCTGGGAAGCCATCCACCGCCTGCACGTCGCCGCCATCCACGAGGCGCGACGCCGTGTGTGGCTGGTGACGCCTTACTTCGTGCCGGGCGAAGCAGCGCGCATGGCGCTCACCTCGGCGGCATTGGGCGGACTGGATACGCGCCTGCTGGTGCCTCGCTGGAGCGACTCGAGGCTGGTGACGCTGGCGGCGCGTTCGTACTTCGACGAACTGCTCAAGGCCGGCGTGCAGGTCTACGAGTACGGCCCGCGCATGCTGCACACCAAGGCGCTGCTGACCGACGAGGACCTGTGCATCGTCGGTAGCGCCAACTTCGACCATCGCAGCTTCCGCCTGAACTTCGAAGTGTCGATGCTGCTGCGCGACCGGGCCGGCTGCGAAGAACTGGCCAGGCTCATCGAGGGCGAGTTCGCCCAGTCCACGCGTGTCCGCCTGGACCGTGCCATGGGGTTGTGGCGACACCGCCTGCCCGAGGCGTTCGCCCGCCTGCTTTCGCCGCTGCTGTAGCGGCGACGGGCGGGCCGCTGCGGGGGACGCACGGTGGCTTCCGTGCGCTGCGACGCGGCATCATGGCCGCGGCCGGTGGCATTCCGCCGCGGCCCCGGACTCCAGGAGACTTGCGATGCACTGGCTATACCTGCTGTTGGCCTTCGGCGCCTTGCTCCTGGCGATCACCACCGTGCATGGCTGGTTGCTGATGCTGTCGCTGCTGGCGGCGGCGGCCCTGTTCGTGGCCTGGATACGTGGCTGGTATCTGGAGCGCGTGGGCGGTCGCCAGCAGGACGAGCTGGCGATCATCGATCCGGTCGAACTGCGGCGCCTGCGCGAACTGGCCGAGGCGCGCAAGCGCGAGGCGGCCAATCCGTCGTCGCAGGATGCGGCTCCGCCTCCCGCGGCATGAGCGGCTCGGTCATGGGCAACGTGCACCCAGGCTGCCGCCTCAGCGTCAACGTCAACAAGGTCGCCGTGCTGCGCAACTCGCGCGGCGGCCATGAGCCCGACGTGCTGGCAGCAGCGCGCACGTGCCTGGCGGCGGGGGCACATGGCATCACCGTGCACCCTCGACCGGACCGGCGGCACATCGTCGCCGAGGACCTTGCACCGCTGGCCGCGCTGGCCTTGCAGTTCGGCGTGGAACTCAACGTCGAGGGCAATCCGTTCGCGCCGGCCCGACCCGGCTACCCGGGCCTGCTCGCGCTCTGCGAGCAGGTGCGGCCGGCACAGGTGACACTCGTGCCCGATGGCGACGGCCAGCTCACGTCCGACCATGGCTTCGCCTTCGACGGCGACAACGCGGCACTGGCCGACCAGATCGAGGCTTTCTCCGCGCTGGGGTGCCGGATCAGTCTATTCGTCGATGCCGGGGTCGTGGGGCTGGAACGCGCCGCCGCTTTGGGCGCGCATCGGATCGAGCTCTACACCGGGCCCTATGCGGATGCGTTTGCCAAAGGCAACCCGGATGCAGCCTTGCGGCTGTGCGCCGACACCGCGCGCCGCGCGCAAGTGGTCGGGCTCGGCGTTAACGCAGGGCACGATCTGTCGCAGTCCAACCTGGGGGCGTTCCTGGACCAAGTGCCGGATGTACTGGAAGTGTCGATCGGCCATGCGCTGGTCGGCGAGGCGCTGTACGACGGCCTGAACGCCACGGTCCGCGCCTACGTGAACATCCTTGGAGACCGGCGCGGCGCCTGAATGCCGTCGAGCCGAATTCTCCGTTCGGCCTCGATCTCTCTCCCTTGGCATACCAAACAAAACGCCGCCCGGAGGCGGCGTTTTGTTTGGCTGCGTTTTACGCATCCGCGCTGCAGGGCGGATGGAGAAGACGTTGCCCCTTACTGTTGCTGCACGAAGTTGATCTTCATCATCTGCGCGTTCTTGGCCGCGGCCAGGACCTTGGCCATGGTCTCGTACTCCGAGTCGGAACTGGCATCGATGCGCAGCTCCGGCTGGTTGGTCGGATCACGCTGCACTTCGGTTTCCATCATCTGCTGGAGCGTGGCGACCGCAACGGGGCCGTTGTTCCAGAAGACCTGGTTGGTCGAATCGATGCGCAGGTCGATCGGCGGCGGCGGCTCGCGGAGCTGCGGCGGCGGGTTGATCACCCGCTGCGGCAGCGCCACGTCGATCGGGTAGGTCATGATCGGCGCGGTCACGATGAAGATGATCAGCAGCACCAGCATCACGTCCACGAGGGGCGTGACGTTGATGTCGGCCATCGGGCCCTTGCCGGAACCGGAACTGAAAGCCATGGCTTACTGACCCTTTACTTTGGTTGCGACGAAGCCGATGTCGAGCATGCCCTGCGACTGCGCGATCTTGGTGATGTCGTTGATCGTGCGCATCTTGGTGGTCTTGTCGCCACGCAGGTTCAGCGGAGGCTGGGGGGTCTGCTGGGCGACGCTCGACAGGCGCGATTCGAGCACCTCACGGGTGATCGCTTCGTCGTTCCAGAACAGCGACCCGTCTTCCTTGACCGACACGGTGATCGGCATGACCCGCTTCTCCGCGTCATCCGGCTTCTGGGCGAGGTTCGCCTCGGGCAGTTCGATCTTCACCTTATGAGACATCAGCGGCGCGGTGATGATGAAGATGATGAGCAGCACCAGCATCACGTCCACGAGGGGCGTGACGTTGATGTCGGCCATTGGGCCGCCGCTATTGTCGGAACTGAAGGCCATGCGGGCTCTCCCTTATCTTCTGGTCGACGCTTCGGGGAACCGGCTCAGCGAACGCGCGAGCCGGTGGCGAAGAAGTCGTGCAGATCGTGGGCGAACGAGTCGAACTTGGCGATCGTGGCGCTGTTGATCTTGCTGAAGAAGTTGTAGGCGAACACCGCCGGGATGGCCACGAACAGGCCGATCGCGGTCATGATCAGCGCTTCACCGACCGGGCCGGCGACGGCGTCGATCGAGGCGGAGCCGGTGGCACCGATCTTGATCAGCGCGCCGTAGATGCCCCACACGGTACCCAGCAGGCCCACGAACGGCGCGGTCGCACCGACGGTTGCCAGCAGGATCATGCCGGACTGCAGGCGCGAGCTTTCGCGGGTCACGGCCTGGCGCAGGGCGCGGTCGACGAACTCCGAACGGGTCAGCGACTCGCCCAGGCCGGCACCGGCACCTTCGGCACGCTGGTGGTGCGCAGCGGCCTGCGCGGCGTCCAAGGCGATCTTGGAGAACGGCTCGCTGCGCGGCTGCTCTTCCATCACGCGGATGGCTTCCTGGGCGTTCGGCGCTTCCCAGAATGCGTTGACCACGCGGTCGGCGTAGGACTTCAGGCGGGTGTTCTTGATGGCGTTGAAGATCGTCCAGTACCAGGACGCGGCCGACATCAGGACCAGGGTGATCAACACGATCCAGGAGACGGCGAACTCGCCCGGATTGGCAACCATCTCGGAGAGAAGGTGGTCGAAGCCCATCTGCGTGAGAGCGGTGGCGCTATTGCCCCCGGCAGCGGCGGCGATGAAGAGTTCCTGCAGCATGACGCTTACCTTTGGTTTGATTGGGGATAGATAAGAGAGCGGAAACGCTAGGCCCGGTTTTCATCACGGGATTCCCCGTGACGGGGTGCGGACGTCAACCCAGAGTGAAGTTCACCGGGACCCGAACGCGACCGGCCGCTTTCTGGCCGCCAACGTTAGCGGGATTGAAACGCCACTTGCGTGCAGCTTCCATCGCAGCACGATCGAGATCGCGGTTGCGGCTGGACTTTTCGACCGACACGTTGGTCACGTTGCCGTTCGCGTCGACGTCGATAACCAGGATGACCTCACCCTCGATACCAGAACGTGCAGCTGCCGGCGGATAGCGCGGCGGATTCATGTTCTTGGACGAGATGTCCACGCTGGCCGAGACATCGGCCACCGGCGCCGGCGGCGACGGCGGCGACGGTTCCTGATAGACGTCGGTCGGGCGTGGCTCGGCCACGTCGATCGGCGGCGCTTCCGGCGGCGGCGGCACCGGCGAGGGCTTCGGCGGCGACAGCTCCTTGATCGGCGGCGGCGGCTTGTCCTGCGGCGGCGGCGGCGGCGGCGGCGGGGGAGGCGGCGGCGGCGCGTCGACCAGCGTCACCAGAATGTTGCGCTCCTTTTCCATCTCCGCCTTCGGTGCGACGGCGGGGATCAGCAGCAGCATGAGAGCCGCCAGGTGCAGCGCGATGACGAACGCAATGCCGATGATGCGCGGCCAACTCAGCCCGCTGTCCTCGGTTTCTTCGTAATTCCTGTGAACGACCAGTTGTTCAGCCATGCGCCTAGTGACTCAGGTGTGGGGCCGGACCTCAGGGGTAATACCCAACAGGGCCCAGGTTCTCGCGGGTGACACCGCATGAACCGCCAAGCATATACCAATCCCGCGCCCCTGTGCCTAGGGCGCGGCGCTTTTCCGTGACGTTACTTCAAGTTAATGATTTTCTTGGCGTCCTCGGGCTTCTTCACGCCCTTGCTCAGCGCCTGCTGGGCGGCCTGCTTGGCTTCGGGTACGCGACCTTCCTGCCACAGCACGCGCGCCAGGTTGAGATAGGTTTCGCCGTCGCCGGACAGGGGCGCGGCCTTCTGCCAGTTCTCGATCGCCTGCGGGATCTGTTCGCTGTAATAGTACGACTGGGCCAGGGCGAGGTAGGTCTGGTGGTCCGGCTTCAGTACACCCTTCTGGATGCCCTCGTTGATCACCGAGACGACGTCCTTCTCGCGACCGTCCATGTTGGCGTAGGTGATATAGAGCTGACGGTACTCGCGTTCCTCGCTCAGCTGGCCGGCGGCGCGCAGCTTCTCCAGCACCGCGGCGGCCTTGTCCATCTGGTCGGCCTGGGCATAGACGGTCGCGAGATTGATCTGCGCCTTCTTGTCGGTCGGGCTCTTCGCTGCCAGCTTTTCGGCCAGGGCGATCGCGTCGCCGGCCTGGTTGGCTTCGGCATACGACGCCATCAGCAGCTGCACCCAGCTGTCCTTGGGTTCGGGTGACGAGTCGATCGCCTGCTTCAGCGGCGGGATCGCTTCCTGGAACCGTTCCATCTGGTAGAGCGCCTGGCCCTTGAGCACCAGGTCGTCGGGCTTGGTCGACTTGGTTTCGGCCAGGTACTTGTCCAGCGTGGCCAGACCAGGCTGATACTCGTCGTCGGCCAGCTGCAGCTGTGCCAGCATCAGCATCGACTGGAAGTGACCGTTGTTGTCCAGGCCGCCGAACTGCAGCACCTGCTGCAGGTAGGCCTTGGCCGCGGCGGCGTCATCGAGGTTGTATGCGGCCTGCGCGCCGAGCTGCGCGGCTATCGACTTGTCGTAGTTGTTCGCGCCTTCCTGGACCAGGAGCTCGTCGGCCAGTACGCGGGTCTGGGCGAAGTCGTCCTTGTTGTAGACGTCGATCAGCTTCTGCAGCTTCTTGCCGGCCTTGCTGGATGCCTTGGCCTCGGGCTCCTGGCGCGTGGCGTTCGGGTACAGGTTCTCGGCCTTTTCGGCCTTCTTCGAACGCGCGGAGGTCGGTGCCGCGGACGCGTCGGCCACCACCACTCCACCGAGTGCGGCGGCAACGAGGATCGACAGGACGGCTTGCTTGCTGCGGAATTTCATTGGATCACCTCGTACGGGCCACCGCTGGCAGGCGGGGCGGGAACCGGGTCGGCAACGCTAACAGAACCGCGTTTTTTTCGGAATGCCACCAAAAGAGCGTTGCGCATGCAGTCAGGAACCGCACCGGGGCGTATGGCCCGCTTGCCGTGCGGCCTGGTACACGGGTTGCAACGACGGGGCCCTCGCCTCCAGGGAGCGGATCCGGTTCTGCGGGTCGGGATGGGTGGACAGCCATTCCGGCGAACGGCCTTCGGAGGCCGCGACCATGTTCTGCCACAGGACGGACGCCTGGGCCGGATCGAATCCCGCCTGTGCCATCAGGCGCTGGCCGATCTCGTCGGCTTCGCCCTCCTGGGTCCGCGAGAACGGAAGCAGGACTCCGACCTGCGCAGCCATGCCCCCCCCTTGGGTGACAAGGTCCGAGCCCGTCTGGCCATAGCGCGTGCCAGCCAGTGCGCCAAGGACCGCCAATCCGGTCGACGTGGCGCTCTGCCGGGACACCCGCTCATTGGTGTGGCGCGCGTAGACGTGACCGATCTCATGGCCGATCACCGCCGCCAGCTGGTCCTGGTTCTTGGCCACCTTGAACATGCCGGTATTCACGCCGACCTTGCCGCCTGGCAGGGCGAAGGCGTTCGGCGACTCATCGACGAAAACGGCGCTTTCCCACGGCAACTGGCGCCATTCCGGCGGGAGCTGCGCGACCAGTGCGGTCACCACGCATTGCACGTAAGCGCTCTGCTGGCCGCCTGTCAGCGTCTTCTGCTTGGACTTCATCTCGCTGAAGGCTTGCGCGCCCATCTGGTTGAGCTCGCCGTCCGAGTACGCCATGTACTGGGTGCGGCCGGTGGGCGAGGTCGTGGTGGCACACGCCGCCAACGCCGCTGCCGTCGCCAACGCCGTCATTGTCCGCTTCCAGCGCATGTGTCACCCCGCCCTGTTCATGTATTGGAAGTGTCCTCGCAGACGTCTTAACTTTTCGTCAAACACGCTGCTCAGGACACGCCGTGGATGGCGAGGGCTAGGCCGTTGTTCAGGGCATGGGCGAAGATCGGCGCCCACAGGGTGCCGGTGCGCCAGTACAGCCAGGCGAATGCGGCGCCCATGCCGGCATAGACCAGCCACAACTGCAGGACCGCAAGCGGCGGATTGGCGCTGAGACCGGGAACCTCATGGACCAGGGCAAACGCCAGGCTGGCCAGAACGAGGCCCAGCCAGGGACGACCCGCTGCCAGAAAGCGGCCGAATAGCACGCGCCTGAAAAGCAGCTCCTCGTAGGCCGGTGCCAGCACGACCGCGAACAGGACCAGCACGACCGGCCAGTGCTTCGCGGCCTCCTCGACCAGAGCCAGATTGGTCGGCACCGGTTCGCTCCCAGCCAGATGCATCAGGTGGCCCAGCAGGGAGCTGCCCGCGAACACGGCCGTGCCCACCAGGATGCTCCAGCCCCAGGTCGAGCGCAGCTGCAGCGCAGCAAGAGATTGCCGGCGTTCGGCCGCCGCGGCCGGGTGCCGCAGGAAATACAGCACCAGCGCGGCAGCCGACATCCCCAACGCCGCCATCAGCATCTGCGCCAGCGCTCCGGGTTCGCCGATCGCTCCGGCGATGGCGGATGCCTCGGGCGCGCCACCGTGCTCTTGCACCACGAGGACCACACGCCATGCGGCCCAGGCGATGCCGCTCGCAAGACTGGCGCCCAGCAGGACCACGATCGCGATGACGATGTCGAGCAGGAATGCGCCCACCAGCGGCCCCGTTCGGACCCGCGAAGTAGGCGATCGCGTTGCCGCAGCAGACATGGCGGAGTGAGCAGCGGCGGGCGGGTCGCCGGCCGGCTCAGACATCCAGGTTGGCGACCTTCAGCGCGTTGTTCTCGATGAACTCGCGACGCGGCTCGACGACGTCACCCATCAGCGTGCTGAAGATCTGGTCGGCGGCGACCGCGTCCTCGATGCGGACGCGCAGCAGACGGCGGCTGTCGGGGTTCACCGTGGTGTCCCACAGCTGTTCCGGGTTCATTTCACCCAGGCCCTTGAAGCGCTGGATCTGCCGGCCCTTCTTCGCCTCTTCAAGCAGCCAGGCCTGCGCCTGGGCGAAACTGTCGACCGGCTGCGAACGGCCGCCGCGCACGACCTGCGCGCCCTCACGGATCAATCCGTGCAGCAGTGCCGCCGCATCACGCAGCGGGCGCAGTTCGCCGCCCTCGAAGATCGAAAGCGGCAACACCTGTAGCAGTTCCTCGCCCATGTGCCGGCGGGTGAGTTGCAGCGCTGCCGGGCGCGATTCGGTCGCCGGCAGGAGCTTCAGCGCGAACCGCGGACTACCCAGCTTGCCGCGGTTGAGGCGCGCTTCCAGTGCATCGAGTTCATGGCGCTCGTCGGTGTTGGCCGCCAGGTGCGCGGCATCGAGCGGAGTGAAGTCGATCAGCGCTTCAAGCAGCAGCGGGTCGAAGCGGTGGCCGTTGCGCGCGATCGCCTCGCGCGCGCCTGCGTAAGCCAGCAGCAGCTTCTCGAGCGCCTCGCCATTGATCGGCGGCTCGCCCTCCGCCGGCACCAGTGCGGCATTCTCGACCGCGTTGCTGGCCAGGTAGCTATCCAGCGCCGCGTCGTCCTTCAGGTACAACTCGGTCTTGCCCTGCTTGATCTTGTACAGCGGCGGCAGGCCGATGTAGACGTGGCCACGCTCGAGCAGTTCCGGCATCTGCCGGTAGAAGAACGTCAGCAGCAGGGTTCGGATGTGCGAGCCGTCCACGTCCGCGTCGGTCATGATGATGATGCGGTGGTAACGCAGTTTGTCCGGGTTGTATTCGTCCTTGCCGATGCCCGTGCCCAGCGCGGTGATCAGCGTGCCGACCTCGGCCGAGGCGAGCATGCGATCGAAGCGCGCGCGCTCCACGTTGAGGATCTTGCCGCGCAGGGGCAGCACGGCCTGGTTCTTGCGGTTGCGACCCTGCTTGGCCGAACCGCCGGCCGAGTCGCCCTCGACGATGAACAGTTCGCTGAGCGCCGGATCCTTCTCCTGGCAGTCGGCCAGCTTGCCGGGCAGCCCGGCGATATCGAGCGCGCCCTTGCGCCGGGTCAGGTCGCGCGCCTTGCGCGCGGCCTCGCGGGCGCGGGCCGCATCGACGATCTTGCCGGCGATGGCGCGCGCCTCGTTCGGGTGCTCCTGCAGGAACTCCTCCAAACGTGCACCGAACGTGTTCTCAACAGCCGGCTTTACCTCCGAACTGACCAGTTTTTCCTTGGTCTGGCTGGAGAAGCTCGGATCGGGCACCTTCACCGACAGCACGGCGATCATGCCTTCGCGCATGTCGTCGCCCGCCAGATTGATCTTGGCCTGCTTGGCGATCCCGTTCTGCTCGATGTAGTTGCTGAGCGTGCGCGTCAGCGCGGCACGGAAGCCGGCCAGGTGGGTGCCGCCGTCCTTCTGCGGAATGTTGTTGGTGAAGCAGAACATCGTTTCCTGGTAGGCGTCGGTCCACTGCATGGCGACGTCGACCACGATGCCGTTGTGCTCGCCGGTCACGGAGATCACGTTCGGATGCAGCGGCGTCTTCAACTGGGCCAGATGCTCGACGAAGCTGCGGATGCCGCCTTCGTACTCGAACACGTCCTGCCTGCCCTCGCCCCGCTCGTCGATCAGGGTGATCTTGACGCCGGAATTGAGGAACGACAGTTCGCGCAGGCGGCGCGCCAGGATGTCGTAGTGAAACTCGGTGTCGCTGAAAATCGCCACTGCCGGCTTGAAGCGCAGCAGGGTGCCACGCTTGTCGGAAGGCTCCAGCTGCTTGAGCGCATAAAGCGGCTCGCCCAGTGAATATTCCTGCTGCCAATGGTGGCCATCGCGCCAGATATCCAGCCACAGGTGCTCGGACAACGCATTGACCACCGACACGCCGACGCCATGCAGGCCGCCGGAAACCTTGTAGCTGTTGTCGTCGAACTTGCCGCCGGCATGCAGCACGGTGAGGATCACCTCGGCCGCCGAGACGCCTTCTTCCTTGTGCGTATCCACCGGAATGCCGCGACCGTTGTCGGATACCGCGACCGAGCCGTCTTCCAGAATCCGAACGATGATGTCGTCGGCATGCCCGGCCAGCGCTTCGTCGACCGAGTTGTCGACGACCTCGAAGACCATGTGGTGCAGGCCGGTACCGTCGTGCACGTCACCGATGTACATGCCCGGGCGCTTGCGGACCGCTTCCAGACCACGCAGGACCGTGATCTTGCTGGAGTCGTAGGAGTCGTTGCCGGGGGTGGAACTCGGGGTGTGTTCGCTCATGCCTTCGCCACGTCGGGGCCGGGCCGCTGCCTGCTTGGCGGCGACACCTTAGCTATAGGATTGACCCCCGATTATACCCCAGCCGCTGCCCTGCCCGAGCCCCCGTAAAGCCGCCATCAACCCTGGATGCGGCCCTGTTCCACGTGGAACACGTGACAGCCCGACATCCGTTCGAGCAGGGCCGGCGGAACGTCTGTCGCGGTCACGAACAGCTGAAGTCCGGCCTGCGTGCGCAGGAATTCGAACACGCGCTGCTGGTGATCCCGGTCGAGCTCGGAAGGCAGGTCATCCAAGGCGATGACCGGCCAATGGCCATGCCGCGTCGCGTAGTCACTGGCTTGCCCGAGCAGCATGGCCAATGCGGCCAGCTTGGTCTGCCCCCGCGACAGGGCTTCCCGTCCCGGAAGTCCCCGCAGCTGGATCTGCCAGTCCGCCCGATGCGGGCCGATTCCGGTATATCCGGCCAGACGGTCACGTTCGCGCCCCAGCAACAAGGCATCGCCCAGCGACAACTCCTGTCTTCGCCAGCCCGGCTGGAATTCCAATCCCGCCATGGGCAACCCACTGGACAGTTTCGTGCCGATATCGAGCACCCGTGGCGCGAGTTCCGCCAGGTAGCGCTCCCGGAAAGACGTCAGCGACTCTCCCGCTTCCGCCAACTCGTGGTCCCAAGCGTCCAGCTGCGCGGAGGTGCCGTGCGCTTTCAGCAGCGCATTGCGCTGTTTCAGGGCGCGGGCATATCGGCGCCACAGCGGGAGGAAGTCCTGTTCCACGTGGAACAGCCCCCAATCCAGAAAACGGCGACGGTTCTCCGCGCCACCCGCGATTAACGCATGGCTACCGGGCTCGAACGTCACTACGGCCAACGCCGTGCACAGCTGCCCGAGCTGGCTGACATCCGCCCCATCCAGCCGCCCCGTCCAATCCTGCCCGGTGTGGCGCAGTCCCGCCCGCCGCAACGCACTGCCCCCGCTGGGAAGCTGCTCTTCCCATTCGACGAACACTTCCAGGGCAGCTGCGTGCTCCCGGATCAGGTTATCCCGTACCCGGCCGCGGAAGCTGCGCCCGTAAGCCATCAGGTGCAGGGCTTCGAGCACGCTGGTCTTGCCCGCGCCATTAGGTCCGGTGAGCAGGTTGATCCCGGCCGAGGGTGTCAGCTCGACCGCATCGAACCTTCGCAGGTCTCGTAGCGACAACCGGGTTACCCGCACGAACGTCCTCCGGAAAAACGACGCCCGGCGGTGGCCGGGCGTTGATGGGGTTCCACGTGGAACACTTCAGCTGGCCCGCAGGTCAGAGCCGCAGTGGCATGACCACGTGCCTGCATTTTGTGCTGCTGGCTTCGCGGACCAGCGCAGACGAATTCGCGTCGCGCAGTGCAATCACGACGTGCTCGTCGCGCAAGGCGCTGAGGGCATCAAGCAGGTAGTTCACGTTGAAGCCGATGGCCAAGTTGTCGACCCGGGTATCGGCTTCGATCTCTTCCTGCGCCTCTTCCTGCTCCGGATTGTGGGCGCTGATCTTCAGCTGCCCCGGCGAGATCTCCACGCGCACGCCGCGGTACTTCTCGTTCGACAGGATCGCGGCACGCTGCAGGGCCGCGCGAAGCACCTCACGGTCCAGCTTGACCTCCTTCTCCGCGCCGATCGGGATCACCGCCTCGTAATCCGGGAAACGACCATCGATCAGCTTGGAGGTAAACGTCACGTCATCGCGCCTGACCCGGACGTGGCTGCGCCCCAGCTCGAGTTCCAGTGCGCGATCGACACCCTCCAGCAGGCGCTGCAGTTCGGTCACGCCTTTGCGCGGGACGATGATCTGGCGCTTCGTCGCGACCGTCTGCTCGAGGGGAGCTTCGCACAACGCCAGGCGATGGCCGTCGGTGGCAACGCAGCGCAACGTCTGGTCGCGAAGGTCGAACAACAGGCCGTTGAGGTAATAGCGCACATCCTGCTGGGCCATGGCGAACGCCGTGCGTTCGATCAGCTCCTTCAATCCGGCTTCCGGCACGGTAATCCGCTCGGTGGCTTCGACTTCGTCCACCGAAGGAAAATCGTTGGCGGGCAGCGTCGCCAGCGTGAACCGGCTGCGCCCGGCCTGGACCGTAACCTTGTCCCCGGACTGGCTGACAGTGACCCGGCTGCCGTCAGGCAGCGCCCGCACGATCTCGAAGAGCTTGCGTGCCGGGATCGTGGTTTCGCCGTCCTGGGCATCCTCGACTGCTGCCCGCGCGACCATCTCCACTTCCAGGTCGGTGCCCGTCAGGGACAGCTGACCGTTCTGGACCTGCACCAGGAAGTTGGCCAGAACTGGCAGGGTCTGGCGTCGTTCAACCACGTTGACGACCTGGGCCAGCGGCTTGAGAAAGACCTCGCGTTGCAGAGTGAAACGCATGGGAGTCCGTGCCTCTACGCTTTAAAGGAATGTGGAATAAATCTAAAAGAGGTGGTGCTGGAGTGGTTGAATATCTGTGGAAAACCACTTTATCCGATTGAAATTCAAAACTTTTATTGCCTCGCAAAGCCTGCGCAAAGACCCGCTCCTGGGTCGGGACAAGCTGTGGATGGTTTTGGGCACCCGAATCTGTCCCCTCCTTATCCCCAACTCCCCCCGGTGTTCTGCACAGGGAATTTACCGCACCTTCCCGTTCGTCCGCTGCGTCCGGTTTCCGCCGTCGCGCGGTCTTCGCGGTCCGGCCTACTCGCTCAACTTGCGGATCAGCTTGTCCCAGTCTTCGCGCAGCTTGCCGTCGGTCTCCATCAGATTGCGGATCTGGCGGCAAGCGTGCAGCACGGTGGTGTGGTCACGGCCGGCGAAGGCGTCGCCGATCTCAGGCAGGCTGTGCTCGGTCAGTTCCTTGGTCAGGGCCATGGCCATCTGCCGCGGGCGTGCCAGCGAGCGCGTGCGGCGCTTGGACAGCAGGTCCTTCATCTGCAACCCGTAGTAGTCGGCCACGGTTTTCTGGATGTTGGGGATGCCGATGGCCTGCTGCTGGGCGCGCAGCAGGTCGCGCAACGTCTCCTGGGCGAACTCCACGCTGATCGCGCGGCCGGTGAAGTTGGCGCGCGCGGCGAGCGTATTGAGCGCCCCTTCCAGGTCGCGCACGTTGCTGCGCATCTTCTTGGCCAGCAGGAAAGCGACCTCGTCGGGGATCTGCGCGCCACGCTCGTTCGCCTTGGCCAGCACGATGGCCGCGCGGGTTTCGAAATCCGGCGGATCGATCGCCACCGACAGGCCCCACGCCAGGCGCGACTTCAACCGCGGCTCCAGGCCGTCGACCTCACGCGGGTAGCGGTCGCAGGTCATGATGATCTGCTGGCGGCTGTCGAACAGCGCGTTGAAGGTGTGGAAGAACTCCTCCTGCGTGCGGTCCTTGCCGGCGAAGAACTGGATGTCGTCGATCAGCAGCGCGTCGATCTGCTGGAACTGGCGCTTGAACTGGTCGGCGGTCTTCTCCTGCAATGCGCGGAAGAAGGCGTTGTAGAACTGCTCCGAACGCAGGTACAGCACGCGTGCACCGGGATTGGCGGCGCGCATGGCGTTGCCAGCGGCGAACATCAGGTGGGTCTTGCCCAAGCCGGTGCCGCCATACAGGAGCAACGGGTTGTGGGCACGCTCGCCGGGGCGCTGCGCGGCCTGCCAGGCGGCGGCGCGGCCGAGCTGGTTACTGCGCCCTTCGACGAAGTTGTCGAACGTGTAGTGCGAGTCGAGGTTGCCGTTGAACGGCTCGGACGACACGCTGGGACGGTTCGTCAGCCCCGCGAGGCCGGCCGCTGCCGCCGGCCGCACCGGTTCGGCGGCGCGTGGGCGCGAGCCGATCTCCAGGGCGACGTTCAGGCCGGCGAAGTGCTGGGCCAGCTCGCGGATCCGCGGCAGGTAACGGTCGCGGACCTGCTCGACGATGAAGGCATTGGGTGCGTACAGCACGACGCTGTCGACACGCTCCTCGGCCTGCAGGGGTTTGAGCCAGGTATGGACGTCCTCGGCCGGAAATTCAGCTTCGAGGCGTTCCAGACAACGGGGCCAGGCATCCATCAGAAAGGCAAAGCTCATGGGGCGATCGCCGCGCCGCATGTGCGTCGCCGGACGACCGCAGGGTCGGAAATCGGACTGGGCAGCCTACCACCGGGCCCGCCCTTTCCCAAGACTTATTCACAGGGCATCCACAGAGGTCACGTGATGGCGCACACGCCGGGCAGATACGCCTGCTTGACCCGGACTCGGGCCAACCCGTAGAATTTCCGGTTCTTTCGATCAGAACACAGCCGAGTGCCGCCATGGCTACCAAGCGCACCTACCAGCCCAGCAACATCAAGCGCAAGCGCGACCACGGCTTCCGTGCCCGCATGAAGACCGCCGACGGCCGCAAGATCCTGGCGCGTCGTCGCGCCAAGGGCCGCAAGCGCCTGAGCGCCTGATCGCGATCCGGCCCCTGCCACTGGCAGGAACCGGCCGCCGCGATCTGCAACATCCGATGACCTCCGACCCGCGTGCGCGATTCCCTCGCAGCGCGCGGGTTCGTCTGCGCGCCGAATATACCGTCGTGTTCGAGCAGGGCCGCCGCACCGGCGATCCGCTGTTCGGCCTGCACTGGCTCCCGGGCACGCAGCCGCCACGGCTGGGCCTGGCGGTATCGCGCAAGGTCGATCCGCATGCGGTCGGCCGCAACCGGATCAAACGCGTCCTGCGTGAAGCCACCCGCAAGTTGCGTCCGCAGCTGGCCGGCGGCGATTACGTGATCGTCGCGCGCCCCGCAGCGGGGCGCGCCGCGAACGCGCAGCTCCTCGACGCTTACCTGAGGCTGCTGCGCCGTGCCGGCGCATTGCCCGCTCAGGTCGCCGGCGGCACAATGCCCGCGGCCATACCGTCCGATCCGAACCATCCCCCGATTCCTCCTTCCACGCCGGACTCCTGACCCGGCCGAGCCTGCCTGCCCGATGAACCAGACCCGCGTATTCCTGATCCTTGCCTGGCTGATGGTGGCGATGCTGCTGTGGATGGAATGGGGCAAGGAACAGGCCGCTCCGCCCGCCGCCGCTACGCCGGTGGCGGCTGCCACCACCGCGGCAGATGCGGCCGTGCCCGCGGCCGTGCCAGTCCCGGCGACGGGCGCTCCCGCCGTCCCCACGGCGACCGCAGCTTCGCCTGCCACGGTCGCGTCGACCGCGCCGGGTGCCGGCGAGCGCGTCAACGTGCGCACCGATGTGCTGGAGCTGGTCCTGGATGGCGGCAGCGTGCTGCAGGCCGAACTGCCCAAGTTCCCGCAGACCCGGTTGGACGGCAGCGCTCCGGTGCGCCTGTTCGATACCGATCCGGCCCACTTCTATGCGGCGCAGGCCGGCTGGGTCAGTGCCACCGGCCCGGCGCCCAGCCACCAGTCCGGGTTCGTCCCGGAGGGCCCGAACCGCGACTTCGTCCTGGCTGACGGCGAAGACCAGGTCGTGGTGCCCTTCATCTGGCACGGTCCGGATGGCGTGAGCATCCGCCGCAGCTACACCCTCTCCCGCGGTTCGTACGCGGTGGAAGTGCGCGACGAGGTCATCAACCAGGGCAGCGCGCCCTGGCAGGGCCAGGTCTACCGCCAGTTGATCCGCAAGCCGCCGGTGATCAAGCGCGGCTACACCCAGCCGGAATCCTTCAGCTTCACCGGTGCGGCCTGGTACGACGGCGATTACCAGCGCCGCAAGTTCGACGAGGATTTCCTCGAGGACGGCCGGGTCAACACGCAGGCCGCGCGCGGCTGGATCGCGATGCTGCAGCACCATTTCTTCAGTGCGTGGATCCCCGAAGGCGAGCAGCCGTCCACCATCTCGCTGGACGCTCCGCCCAGCGGCGCGCTGGTGCGTGAACTGGGCGAGGCCGTGCAGGTCGCGCCAGGCGCGACCGCGACGACCCAGGCGCGTCTGTACGTCGGTCCGAAGCTGGTGTCGGAGATCCGCGCCCAGCAGGTGCCGGGCCTGGAGCGAGCGGTGGACTACAGCCAGTTCTCGATCCTGGCGCTGCTCGGCGAAGGCCTGTTCTGGGTGCTGAGCCACCTGTACGGCCTGTTCGGCAACTGGGGCTGGGCGATCATCGGCCTGGTCGTGCTGGTCAAGGCAGTGCTGTATCCGCTGTCGGCGGCGCAGTACAAGAGCTTCGCCAAGATGCGCAAGTTCCAGCCGCGCATCCAGCAGCTCAAGGAGCGCTACGGCGACGACAAGCAGAAGTTCCAGACAGCGATGATGGAGCTTTACAAGAAAGAGAAGATCAACCCGATGGGCGGCTGCCTGCCGATCCTGGTGCAGATGCCGGTGTTCCTGGCCCTGTACTGGGTACTGGTGGAGTCGGTCGAGCTGCGCCACGCGCCGTGGATCCTGTGGATCCAGGACCTGACCGCGCGCGACCCGTACTTCATCCTGCCGGTGATCAACGTGGCGGTGATGTTCTTCACCCAGAAGTTGCAGCCGGCGCCGGGCATGGATCCGGTGCAGCAGAAGATGATGCAGTTCATGCCGCTGGCGTTCGGCGCGATGATGGCCTTCTTCCCGGCCGGCCTGGTGCTGTACTGGGTCACCAACGGAGGCCTGGGCCTGTTGCAGCAGTGGTGGATGATGAAGCGCCACGGCGAGCCGGCAACGAAGGCAACGCCGGCCAAGTGACCGGCCGGCACTGGGCGCGCCCTGCAGAAACCCGCCTGACCGGCGGGTTTTTGCTGTGCCAGACTCTGCCGCGATGAATCATCCACCGGCTCGCGACAACGACACCATCGCCGCCATCGCCACCGCTCCGGGCGCGGGCGGCGTCGGCATCGTGCGCCTGTCCGGCCCACGCGCGCTGACCATTGCCGCGGCGATCGGCCAGCGTGCGCTGCTGCCACGCCGGGCCACGCGCGCGGTGTTTTCCGATGCCGATGGCCAGGCCATCGACGACGGCATCGCCCTCGCGTTCCCCGCACCGCACAGCTTCACCGGCGAGGACGTGGTCGAGCTGCAGGCGCACGGCAGCCCGGTGCTGCTGCGCCGGCTGGTCGAGCGCTGCTGCGAACTGGGTGCGCGCGCGGCGCGCGCCGGCGAGTTCAGCGAGCGCGGCTTCCTCAACGGCAAGTTCGACCTGGTCCAGGCCGAGGCCGTCGCGGACCTGATCGCCGCCGCCGACCTGCGTGCCGCCCGCGCGGCGCGCAGGTCGCTGGAGGGCGTGTTCTCGCAGCGGGTCGACGCCATCGCCGCGACCGCGCTGCGGCTGCGGGTCCACGTGGAAGCGGCGATCGACTTCGTCGATGAGCCGATCGAGACCCTGGGGATCGGCCAGGTGCGTGACGGGCTCGCGCGCCTGTGCGAAGACCTGCGGGACCTGATTGCAGAAGCCGAGCGCGGGCGTCGCCTGCGTGATGGCCTGCACGCGGTGCTGCTCGGTCCGCCGAACGCGGGCAAGAGCTCACTGCTCAATGCGCTGGCCGGCGACGCCCGCGCGATCGTCGCCGACGTGGCCGGCACCACCCGCGACGTGCTGCGCGAGACGGTGCGCATCGACGGACTGGAGCTGGAGCTGTCGGATACCGCCGGCCTGCGCGAGGGCGGGGATGCGATCGAACGCGAAGGCATGCGCCGCGCCCGCGCCGAACTGCAGCGCGCCGACGTGGCCCTGCTGGTGCTGGACGCGCGCGATCCGGGGGCTGGCCGCGCGGCGCTGGAGGAAGCCTCGACCGGCGTGCCGGCCCGGCTGTGGATCCTCAACAAGGCCGACCTGCTCGATCCACGCGACGCGGCCCGTCCGCCTGGCGCCGACGAGGTACGCGTATCGGCGCTGACCGGCGCGGGACTGGATGACCTGCATGCCGCTCTGCGGCGGCTCGCCGCCGGCGGCGCGCCGGAAGCCGCGGAGGGTGAGTTCAGTGCGCGCGCCCGCCAGGTCGAAGGCCTGCGCGCCACGCTCGACCATGCGGACGCCGCGGCGGCCGAGCTGTCCGGGGAACGGATGGAGCTGGCCGCCGAGGAGCTGCGCCTGGCGCACCTGGCCCTGGGCCGGATCACCGGCCAGACCAGTGCCGACGAGTTGCTGGGCCATATCTTCTCCAGCTTCTGCATCGGCAAGTAGGTCCGGCCGGCATGACCGCCGTCACGTTTTTCCCCGGGGTCTGGCCGGGGTGCGCGTACATCCGGCCTGGCGCCGCTTGTGGCCCGGACCGCAGCGGTTGACAATCCCGGACGGATTGCGCGATCTAGGGGTCGCAATCCGGCTGAACCACACGCTTTTCCACGGGGGAGTACCGAATGCTGTCCATGACGATTTCGCCGAAATCGCGGCTGTGCGCGTGCCTGTTGCTGGCCGCCGCCCTCGGCGCCTGCTCCAAGCAGGAAGAAGCCGCGCCGGCCGCGACCACGCCGCCCGCCGCCAACCAGCCCGCCGCGGCACCGGCGGCGACCCCGCCCGCTCCCGCGGTCGCCGCGACCGTGCAGGCGATGGGCGCCGACCAGCTGCGCGATGCCGCCAGCCAGGCGCTGCGTGAGAACCGCATGTACGCCCCGGCCGGCGACAACGCGATGGAGTACTACCTGGCCCTGCGCGACAAGCTGCCCGACGACGCGGCCGTGTCCAGTGCCCTGACCGACCTGATGCCCTACACGCTCATCGCCGCCGAGCAGGCCGTGGCGCGCGAGCAGTTCGACGAGGCGCAGCGGCTGCTCGCCCTGATCGAGAAGGCTGACAAGACCGCCCCGGCGCTGCCGCGCATCCGCCAGAGCATCACTACCGCGCAGCAGGCCGTGGCCCAGCGCAGCGAAACCGAGGCGGCCCGTGCCAAGGCCGACGCCGAGGCGCGTACCCAGGCCCAGCAGCAGCAGCAGGTACAGCAGCAGGCTGCCGAGGCCGATGCCGCCCGCCGCCTGGCCGAACAGCAGGAAACGGCCCGCCAGGCCGCGGCCGCCCGCGAAGCCGAGCAGCAGCGTGAAGCCGCCGCCCGCCAGGCCGCTGCACAGCAGCCGACCCAGGCCCCGGCGCAGCCGGCCGCCCCGCAGCAGCGCAGCCTGCGTCCGATCAGCATGCCGTCGCCGCGCTATCCGCCGGACGCCCTGCGCGCCGGGACCTCCGGTGAAGTGCTGGTCGAATTCACCGTCGGCACCGATGGTGCGGTCACCGACGCCCGCGTGCTGCGCGCCAATCCGGCGCGGACCTTCGACCGCGAGGCGCTCAACGCGGTCCGCCGCTGGCGCTTCGAGCCGGTGGATGCACCGGTCACCACCCGCCGCACCGTGGCGTTCAATCCGGGCGGCTGATCCAGCGCCCCGCCAAGGCAAAAGAAACGGCCCGGCATCGCCGGGCCTTTTTTTGTCGCCATGTCTCCGGTCCGCGTACCCGCGGCGCGACGTCTGCACCGGTGCTCAGGTGGAGATCGCCAGCTTTTCCTGCCGATAGCGCATCACCGACGCCAGCCACAGCAGCAGGGCCAGGCCCAGGCTGCTGCCCAGGTAGACCGCCCACACCTGCGGGGAGATCGGCTCGACCCGGATCACCTTCAGCAGCAGCTGGTTCTGCGCCAGGAACGGCACCGCGAACTGCCACAACTGGGTCTTCACCGGATTCACCATCAGCATCATGGTCGGGATCATCGGCAGCAGCATCAGCCAGGTCATGTGGCTCTGCGCTTCCTTCAGGCTCTTGGCCGCGGCGGCCAGGAAGGTGAGCAGCGAGGTGCCGATCAGCAGCATCGGCAGCAGCACGAACAGCATCTTGCCGATCGACCAGAACGACATGTCCAGGGCGCGGGCCGCACCCGTCGCGAACTGCGCACTGAGCTTGATCGCCAGCAGCGACAGCAGCAGGGACACCACACCCAGCAGGCAGGCGGCGATGATCTTGCCGGAGACGATCGCGCCGCGCGCGGCCGGCGTCGCCAGCAGCGGCTCCAGGGTCTGCCGTTCGCGTTCGCCGGCGGTGGCATCCAGCACCAGGGCCGCGCCGCCGAGGAAGGCGGTGATGATCAGGAAGTACGGCAGCATCACCGACAGCATCAGGCCGCGCTTGGCCTCCGGCGTGGACACGTCCAGGGTGCCGGTGTTGACCGGCTGCGCCACCGACGGATCCATGCCGCGCGCCAGCAGGCGCAACGCACCGACCTGGCCGCTGTAGGCCGCCAGCGCTCCGCGCAGGCGCTGTCCGGGAATACCCGAGTCACGCTGCGTGCTGTCCAGCATCACCTCCACCAGCGCAGGCCGGCCGGCACGCCAGTCCTCGGCGAAGCTTTCGGAAATGCGCAGGCCCACGTCCTGGCGTTGATCGCGCAGCGCCGCTTCCAGGTCGGAAGGCGCCTCGACCGCCTTGATCCCCTGGCTGGCGAGGAATGCGACCAGGTTCGGCGCGCGCTCCATGCCGATGACCGGGATCTCCAGGACCTTGTCGATCTGGGTCTTCGCCCTCTTCTCGGCGAGCGTACCCATGCCCAGGATCAGCGCCGGGAACAGCAGCGGCCCCAGCAGCAGGGTCAGGGCCAGGGTGCGCCGGTCGCGGCCGATGTCGCGCAGTTCCTTCAGCATCACGATCCATAACGTCGACAGCGTGCTCATGCGTGCAGGCCCTCCTCCGAGCCGATCACCTTGACGAAGGCGTCTTCCAGGTTGCTTTCGCCGGTCTGCTCGCGCAGCTGGTCGGCCGTGCCTTCGGCCACGACCTGGCCCTTGGCGACGATGACGATCCGGTCACACAGCGCGGCCACCTCCTGCATGATGTGGCTGGAGAAGATCACGCAACGTCCTTCCGCGCGCAGGCCGCGCAGGAATTCGCGCATCGCCCGCGTGGTCATCACGTCCAGGCCGTTGGTCGGCTCGTCGAGGATCACGTTGCGCGGGTCGTGGACCAGCGCGCGCGCGATCGCGGTCTTGGTGCGCTGGCCCTGCGAGAAGCCTTCGGTCTGGCGGTCGAGGATCTCGCCCATGTCCAGTGCCGACGAGAGCGTGGCGATGCGATCGGCCACGCGTGCGGCGGGTATGCCGTGCAGGCGGCCGAAGTAGGCGATGTTCTCGCGCGCGGTCAGGCGCTTGTACACGCCGCGCGCGTCGGGCAGCACGCCCAGCGCGCGGCGCACGGCGACCGGGTCCACGGCCGGATCCACGCCATCCACCTCGATCCGGCCCTGGTCGGGCTTCATCAGCGTGTAGAGCATGCGCAGCGTGGTGGTCTTGCCGGCGCCGTTGGGGCCGAGCAGTCCGGTGATCTGGCCGTCGTGGGCCTCGAAGCTGACCCCGGACACCGCGTTCACCGTACCGCTCTTGGTCTTGAAGCTCTTGTGCAGGTCGTGGGCGCGGATCATGGCGCGGCTCCCGCTGGAATGTGTCGGCGCATCAGGGTTCCCATCCGTTGAAACTGGTGAAAGGCGGCACGTAGGTCATCGTGTCCAGACAGCCGGCGTCGAGCGCCTTGGCGTCGGTGGATTCCAGGAACTGGCCCAGCAGCCTAGGCATGCAGCCCAGGCCCAAGGTGCCGTGGGCCTGCCCGCGCAGGACCAGGTGGCGTCCGTTGGGCAGCGTCTGCAGCACGCGTTCGGCGTAGCGGGGCGGGGTCACCGGGTCGAACTCGCCGGACAGCAGCAGCACCGGCAGGTCGGACTTCAGCGGCGCGGTGAAGTCGTCCGGCCGGCCGCCATGCGGCCAGGTGGCGCACGCGGCGAAGAACATGCGCGCCACGTCCGGGCCGAGCAGCGTGCCCTCGGCGCCGCCCTCCTGGTAGCGGTCGGCGTCCTCGGCGCAGATCACCGACCACTGCATGCCGCGCGCCATCGAGCCGCCCATGTTGCGGCCCATCAGGTCGTGCAGCGACATCAGTGGCGCGTAGCGGCCCTGGCTGGCTTCGTCCAGCACCAGCGGCAGCAGCGAGGCGGTCTGCGGCATGTACGAGAACATGAAGGCCAGGCTGGTGACGGTGTCGGCGTTGACCGTGCCGGTGCGACTCTCGCCGCTGGCCGGGTCGCGGTACTCGACCTGCGCAGGCGCCTCGCGCAGGCGGCCCACCAGCGTGTCCAGCTGGGCGCGCGCATCCTGCGGGAAACGCTTGGCGCAGGCCGGCAACGTGCGGCACTGCGCCGACTGCAGCGCCAGCGCATCCTCGAAGGTGTGCGCGAACTCGCCGCCGACGACCAGGTCGTTCGGCGCCACACCGTCGATGACGATGCTGCGCACGTGCTGCGGGAAGCGCTTGGCGTACTGCTGCGCCACGCGGGTGCCGTAGGAGCCGCCGACCAGGTTGAGCGTCTGCGCGCCGATCGCCTCGCGCACGGCGTCCAGGTCGGCGATGGCATCGGTGGTGGTGTAGAAGCGCGGGTCGGCGCGGTCGGCGGCCTGCTCGGCGCAGCGCCGGGCGAAGTCGGCGATCGCGGTGGCGTCGGGCGAGGCGGTGACCTGCGGATCGTCGCCTTCCGGCGCGCACGCCAGCAGGTTGGAGCCGCCGGTGCCGCGCTGGTCGACCAGCACGATATGGCGCTGCTTGCGCACCTCCTTGAACGCCGGATCAAGCTGCGGCCACACCTGCACCGCCGACTGGCCGGGGCCGCCAGCGAGCTTTCCAGCACATTGGGATCCTAAGCTTAGAATTCCACGTGGACAAGTTGTCGCG